>Ga0302326_10031429_pt1 | contig 10602 bp, 9 predicted proteins | sample Palsa_T0_3_FD_202264 | JGI IMG/M metagenome (GOLD analysis project Ga0302326, IMG submission 202264) | Peat permafrost microbial communities from Stordalen Mire near Abisko, Sweden - Palsa_T0_3 | ecosystem: Environmental > Terrestrial > Soil > Palsa > Peat permafrost | place: Sweden: Abisko...
CTTTGTCTTTGCGCTTGGTATGGGATGCGACGTCGGACAGTAGCAGGATTGTTTGCGGGTGCTTTTTCTGCGATGATGGCTCTTTACATCATAACCGCTCGTTGGCGACATTGGTATATCAGAAACGCCAATGCGTGGAGTCGGTGGGAATTGCTCTTTTACTGGCTATTTCTGGGATACGCCATTGTTTAAGCGTATCGAGCAAGCAGGAGGGTCAGCACTGAAGATTGTTAAGATCCCTTGCCAAAGACATCTGAAAATTCTCCAGAGACATGGCCGGCCCCAATTGGAGCCGGCCACGACGGCGTAGCAAGGTCGCGTCACGGCGCGACTCGGAAAAACTGTTCCTGCCCTGTGATGGCGACCGTTTGCGGGTTCGCCGTTCCCAGGTTGGTCCACACAGGATTGCCTGAGAGCAAAGTGGTCGTTTGCAGGACAAAGCCGGGGCCGTTGCTCCAGGAGATGATTACGTTGCTGCCGCTGCGCACGATGCTCACGACCGGCGGAATCGTGCCGGGGGGCGCCAGCGGGTTCTTAAAGTCCACCCACACAAAATTGAAGTCGGCATCCGTGAAAGCGACAGAATCGGTCCCGCCGTTGGTGCTGATGGTGACCGCATCAATCATGAACACGTTGTTGGGCACATTCGTTCCGCCATATTCGTAGGAGAGGAAGCTGTTGTCCACGACGTTGGTCAGGCCCAGGGGTTGGTTTGCCAGGTAACCGGAATTCAGCAACATGAGCGCGCCGTTGGTGTCCGTTTTGCCGGGAATGCTCAAGGAGTAGTGGCCCACGGAAAGACGATTAAGTGTGAAATTGCCCGCTCCCTTGATAGTGGCCCCATTGGTGCCGCGGATATGCCCGCCGATCAAATTATCCGTATTCCAAGGAATGTAAATAAACGAGAAGCTGGAACCGGCGTCGCTGCCTCCATCCGTGGCGTAAACAGTGGGAGCGCCCACGCTGGTTTGGATGTCCCGCACCGCGACATACCAGCCCGCGCCGTTAGGCAAGGCGGCGTTATTGGCCGAGGGGCCGCGCTCGGCGTTGTTTTCATCGTCGGCCACGGTGAAAAGCATCCCGTCTGTCTGTGAATTGACACCCGGCAGGTTCAACAGAGCCAAACCATCATAAACCCCGTTGGTAACGTCCAACCAGGTAAGAATCTCTTGAGGCGAATCGTAATTCGTATTGCCGCTGCCATTGGTGCAGCCGTCCAGGGCGTTGCCGCTATATAATCCCCAGCCATCGCCGTGTTTCCACATGGGAACCCCTGGACTCTCGTAGTATCCATTATCAAAGTTGTACAAACCTCCGCTAAAGAGAACGTCGTCGAAGTAGCCCGCCCTCCAACCCTGCGCGTAAGGGAAATACACCAGGTTATGCGCAATGGCGGCGCGATAAATGGGCCCATTATCGCCTGCATCCACATTGGAGACTGTGCCGGTGACCAGTTTGGTGGTACGAGTATAAGCTTGGCCGGTTTGGAATTGGCCGCCGATCATATCGTAGCTATAGCTGCTCGCGCTGGGATCAAGCTGGATGTAAGCCGCGCCCCAAAACGCGGGGGATTGGTCATTCCACGCTGCGCCGTTCTTATGAATCGTGGGGAAGGCAAAGCCATAATTAGGCGAAGGACACCAAGCCTGGCACGCGGGCACGGCCGCACTGCCGCTGGAATAGCGTTCACGCGTCGGATTGGTGTAAAGGCCAAGATTGTTTTGAGCCAGAGTCGTGTTGTTGGGGCAGAAGGCGTAATCGAACCCGGAACACTGATAGCGCGCCGACGCGAAACCAAGGGGCGACTGACTGTTGATATCCGCGAGGACATCGCGTCCGACGCTCGTGTACCCGCCGCTGTCCCAAATGATCTCGCTGGGCGCGCCTTGGCTGGATTGAATGATGTTTCCTGGATACCCCATACCGTTGCTGGGAATGCTCACATCCCAGTTCACTGCGAGCACCGCCGTCGGGAATGGGCCTGGGGCCATGTCCTCGGGGACTGGAACTCCGTTGGTGGTCGGTTGGCTGGCGGAACCATTAAAGAACGTCGTAGGACCGTAATTCGCGTAGGTGGAGGTGACGGTGTCCGAGGCGTCATTGGTGGCATTATTATGAGCGACGGTGCTCAGACCAATGTACACCGTCTTGCCGAAGTCGGTCGAAGCAGGTGCGATGCACAGAAGTTGCCAGCCATTGGTGCTGCCAGGATTAGAGTTTTGCGGATATGGCTCGGTGTTGTCCGACGCAAAATAACTCATGAACATGTTGCCCTGGCGTCGAATGCGGAGCCAGACGTCAGGATAAGTGCAATAGCCATTATCCGTGGTGTCACCGCCATAAACGGGACTCCAGGCGTTGCCGGTATCGCTGTGGCCTGACCAGGTGCCGTACGTAAGGTTTCTGCCAGGAATGTCATCCGTGTCCGTGCGCAGATACAATCGGCCAATGCTTTCGATCTGGCCATTGCGGTCGGTCGTCGTCGGCAGGGCGTTGATCATGAAATCGTAACTGTTCGGCGCGAGGCTGGCGCGAACCATCAGCGAGGCTTTGGCGGAGTCCTGCTGGCCATTCGAATTAGGAGTCACACAGTTAATGATTTGAACCCGGATATCGAAATCGCCCGTGACCTGCTGGTAAGCGTAAGCAAAGGAATCCGGGGCGCTGTAGGTGTCCCCACCGCCGGTCGTAATAGAGATGGAGCCGTCCGAATTGGTCAACACTGTGGTAGGAGTGGGGTTATGGATGTTGGTCAACATCAGTCCCCACTGAATAGTCTGAGCGCGGGCCGTGGAAAGAGCCAAGCCACATACAATGAGAGCTTCCGCCCAAGGCAGAAGCCTGTGGGCACAATGATTTCGAGGATGCATAATATTCATGGGAACAGAACAGTTCATTATTATTCGGCAGTATTTCCGACAAATGACACTCGCCACGGCCTTTTGAGCGCAATGGATGAAGACACGACATCTCCATTCGTTGTTTGTGGTTGCGTGCCAATTGTCTCAGGCAGGCCCTTTTGGGCCTACGGTTCTGCCACGCTAGGGCTTTCCGTCCATCTCGTCAACCGATTTTCAAACAGGGCCATGTGAATTTTTGGTGTCAATTCGCGGATTGAAACTTCTCTGCCTGCGGTTGTCGCTTGCCGAATGCGGGCGCAACGGTTATTTTGATGCATGGTCATCATCAACTTTGAAGACGCCGTAATGGAGAAGAAGGCTCTGGAATTTCTGGTGGGTCGTTGTTCGTTCAAGACATGGGACAATGGGGATCTGATGTTGCCGGAACCGGCACTGGGGGAGTTGGCCGCCCAAGGCATCACTTTTCGGAGCAAAGGCCCTGCTACTTATGAGCACTTCCTACCGCCGTTACGAAATTCTGTTGCCTCGACAGTTTAATGACGGAAGGCCTGTTCCTCCTTCTTTGCTCGCTGAAACGCTCATCGAATTGAGACGGCAGTTCGGTGCCGCATCGTGCGAAACCCAAACCATCCAAGGCCAGTGGCAGCACCAGCGTGAAGTTTATCATGATGAATTGGTTCGAGTCTTCGTTGACGTGGAAGATGTCCCCGAAAACAAGGAGTTTTTTCTCCGCTTTAAAAATCAATTAAAGCAGCGATTCCGCCAGATTGACATTTGGATGGCGAGCCATCCCATTGATTTGTTGTAGGGGTTGACGCGCGTGCCCAAATCAGGTCATCATGCTTCTTATGAAAGACGCAACAACACCGTCAAATACATTCGCTACCAGCGGGAAGCACGTCTCCCGCCGCCAATTCTTCCAAGCCGGGGCCGTCGGCGCCGCCGCCCTTTCGTTTCCTTTCGTGGGCAACGTGCTGGGCGCAAATGACAAAATCAACGTCGCCTGCATCGGCGTCAAAGGCAAAGGCGACAGCGATACCGATGATACCGCCCGTTGCGGTGGCAATCTCGTCGCGCTTTGCGACGTGGATTCACGGCACCTGGAGGAAAAGGGAAGGAAATATCCGCAGGCCAAACTTTACAACGATTTCCGCAAAATGCTGGAACAGATGGATAAATCCGTCGATGCGGTCACCGTTTCCATCCCGGACCATTGCCACGGATTGGCCAGCGCGATGGCGATGTCGATGGGGAAACACGTATTTTGCCAGAAGCCGCTCACGCAGACGATTTTTGAGGCGCGCCAATTGCGCGACCTGGCGGCAAATAAAAAACTGGCCACGCAAATGGGCAATCAGGGCAGCGCCAACAACGGATTGCGCCGCGCCGTCGAGTTAGTGCAAGCCGGACTCCTCGGCAACGTAAGCGAAGTTCACGTCTGGACTAATCGTCCGATTTGGCCGCAGGGCCTGGATCGACCCGGAGGCCAGGACACCGTGCCGGATTATTTGAATTGGGACGCCTGGATCGGACCCTCCCCGATGCGTCCCTTCAAGGACGGCGTATATCATGATTTCAAATGGCGCGGCTGGTATGACTTCGGCACGGGCGCCTTGGGCGACATGGCGTGTCATACGGTCAATATGCCCTTTCGCGCTTTGAAAATGGGCTATCCCTCCGTCGTGGAATGCGAGGTGGCGTCGGCTTTGCACTCGGAAACCTTTCCCAAGACTTCGCGTATCCGGTTTGAATTTCCTCAGCGCGAGGGTCTCGTGCCTTTGAAGTTCTGGTGGTACGACGGCAATCCCGATGATAAAATAGCACCGATGCGCCCCAAGTCCGAAACGGTCCGGGAATTGATGGAGATGTATGATAAATTGCCTGCCAGCGGCTGCCTGCTGGTGGGCGATAAAGGGAAACTTTTTTCGCCCGATGATTACGGAGCTAATTCCTTGCTCATGCTCAAGGGAGAGACGGGCTTTTCGGCCACGGACAAACACGAGGCGGCCAAAGCCGTCCCGCAGACCGTCCCTCGTTCCCCCGGCCACAACGCGGAGTGGTTCCGCATGATGCGCGACGGCACTCCGGCGTATTCCAATTTTGCCATCGCCTCCAAGTTGACGGAAATTATTTTGCTTGGCGCTCTGGCCCTGCGCGTTGGCAAGGAAATGAAATGGGACGGCGAGGCCATGAAATCGCCCAACTGCCCCGAGGCCGCGCAATACTTGCAGCGGCATAATCGTGATGGCTGGATGGCTTGACCCGGGGGATGGACCCTAAATCTCAACCTGCCGCTGTCGTCGCTCCCGCCTCCAATTCGTGGTGGAAGCCGCTCGATCTTTATCAAAAGGAGGTTTTCATCCTGGCCTCGCTCGCCTGGCTCTTTGATTGCATGGGCCAGCAGGTGTTTGTCATCGCGCGCAGTCCTGCGCTTAAGGCGCTCATGCCACTGGATACATCGCCGGATGACCTGAAGGTTTGGGCGGGCTACATGACAGCTATTTTTGTCGTCGGCTGGGCCACCGGCGGTTTGATTTTTGGGGCGGTGGGAGATCGCATCGGGCGGGCGCGGGCGCTGGCCATTACCATTTTGCTTTACGGTGTTTGCACCGGCTTGTCTGGTCTGTCCACGGGCAAGGTGGATTTTGCGGTGTATCGGTTTGTGGCGGGTTTGGGGGTGGGGGGTGTGTTCGGATTGGCGGTGGCGTTGTGCGCGGATTCCTTGCCGGACCTGGCGCGGCCTCACGCGCTTGGCCTGCTGCAGGCATTCTCGGCCGTGGGCAATATTATCGCCGGCAGCACAGCCGTCATTCTTGGTTATCGCCAGGTCTTGCACCCGGAAAGCAGCCCGGCCTGGAAGCTGTTGTTCTTTTTCGGCGCGATTCCGCCGCTAATGTGCGTTGCGTTTCAGTTCAAAATGAAGGAACCGGAAAAATGGGTCAAGGCCAGGGCGGAAGGTAAAATCACCGGCGCCCGCTTCGGCTCCTACGCTTCACTTCTTGGGGAAGCGCGATGGCGCAAGCCGGCGTTGTTCGGCATGTTGCTGTGCGTGTCGGGAGTGGTGGGGTTGTGGGGCATCGGATTTTTCAGCCCGGAACTGGTGAATTCTGTCATCGGCAAAGCGCTCAAGGCCCAAAATGTTGCGCCGGCGGAAATACCAGGCCGGCAACAAATGTGGGTCGGCCTGACCAGCATCGTCCAAAATGCCGGCTCCTTTTTGGGCATGATGACTTTCACCCGGCTGGCGCATCAATTTGGAAGGAAGAAGATTTTCGCGTTGTCGGCGGTGTGCGCGTATGTCAGCACGGTCGTGGTGTTTAAATACTTGACAGAACCGTGGCAGATTTTCGTGCTCATTCCGATTATGGGATTTTTCCAACTGGCGCTGTTCGCCGGGTTTGCGATATATCTGCCGGAACTTTTTCCTTTGCGGCTGCGGAGCACGGGCGTCGGATTCTGTTACAACGTGGGACGGTTTGTGGCGGCCAGCGGGCCTTTCACGCTGGGGGTCTTGCAGCTTCATCTGGCTCAGGGCGCGCATACGACCGAGGCCAAAATGCAAGCTTTTCGCAGCGCCTGTTGCTGGGTCAGCTCGATCTATCTGCTGGCCTTGCTGGCGCTGCCATTTTTGCCGGAGACACGCGGGAAACCCATGCCGGAAGGCTGACGTTTCCTTCCTCCCAATCGTAATCGTAATCGTAATCGTAATCGATTTGCGCGAAAACGATTACGATTACGAAAAGAACCCTCGTTTGCTTCCAGGCTCGCCAAATTCACATCCTGCCCCATACTCTTTTCCGGCGCGCATGAAAATTCTTGTCATAACAAACTTATATCCGCCGCACCATGCTGGAACGTTGGACCACCACTGCCCCAGCGTCGTCGAGTCGTTGCGGCTGCGCGGCCATTCCATCTCCATTCTTACTTCCAGCCACGGGTTGCGCTCCGAACAACGGGATGAAGACATTCACCGCTGCCTGACGCTTAACGGCGTCTTGGGCCATCCCGCCGTGACCGCGTACATGGAACTCAAGTCGCTGGAATTGCATAATAACCAGGTTTTGCAAGAGGCAATCGAACGCTTTGCGCCGGAGGTCGTCCATGTTTTCAGCTTGGTGGGTGTGTCCAAGTCGCTGATTTTTTCATTGCGCAACACCCGGATGCCGGTGGTGTACGACGTGTTCGATCACTGGCTTTCGGCCAACGTGAGCGAGGACCCGTGGCTGCGGTATTGGAATTCCCCTTCCTTGCCGCTCTTCACTCAGTCCACGCGCAAAGCCATGGAAATGAGCGGCGAACGCGGACGCCTCGACGCCTCCGCGCCCACCCGCATGGGTAAAGGCTACGATCGCGTGCCGGCGCTCTTTGGCGACGCGAAAGACCGCGCGGCCGTCGAACCCAACACCATCGCCGGTTTCCGTTTTGACCGCATTTATTTTTGCAGCCAGGCGCTCAAAAGCTTGACCGAGCGGGTCGGATTTGTGGTGCGCCACGCCTCCGTGATTTATCCGGGCATCACCGCCGCTTACATCGGGGAGATCAAACCGCCTGGGGCGCCGATGTCCAAGTTGCTCCTGGTCACACCCTTGACAGAGGAGTCTGGCGCGATGACCGCGCTCAAGGCGCTTCAGATTGTGCGCCAGGCGGGACTCAAAGTGACCTTGAGCATTTACGGGCGCGGCGATTCCAGTTGCATGGCGGAATTGCGTTCCTTTGTCGTCTCGCGGCAATTGCCGGTTGAGTTTCTCAACGTATCCAACAACAACAGCGATTTGCCGGCGGTCTATAAACGGCACGATATTGTGTTGCACACGCCGGAATGGGCCGAGCCATTCCCTTTCACGCCGCTGGAGGCGATGGGCTGCGGCTTGCCGGTCATTGCCGCGACTTCGGGCGGGGCGGGTGAATTGCTGCGCCACGGGGAGAATTGCCTGACCTATCCGCCCGGCGACGCCGCCCAACTGGCATCGCGCATCCAGGAGATGCTGATTTCGCCGGCCTTGCGCTGCCAGATGGCCGAGACGGCCCAATCGGAAGTGCTGGCCAATTTCAACGACGCAACCGTGGTGGACCAGATCGAGAATTTCCTGACCGAATCGCAGAACCAGACGGAGTGAGGAGAAGAATCATTCGATTACCAAATAGCGTGGGACATCCCGCGCTCCATGGAGCACCCTCAACACTTCCAGTGGTTCAGTGGCTGGGTCATAGACAATGAGGTAAGTGCCGCGAACCGTGAAAAAGCGCACCGGCTTTTGAGTCAAATCACGCCGGAAATGGCCAAGATCTGGCTTTTCAGCCAATTGTTGACAAGCATGAAAGATTTCAGTTTCCAATCGGTCGGCAGCATCCAGATTGTCCGCCGCGATGTAGCTCCAAATCGTGAAGAGATCGTCCTCCGCCTTGTACGTAAGGCGGTAGGCCTTCATGAACAGTTCGCTTGCTTCCAGATTTCTTTGCGAGCAGCCAGAGTTTGGCGAACCTCCTCAGGCGTTCTTAGTTGGCCGGCCTTTGCTTCCTCCCAGCCTTCTACGATCATGCGACTCGCTTCGGACTTCCAGGCTTCCTGGTCTTGCAACAAATGCAGGGCTTCGCAAACCACTTCGGCCTCCGAATGAAATTCGCCGGTTGCCACTTTGTGGCGCACAAAGTCTTCAAGCGTTATGGGCAGACTTACATTCACGAGGCAACTCTGCCTTCTATGATACTGATTGTCAACTCTCTGCGGATGTTTGCATTCAGCATTTCGCCGATTTTCGCTTCTTGCCGATGGCGCCGCGCTTCTCCACTTTGCGGATGTAATCTGGGGCGAAAGGAATCTGACAATCGTTGTCGCCCAGATTCGCTGTCACGGGGCCGATTTTCTCGGCGATTTGGATGGCAAATTCCGTCAGTGGCTGCACGTAGCTGCCGACCGCGATCAAGAATCCGTTCATCTGACTACGCACCACATCCGGCGCTTGATGGATGGTCTGCTGCACGCGCTTCGCCAGCCGCTTCAACTCCACCAAGTCGAGTTCAGCGTCTTCCTTGATGGCCACGAGACTCCCGAGCGTGGCCCAGCCCGCTGTCGCCACCAGGCTTTTCTCCGACTCAATCCATTTTAGGGCCATCTCCCAACCGTGCGTACTCCCGGCGGCCACCCATGGAACGGTCGAGCCGGACAACACTCTGGCATAAGCCCCTTCCGCCCATCGCTGCAAGTCCTTCGTGGTCATGCGCGCATCATCGGCGATCAAACCGGCCAGATACATCGCGTCGTAGTTGCCGGTGTCGTAAAGATCGAGCGCGAGTTGGTAATCCTTCTTGATGCGCTTCTGGAATTTTTTCAGCTCGGAGATGGGCACCCCAAAAAAAGGCTCCTTGATGCCGTGATTGTTGATGAGCACTCGCTTGTAGCTCTCACGTCCAAACGGTTTCAACTCAGCGAGAATTTCTTTTGCAGTCATGTTTTCCTCAAGCACTAAAGACTCTTTCTACCGCGACAAAATCGCGCCGTGGATGGGAGTCGGATACGGCACATCAGGCCCCTTCGCGGCGAGCCACAGAATCCGGTTGAGTTGATCTTCGGGCGCCATGTCGTATTCACGGAAATTCATCTTGGCAGATGCCTTCGCGCCAGGAGAATTTTTGGTGTTCTTGGCGAAAAGGTCCACCTGCGGAGTTAAACATTGGTAGGGCACGCTTTGGGCCGTCTTCTGGAAGCAGTTGAACATGGGCGTTGCGCCGGCGTCATATTGAGTCAAGGGTGGCAGGCCAAGAATCAATTCCATCGTGCGAACCATGCTGGCAGTGGTGTAAAGAGTGCTGTCAACAAACGCGCGTTTGCAAAAAGGCGACACGACCAATCCAACGGTGCGATGCGCGTCAACGTGGTCCGGCCCATCCTGCGCGTCGTCTTCGATGATGAAGATCGCCATTTCATTCCAGAAACGGCTGCGGCTGGCGGCTTCGAGAATGCGGCCCAAGCCTACGTCGTTGCTGGCTACGGAGGCATCGGGCGTGAATTGGCCCGGCGCGGTTCCCCTGGTATGATCTTCGCCCAACGACATAATGGTGAACCGCGGCAAGACGCCCGTTTTCTCCGCCAATTGAAGATCCTCGATCCACGCCTTGACGCGATCCATGTCGCGCAGGCCCTTCCATCGCCCGCGATTGGCCGAAGGAACGCGCACGGCTCCTTCCCCGTAGTTTTTGAAACTGATGCCGTGCCGTTTGCAAAGGTCCCAAAGATAACCGGCCGTGGGGACTTCCATTTCATCGTTGCCGGGCAGATTGCCATGCTGTGAGTAATGGAGAATCCATGAGCGCTGATTGAAATCGGTGGCGATGGCCGCATCGCACCAACTATGGCCGTCCACGCTGACTTCGCCATTGCAATAAAGATTGTCCAGCAGCACGTATTCGCGGGCGATCTGATGGTGGTTGGGTGTCACTTTTTCCCCGTACATGGTGATGCGCGGATCACCGTTGCCAGCCAGCTCGCCGCGCGCGTTGCGGAAGTCGCCCAGGAGCTGATCGTAGGTGCGATTTTCCTTGATGATGTAGAGCACGTATTTGATCGGGCATGGATCGCCGATTTTCTCAGGGATAACGGAGTCGCTTTTGATCGGTGCGCGTTGGAATTGCTCCGGCGTGTAGGGTGAATTGCGGCGTACTTGCGCGGTGTAGGCCGCCATCTGCGGTGCGTCTGGACGGCCAATGAAGGACACAGCGCCGTGGAAATCGCGGGGGATGTAAT
>Ga0302326_10031430_pt1 | contig 10602 bp, 10 predicted proteins | sample Palsa_T0_3_FD_202264 | JGI IMG/M metagenome (GOLD analysis project Ga0302326, IMG submission 202264) | Peat permafrost microbial communities from Stordalen Mire near Abisko, Sweden - Palsa_T0_3 | ecosystem: Environmental > Terrestrial > Soil > Palsa > Peat permafrost | place: Sweden: Abisko...
AGTCCGGATCCGCGCCTCCGCGAACAGCGCCTCCAACAGGGTCACCATGGTGGCCACCGCCGCTGGGTCGACCTTCGGGTCGGTCGGTCCCGGGGGCAGATCATCCAGGTATCGCAGCGGGTCGATGTCGTCGTCGTTGAGCCACGCTGTCAGGCTGGCAGGATCGAGGGCGGTGTCGGCGCTGATCGTGTCGATGATCAACGTCGTGGCCGCCGAGTTCGTCGCCTTCGCCAATGCGTTCGCCTCCCGACCACCTTTGCCTTCGAGGAACTTCACGGCCGCCTGCACCGTGGGCCTGTGGTGGGCGATGTCCATCCGGAACAGGTTGTTGGGGATGTCCTGATTGGACATCGCCGCTGCGACGGGCGCGTAGTCAGGTCCGTCCCGGAACAGCTCGGCCATCCACCAAAGCCGGGCGAGGGCGTGCTTGTATTCCGGCCCGATGAACCGATCCTCGGCAGCGCCGGCTTCAGGATCATCAGAGTTCTCGTCAGCCGGCCCCCAACGCCACCGGACGTAGTCCGGGGCGAACACGGCGCCGAGCCAGCGCCACATCCCCCGTCGGGCCGCCTCCCGGCGTGAGAACCGCAGCGCGTAGTGCAGACGAGGAGCGAGCCACACGTCGGCGGCCGTACTCTGCGCCCGTGAGAAGCGGCGCATCGCCTCGTCGATAATGGTCCGGGCGGCAACCAGATCGACCGGGTGGTCGAACGCGAGGTTCGTCTCGAACTCGCCAAACGTTGGCTGGTCGGGGCCGAGGCGGAAGGCGGGCGTGATCAGGCGGGTTCCATTGTGATCGAGGGACTTCACCGTGCTCATTCGTTCGTCTCCGTATCGTTGTTGGTGGTCTCGAAGGACATCGCCCTGATGCCGTCTCGCAGCAGGCGGTTCGCCTTCGACTGTTCGGATGTGGCCAGAGCAAGGTGCTCCTGCAGGGTGCCGGGGCTGTCGGGTGTATTGCGGGAGACCCATGCCTCCTGCAACGCGTCCTCCGTGCTTTTGTCCGGATACATACGGGGCAGAAGCGCCTCCAGTACCGCACGCTGCCAGGACACGTCTGGCCACACCGGCTCGCCCGACGACTCGTCCTGCTCAACCGCGGCAAGCGCGGTGTTGAACAGGGCCGCCCATGTCTTGTCGGCGATTGCCGCCCTGGTCTGGTCGTGCAGCGCCTTGTCGGCCCGCGCCCGCCGTCGGTCGGCAAGGAGTTGTTCGAGCCCGTCGAAACCGCTGTTGAGGAATATCTGCGGCTCGTCCTGGTCCAGCGACAAATACACGTAGTGATCGGTGTGGTGGCGGAGGTACTGCCTGTCGTAGCCGGGGTCGCTAAAGTCGACCCAGGTGATCTTGATGGCGCCATTGACGGGCCGGTTCGGCAGGTCGTCGAACGACACGGTCCATGCGTCGCCCCAGCGAATCAGGCGGTGATCCTCACCCTCCACCGTGGCAACGACGCCACACCGAATCTGCGCTTCGGCGTACCAGTACTGACGTTCGAGGGTGATTTCGCCTGTCCACCGACCGACGTTCGTTTCGTCGGGAACGAGAAGCGTGGAGACCCTGGTATTCGTGGTGCCGCAGTTCATAACGAGGACGCACACCGGATTCGTGGCCTCCTCGATCTCGGAGGCGGTGGCCGACGCCACGATCGAGAGGGATGCCGACTCCCAGTCCCCGCGCTCCACCCGTCGGAGATCGACGACGCGCTGGTCGACGTCGACCCGGTTCGAGATGGAGACGCCGTCGATCTTGATCTCGGGGACGCTCACCCGGACATCGCCGAAGATGGTCTTGTATGGAAACAGCGGTTTCATTGTCTGACCTCGTCGGTATGAACGCGGACGTCGACCACGACAGCCGCACGATGGGCACCGACCGGGTGGCTTGAGGGGTCGGATGTGGCTGAGAAGACGGCCGTCCTGGCCGTCGGCGGGGTCACCAGACGACCACGCTCGTCGAGCGAGCAGCGGGTGACGGGGGTGAGGTGCTCCCACTTGACCGGGATCGGAGCGCCGGACTCCGTTCCGAACCGCAGGACCGGACTGAGCGTCCAACCCTTGCCGCCGGGCCTCGGTGGGAGCGTGACCGTAGCGTCGGTGATCTCCCATGCGCCGCCGTCGGTGATGCGGTGGCCGGCGACGCTCTTGACCTGTGGACGCTTCCCGGCCGGGGGCGGCGGGACGATGCGGATCAGTTCCTTCAGCGAGTCGGGTCCGTCCGAGAGGTCTCGGCTCGGCTGGCGGATGATCTCCCGGATGGCCTTCTTCACCTCTGCATCGAACGTGTCGATCGCCGTCTTGCCCCCGCGGGCATAGCTGGTCGTGATCTCCGGAGTGCCGGTCCACTTGTTGTGCGCCGGCGGCTCCGCTGCCCGGAGGAACCGATCGGCAGCGCGGTCTGCCGCGCCGTCGCCTGCAGCCTCCCCGGCCAGGACCACGGCCTGGAAAGTGCGAGCCCCGATCGGAAGGGTCCCGACACGGGCACGCTGGATGACCATTTGGCTCCCCCGCATGTACGTCACCGTGTTCGGGACAGTCGCACCCCGCTGGCCATCGTCTTCGCCGACCTGGGTCACGATGAGCACGGCCTGATGCTCTTGGGCGGCGTGAGTCGGCTCGACCGAACGCCGCGGCACACGCAACGTGATGTTGCGGCGCACGACGTCGCCGGGGTTCTCTAGTGACTCGGCCACGTCATCCCGGAGGTGCTTCTGGAAGGCGGCAACCCTCGTTGGCTGATAGTGGGTGGGGTCGACGTAGTTTTCGAGGATGCGATCACCGTTACGTTCGGCACGGACAATCACCTGAAGACGGGCGGGAGCGTCAGGACGCTCGACCATCCCCGGCCAGAAGTTGTCAGCGAGGCTCTCGGCAAACTTCTCTGCGATCTCCTCCACCTCGTTGACCGCGCCCGAGGCGTCGTAGGCGCCGACGATCAGGAACGAGGTGCCCGGCCTCGGGTCAGTGCGGTGTAGGAAGGTGTCCCGCACGAGCGCCTCATTGCCCCAGTACGAGATCGTGCGCTTGGGGGGCATAAGGTCGTCGTCGGGGTCCTCCTGGCCCAACCAGCCCTTGCCTGCGTACTCGACGCCGGACACCCTGTGCCACGGGAGGTCGATCGCGCCGATGAAGCGATCGCGGGACCGGCCGTCGACGGCCTCGACGAGGGCGCTGTTGCAGAGCACGAGCCCGAACTGGCTGGACGCCGGGAGCGTCGCCCACCCGAGCCCGAAGCTCCCCCCGGCCGTACCGCTCTTCTGGCTGTCCAGAGTGTTGCGGGCGACGGCCATGAAGCGCCCCCGGTCGAATTCGGGGCCGGTCAACCCGTTGGCGCCGTAGTCCTCAACACGGATGATAAGCAGCCGGCCCTCGTCGTCGAGCTGCCCGAGACCACGCCCGATGACCGAGCCGGCCTTCAGATTGGTGGTGGCCGCGGCTTCGAGATGGGGCCGGATGGCGTCGAAGTGAATCGCCGCCAGGAAGTTGTCCAGGTTCTGCCCGCTCAGCTCGCTCACCGTGTACCGAAGCTCGACCGTCGGCTCGGTCTCGACCTTCTCGTCGCTGGTGTTCTGTCCCGATTCACGGCCGAGCGTCGGGATGTCGACCTCGAAGGCGTACGCGGCGGCATTCCCGAACTCGCGGCCCCGGTCCCTCGGTGCTGGCCGCCAGTACCACTCGAGGTCTTGCTCGTACCGGGTGCGCTGTGGCGCCAGGTCCACACCAGGGGCAGCGGTCCCCTCCCCAAACGAGAGATACCCCGGCGTGACCCCGAGGAACGCGGCGATCCGTTCCATGTTGGTGGGGGACGGCCGCTTCGAGCCGTTGCACCACGCCGACACCGTGGCAGGGGACACCTCCAATTGCTGCGCCAGGGCCGCCTGCGTGGCCCCCCGGCGGTTCAGCGCCTCCGTGATCCTGTCCTTTAGAGCCACTAGCCTCTCTCCTAATAGTTGAACCCTCCGCGCCCTATCTGAGCTGACCGGTGCTGAAGTGAGCCAATAGTACCATCAGGGGCGCAGTATCCGACATCAATGGGCCTACAGTTAGCTAAAAGTTACACGTAGGCCTACTGGCGCTAGGAAACGAGCTGGTCGACCCTCTAAGGGCGAACCCCCGCGTCCACGGTGGGAGGCCGTCTGAAATGAGCCCGTGACGGCGGTGACGGGCACAGACAGGCCCCGTCCCCTGCGGGTGTGCCTGCAGCTCGTGGCCGCGCCACGACCGGGCGGAATCCTTCAGGAACCCGTTGTAGACGGCCCGCCCCGACTGTTAGTCGGTGATCAAACCGACCAGGAGGGGGTGGGGGGTGTCCCCATCTTCTTGTGAAGGGTTTTAGGCAGCTTTTTCTGTCGGGATGGGGGTTCGTTGGTCGGCGGCGAGGTAGGGCTGGTTGGTGCGGATCATGGCCATGGATGACGTTGCAGCGGCGCCGGGCGAGGCACATGATCGCGGCGTTGTCCTTCTTGCCTTCGGCCCGTTTGCGGTCATAGAAGGCCTTGGATTCGGGGATCTCAACGAGGCGAAGGCGGCCAGGAACATGGCGTTCTTTAGACGGTGGTTGTCCCGCCGGCTCGGTGATCCCTACCACCGTTGATGGACTTCCCGGACTGGCGGGTGACGGGGGCGAGGCCGGCGTAGGAGGCCAGCTTGTCAGCGTCGACGACAGTCGGTGACAGTCGCTGAGGATCAGTCGCACCTGCACGGAGCGTCTGGAACCGCATCTCAGGGTTGATCATGAACTGCATCTTCCAAGATATGGCGGCCACGGCCGGTGCCGCTACGCGCGTGGTTCGCTGATGCAAGTGCAGCAGGTTCGGGCAGCGAGCCGTTGCTAGCCCGACCGTGATGGCACGGTTGACAAATCAGCGCCGCTATGGAGTTAGCAGCGTCGGTTGGGTCGTCGTGCTCCCAGACCCGCACGACGGTCCACCCGGCCTCGGCTAGCCGACGGTCTGTCTCCCGGTCTCGCTGAGCGTTCCGCTGGAGCTTCTCAGCCCACCAATCGGCATTGGTCTTCGGCAAGGTGCCGTGGACGGGACAACCGTGCCAGAAGCACCCGTCGACGAAGACGGCCACGCGCCCGCGAGTGAACACAATGTCAGCTATTCGACGGACATCGGGGACTGGACGTATGTGGACCCGGTACCGAAGGCCGAGAGCGTGAAGCCGACGTCGAACGAGCATCTCGGGTCCCGTATCCCGTGTCGCCTGGCGGCTCATGCGCTCACTGCTGCCCACCCAACTTACCGTACGCCTCTCAGCGAACCAATGGCCGGTGGATTAGGCGGTCCAGACGTGGAACACTCCCGAGCCGAGTCGGTCTCGAGGAGGGTGGATCTGGTGGTCACAAACCAGGCTGGAGGGAGCGGATTCCAGTTCCGTCGGAAGCGCAACAGTTTCAAGACGAGGGACGCGCCCGACGGCCCCATGGCGGAGAAGGTCTTTCCACCAGTCAAGTCCGATCCCAATGCATCGCCTGACGACCTGCGTGGCTTTGCTGACTGGTTTACTTCGCAACCCTCGGCGCGTGAACGATTTCGCTGGGTCCTTCGTGACTCTCTGGACGAAGTGCTCGACGGACAGCGCACTGGTCGATGGTGCTACCAGCACCTTACAAAGACCGAGAAGACGCACCTTGGCACGATTGTCGAAATGAACTTCACTAAGGAGTTCGAGCTTGCTGACGGCATTTTGTTGGACTGGTCCGTAGCCGGAGCAGACCTCGACTGCAAATTCTCCAAGGAATATGGCAACTGGGAGATTCCTATGGAGATGTACCTGTGCGCTGATCATGGGGACCAGTCAGGCACGGCAGACCACGCCGCTCTCCTGTTCTGGATGAACGACGACAAGAACGAGTGGGCTGCCGGCTTGGTCCGACCGACGGATAAACTGCTTAGGTGGAAGACCGATAAGAAAACTCGGACGTTGGTCCGAGGGTACAACCGGGACAACAAACGTCGACTCAGTGACGATGGCGTGCAGCGCATTTTTTGGCTCTGGGGGGGACGCCAGGACGACCTTCCGGAGAACACGATCCTCCATATGGACGATGCGGTGAGGCGGCGGATCTTCACGGCTGGGACTGGTCAGAAGCGCATCAACGAGCTGCTCCGGATTTGTCAAGGGCGGATCATCTCACGTACCACCGTCATCACGGTCGCACAACAGGAAGATGGCATGAAACGTCCTCGGGACGCCCGCCTTCCGAAACATCTCGGCCGGGAGGGCATCATCGTCCTTGGCCACCAGGACGCCAGTCCACATATCGCGCGCATACTAGGGCTCCCGGTACCGGATAAGGGCGAGTTTGTGTCATGCCGGATATCCCGCGTTTCGGGTATTGTCGGCCGCGACACCGTTCACATTGCCGGAGAGCTCTGGGCGTTGTCGAATGAGGGCGACCAGGTCGAAGCTGCGCCATCGCTTCCGAAGAAGCGACCTGCGGAGGGCTGGCTCGCCTATTTGAAGGCAAGGTCATAGACGTAGTCGGCGATCGCTTTGCCGAGCAGCGGTGGCACGGCGTTGCCAATCTGCCGAGCGATCTCAATCTTCGAGCCCTCGAATACGTACCAGTCTGGGAAGGACTGTATGCGCGCCGCCTCGCGATGGGAGATCACGCGGTGGGCGGTTGGGTGAAGGTAACGCCCCTTCTCTGGCTTGAAGAACTCGGTGCGGATCGTGGCCGAAGGCTTGTCCCACCATAGCCGCCCCATTACGTCGGTGGTTCCCGTGGGTTTGTTCGTCCAGCACGCGGGGGTGATGTCCGGTCGGGTGCGCATGAGGTCGAACCGGTTTCCACCCGGCGGGATAGCCCGGTATCTCGCCAGCGATTTTGGCAGAGGCCTCCGGCCGAAGTGGAGGTGTTGCGATCCGTCATCGTCCAGATAAGGGTCCGTTCCGGTCGTTCGTGTCGGAAGGTCGCCAATTGCATCTCGAACCGTGACGTATGCCCGCCCGGTGCTGGAACTCGGTCCATGGGTAGCGGGCGGTGGCCACGGTAGGCGTCGACCGTCGGGACCCGGCTCGCCAACATTCTTAATCGCGACAAAGATACCTCGACGACGGTTTTGCGGCACGCCGTAGTCGGCCGCATTGAGGACGCCGAATCCGATCCCGTAGTCGGCCAGTTCGGAATCGACCCGCATGATCTGGAGTAGTTCGCCGAACTGGGCGGATTTCTGAAACTCCGGCACGTTCTCGATCACGAACACCTTGGGATCGATGCTTCGGACTGCGTCGAGGTAATGCTCCCAAAGGGCATTCATTCTGGCTCGGCTGACATCGTCACGGTCTCGCCCGAGGGGACTGAAACCCTGACAAGGCGGTCCTCCAACAATGAGCTCGGCAGGAGGGTAGATCGGTCCCGCGGCGATATCGGTGTCGAAGACGTCGCAACCGAAGTTGCGTTTGAAGGTAGTTGCCGCGGCATGGTCGTTCTCGACGGCATACACCGGCGTGAAGCCGTGGTCGGCGAGATGGAACCCAAGGCTAAGCCCACCTGCCCCGGCGAACAGATCGACGGTTGTGATCAGGGGGCAAGTTTCGACGCCCGCGCCGCCGCGATTCACTCCCTGCGGGCAGCACGTTTCTGGTTCATGGAACAGTTTCATCTGCCGGAACGTCCTTGCTGCGAACACCGTTTCGTCCTCCGCGGCACCCCGGTCGACCCTCGATCGGGACCATGTACGAACATACGTTCAGGGTGAGACGACGATGCGGGCGGCATGAGTGCGCCTGGGATCGCAGGTGCTAAGACCCCGAGAGTGGAGGCTCTCTGCTTCCAGGCCAAACTCAGTTGACCTTCCGGTAGGAGTAGTGGGGTCGGATTGAAGCATCGAAGTACCGGCCGTGCGATGTCGCTTCCATCAGACCGTCATGGATTGGGCTCGGAACATTGAGGTACTCATACAGCGAACCGTCGGTAAACTGCACGTAGAGAAGGGCGGCTGCTTCGTCGTACCCAACAGCCGCGATGGTGCCCGAGCTGACGTCCACCAGCGGCGGGATGTCCGACATAATGGGACTGTAGAGCCGCCGCAACCTAGGCGTGGGGGTGCGGCCCACTGCGCGACCGACGACGGCACTGGGTCTTCCGAGTCTAGGGCCCCCTTCCGGACACGCTTGGACGTGGTTCCCTCCGAAGGCTGGCACCTGGCTCGAAGCGCCCTTCTAGTCTCAGCTGGCCCGCGTCAGTCGGAACTCATCAGCTGGGAGCAGCCGTTCCAGGAAGTCTTCCACCGCCTTGACGACAAGGAAATTGATCGACAGGTCCCGCTCCTCGGCGGCGACCTTGAGACGCTCGTGGAGTTCGTCGGGGAACCGGATCGCCGTCGTCGTGCGGTTCTTCGCAGCCATAACCACACAGTAGTAGTTACAGCACTGTGATGTCAAGTCGCGCGCGATCTGATCTGAAAGCGCGCGCGCAGCATCGTGCTGGAAGCGACGAGCGAAATGCTATGAAAGTGGATCCACCACTCCGTTGGTCCGAGGGTCTACGTTCCGATGAGCGGTGGCGCCGAGTACCGCTCCACCGACTATGAACCCTGTCGAAAGGAACAGATCGTGAACTGTCATGAAGACGCCGCCGAACGTGGTTGGGAGCTATACCGCGGTTCCGACCCGCCCGTGTCCCGAGCGAGCATCAATGATCAATTGCGTGCCACGGGCCTGGACCCAGTATCGGATCGGATGTATCGCCACTATCGACGGCTGTCGCTCCACTGCGTAGCTGACTATCTGCCGATCAACGAACTCGACGTGATGCTCAAGATCGCCCGCCGGGCCAGTTGAGCGCCTTACGTTGGACCGTCGGTCCTGTGACGGGGGCGTAAGTGGCACTTCGATCGTTCCGCATAGCAGGCCAGAAGGGCCTGAAGCTGGCTGAGTGCGGCGCCGTTCCTTCCTTGATGATCATTTGCGGGCCGAATGGCAGCGGGAAGTCGACGCTCTTGTACGCGCTCCAGACGCGAACGGCGACGATGGACTTGGACGCAGGAAGCACGATCCTCTATCAGCCGCCACATCGCGTGGTTCGCCGACAGTCAGTCCAACGGCGCTATCTCAGCGGCGGCGCTATCGGCGCGTTCGGTGATTTCCTCACGGGCACTTCAGTTGGAGCCTTCGAGGGACTTCAGATTCCGTATCCGGCGAGAACCCCCGATAACGTGGATGAAAGCGGCTCGACACTGAAGTTCGTACTAGGCAAGTTAGAGAATCGCCGGCAGAATTCCCTCGCCACTCGGCTTGACAACGCAGTCGCAGCGGGTCTGGAGACTCTTGCACTCGGTGATCTTGGAAACGTTTACGAGCCGCTTGCTCGGTTGGTTCGTCGCCTACTTCCGCACCTAACATTCCTGAAGGTCGACTTCACGCAAGAGGACAATATCCGGTGCATCTTTCGCCGCCAGACTTCGGACGAGCCGGCCGTCGAGATTGACTTAGACGATCTCAGCTCCGGCGAGAAGGCGATCTTGATTCTTTTCATGCCGTTGATCGAGGCTGAGATCATTCGGAACGTCGAGTCAGTCGTTAGTGGTGAACGGGCAGCTTTGGTAGCAACGGACAGAGTATTTCTGCTGGATGAGCCCGAGCTTCACCTTCACCCGGACCTGCAGCGGCGCATGTTGAGTTACCTGAGGGAGCGAGCTGCTGAGGGTGGTGTCCAGTTCATCTTGGTCACCCACTCGCCTACCCTTTTGGACGGCGCGGCGGACAACGAACTGTTTCTGCTGCAACTTGCAAAGGCAGAGGGCCTCAACCAGCTTCAGCAGGTGGCGACGTCGGCAGAGCGCCTCGATGGCCTTCGCGAACTGACGGGCGAGGCGTACTTCGTGACGACTGGACGGAACATCGTCTGCCTCGAGGGTGAGCGCCAGAGTCCGTCCGGCAGGAAGGCTACCGACGTTGGCCTTATCGAGGTGCTCCATGACCGGGCTAGTCGGTACACCTTCGTCCCGATGGGCGGGAAGAGTCAGGTCCTGCATGCCGTTACTCGTCTCAGAGACAGTCTCCCACCAGCCCGGTATGGTGTCGCCGTCGTCGGCCTTGTTGATGGCGACCGCGGGGCGGGCGCCGCAGGCGCCGTCTCATGGGACTGCTGCGAGATTGAGAACCTGATGATCAACGATGACGCTGTCGTGGCAGGTGTCCTCGAACTTGACGCGACCAAAGGCGTGACGCCCGCTGCGGTGGCGGGTTTGGTCGCGACTGCTGGGGCAGACCTACGCGAGGAGGAGATCAGGCTGCGCGTTCAGGCTGCCATCGGCACTGCTGTCTTTCGTCCAACTGGGTCAACCGTTGCGGAACTGCGTCAGTCGTATAAGGACGAAGCGGATCGTCTAGCAGCGAGCTTGACCGACCAGCGGTACGCCGAGATCACGCAGGCCGCCACGACGGTCGTGGACGGACTTCTCGCTGACGGGTCGTTCAGAAGACGCTTCCGAGGCAAACGGCTCTTGCGAAGCGTCTTCAACCGGCTCGGATTAGTCCTAAACCAAGCGTAGATCTGCCGGGTTAGGGCTCCGATTCGGGGCGGGTCTTGTGCCGTATGGGTTTCGCGGCGCTGGGTTGGGTGCCCGGTCGGGTTTGGGGTGAAGCGGGA
>Ga0302326_10031431_pt1 | contig 10602 bp, 7 predicted proteins | sample Palsa_T0_3_FD_202264 | JGI IMG/M metagenome (GOLD analysis project Ga0302326, IMG submission 202264) | Peat permafrost microbial communities from Stordalen Mire near Abisko, Sweden - Palsa_T0_3 | ecosystem: Environmental > Terrestrial > Soil > Palsa > Peat permafrost | place: Sweden: Abisko...
CCGGGTCACGCGCGCCGCTCTGCCGCACATGCAAAAGCAGAGGTGGGGTCGCATCATTAATATCTCTTCCGAATCTGGCGTCCAGCCCGACGCCCAGATGCCCCATTACAATATGTCCAAAGCCGCTCTCAACAACCTTACGAAAAGCCTCTCGAAGGCCTACGGCCAGGAGGGAATCCTCGTCAACACCGTTTCTCCCGCCTTCATCCGCACGCCTCTGATCGACGACTTCCTCGGAAACATCGCGCGCGAAAAGAAAATCACCGCCGCGGAAGCCGAGCAGGAATTCCTTCGCGAGAACCGGCCCAATATCGTGGTGCGCCGGGCGGGCGAACCGGACGAAACCGCCGGCATTGTCGTCTTCCTCGCATCTGAGCAGGCATCCTTTACAACCGGCTCAAACTTCCGCGTCGACGGCGGTTCCGTCGCCAGCGTCTAGGTTCCGTCGCCGCCTCTAAATGACGGCGGCTCCGTCGCAAGCGACTGACGATAAGGTGACAATGGCGGCTCCCCCGCAAATATCTTGACTACATTGCTCCATCGCAAGCATCCAAGCAAAGTGAGCGGTCGCAAACGCGAATATTTTGATGACGCTGGGCCGTCGCCAGCATCCAACGGTTGTGATCCGTCGCAAATGTCTGACAATGGCATTGCCGTCGCGATCGTCTGGCGACGTGGTCCCGTCATCAGTGTCTGACGATATGGCATCGTCAGAGGTGTTTGATCGCCTGGCTGGCCCGGCCCGTTGTTGTCTAACTCCGGTGCTAGGCTCTGGCGATCACGCGCATGTACAAACAGCCGATTAGCATCGTGGATGCGTCGCCCAGTTATCCACATCGGCGGCAACGCGAACCTTTCATTCACCATTCACAGAGAGTAGACTGAATTTTCATTCTGCTCTTTTACCCTTCGAGGGGTTCTCAGCCGATCAAACGGTGAGAAATCCCGGAAACTCACTACTGAGGTGACCGCGATGAGCTCGACGACCCAAGTAAATTCCGAAAGAGAACATGGTAAGGCGCCGGAAAATCCGCTTAAAGCCCTCAAGCGCTTCGGCCAGTCCGTTTGGCTCGACTATATCCGCCGCAGCCTCATTTCCAACGGCGAACTCGCGCACCTGGTCTCGGAAGACGGCTTGAGCGGCGTCACCTCTAATCCGGCGATCTTCGAGAAGGCCATCGCTGGCAGCACCGATTACACCCAGGCCCTCGCCGAACTCGCCAAGCGCAAGGATCTCAATCCCACCGGCATCTTCGAGCAGCTCGCCATCCGCGATATTCAGGACGCCGCCGATGTCCTGCGCCCCGTTTACGATCAGACGCGCCGCCGCGATGGCTACGTCAGCCTGGAAGTCTCGCCTTATCTCGCGCACAAGACCCCGGAAACTTTGGATGAAGCGCGCCGCCTCTGGAAAGCCGTCAACCGTGAAAACCTGATGATCAAGGTTCCCGGCACCCCGGAAGGCATTCCCGCCGTCCAGCAGCTCATCAGTGAAGGCATCAATGTCAACGTCACGCTCCTCTTTTCGCAGGAAGTCTATGAGCGCGTTGCCGAGGCCTATATCGCGGGCCTCGAGGGACTAGCCGCCCGCAAGGGTGACGTGAGCCGCATGGGCAGCGTGGCGAGCTTTTTCGTCAGCCGCATCGATACGCTCGTCGATAATATGCTCGCCGATCTCATAAAATCTTCGAACAAATCGGACGAACAGGCTCTCTATCGCAGCCTGCAAGGCAAGGTCGCTATCGCTAATGCGAAACTCGCCTATCAGTCTTACAAGCAGATCTTCAGCACCAAGCGCTGGAAGGCCCTTGCCGATCTCGGCGCGCAAACGCAGCGCGTCCTGTGGGCTAGCACTGGCACCAAAAATCCTGCTTTCAGCGACGTTCTCTACGTGGAGGAGCTGGTCGGTCCCGACACTGTGAATACGATTCCGCCCGCCACCTACGACGCGTTTCGCGATCATGGCAAGCCGCGCGCCTCGCTCGAAGCCGATATCGAGGGAGCTCGCGCTACCATGGCGGATCTTGAGCGCGCCGGGATTTCCATGACCAAGGCCACCTCCCTCCTCACCGAACAAGGCGTCAAGCTCTTCGCCGAGGCCTTCGACAAACTCCTCGCCGCCGTTGAAAAACAAGCCAAAGAAGCCACTCCTTCGAAGCTCGAAAACCTGAGTTATCGGCTTCCCGATGATCTTGCCCGCGACGTGAAGGAAACCATCGAAGACTGGAAAAAGAACGACAAGGTGAAGCGCCTCTGGGCCCGCGATGCGTCGCTTTGGACCAACACGGACGAGAACAAATGGCTGGGCTGGCTCGACATCGCACAGGAAGAAATCGACAATCAAATTCGTTTCAAGAAGATCGCCGAGGAAATTCGCAGCGCCGGTTTCACGCACGCCCTGCTTCTTGGCATGGGCGGTTCGAGCCTTTGCGTGGAGGTGCTGAAGCTCACCTTCGGCAAATTCGCGGGATATCCCGAAGTGTTCGTCCTCGATTCCACCGATCCGGCACAGATTCGCGCTGTCGAATCGAAAATCGATCTGGCAAAAACCATTTTCATCGTCTCGAGCAAGTCCGGCAGCACCCTCGAGCCCAATATCTTCAAGCAGTATTTCTTTGATCGCGTGAAAAAGCTGGTGGGCGCGGCGGAAGCAGGGAAGCACTTTATAGCCGTCACCGATCCGGGCTCGAAAATGCAACAGGTGGCCGAAAGAGACGGATTCCGGCAGGTCTTTTTCGGTGTTGCGTCCATCGGCGGGCGTTATTCGGCGCTCTCCAATTTCGGCATGATTCCCGGAGCGATTCAGGGAATCGATATTGCCAAGTTTCTCGATCGCACTCAAGAAATGGCTCACGCCTGCGCGGCCACAGTTCCCGCGGACCAAAATCCCGGCGTCATTCTGGGTGCGATTCTGGGCACGTTGCAGAAGCGCGGTCGCGACAAAGTAACCCTCTTCACCTCTCCGGGCATTTCGGATCTTGGCGCCTGGCTCGAGCAGCTTCTCGCCGAATCCACCGGCAAACAGGGCAAGGGTCTTATTCCCGTGGACCGCGAGAGCATTGCCGCTCCGCAAGCGTATGGTAAAGATCGCGTGTTCGTTTATCTCCGTCTGCAATCGGGGCCTGATGCCAAGCAGGATGCCGCGGTCGATGCTCTCGAAAAAGCGGGACACCCGGTGGTGCGCATCAACGTGCAGGATATTCACGATCTCGGTCAGGAGTTTTTCCGTTGGGAGATTGCCACAGCCGTGGCCGGGTCGGTGATCGGCATCAATGCGTTCAACCAGCCCGATGTGGAAGCGAGCAAGATTGAAACGCGCAAGCTCACCGAGGAATACGAGAAGAAAGGTTCGCTGCCGCCCGAGTCTCCGATCCTCGAAGAAAACGGTATCAAGCTTTTCACCGACGAGAAGAACGCTGCCGCCCTCAAGCAATTAGCGCCCGATGGAAAAGACGGCAAACTTGTCGGTTACCTTCGCGCGCACCTCGGGCGCCTGCACGAAAACGACTATTTCGCGCTGCTCGGATATATCGAGAGGAACGAATCGCACCAGGACTCTCTGCAGGCTATACGTCACGCCGTGCGCGATAAGAAACGCGTTGCCACCTGCCTCGGATTCGGCCCGCGGTTCTTGCACTCCACGGGGCAAGCCTATAAGGGAGGCCCGAACTCCGGCGTGTTCTTACAGATCACTTGTGACGACGCGTCCGATCTCGTCGTGCCCGACCAGAAATACACCTTCGGCATCGTGAAGTCCGCCCAGGCCCGCGGCGATTTTCAGGTCCTGGCCGAGCGCAACCGGCGCGCCTTGCGCGTCCACATCGGCTCCGACGTTGCCGCCGGCCTCGCCAAGCTGAGCGACGCCATCGCCCAGGCCCTCGCCTAACGGGCGCGGCTCATCGTCACTCGCGGGGTGCGCTAGCGCACCCCGCGAGTGAGCATTCTGCCCTTCCGTGCCATCCCACGCGGGGCGCATCCGCGCACGTCATTCGGCCTGTTTTCGTCAGTTATTCCTAGCGCGGCGGTTTCGCGACCCGGTTAGGGTCGCAAGTGCAGCCGAGGAATCCCTCTTTGACTTTTGCGTCTCCGCTCCTGCATGACATCGCTGCGTGCGTTGACTTCGGACAGGGTGTACTAGTCCCCGACCATTTTTATCCTCTCGGACAATTGTGCAAATGCCCCTCCGCCGGTAGCCTCCAGCGAGGAGAATAACAATGACGTTGAATGCTGATTGCTTTGAGAGAATTGGCGGGAGCCGCCCGGAAGGTTTGTATCGACACATGATGACGGAAGCGACGCCAAAATCAGCATCGCCGCGCGCACTGCTCACTCGACACTCAGGACGAACGGAATTCGTTGCAACTCACAGAAAACAAACAAAAGTGTCACCCGCGACCCGTCACTCATATCGGGAGGCTTTTGCACGCATTTCGGGCAGCATCCGCGCCCAAAAATTTATGCGCACCCGCGCCGGCGTCACTGCGATAACCCCAAAATCCCCTGTGTTAGAATGAGCGCATCGCAATAGGCATATAACAATGAGCAAAACCTTCGATGTCGCCCTCGAGGCGATCGCCGCAAATACAGCCGCCAACAAAATTGCTGAGACCTTTTCGCCCATCGCGTCTGCTTCCGGTTTTGCGCCCGGTTTCGTCCAAGTCCAAGACAAAGACCAATCCCAAATCTTGCCTTCGAGCACAGGAAAATCCTTTTACATCGAAACCTTCGGCTGCCAGATGAATGCGCACGACTCGGAAAAAGTTTCCGGTGTGCTCATCGCGCGCGGCTATCGTTCCGTGAACCATCCATCGCAGGCTGATCTCGTTCTCTACAACACGTGCAGCATCCGCGAAAAAGCGGCGCACAAAGTTTTCTCCCGCCTTGGCGAATGGCGCGGCGTCGCTCAGGAGCAAGGAAAAGTGATTGGCGTCCTGGGTTGCGTGGCGCAGCAGGAAGGCGAGGAAATTTTTGAACGCGCGCCGTGGGTGAGCCTGGTCTGCGGCTCCGCGAGTTACCAAAAGCTCCCGCAATTGATGGATGAGCTTGAAGCGGGCGGCCGCCGCGTCATGGGCCTCGATCTCGATACCGACGAAACGTTTGAAACCGAAATCACCCGTCGCGACAATCCCATCCGCGCCTACATCACCATTATCGAAGGTTGCGACTACGCCTGCTCCTACTGCGTCGTGCCGCACACGCGCGGGCCCGAGCGCAGCCGCCCAAGCGGAGCGGTGCTCGCCGAAGCGCGCCGCCTTGCCGATGCCGGCTACACCGAAATTCAATTGCTCGGCCAGACCGTGAATTCCTACCGCGACCCTTCACCGCGAGGCTTGAATTTCACAGGATTGCTTCGCGCCGTGGCTGCCGTCCCGGGAATCCGCCGCGTGCGATTCACCACCTCGCACCCGAACGATTTCACGCGCGAGATCGTCGAAGCGATCGACGAGGTGCCCGCGCTTTGCGATCACTTTCATCTTCCCGTCCAGTCCGGTTCCACGCGTATCCTCCGGGCCATGCGCCGCACCTACACCCGCGAGGAATATCTCGAGAAAATCTCCTGGATCAAAAATGCGCGGCGCCCCGCGAGCCTCACAAGCGACATCATCGTGGGATTCCCCGGCGAAACGGCTGAGGATTTCGAGCAGTCCATCACGCTTCTTGACGCCGTCGGCTACGATGGCATCTTCTCCTTCAAATATTCGCCGCGCCCGAATACCACCGCGCGCGAAATGCCCGACGCCGTCTCGGAAGAAGAGAAGGGAAGGCGCCTCGCGATTTTGCAGGACCGCCAGCGCCAGATTCAGACCGCGCGAAACGAAAAGCTGATCGGCCAGGCTTTCGAAGTGCTCGTCGACGCGCATCACGCGGCGCGCGGGCAGTGGTCGGGGCGCACCACAAATAACCGAGTGCTAAATTTCTCTTCGCCCCGTCTAACACTTTTGGGACAATACGTGAAGGTCAAGGTTACGCGCGCGGGGCCAAACAGCCTTGCCGGCGAAGAAGTCGTTTAAAAAAGTTAATTGAGGTCCCCGGAGGCCACCATGGAACTCGAGGTTAAGATTCGAGGCTTGATGATGGATCCGGTGACCAACATGCCGGTGGTGGTGCTGAAGGAAACGCAGGGAACCGGCATCCTGCCGATCTGGGTGGGAATCTACGAAGCGAATGCCATCGCGCTCGAGATCGAAAAAGTGCAGACTCCCCGCCCGATGACGCACGACTTGCTCAAAAATATGCTCACCGGATTGAATGTCCGCGTGCAGAAAGTCGTAGTCTCCGATCTGAAGGACGATACCTTTTATGCCCTCATCTGGATGGAGCGCGAAGGGCACATGATGTCGATGGACTCGCGGCCAAGCGACGCGCTCGCTCTGGCGCTGCGCCTCGACTGCCCGATTTTCGTCGAAGATCAGGTGCTCAAGAATTCCAAGATGGCCAGCGTCGTCTCCGAAAAAAGTTCGAACGAAGAACTTCGCAAGTGGCTCGAGAATTTGAACGATGAGGATCTTGGCCGCTACAAGATGTAACCCGCCGGTCGCCCGCCGATTTTGAAATTCCGCGATTTTGAGAGGGTATCTCTAAAACATATGGTGCTTCGCAAGTACTGACCCGAGCAGTCCGGAAAAAAGATCCTGTCCCGTGTGCTGGATCATTCCCGGACGAAGGCTTTTTCTGCTCACCGCGAGAATTCCGAATAACGCGCCGTAAACCATGATCGTGATCACGCCTTTCCATCCTTCGTACATGTGCCCCATGCCGAAAACGATAGCCTGCAGGATGATGGCCACATCAATTCTTCCGGTGATGGCCAGGAACTGTCTTTGCAGATAGCCTCGAAAGATCAACTCCTCGCAGAATCCCGCGGTCGCGCACAATACGGCCCACACCGCCATTTCGAGTGGTCCTTGCGGAAGCAGAGGCTTCATCGCGCGTAGGCCGGTGGTGTTCTCCAGGATTTTTCCCAGTATCAACAAAATGGCTCCGACGACAAACCAAAAAACAATGGCGACTCCCACATCGTTCATCACATCCCCTACGCTGGACCATCTTCCGCCAATTAGCGCGCGCAGCGGCGTCCGCGTGCGCCTCAGTCCAAAGAGCCAGACATAGAGGAACAGACTCAGCTCGAATAGGATCGTTGCGAAGTAAAGAGGCAGTCGGGAATTGAGTTGCACCGGCGCTGGACCGAGTTGCTGGCGCGCCTGCATGTAGGAAAGCCCGAGGATGACCAGGACAAGAACAACGGTGTGCCATATCGGCGCGATGAGCGTTCGGTCGCTGGTCGGGACGTGGACGTCTTGGGAAATTTCCATGAGGCAGTCGGTGAGTCGAGTGTAACAGACGCCGGAAGCTCTCGTCAGTGACCGTGGAGCGAGCGTCACACAGTGAAAGCCATCACACGGCGCATCGGTCGAGGGTTTTCGTGCCGCGCTCGAAGGCTTAGGATGGAATGGAAAACGAGGGCGACATTGAAACGGAGCCTGAACTGGAGCTTGGACTGGAGTCGATGTTGAACTGGAGCCCACGTTGAATTGGAAATGGATCGCGACGCTGCAGATCATCGTGGCTGGAGCAGGCAGCGCCTACCTTTTTGGCTTCGTCCTGCGCCTGCCGCTGACGCCCATGCGTCTGGTGGGCATGAGCCTGGCAACGGTTTCATTCGTCCTGTGGGCGACGGCGCGCGTTCAGTTGGGCAAGTCGTTCTCGGTGAAACCAAAGGCGATTGCGATCGTTTCGCGCGGAATTTACTCGAAAATCCGGAACCCTATCTACGTGTTCAGTGCGCTGTGGATCGTCGGCTTTATTCTGGCGCTCGGCAGGCCGACATGGCTGCTGATTCTGGTGTTTCTAATCCCGATACAGGTGAAGCGGGCGAGGAGGGAAGCCCGCCTTCTCGAAGACACCTTCGGCGACGCCTATTTCGAGTACCGGAAGAAGACATGGTTCTAGGAATTTAGCGCGTCGTACGTTCTTTGCTATCTCCATTTCGAGAATAAAGAGGTGCCCTACCCAAGATGCTCCCAGTTGAAATAGCGACGGTACGGGAATGAGGATGCGGTGGCGGGGACGAAATCCACAGAGCATAGCGATGTGAGGCTCCCTGCGTGGGCTTCGGGCGCGGATTCTCTTTGCAAAATGCTTTTTTTGCTTGCAGTGAGAGCGTAAGTGTCGGTAGAGTGTGCGTACTTGTAGTTGGAGTACGGGCTCTAGGTCGAAGTGTAAGCCTGGGCGCGACTGGAGCGAGAGGTAAGGGCTTGACCTGCGTCTTATCAGTTGCCAATCAAAAAGGCGGCGTCGGAAAGACCACTACTTCCATCAACCTAGCAGCGGCCCTCGCTCTGAAAAAGAAAAGAACGCTGCTCATCGATCTTGACCCGCAGTCGAACGCCTCGATTTCGTTTTTCTCCGCCGAGGAAATTCAGACTTCCACCATCTACGATGTTTTTGCCTTTGCCGAACATGCTACGGAAATTGCGAAGCTGATCCGCCCGACGAAGGATCCGTATCTTTTTGTTGTCCCCGCAAAGCTGGCGCTGGCGCGGCTGGAGCAACAATTGGCGGGCCAGTTCGACGCGCCCTTTAAACTGAAGGACGCTCTGGCGCCCGTGCTCAAGGACTACGATTACATCGTGATGGATACGCCTCCCGCGCTGGGAATTTTAACGGTGAATGCGCTGGTGGCGTCGACGCATTTGCTGGTGCCGATCCAAGCGGCATATTTTGCGATCGAAGGCACGGACGATCTTCTCGAAACCTACTCGCGGATTCGCTCGCGGCCGAATCCGGATTTGAAAGTTCTGGGCGTGGTGATCACGCTGTTCGACAAAAGAACGAACATTTCGCGGGATACGCACGAGCAGATCCGGTCGGTATTCGGTGAAGCGCTTTTCAAGACGCGGATCAGCAAAAATGTGCGCTTGGAGGAAAGCCCAGCCTATAAAGAAACGATCTTTACGTTCGCGCCGAAGTCGACAGGCGCCGAGGAATACAAGAAATTGGCTCAGGAGGTAATACAACGTGTCGAAGAGGATCGGGTTGCCCGTCACTCTCAAGATGCGGCATGACGCGCATTATGTGGAGACGCTGACCAGCTACAGCGGCGCGTCCATCGGGCGTATGATCCCGATCGATAAGATCCGGCCGAATCCGGATCAGCCGCGCAAATTCATTGGCGATGTGAGCGAACTGGCCGCTTCCATTCGGGAGAAGGGCGTGCTGGAGCCGCTGTTGGTGCGCTATGTGCCGCGCGAGGATGCTTACTACATTATTTCGGGCGAGCGCCGCTTCCATGCGTCACAGGCAGCGGGGCTGCACGAGCTCCCCTGCATCGAAAAGATCGCGGACGATGCGGAAACGCTGGAGCTGGCTCTCATCGAAAATCTGCAACGCAAAGATCTGACTCCTTTCGAGGAGGCGGACGGCTTGCAGCGGCTGGCCGACCACTTCGACTACACGCACGACGATATTGCGAAGAAAATCGGGCGGGCGAGATCGTCGGTAACGGAATCCATGTCGCTGCGAGTGATTCCCCACGAGGTGCGGCAATCGTGCGTGGAAAACGGAATCGTTTCGAAGTCGCTACTCCTGCAAGTGGCGCGGCAGCCCAGCGAAAAGAAGATGCAGGAGATGGTGCAGCGCATCTCCACGGGCGGTTTGACGCGCGACGAAGCGCGGCGCGCCCGCAAAGAAGAGACGGAATCCGCTCCGCGGCCGCAGCCATTCATTTTTGATTACAAGCCGGAAGACGAGTCGTTTCATGTGAGGATTCAGTTCCGGAAAAGCGATGTGAACGAAGCCGAACTAGCGGAAGCGTTGCGCGAGGCGTTGAGGGCAATCGAATCGCGCCGCCTGTCTTCATCCGCCGCGGTCGCATAGATTTCCAAAAGTAGACCCTGTTAAAAATACCGCTTCGAGGGCGTTAATTCATAAAATCCGGAGGGAGTAGAATGTCGATCCACAGTATGGAGCGTCGGGACTTTCTGCGCGTGGCTGCGGGCGGAGCGGTCGGATTTTCGCTTGCCTATTCTGTGTTCGGGCAACAGGCGCCGCCGGCGATCAAGGCCACCAAACTCAGCGACAGTATCACGCTGCTTGCGAATGACGGCGGCAACGTCGCAGTGATTGTCGGCCCTGACGGGCTCATGATGATCGACGGAGGCTTTTCGAACCGCGCCGATGAGATGCTGAAGGCGGTCGGCGACGTCGACTCGCACAAAGTGCAACTGCTCTTTGACACGCACTGGCATTACGATCATACCGGCTGCAACGAGACGCTTGGCGCAAGCGGCGTGAAGATCATGGGGCACACGAACACGAAGAAATGGCTTTCGCAGCCTGTGGTTTCAAAGGCCCTGAATCAGGCTCAAAATGCGCCCGCGGATCGCGCGTTCGGTCCACTCAAACCGACGGGATTGCCTACGCAGACGTTTGGCAAAGGCGGCAAGATGACGTTCGGGAAAGAGAAGATCGAATACACTTACTTCCCGCTGGCCCATACCGATAGCGATGTCTATCTTTTCTTCCCGAATGCGAATGTGCTTTACACCGGAGACTTGTTCTTCAATGGATTTTATCCATTCATCGACTACTCGACGGGCGGCT
>Ga0302326_10031432_pt1 | contig 10601 bp, 10 predicted proteins | sample Palsa_T0_3_FD_202264 | JGI IMG/M metagenome (GOLD analysis project Ga0302326, IMG submission 202264) | Peat permafrost microbial communities from Stordalen Mire near Abisko, Sweden - Palsa_T0_3 | ecosystem: Environmental > Terrestrial > Soil > Palsa > Peat permafrost | place: Sweden: Abisko...
CAGCGCCTAGCGGTCACGCGCGATGGCGCAACGCTCGGAAGCCTCAGCTTCGACGACGTGCGCCACGCCGTAGCGGCACTCGACGGGGTGCCGCGCTGAGCTACGTGCTACATCATCCCGAAGAACTCGGTTGGCGCCTCTTGCAACATCTCGGGCTCACCGCGATCGCCATCGTCATCGCATTTGCGATTGCTTTGCCGCTCGGCGTGCTCGCGGCCCGCAACGCGCGCGTGCGCGGGCCGCTGCTCGGGGTTCTCGGCGTCATTTACACGCTGCCGAGCCTGGCCGTTTTCGCGCTCCTGATCCCGCTGTTCGGGCTCGGTCTGGTCACGACGGAGATTGCGCTGGTCGCCTACGCGCAGATGATCCTCGTACGCAATATCACGGTCGGCTTGCAAAGCGTGCCGGCGGCCATGCGGGATGCGGCGCTCGGCCTCGGCATGACGTCCTGGCAGTCGTTCTGGAACGTCGAGTTGCCGCAAGCGCTGCCGGTCGTGCTGGGCGGCGTTCGGCTGGCAACCGTGGCGACCATATCGATCGCTACGCTGGCCGGCAAGATCGATGCCGGTGGCCTCGGGCCGCTCCTGTTCGCGGGGCTCGACAACGACGACCCCAACCGTATCTTCGCCGGAAGCGCGGCCGCCGCCGCGCTCGCCATCTCCGCCGACCTCTTGCTGCGCGCTTTCGAGCGTGGTGCAGCCAGGCGCGCGCAATAGCAGCCCGCATTGTACCGGTGAAACCGCCGGTACTTGCCGCACGTCATACCGGGCATGTCAAAAACACTTGAGGGTACGGCCGCGCTCGTCACGGGCGCGAGTTCCGGCATCGGGGAAGCGACCGCGCTCGCATTGGCCGCGCTTGGTGCAAAGGTGTCGGTGGCTGCACGGCGCCGGGATAGGCTCGAAGAACTGGCAGGGACCATTCGCCAAGCCGGCGGCACCGCGCTCGTCCTCGAGGCGGATGCGACCAAGGCAGACGATGCAAAAGACATCGTTGAGAAGACCGTTAAAGAATTCGGCCGGCTCGACATCGTGATCAACAACGCCGGGGTCATGCTGCTCGGTCCGATCGAGAACGCCGACATCGGCGAGTGGCAGCGGATGATCGAGCTAAACGTCAGCGGCCTGTTCGCCGTATCGCATGCGGCCCTGCCGCATCTGCTGGCCGCCGCGCAAGGCGAGCCGCGGCGCGTCGCGGATCTGGTCAACATCAGCTCGGTTGCCGGCCGTATCTCGCGTAGCGGCGGCGGCGTTTATTCTGCGACCAAATTCGCAGTTAACGCGTTCAGCGAGTCGCTGCGTCAAGAAGTGACCAAGCGGCACGTGCGCGTCTCCCTCGTCGAGCCGGGCCTCGTCGACACCGAATTGCGCAGCCACAACAAACCGGAAGTCATTCAGTTCATCAATCAGGCGATCGGGCCGATCGAACCGATCCAGTCAAGCGAGATCGCCGATGCGATCGCCTACGTGGTGACGCGTCCGCGCCACGTTGCGATCAACGAGCTGCTGATTCGGCCGACCGAACAAGACCGCTGAAAATGCGGCGGCTGACGTCGTCATCGAGTTCTTCGGGGTGCCACTGCACGCCGTAGAAAAACGGGTGTTCGAAAGCCGGATCCACCGCTTCGATGATGCCGTCGGGCGTATGGCCGACCGCAACGAATCCGTTGCCGAGTACGCGCAGCGCCTGGTGGTGCATCGAGTTCGTGCGAAAGGAGGTCGCGCCGGCAAGTCGCGCGATACCGCTGTCCGTGTCGACCTTCACGTCGTGCCCGGGAGCGTAGTCGGCGCGATCGAGACCGTTCTCGTAGGTTTGCCGGTGGTTGATCGTGTAGCGCTCGCCGAGCTCGTCACGCACGTCTTCGATGAGCGTGCCGCCGAAGGCCACGTTGGCGATCTGGATGCCCCGGCAAATGCAGAGCGTCGGAATGCGCAGTTCGCGCGTCGCGTTGACCAACGCGATCTCGAAAGCGTCACGCTGCGGTTGGTAGCGGCCCGCCGCCGAGTGAGAATGTTCGCGGCGGCCGCCGTAGCGCGCCGGATCGACGTCCACGCCGCCGGTGACGAGGACCCCGCCGAGCGTCGAGAGCAGTTCGTCGAGTTCGCTCGGGTCGTTCTCGAGCAAAACCGCCGAGCCGCCGGCACGCTCGATCGCCCGCAGGTACGGCAACATATCCTCGTGCACCGTTCCGTCCGCGTTGTGCCAGGCGGACGAGGTGATTCCGATGTTCGGCAAGGAGACGTCCTGTCGTTATCGTTCGAAGTGGCAGTCGAACCAAGCGGGAACCGGTGCGACGCAGAGCGGTGATTCTCCCGAGAGAAATCTAAATACTCCGTGTCCGGCGCGCTGCGCTGCGAGTCAGACGATGACGAGGAGCCACACGGCGAAGCGGGCGGCGGCGTCCAGCCAGCGCCGCTCGATCCGGAAACCGCTGCGCTCGGCAAGCTGCGCCACATCGGCCGCATCGAATTTGTGCGACGACTCGGTATGGATCGACTCGCGTGCCCAAAGTCGCACGTTGATCCCCGCACCGTCGACCGGAACGGTCATGCTGCGCTGCGCGACGAGAAACGAGTCGACGCTCCCGCGTTGCGCGTCGTAACGTGCCACGTGCTGGAAGGCATCGAGATCGAAGTGACCGTCCAGCTCGCGGTTGATGCGGCCGAGCACGTTCTTATTGAAGGCCGAGGTCACCCCGGTCGGATCGCTGTAGGCCAGTTCAAGGACCGACGCGTCCTTCTTTAGATCGGTGCCGAGCAGCAGGGCGTCGCCGGGCTTGAACGAGGCCGACATTGCGCGCAGCAGACGCTCGGCAGCGGCCGGCTCGTAATTTCCAATGTTCGACCCCAAAAAGAGCGCGAGCACGCGCTTCGAGGTTCGCAAGCGCGCCCGCTCGAGCACGTCGAAATAATCGGTGGCATAGCCGCTGACGGTCAGCCGCTCATACTCGGCGACGAGCCCCGCAGCCGACGCGATGAGCGCGCTTGCGGAAATGTCGATCGGATGATAGGCGAGTTCCGGCTGAGCGGCGAGTGCGGCCCCGATCAGCACGCGCGTCTTGCGCGCACTGCCGCTGCCGAACTCGACGAGCTCGATCGGACCGTCGAGCGACGCAATCATTTCGCCGGCATAGCGTTCGAGGATTTCGGATTCGGCCCGTGTCAGATAGTATTCGGGCAGCTCGCAGATCGCCTCGAACAGTGCCGAACCCAGATCATCGTAAAAGTACTTCGGCGGCAAATGCTTCTGCTCGACCGTCAAACCGGACCGCACATCATCGGCAAAACTCGCGACCTGCGCGGGTTCTGATGCCCGGTATAAAAACAAACGTTCGCTAACCGGCGTCAACTGATCGTGTTTCGGAGAGATCACTCGCGACCCAGACCCTTTAAGGAGTTAAGCGTGAATTCCCAAGAGCTATCGATCAACGTCGACGGCAGCCCCATGCCCAGCTACCTAGCCCGGCCCGACGGCGACGACCCCAGACCCGCCGTCATCGTGCTGCAAGAGATATTCGGTGTCAACCGTGAAGTCCGCCGTATTGCGGAACTCGTCGCGAGTGCCGGTTACGTTGCATTGGCGATCAACTATTATCACCGTACCCATCCCAACCTTAATGAACCTTATACGAGCGAGGGGTTGCAGAACGGGTTCGCAGCCGCCGGAAAGGTCAATCGCGCGACCCTGCGGGCCGATGTCGGCGCGGCGATCGCCTTCCTCGAAGGGCAATCGTACGTGGCCAAAGGCAAGATCGCGACGATGGGCTTCTGCTTCGGCGGTTCGGCCGCGTTCGTGACGGCGACCCTGCCGGGCCTCGCTGCCGCGATCTGCTTCTATGGCGGCTCGATCGCTGCGAGCTTCCCGCACCCGAACGAGCCGGAAGCCCTCGCCGACGCGGGCGATATCAAGATCCCGTTGCTGCTCTTCTTCGGCGGTCAGGACGACTACATCCCGGCCGCATCGGTAAAGCGCATCGAAGACACGCTGACGGCTGCGAACAAGGAGCACGAGGTCGTGGTCTATCCGAACGTCGGTCACGCGTTCTTCCGCGAGAGCTCGGCGCACGCGGGTCAACACGAAGTCGACGATGCATGGCTGCGCGTGCAGGCGTTCCTAAAGAGCCAGCTCGGATAGAGGGCCGCGCGTCACGCACGATGCGCGACCAGCGGTCGTAGATGTCGGCGACGTATTCGCGCGTCTCGGGATAGGGCGGGACGCCGTGGTAGTAGGCGACGGCTCCCGGCCCGGCGTTATAGGCGGCCAGAGCCGCGGTGTACGGATCGGGGTAGAGACCCACGTACGACCGCTCATAGCGGCCGAGGAGCTGGGCCGATCCGCGCATCGCGTCGGCCCAGTCGAACGGGTCGACGCCCTCGGCGTCGGCCGTGTCGAGGGTGAACTGCGCGATCCCGATCGCCCCCGCTCCAGAGAGCGCGTCGGGAGAAAAGGCCGACTCCTGCAGGAGGGTCGCGCAGAAAAATCCGTAGTCGATGCGCTCGCGGCGCGCGTACCCGATTGCCCTGGTCGTCAAGGTTAGCGCGTCGAGCGGGTCGAGCCGGGGATTGCTGCGGACGACCGAGCGCACGACCGAAAGGGTGGGACCGGCCGGAAGCGGGGTATCGTAAAGGAGGCGCAGGCCGCGCAACTCGGCGACGGCCGGCTCCAAACGCCAGCTCTGGGCCCGGTCCTCCAGTACCTCCAAACGCACGCTCGAGATCGTGAAGGGAACAAATCGCGCCGGCGGAGCGACGGAAGCCCGCCCAGCGGGCGCGCTCATCGGAGCCGGCCCGCAGGAGGCGCACCACACCATGGCGAGTGCCAGGAGAGCGGGCAGGTGGAGACGCTCATTCGGCCCAAGACGTTGAAGAACGGATGCACATGCGAAGGGGATTCGGGGTTTTGAAGTTATCGTTATGAAGGTGGCGCCGTCATGATGTTCTTCATTTCGCTCGTCATCGTGTTGATCGTCGGCGACCTTGGATCGACGTTTCTTTATCACGTTCCGCAGCATCTCTGGTTCAAGCTCCATCTGCGCACGCACCACGATCGCAGCCGCTCGTACTGGGATCACGCGGTCATCTCGAAAGACCCCGAAATCCTGCTCGACGGCCTGCTCGGCGCGTCGCCCTACATTTTGCTCGCCATCCCGCTCTGCTTCTTGGGGCCCTGGTCTGCGGCGGGTGCGATCCTCGGGCTCCTGCTCGGACAGCTTCACGTCTGGTGGCGCCATACGGTTGAAATCGGCTGGGTCAGCCCGCCGTGGCTCGTCAGAATCTCCCGCGTCATTGGAATCGTTCTACCGGAAGACCATAACGGCCACCACCAAAATCCCGATATCGAATTCGGCGACATCTTCCGTTTCTACGATGCCCCGGCGCGAGCGTTTTTGACGTATGCGCGTTCGGCGCAGCGGCGCCGGCGTACGGCGATGAAGCGGTTGCAACGAATTCGAGCCCTGCGTATGCTTCGCAACACGCAGCGAGCTTAGCTCACCGACGTCAGAGGGTTGATGACCAAACGCGTTCTGCTACTCATTTCGGATACGGGCGGCGGCCACCGCAGCGCGGCCAATGCTATCGTCGCCGGACTTGCTGATGTCGATAGTGGCCCTCACGGCGAGCCGCTTCGTTTCGAATCCCGAATCGAAGACGTGGCAGCCCACTGCAGCTTCCCACTTTCCCAACTCGGGCCCGCTTACAGTGCGGCCCTTCGTTTTGCTCCGCCGATCTACGGCGCTCTCTATCACGCCACCAACGGCCGCCGCCGCTTCCGCAGCGTGATCCGCCTGTGTGAGCCGCTCTATCGCGAGCGCCTGCGGGATCTCTTCTTGAGCTACAACCCCGATGTGATCGTGTCGGTGCATCCGCTGCTCAATCACGCGGCGCTGCGCGCCCGGGCCGATGCCAAGATGCTCGACGTGCCGGTGATCACGGTCGTCACGGATCTTGGAAAGGTTCATGAAGGCTGGCTGACGCCCGAAGTCGACGCGGTCGTCGTGCCGGCGCACGAAGTCTATCACCGCGCCCGCGAGCGCGGCATTCCCGTCGAGCGCATCTACCATCTCGGCCACCCGGTTCACCCGAAGTTCGAGAGCGTTCTGCATACCAAACAGCAGTTGCGCGTGCAGCTGGGGCTGCCCGCCGACAAGACGATTGCCCTGTTGATGGCCGGTGGCGAAGGCGGCGGTAAGCTGCTGCCTACCACGCTTGCGCTCGCGAAATCGAAGCTGCCGCTGCACATGGTGGTCGTCACGGGGCGCAACACGGCACTGCGCGCCAAACTCGGCGAGCTTTCGTTGCCGACGCCGATGACGGTGCTCGGTTATTGCGACAACGTTCCGGAACTGATGCGCGCTTCCGACCTGCTCGTCACCAAGGCGGGCCCGGGCACGATCGCCGAGGCCAGTCTGGCCGAGGTGCCGGTCGTCGTCTACGACTTCATTCCGGGCCAAGAATTCGGAAACTTGGAATACGTTCGCACGAACGGCATCGGCGTCGTCGCCCTGACCACGACCGACGTCGTTCGCTCGGTGCGCCGCATCGTTGCCAACCTCGAGCGCCTGCAGACGATGCGCGACCGGCAAGCCTCCGTCGCCCCGCGCGGCAGTTCACGCCGCATCGCCGAGTTGATTGCCAACATCGCCTGCGGTGAACTCTCCGACGCCTTGCCGCTCAAGCCGGTCGTCGCGGTCGCCGCCCTCTAAGAGCTAAGCGGCGGCTTCCTTCGTCGTCAGCCCGCCGCGCCGCGCCATCGTCGCCGCGCCGATCGCGCCCGCGTCGTTGCCCAGGGAGGCGGTGACGATCTTCGTCTGACCGCGCGGGACCATCGTCGTCAGCTCTTCGACGCGGGGCCGCACGGCGGCAAGCATGAACTCGCCGGCGCCCGCGACGCCGCCTCCGAGCGCGATCATTTCGGGATTGACGAAAGCGATCACGTTCGCAAGCCCGATCGCCAAATCGTCGATGTAGCGCGTCCACGCGGCGAGACCGTGCGGATCGCCCACTTCGGCGGCCCGGCGAATTGCCTTCGAACCGAGTTTTTCCGGCTTGCCGCTCACGAGCGTGCTGCGCGGAAACGAAGGCCCAAGCGCGAGCGCGTGCCGGATCAGGCCCGTTCCCGAGGCCTGCGCTTCGAAGCAACCCGTCTTGCCGCAATTGCAGACGAACCCGTCCTTGGCGCGGATCTGATGATGGCCGATCTCACCGGCTCCGCACATGTTGCCGAGCAGCAACGTCCCTTGGGCGACGATGCCGCCGCCGATTCCGGTCCCGAGCGTCAGCAAGACGAAGTTCTGCGTGCCGCGTCCGGTGCCGTAGGCGTGCTCGCCGAGCGTCGCGCAGCGCGCGTCGTTGGCGACGAACACCGGCATACTGTAACGTTCGCGCAGACGCGCGCCAAGTGGAACGTCGTGCCAACCGAAGTTCGGCGAATAACGCACGGCCCCGGTGGCCGCGTCGATATTTCCGGGTGCACCGATTCCGATCGCCGATATGGGATCTTTCTTACTGCGACCGATGACGTCGTCTACGGCCTCGCCGATGATCCGGCTGACGACCTCGACGTCGTGATCGGAGATGTCTTGCTCCGAGCGATCGACGATGTCGCCCGACTCGTCAACGATGGTCGCGAGGACATGCGAGCCCCCGAGGTCGATACCGATGGTACGCATTGGGCCGGGCGTTCGCGGCGAAGGGCGGGCTACCTCGCGCATGTCGCGAATGCGGGCGTCGTGGAGACATTGACGCTTTCGCCCGGACTCATCGACGAGGTCGTCGCGATTCGTCGCGACCTGCACGCACATCCGGAACTTGGTTTTGAGGAGAAGCGAACAGCGGCGCTGGTAGCGACGCGCCTGCGAGAACTGGGATACGAGGTGCACGAGGGTATCGGCGTGACCGGCGTCGTCGGCGTCTTGCGTGGTGCGCGCCCCGGCAAGACGATCATGCTGCGCGCCGACATGGACGCGCTGCCGCTCGAGGAAGAAAGCGCGCACGTGTATACGTCGCGCACGCCGGGCGTGATGCACGCGTGCGGCCACGACGGTCACGTCGCGATGCTGCTCGGTGCCGCGCGCGTCGTCGCCGAACGGCGTCACGAGGTTGCGGGAACGCTCGTCTTCTGCTTCCAGCCCGCCGAAGAAGGCCGGGGCGGGGCAAAGGCCATGGTCGATGAAGGGCTGCTCGAGCGCTTCGGCGTGGAGCGCGCTTACGGCTTGCACCTTTTCTCACTCTTGCCGACCGGCGTGCTCGGTTTTCGCGAAGGTCCGTTCTACGCTTCCAGCGATTCGATCGAGATTCGGATCGAAGGCTCGGGCGGGCACGGGGCGGCACCGCATCTTTCGATCGATCCGATCCTGGTGGCGGCCGAGTTCGTGGCCTCGGTCCAAAAGGTCGTCAGCCGCCAAATCGATCCGATCGAGCCGGCCGTCGTCACGATCGGGGCGATCCACGGCGGCACGACCCATAACGTCATCCCATCGTACGTCACGCTGCTCGGCACCGTTCGTGCTTTCGACGCCGGCGTCCGCGGCCGCATGGCCGAACGCATCGAGCGCGTGCTAAAGGGGGTGTGTGACGCCTCGGGCGCGAGCTACACCTTCGACTATCAGTGGCGCTACCCGGTCACTTCGAACGACGTGGCACAAACGCGCAACGTGCGCGCTCTGGCCGAACGGGTTTTCGGCTCCGAGCGCGTCGTGTCGTCGGAGAAGCACATGGGGGCCGAAGATTTTTCGTTCTTCGCCGAGCGCGTGCCCGCAAGCTATTTCGTGCTTGGCTGCAGCGCCGGGCCCCAGACCTCATATCCCCATCACCACGGCAGGTTCGACATCGACGAGGCTGCGCTCGCAACCGGCGTGCAGATCATGTCCGCAATCGCCTTCGAGGGACCTACTTGGGATTCGTGACCTTGTTGGCCGGGTCGTTGTAGCCGGAGTAGAGGAGCGTGAGTTCATCTGCCTTGCAACGGGTGACAAGGTAGGTGACCTTGTCGAAGTTGCACGTTTCGTCGGTGCCGTCTTTCAAGGTGTAGCCGAACGTCCCGACGCGTTTCCCGTCTTGGATTTGGTCGGGCAATTTGGCGAACGGCGTCTGCGGATCGCTCTTCGCGCCGCGTAAGAGTCCGGCGATGTCGACCTCGAGATTGTTGGAAGCCGTCCCGGACTTCTCCCACTTGCCGTCCGAAAGCGTCCAGTAGTCGGAGCCGATGATGACCGTGCGCACCGGCTTGCCTTCGAACTCCGTCGTCATTTGGTACTTGTTGGGCGCGACCCAGACGCCGACCGAGCGCACCGAACCGAGCACCAGCAGGCGGTATGATTTCACACCTGCGAACGCGCCGTAGATCCTTGAACGCAGATCGCCGCTCGGTGCGGCGGCGCCGGCCGCGACGGCGAGGGTGAGGAGAGCGGCCACACAGCCGCCGAGCATCTTAGCCGGCATGGGACGTACCTCCGAGCGATGGCCCCCCGCGTCCATTTCGCGCGAGGCGCAATGGTTCTTTCCGCGAAACCCCGCCGACTATGCACGAGACGATCGACCTTATCACCAACGAAGCCTTGCGCGAGCTGCGTTCGTACACCGCCCGGACCACCCAACCGACGACCATCGACCTGATGGACCTGGCTCCGATGGAGCACGTTCAAGAGATCGAGATCGATGAAGAACATATCACGGTCACCTACAACGAGGAGACCACCCACCGTTACAACGCGAAGGAAGTCTCGAAACGCGAGTGGTCGTACAAATATAACGACGACCCCGAGTTCGTGCTGGCGATTCGTAAGGTGATCGAACTCGCGCGCAAACACCAGCGCGACCTGCCCGACAACATCGCCTGCCCGCCCGGCTGTGCCGAATGCTGCAGCGGCTACGAACCCTTCGTCAACAAGGCCGACGTGCAGCGCATCGCCGATCACTTCGGCCTCAGTTACGAACAAGCACTCGATGAGTACGTCGTCAAGCGCGACTCGGCCGACGGCTTTCACGTCGGCTATTTGAAAAAAGTGACCGATGACGTGGCCAGCCAGTGCGTGTTTCTCAAGGGAACTGGTTCGGGACGATACTATTGCGGCATCTATTCGGTACGGCCTCACGATTGTGGTGCGTTCACACCGATCGGCTGCGACGACGTCGACCGCGCGTTGCATCACGATCGCAAATTCGTGCCCGGTTCACCCTTCGTTCGCAAAGCGGCGCCCGCCGCGCAGCGCAAACGCCGTCGCTAACCGCATGGCTGCGCCATGCTTCCATTGCCCGGCGCACGGCTGCGCCGTGCTTCCATTGCCCGGCGCACGGCTGCGCCGTGCTTCCATTGCCCGCGCATGGCTGCGCCATGCTTCATTGTCCGCGCATGGCTGCGCCATGCTTCATTGTCCGCGCATGGCTGCGCCATGCTTCATTGTCCGCGCATGGCTGGCCATGCTTCATTGTCCGCGCATGGCTGCGCCATGCTTCATTGTCCGCGCATGGCTGCGCCATGCTTCATTAAGGATTAAATCGCGTAAAAGTCGATTGCAGAGAGCGTAAAACGGCAGGCGAGCGGCCAGCTTCTTGTGAAGGGCACGCGCATGAATGTACGCACCATCGCCATTGCCTGCGCGG
>Ga0302326_10031436_pt1 | contig 10601 bp, 8 predicted proteins | sample Palsa_T0_3_FD_202264 | JGI IMG/M metagenome (GOLD analysis project Ga0302326, IMG submission 202264) | Peat permafrost microbial communities from Stordalen Mire near Abisko, Sweden - Palsa_T0_3 | ecosystem: Environmental > Terrestrial > Soil > Palsa > Peat permafrost | place: Sweden: Abisko...
GGGTTGCCGCGATCATGCCGATGATCACCACATCGGCGTTCCGCGACATCTGGTATGAAGGCGACTCCTTCTCGCTGGCGGCGGCGCTGGCGTGGACCGCGGAGATGGCCATCCGCGACCGCCGGAGCCCGCTGGCCGCCGACATCCTGACGGGTCTCAAGGCCGGGCGCGTGCGCACAGCGATGCAGCACCTGCCGCTGAACGAAACGGACAAGCTCGGCACCGGCCAGACGTCCGGCTGGTTCCAGGACTGGCTGGTCAGCAACGAGCCTGGCGACCCCTACTGGGGGCCCAAACGCGACCACCGTGCCCGCATCGGCAACATCACCACACCAACCCTGCTGTTCGGGGGCTGGTACGACATAATCCTGCCCGGCCAGCTAGCCGACTACGCGGCGATGCGGGCGGCCGGCCGCCAGCCCTACCTCACCATCGGGCCGTGGGCACATGCGACCGAAATCTACGCACCCTCCATGCAGGAGGCGCTGCCCTGGTTCGCCGCACACACGCGCGGTGACCACAGCGGACTGCGCGACCAGCCGGTGCGGCTCTACGTCCAGGGGGCCGGCGAATGGCGCGAATACCCGGACTGGCCACCACCCGGGATCACCGGGCGTGAGTGGCACCTGCAGCCGGGGCGCGGCCTGTCTCCCGACCGTCCGGCTGACGGCCCGCCTGACCGGTTCCGTTACAACCCGGCGGACCCTACGCCCAGCGTGGGCGGTCCGCTGCTGGATCCGAAGGCGGCGGGCCGTAAAGACAACGCCAAGCTGGAGGCCAGGGCCGATGTCCTGGTCTACACCAGCGAGCCGCTGCGCGAGCCGGCCGAGGTGATCGGGCCGGTGTCCGCGCGGATCCAGCTGCGCTCCAGTCAGGAGCACGCCGACGTGTTCGTCCGGCTCTGCGACGTCGACCCCCGGGGCCGCTCGTTCAATGTGTGCGACGGGCTCCAGCGGATAACCCCGCAGCGGTTCCCCGCCAGCGACGACGGCACCCGGACCGTGCCTGTCCGGCTCTGGCCCACCGCCTACCGCTTCCAGCCTGGGCACCGGCTGCGGGTGCAGATCTCCGGCGGCGCCTTCCCGCGCCTCACCCGCAACCCAGGCACTGGGGAGCCGCTCGCCACCGCCACCCGCACTGTCCCGGTCGACTACGAGATCCGGCACAGCTCAAGCATCACGCTCCCGGTGCTGCCCGCGAGGACGCCGGCATCTCCGCAGAGTTCCCCGCAGTCCGCATAGCTGGGCCGGATCGCGATGCTGGCTGGCCCGTTTCGCCGCTACCAGATACGTTCCTGGTTACCTGTGGAGGAGTTGCCATGTACCGTCTGCCCGTCACCCGCCACCTCGGACGACCCGCCGCCTGGGCGGCCCTGCTGGCTGCCGCCGCGCTGGCCGGCGGCCTGCTCACGCCGGCCACGGCCAGTGCCGCGCCGACGCCGGCCAGCGGTACGCGGGCGCCGGCCAGCGGCACGCGGGCCGCGCATGCGACGGCCGCGATCACGCCACCGCAGCATGACCCCTTCTACAAGCCCCCGGCCGGCTGGGCCGCCACAGCGCCTGGCACGATCCTGCGGTCCCGGCCGGTGAACCTGGCCGCCCTGGGGTTCCTGCCGCAGAACGTGCAGGCGTGGCAGGTGCTGTACCGGACCACCGGCTACAACGGCAAGCCCATGGCCACCGTCACCACGCTGGTCCGGCCCTCCGGCCCAGCGCCGCAGGCGGTGGTGTCCTACCAGATCGCCGAGGACGCCTCGGCACCCCAGTGCGCACCGTCCTACGCCTTGCGGCCCGGCGTGAACCCCGGCAACGCGGTCAACCAGGCCGAGCTCGTCCTCATCGACACCGTCGTGGCCAAGGGATTCGCGGTATCGATCCCGGACTACGAGGGCCCAGACGGCGAGTTCGGCGCCCCCGACCAGCCTGGGTATGCGATCCTCGACGGGCTCCGCGCCGCCATGAAGTTCCATCCCCTCGGCCTGCCCGGAGCCGGGACCCCGGCCGCCATCTGGGGATACTCCGGCGGCTCCCTGGCCTCGGGATGGGCCGCCCAGGTGCAGCCAAGCTACGCCCCCGACATCAACCTTCGCGGCGTGGCCGTCGGCGGCTTCGTCACCAACCTCGCCCAGGTGCTGACGACCGTCAACGGCGGCATAGCAGCCGGCCTGATCCCCTCCGCGCTGCCCGGCCTGCTCCGCGCCGACCCGGCCCTCGCCACCGCGATCCACCCCTACCTCACCGCCGCCGGGCAGGGGCTGCTGGCCAAGGCAGGATCTCAGTGCGAGACCACCAACGTCACCGACTACCCCTTCCTCAACATCAGCAACTACCTCACCGAGCCGCTGGCCACGGTCCTGGCCCTGCCCGCCGTCCAGTCCGCGATGGCCCCGCTCAACCTGGGCGGCTCGGCGCCTGACACCCCCATGTTCGTCTACCACGCCGTCAACGACGAACTGGTCCCCATCGCCGGTCCTGATGCCATCGTCCCTGCCTACTGCGCCCAGGGTGACTCCATCACCTACTACCGCGACGACCTCAGCGAACACGCCACCCTGGCGATCATCGGCGCACCCGCCGCCCTCGCCTGGATCAGCCAGCGCCTCGACGGAGGCACCCCACCACGGGGCTGCACGACCACCACCGTCCCGTCCATGCTGCTGATCCCGCCGGGACTGGCGTCGCTGCCCTCCTTCCTGACCGCCATCGTCGCCGCCCTGCTCGACCAGCCCATCGGCCCAGGCAACATCTTCTGAGCACCGCATCTGACGCGGAGCCCTTGGCGTCGCCGCCAGCCCGATACTCAATGTGCCCGCGGCCAGGCCAAGGGCGAGAATTCCGCGTGGCCCAGGTCCATGCCAGGTACATCGCAGGTCGGTCAGGGGTACACGCCCGTGCGGTATCGAGCATTCAGCCCGCGCCGGGTCGCCCCTTCATCCCGGCCGCGGCCTCATCGTCGGTCATAGCCGCAGTCACTGCGCTCGGCGCTTGCCCGGTATCCCGCTCCGTAGAGCGTAGCCTCGCGCTGCTGCCGGTCGCGATGGGCGCGCAGCGCGGCGACCGTGGTGTGGTCCAGGGCGATCACCCGGGTGCTGTGCGGGGTCTTGGGCGGGCAGATAGCCAGCCGCCCGTCGTATTGCTGCAACTGCTGGCAGATCATCGCCGTCTTGCCATCCAGATCCAGATCACACCAGCGCAGCCCGGCCGCCTCACCCCGCCGCAGCCCGCGCAGCGCGATCAGATGATAGGCGGCATAAAGGCGGTGCTCGCTGATGCTGTTCAGGAACTGCGCGGTCTGGGCCGCGGTCCACACCGCGACCACGGGGCGTTCCCCGGTCCGCCGCCAGGCCTCGATCCGGTACGGCGTCCACACCACCGCCTTCGGCCGCCGGGCCTTCGGCAACTCCACCCGGCTGGCCGGGTGCCGTCGGCGAGCCTGCGTGGCGGCTCGGGCAGCGGGCCAAACTGGATGTAGCGGGTGTCCTGGTACTCACCCGCCGCGATCAGCTGGCACACCCGGTCAAATACGTCATCCTCCGCCATAAGGCCAATGATGCAGGACCAGCTCTGTCGACCTCACTTACAGCGGGCTGCCGAACCCTAACCTGGGCGGCACCGCCATGACCAGCGCGACCCCGATGGCCGGGGCCAGCTACGGCATCATGATCGAATTCACCGACGACAACGTCTGCCTGCCCTCCACTATCCAGATCCTGCACGACGACGGGGTCAGCCTGGAGATCAACAGCACTGTTCAGCCGGGATTCAACCCCGGCATTGTCGCACCAGTGCTGCAGTCAGAATCCTGGACCGGCCCCGCGTGCGGCAACGACGTCAACCTGCTGTACGCCAACTCGGCCGGCAGCAGTGGCCAAGGCGCATGGCTGGAGTACCTCCCCAAGCTGTACTGACCGGTTAGCCGACTAGCCAGGGCCCTCCCCCGGCACCGCTGAACGCGCCCAAGCGCCCACCCTGCCCCCGGAGAACCTGGCGCACGCGTCTACGGTGGCGGAGGCGGCCGATCTGGCGGGCAGTCAGCACGATGCTCGAATGGCCCAGCATCTCCTGAACCACGCGCAGCAGCGGCCGGAGCGCCCGGTCCTGGTTCCCGCAGGTGGCGATCCAATACCGCACCCTGGCCCCGACAGCAGCTCCGCCACCTGAGCCGGAAGCCGGGCGGCTGCGGTGGCGTCGGTGGCCAGCACGGACCGCAGCGATTCGGTAGTGCGATCCGTGGCGGCCACGGATGCCGGATGTCCTGCTCCGCGAGCATGCTTCAGTCACGCGGCCCCGAGCACCGGGGAGCGAAACAGGAGGCAGGAACATGACCACATCCGAAACGAACTCGATCGACGAAGCCAAGCTCGGAGCCTTCGTCGGGCAGGCGGTCACCGACATGGGCGCGGCCATCTCGGGGCTGCTGCTGTACATCGGCGACCGGCTCGGCCTGTACAAGGCGATGGCAGGCGCCGGGCCGGTCACGGCGGCGCAGCTGGCGGCCCGGACCGGCACCGCGGAACGGTACGTCCGTGAGTGGCTCGGCAATCAGGCCGCCGGCGGCTACGTCAGCTACGACCCGGTCGCCGGCACCTTCGAGCTGCCCGCTGAGCAGGCGATGGTGGTCGCTAACGAAGACAGCCCCGTTTTCCTGCCCGGCGCCTTCGAGGTCATCGCGTCCTGCTACACCGACCACGAGCGGTTCGTGGAGGCGTTCCGTACCGGCGCGGGCGTGGGCTGGCACGAGCATGACGACCGGCTGTTCTCCGGTGTGCACCGGTTCTTCCGCCCTGGCTACGCCGCTCACCTGGTGAACTCGTGGCTTCCGGCCCTGGACGGCGTGGTGGGCAAGCTGCGGATCGGGGCGAGCGTGGCCGACGTCGGATGCGGGCTCGGCGCGTCCACGATCATCATGGCGCAGGCCTTCGGACGGTCCACCTTCCTCGGCGCGGACAGCCACGAAGGCTCCGTCATCTCCGCGCGCAAGGCGGCCGAAGAGGCCGGCGTGGCCCAGCGGACCAGGTTCGAGACGGCGTCCGCCAAGGACTTCCCTGGCTCCGGATACGACCTGGTGTGCATGTTCGACTGCCTGCACGACATGGGCGACCCGGTGGGAGCGGCCCGGCACGCGCGGCGAGCGCTGGCCCCGGACGGCACGCTGCTCCTGGTCGAGCCGATGGCCGGCGACAGTGTCGAGGACAACCTGAACCCGGTGGGCCGGGTGTACTACGGCCTGTCCACGGTGATCTGTACGCCGGGATCCCTGGACCAGGAGGTCGCCCTGGGGCTGGGCGCGCAGGCCGGCCAGCAGCAGCTCGGCGAGGTACTGCGCGAGGCCGGGTTCAGCCGGGTGCGCCTGGCTACCCAGACTCCCTTCAACCTCATCCTGGAGGCCAGGCCATAGCGGTCGCGCCCATCGCGGCCAGCGCGGCCTCCCCGCCGTCTCGGTCGGCCCCGCCGATGGCGATCAGCGTCCGGGCCCACTGATACCGGCACCCGGCGGCCTCCAGCACGGCGGCCGCCGGGGCCAGCCCGTCGCGGTCGCCGGCCAGCGCGGCGGCCCGGTCGACGATGGCTGCGGCGACCGGATTATGCGCGGTGGCCAGGCGCGCGCTGCGGATGCGGGCGGCAGCGTCGGGGTGCCCGGTGATGACGGCCGCTTCGGCCCACACCGCCGCGTACCACGGGCGCCACATCGCGGCGGCCCAGTCGCTGAACTGATCCGGCGTCGCGAGCAGCCGCCGCATGGCCGCGTCGGCCTGGCCCCGGTGCAGCAGCAGCAGCGCATCGAAGAACTCATTGAAATGCATTGCGGACAGCGGCCGGCCCGGCGTCGACAGGCCGTCCACGATTTCAAGCCAGGCCGCCCGGCCCTCATCGTCACCGCACAAGCCGTGTACCGTCGCGGCGGCGTACGCACCGCGGCTCAGGTTCCCGGCGCGCGGCCGCCCGGCCTGCTCCCAGCCCTCGCGGAACTGCCCGGCCAAGGCAAGCGCCTCCGCCCAGTCGCCGGCCAGGGTGGCCACCACGATCAGCCGGGCCGTGGCCAGGTGAGCCTCCTCGCGGTGGAACGGCAGATCCCTGACCCGTTCGGCCAGCTGCCGGGCCATCCGCAGGTCGCCGACCGCGGTGGCGCACTCGGTCGCCATCTGGAGGGAGTCGGAGTGCTCAAGCCCGGACCGGGCCGTCACCGGCAGCGGGCCGAGGACCTCCAGGCGCCGCAGGGTGCTGGCCAGCGCTCCCTGAAGTTCACCGCGAGCCAGCTGAGACCCGGTCAGCATGTCCAGCGCCGCGCTCTCCGCGAACGGGTCGCCGGCCTGGCGGGCCAGTTCGATGGCCCGCCCGGCGAGCCCGGCGGCGACCTGGTCCGCGTCGTCGCAGGAATAGGCCTCGGCGGTCAGCAGCCGGGATCGCGCGGCCACGTCTTCGGTAGCAAGCCCTTGCCCGCGGGCAATCAGCTCGTGCGCCAGGCCCGCGGGCCGAGCAGTAGCCATCAGGCCCGGCGCGCGGCCGAGCATCTCGGCCGCCTCGGCCAGGTCCGCGACCGCGTCAGCCTCATCGCCGGCCCGGATGGCCGCGTCGGCCGCTGCCTGGAGCAGCCGGAACGCGTCGTCGCCGAAGTGCCTGGCCTTGGCCGCACCCGCGGCCCATCGCAGCGCGACGGCCTCGTCCCCGGCGTCCGGCGCGAGCCCCGCGGCCTGCTCGTACCGGCGCTGCGACTCGCCGGGGAACCCGCGGCGGAACGACAGCTCGGCCAGCGTCACCGCGAGCCGGTACGCCTGCGGCCGCAGCTCCGTGCGAGCCGCCGCCCAGCCCAGCGCGGCGCGCAGGTCGTCGGCCAGCAGGTCGAACGCCGACCGCCAGGCCAGGTCGTCGCGTTCCTGAGAGGCCAGGGCGAGGGCGGCCTCCAGGCACCAGCCCAGGTGGCGCGACGACGCCTGATCCGACTCGCCGCACTCGATGAGCTGGCCAGCGCCGTACTGACGAATGGTCTCCAGGGCGCGGTAGCGGGTCCCGGTCCCGTCCGCCGTGGCGACCAGGAGGCTCTGCTCGGCGAGCCGGGCCAGCGCGGCCGGGACAGCGGCGTTGGCCACCGGCGGCCATCCGGCGCACAGGGACGTCGCGGCCGCCGCGGTGAACGGGGCCGCGAACACCGCGATCCGGCGCAGCACCGCCCGGTCAGCCTCATCGAGCAGGGCATAGCTCCAGTCCAGCGCGGACTGCAGTGACCGGTGCCGGTCATCGGCCCGGCCGCCGCCGGCCAGCAGGTTCATCCGGTCGGCCAGCCCGGCCTCGATTCCGTCCAGTCCCAGTGACGGAAAGCGCGCGGCGGCCAGCTCGATAGCCAGCGCCACGCCGTCGAGTCCCCGGCAGACGGCGGCGACCCGGTGCGCGTCGCCTGGCGTGAGCGGGTTTCCCGCCGCCGCCGCGCGCACTCCGAACAGCTCCACCGCGTCGGCCGGGCCGTCCTGTTCGCGAGCCCCGATGGACAGCCCGGGCACCGGAAACACTAGCTCGAACGGCACCAGCAGCCGGGCCCGGCTGGTGACCAGCACCGACAGCCGCGGACTGCCCGCCAGCAGCCGCTCCAGCAGGCCCGGGATCCCGTCTAGCAGATGCTCGCAGTTGTCCAGGATGAGCAGCGTCTCCCGCGGCGCCAGCCAGCCCAGCACGACATTCTCGCTCGAACGCCCCTGTCGCTCCCCCAGGCCCACGGCGGCCGCGATCGCCGGAGCCACCATGGCCGGGTCGGTGACCGGCACAAGATCCACATACCAGACGCCGTCGGCGTACCGGCCGGCCACGTCGGCGGCCACGCTCAGCGCCAGCCTGGTCTTGCCCACCCCGCCCGGCCCCACCCCGGTCACCAGGCGGTTCGCGGTCAAGGCAGCGGCCAGTTCCGCTCGTTCGGTCACCCGGCCGACGAATGAGGTCAGCTGGGACGGCAGCGGCAGCCCTGCCGCGCTGCGCGACCCTGGCCTCGTCACCGGCGGAGCCTGGCGTGAGGGCAGCACGGTGGTCGCGGCAGCAGCCAGCGCCCGCCGGTCGCTGACTTGGAGCTTGCGCAGCAGCGAGGCCACGTGGCTCTCCACGGTACGGACCGAGATGAACAGCCGGGCGGCGATCTCCGCGTTGGTCAGGTGCTCCCCCAGCGCGGCCAGCACCTCAGCCTCCCGGGCCGACACGCCCACCCCGAACGCTACCGAGTCAGCACTCACCCTCCGATTCTGCCCGACTCCCCCACCCGGCGGGCTCAGCCAGTTATGCCTGGGCGATGACGGCGACGGAAATCCTCATCCCGCCCGGGCGGATCGGGAGCCGCGCGCCATGCCGGGCCGGCGGGTCAGCCGGGAACCACCTGCCCCATTCCTCGTTCATCCCGGCGAAGTCATCCTCCTCGGCCAGCAGGAACGTGGCGCTGAGCACCTTGCCCAGGTCACTGCCGGCCGCGTCCAGGATGGCCCGGACGTTGGCCAGGCACTGCCGGGTCTGCTCCTGGATGGTCGTGCCCTTGACCTGGCCGCTGACCGGGTCGAACGGCCCCTGCCCGGACACGAACACCAGACCGCCCCCGATCACGGCCTGGCTGTATGCCGGCCAGGCCGGAGCGGCCCCGGTCGAGACAATCTGCTTCGGCATGGTCAGCTCCTGCTCCCCTGTCGCGGTGGCGGGACGTTCCCGCAGGCACAGCCTTCACCGGCTCGCATTCCCGGCGCATCCGTGCCGACCACCGAGAGGCCCGGATCCGTGCTCGCTACTGAGCGGGGCGACCTCGCCGGGGTGTCTGACAGCGTGCTCGACGCGCTCGGCCGGGCCCCGCAGCTGAACGAGGCCGAGCACGAGCATCTGCTCGATCTCGCCCGCGCCGCAACCCCCGCGCGCCACGCCCGCCGGTGGCTGGACTGGCGTTCGTGCCATGTCATCTTAGTGAGTTAACCAACTTGAGTTAGCGATCCAACTCGAACGCAGCAAGCGTCACCGTTTCTGCATCTGCTGCCTTCGTACTCACATGCCGACAGCCGATCGCATGCGTCCCGCCGTTCTGGTTAGAACGGAACGTGATCGTCAGGTTGGTCAAGTCCCCGATCTCGTCATCGCTAAGCAGCGAGGACGCGACGACCTGAATAACTTCCCGACGCGCCAAAGATGATCATTCCTTCCGGCACCGTACAACGACAGCAAGCCGAGAAATCCTCAGCATACAGAAAGCCATTCACGCTTACCGAGTATGGGTCGTATAACTGTAATGGAAACCTGCCGCAGGGCAGGTCGTAGGCAAGGCGGCAGGCGGCGACCCAAGTATCGTTTTGTGGGCGGGGGGCCCGGCCGGTCGGCCGATGCGGCGGATCCCAGAATGCTTCGATATCGGCGCAGGGCCCGCCTTTGGCGGGCGGTGGCCGGGAGAAGGTCTCCAGGTCGGTCCAGTCGACGGCCAGCGAGGTGCTGGCGTGCTTGAACTCCGTCGCTGGTCGTCCTCGCTGAGGGCGGTGAGCGCCTGGTGGACGCGGGTGAGGTGGGCGGGCCGGTGATCGGCCTGGGTCAGGCACAGGCCGCCAGCAGGGCGCGGACGCTACGGCTACGCTGGGGAGCGGGCGGATCCGCGGCCGTTTCAGGATCCCCCGCACTGTGGAGGCACCGACCCGGTCCCCATGACGGGCAGCTCGCCCTGGATCCGCTTGCAGCCCCAGCCCAGGCTCTCCCGTGCCGGCTGCTCTATCAGCACCGCGAGCCGGACATCGACCAGCGGCCTGCCGACCTGGCAGGGAATCCCCCGGCCCATCGATGACCTTGTGGAGTCAGAGGAAGGCACGCCCTTCGCCTCGGTAGGTGGGCACGGTAGCCGCGATGTGCTCGCCGTCCACGAGGTGCAGTTCACCAACCCGCTCGCACAGTTCCCCCGCCTTGGCGTGCCGGAACCAGACCCGGTCGCCCGCCCGAAGCAGAGCTGCGCCGGGGCCGCGCAGCGGCGTCTGCACCTCACCGGCGCCTTCCAGCCGGGTGAGCTCGAGCCCGGCGGGCCACGCTGGTGAGGGCAGCCGGTCCCGGCCCGCCGGGCCGGACGCGACCCAGCCGCCGCCAAGAACCGTCACGATGTCCGGTGCTGGACGGCGGACCACCGACAACGCGAAGAACGCCGCTGGCAGCGGCTGAAAGCCCTGGTAGGTGTCGAAAAGCGCCGGGCCGTACAGACCGGACCCTGCGGCCACCTCGGTGATGGCGTCCTCAGAAGCTGTCGCCTCGATGCTTCCCGTCCCGCCGCCGTTGACGAATTCCAGCGGCGCCACCGACCGCACAGCGGCGACCACGGCAGCCCGGCGTTTCCGCAGCTCGGTCGCTGAGACGCGCTGCATCAGCCGGATCTGGGCGCGTCTCAGCGGTGGCCCCGGCGCGTTGTCGCCCACACCCGCGATCTGTCCTTCGTAGCTCATCAGGCCGACTAGCCGGAACTGGGGACGGGCCATGATCGCGCGGGCGAGGGCTGCGGCCTGGGCTGGCTGGCGTACCGGCGAACGCCGGGGGCCGAGGTGCACGCGGTCGCCGAGCAGTTCCAGTGACGCATCCAGGTCCAGGCAGACGCGAACTGGCGCGGCGGCCTTCCCCTTCCCG
>Ga0302326_10031440_pt1 | contig 10600 bp, 9 predicted proteins | sample Palsa_T0_3_FD_202264 | JGI IMG/M metagenome (GOLD analysis project Ga0302326, IMG submission 202264) | Peat permafrost microbial communities from Stordalen Mire near Abisko, Sweden - Palsa_T0_3 | ecosystem: Environmental > Terrestrial > Soil > Palsa > Peat permafrost | place: Sweden: Abisko...
TGTCATTTTCTGTCCACGCTTGGCGATTTTTGGCATATAAGTACATTACTATGTGTGTCTTAGCTCGTATTGGGTGTCCCCAGATCTCCTGTTCCGTCCCTGTTTAACAGGAGACACGCGGCGGCACCACCATCACCAGCGTGTGGTTGTCCATGGGAAGCCAGCGCAGCCAGCCGTGAGTGTTCGGCTGGTCGATTGGTGAGCGGGTAGGACGCGGTACACTAGGAGACCGGAGGCAACATGCGACGGTGGCCAGTTCCGGTTGCAGCCGTTGCCCTCCCGCTGTGTCTTTTCGCCGAATTGCTGCCGATCCGGTCGTATTCCGCGGCCGACGGCTTGGCGGCCGACCGTGTCGACAAAATCGTCGCCGATTCCCGCGGCTTTATTTGGTTTTGTACGCCGGAAGGGCTGTCGCGTTTCGACGGTTACCGTTTCAAAAACTATGGAGTGGCGGAAGGACTTCCGAGCTGGTCGGTGAACACGCTCCTGGAGACCCGCTCCGGCGAATATCTAGTTGGGACCGATGGTGGTGTTTGCGGATTCCGACCCGGGGGTAGCGGAAAATTCACGACATACCTGCCCGGCAACAATCAATACGAAAACGGTGTCAACGCTCTGATCGAAGATTCCGCCGGCAGAATCTGGTGCGGCACCTCCGGGGGGTTGTTCGAAATGCTGAGCGATCATACGTTCCGCCGGCAACGTTTGCCCGCACCTGTGTATGGATGGGAAACGACGCCTGTCGGAGATATCCTGGAGGACGCGGGCGGGAGGCTGTGGTTAGGGACTCCAAACGGCATCTACGTCATCGCGAAGGATGGCTCCGTCGAGCGCGTTGGCAAAGACGATGGCTTGCCAAATGAGTGGGTGGCAGGGTTGCTTCTGGATAGCCAGGGCGGGCTATTGGCCGGCACGCGCGGCGGCTTGGTATTGATGCGGGACGGGAAAAACGGCGGCAGAGTTGAGGTTCAACACATCGAAAGGGACTTGGGAGGAGTGCTGGCGGCGGGACCCGATGGCGCCCTCTGGGTCGGCACGAGCTCTGGAATCAGGCGCGTGCGCCCGGGCAGCCGCCTCCCGGTGCTCCAAGTTCTAAACCAAACGAACGGACTCACCGACCGTTGGATCCTGGCACTCGCCAAGGACCGCGCCGGAAACATGTGGGCGGGAACGGAGGGCGCCGGGGCAATGAAGATCCAGCCATCCGGGTTCACCACTTTTCGTGAGCCGGATGGTCTCGCTTCGGATCGAGTGGAATCGGCTTTGATGGACCGCGCCGGGACGGTTCTGGCGGTCACAGGTTCGGAAGCGGCGCCGGGACATCATGTGGTGCATACCTACGATGGAGTCAAGTTCCACGCCATGTCGCTTAAGGGTTACAGCGAGCGTCCACCCTGGGGCGTTCACAATACCCTGCTACAGGCCCGGAACGGCGCCTGGTGGGCGGCAACAGCGGCGGGCCTTTGCCGCTACGCACCCGCACAGGCGGCCAAACTGGCGCGCATACAGCCCCAGGCCTGTTACGCGCGGAACACGGGCGTGTTCCAGATCTTCGAGGATTCGAAAGGCCGCATCTGGGCCTCGGCGCAGGTCTGGCCGTCAGGCGACGGGCGGCTCATGCGCTGGGACCCAGCGACGAAGGCCATCTCCTGGTTTGAATACAATCCGGACAAGCATCTATTGGCTAGCGCCTTTGCCGAAGACCGGGACGGCAACATATGGATGGGCTCCTGGGGGGGAGGGTTGTATCGTTATGACGGCCGGCAATTTACCCAGTTCAAGCAAGCCGATGGCGTCCCGGCGGGTGCAATTCATGATCTTTTCATCGATCACCGCGGGCGATTGTGGATCGCTTCCACGCACGGACTCGGGTTGGTCGATAACCCCGGCAGTCCGCATTTTGGGGTACGGGTCTATAAAACCTCGGACGGGCTCGCGAGCCATGCGATCAACTGCATCACCGAGGACACGGCGGGGCGCATCTACGCCGGCACAGGGAACGGAGTGGACCGGTTGGATCCGCGAACGGGCCGCATCAAACATTTCTCTACAGCCGACGGATTGGCGCACGGAGACATAAAGGTTGCGCTCCGGGATGGCTCGGGCAATCTCTGGTTCGGGACCACGCAAGGCATCTCGATGTTGTCTCCCGCCGCCGACCGGCCGCCTGCCATCCCATCGGTGCGCATCACGGATTTGCGCGTGGGACGCGAGCGCTATCCGATTTCGCAAGTGGGCGAGACGCGCATCCTCCGCGGAGATTTGCAACCTTCACAGAATCAATTTCAGGTCGAGTTTGTGGGCTTCAGCGACGAACCGGAAGCGAACTTGCGGTACACCTACCAACTGGAGGGCGGGGAGTCCGGCTGGCAGGGGCCGGGCAGGGACCATGAGGCGAATTATCCCGGCCTCACGCCGGGGGGCTACCGGTTCCTGGTGAAGGCGGTGAATTCGGAAGGCCAGGAAAGCCCGGCGCCCGCGGAGATCGATTTTGTTATTCTGCCGCCGGTCTGGGCGCGCTGGTGGTTCCGGCTGTTGGGCGTGCTCGCATTCGGATCCCTGCTGTACGGCGCGTACCGTTACAATTTGAATCGCCTGCTGGAACTGGAGCGCGTGCGCACGCGCATCGCCGCCGACCTGCACGACGACATTGGGAGCAGTTTGTCGGGGATGGCCTTCCTCAGCGAAGCGGTGAAACAGCGGGTTGGAACCGCGCGCCCGGAAGCATTCGAAATGGCAAGTGAAGTTGCGGTAATGGCGCGCGGCCTGGCGCGTGCGTTGAGCGACGTGGTGTGGTCCATCGATCCCCGGCGAGACGATCTGCGAAATGTGCTGACGCGCGTCCGGCAGGCGGCGGCGCCGCTCGAAGCCCAAGGAATCGCCTGGTCGTTACAAGGGCCGCCCCAGCCAGAAAGGGTGAAACTCACTCCGCAGCAACGCCACCACTTGTATCTGATCTTCAAAGAAGCCTTGAATAACATCGCGCGGCATGCGCACTGCGCTTCGGCCGGACTGACCATCACGGTGGAGGGCCGTCAACTGCGGGCCGAAATCGTGGACGATGGATGCGGATTCAGCCCGGCAGGCGAGCCAGGGTCCGACCCGGAAGAGCATGGGGGAAACGGCCTTCGCAATATGCAGCTGCGAGCGTCGCAAATGGGTGGCCGCATGCGCGTGGATGCCGCTGCCGGCGGTGGCGTGCGCCTGGAACTGACCGTGCCGCTCAGGTGAGGGAAGGTTCCGGAGGGCGGCCAATCCCTTGTGTCAGCCACCTGCGGTTACCGCATGTTCATGCGGTTGTGTGGGCGAAAGCGGAGTGGTAGCGTGAGACTGCATGCCCGCGCCCGACTCGATTACCGTTGCACTGATCGATGACGAGCACGCCATCCGCAAGGGCTTAGGACTACTGATCGATGGCACCCCCGGTTACCGTTGTACGGGCGCCTACGGTTCCGTGGAAGAAGCGCTGCGCTCTCTTGCCGGCTTGGCGCCCGACGTTCTGCTGTTGGACATCAACCTGCCCGGTATTCAAGGTTCCGAGGGCGCCCGCCTGCTTAGCGAAAAATACCCTACCATGCAGATCCTGATGCTCACCGTGCATGACGAAGACGAGCACATTCTGGAATCCTTATGCAACGGCGCCTCCGGTTATCTGCTGAAGAGGATGCCGCCAGGGGATCTCCTCGGCGCCATCCGGGATGTCCATCAGGGTGGCGCCCCGATGTCCCCGGAGGTAGCTCGCAAAGTGGTACGGCTGTTTCGCAAGACGGGTCCCATCGAGAAGCTCGACCACGACCTCACCCCGCACGAGGTCCGGCTGTTGGGATTGCTGGCGGAGGGCCACAGCTACCAGGCAGCGGCCGACCTCCTGCAGGTAAGCATCAACACGATCCGGGATTACATCCGGGGAATCTACGATAAGCTGCACGTCCACTCCAAGACCGAAGCAGTCCGCAAGGCTCTGAAGGGCCGCATTATCTTCTGATCTCTCTCCCATCGATGTGTTCTAGCGGTCCTAACTAATCCAAACAAAACCGCATGATCATGCTATGGCGGGTCCAGGAGGCCAACCGTAGGATTGAGTGGTTGACGAGTGGTTTCGTTCACGCGCTCCCGCCGATTCCGAACTAATGTTCGCGGGGAGACCCGGGGCCGGTGCGAGCAGGGAATGTCGGACAAAGAACTAGGATTGCAAAATTGACAGGAACGGAGAATAACATGCACACGACGAGTATCAATCGAACCTTAAAGCTGACAGGATTCGCACCCGCCGGCAAACCTCGAAACTCCATGCGGAGGGCGTGCGCTGTTGTTGTGCTGTGCGCAGCAACTGCGATCGCCCTACGCGCACAGACTTTGACCACGCTTGCTAGCTTCGGCGGCAGGGATGGCGGCGCCCCAGACGCGGTGCTAGTCCAGGCGACCAATGGGCAGTTCTACGGTGCAACCTTCAACAACACCATCTTCACCATAACCCCGACTGGCACGCTGACGTTGCTGTTCACGTTCGATGGCACGGACGGCGACTTCCCCGATGCCGGGCTGGTCCAGGCCGCCAATGGGTACCTCTACGGGACAACGTATACAGGCGGGGCCAATAATGACTGCCAGATTGGCGGTTGTGGCACGATCTTCAAAATCACCCCGCGCGGCACGCTGACAACGGTATACAACTTTTGCTCCCAAAACGGGTGCACGGATGGTGCCAACCCCACCGCGGGGCTGATCCAGGCAAACAATGGTGACCTCTATGGGACAACGCAAGGTGACGGGGCCAACGGCACCGGTGGTACAGTCTTCAAAATCACACCCGGCGGCACGCTGACGACGCTATACAGCTTCTGCGCCCTCCCCTACCCGTGCGCGGACGGCGCGAACCCTAGCGGACTGGTGCAGGCCATTGATGGGAACTTCTACGGGACAACTGGCAATGGCGGGGCCAACAACGCGGGCACGATTTTCAAAATCACCCCCGGTGGCACACTGACGACGCTATACAGCTTCTGCGCCCAAAGCGGGTGCCCGGACGGCGAAAACCCTCAGGCGGCGCTGATCCAGGCGAACAATGGGAACTTCTACGGGACAACTGGCAATGGCGGGACGAACGGCAGTTATGGGACCGTTTTCGAAATCACCCCTAGCGGCGCGCTGACGACGATCTACAGCTTCTGCGCCCAAAGCGGGTGCACGGACGGCACGGACCCCCTGGCGGCGCTCGTCCAAGGCACCGATGGGAGACTCTATGGGACGACCGCCAAGGGCGGGGCCAACGGTGATGGGACGGTCTTCAAGATTACCCCTAGTGGGGCGCTGACGACGTTGCACAGCTTCGGTGGCGCAGATGGTTTCGACCCCATGGCGGGCCTCATGCAGGCCACCAACGGGGAATTTTACGGGACAACTGCTGACGGCGGGGCCAACGGTTTTGGAACGGTCTTCAGCCTGTCTGTAGGTCTCGGGCCGTTTGTAGAAACACAGACTACCGTCGGCAAGGTGGGAGCGGCCGTCAAGATTCTGGGGACCGACCTCACCGGCGCGACCAGCGTCACCTTTAACGGCACGGCGGCCGTCTTCAACGTCGTCGCGCCTTCGCTAATTACGGCCACCGTGCCCGCCGGCGCGACCACCGGCACGGTCGAGGTAGTGACACCCGGCGGCACGCTTTCGAGCAACGTGCCGTATCGGGTGAAGCCGTAGAATTCGCGCGAACGTTGGCCTCGGCAGGACTCGTACCTGCCGGCAAATCAGGTCATGCAACCGCTAGCAGCAATTTGGCTACAGAGAAAAGGAGAGCATCAATGAGACGAATCGTTAACGCGTTTTTCAGCAAACTGGACGGGGGGAAGAGGGGGTGCGCCGTGTTTGTGCTGTGCGCTGCAACGGCGATTTCCCTGCCGGCGCAGACCTTCACCACCCTGTTCAGCTTCGATGGCACGGACGGCGCAAGCCCGTTTGCTGGGCTAGTCCAGGCCACTGATGGGAACTTGTATGGAACAACGACGACTGGCGGGGCCTACATCGGGGTCTTCGGCACTCTCTCCGGCACGGCCTTCAAAATCACCCCGAGCGGCACGCTGACGACCCTATATAACTTCTGCGCTATAGGCTACTGCATTGACGGGGACTTCCCTGCCGCAGGGCTGGTACAGTCCACCAATGGGAACCTTTACGGGACAACCGAGTTCGGCGGCGCGGGCTTCGAAGGCCAATTTGGAATGATCTTCAAAATCAGCCTGACTGGAACGCTGACGACGCTATACAGCTTCGGCGCGCAAACCGATGGTACAGATGGCGTCGCGCCCATCGCGGGGCTGGTCCAGGCCCCCAACGGGTACTTGTACGGGACAACCTCGGGCTTCGGGACCGGTGGCACTGTCTTCAAAATCACCCCGAGCGGCACGCTGACGACGATATACAACTTCTGCGCGCAGAGCGGTTGCGCGGACGGCGAAAACCCCCAGGCGGCGCTGGTCCATGCCGCCAATGGGGACTTCTACGGGACAACTTTGAATGGCGGCGCCAACTGCGCCCCCTACGGCTGTGGCACCGTCTTCAAAATCACCCCGAGTGGCACGCTAACGACGCTGTACAGCTTCTGCTCCCAAAGTGGGTGCCCGGACGGCGAAAATCCCCAGGCGGCGCTAGTCCAGGCCACCAATGGGGACTTCTACGGGACAACCCCCGGCGGCGGGAACTGTGCAAGCTGTGGAACGGTCTTCAAAATCACCCCGAGTGGCACGCTGACGACGCTACACAGCTTCGATGGCGCGAACGGTCTCAGCCCGTATGGGGCGCTAGTCCAGGCTACCGATGGCAACCTTTATGGGACAACCGCGTACGGCGGGGCCTACGGAACGGGCGAGACCGGCGGGACGCTGTTCAAAATCACCCCTGGCGGTGCGCTGACGACGCTATACAGCTTCTGCGCCAAAACCGGGTGCACGGACGGCGAAACCCCCTACACCGAGGCGCTCGTTCAGGACACTAATGGGAACCTCTACGGCACAACCGCATACGGCGGGGCCAGCGGTCTTGGCACGGTCTTTACCCTGTCCGTGGGCCTCGGCCCGTTCGTGAAAACACAGACCACCTTGGGCACGGTGGGAGCGGCCGTCAAGATTTTGGGGACCGCCCTCACCGGCGCGACCAGCGTCACCTTTAACGGCACGGCGGCCGTCTTCAACGTCGTCGCGCCTTCGCTAATTACGGCCACCGTGCCCGCCGGCGCGACCACCGGCACGGTCGAGGTAGTGACCCCCGGCGGCACACTTTCGAGCAACGTGCCCTACCGGGTGGCGCCGTAAGGCTCGCGCTTCCGGCGAACTAGAAGGTGTTACACCGTTTCGATTCGCGTCGGATGCCGGCGAATCGCGGAGTGCGGCGGGAGTGTTGAAGCATTGAAAACAACGGAGAATAACATGCACAAAAGGAATATCACTCAAACGTTAACGCTGGCAGGAATTGCTCCTGCCGGCAAACTCAGCCATGCGTATTGCGGCCCGTCGATGGCCGCGCTGGCGGCAGGCGCTGTGCTTCTCACGGCGGTTACGGGGGCCTGGTCACAGGAGCAGATAGCGTCGCAGCCGCCGGCCTACAGTCCGCAATGATTGCCTGTAAAACAGGGAGGAAACAGGGAGCCTACGGTGGCAAATACTGGCCAAGTTACACATTTCAGGACGCTTGTACTCTGCAGAGCGCCCGAGAAGAACAGGAAATAACAGGGCGTGATCAGGGAATTATCAGGCCGCCTGATACGCCCCTGTTACGGCCCTGTAATTTCTTGTTATTATTTGGTGATTTTTGGTAAGGCAAGTACCTTATAATGTGTGGCTTAGCTCGTATAGAGTAGCCTCAGATCTCCTGTTCCGTCCCTTGTTTAACAGGACTTTGTTCCGTCATCCCGAACGTGGCCCGAAGATTACAGCGGACCCCGGCACGTCGTCACGGTGAAACAGCTACGATCGGGGCGAGACGGCGAAGAGTGGTACGAATGGGAGGAGCGGCCCGGACCGGGACCGCCCGACGATGCCGACCGCCTCAGCGATGAGCTGGTCATCCGGGTGAACTACGTAGAACAGAAGAGGCCGCTCGGCTGCTAACGGCAACCTTGGGTATTGAGAGCGCCCCAGTTCGCTACCAATATCGGCACACGTCGTTGCTCATGGGACCTAAATGGTCTGGCGCGGCATTTCGTCTAGCGATAATTTGTCGCAAGGGATTGCGACCATCGAAGGTTCTGGGGTATATAATGTGTGTCAAACGGCGCGGGGTAGAATGGGAACCCCGGCCGCTTCGAACATTCGAATTGGAGGACGATTCGTATGCCGCTACAGCGCCGGTTAACTCCCCTTGAGCCGGAACTATTAAAGCTTAAGAAACTCGAGCTGAAAGAACGACAGTCTGAGCTCAACCGCATCATTTGGCTGCTCGCCCAATACCAGCGGAAGTATTTAGGCGCCATAGCTGTTATGGACTCGAATGCTTTGCTCCGGCGGACCGGAAACCACTGGCATCGGGGCCACGGCGAAGCCTCCGGTTGCCGCTACGTCGGCTAGTTTGACAGACTTGTTTTTTTCTTCTTCTTGCTGCCGGGTGGTCGGCCGCGACGCTTGGTTGTGAGCGCGGCCATCCAGGCTGGCGGCTTGCCCCGCCGCGGTCCCCTGTTTCTGACCAATTGTTCGAGACTCACGATTGCCTCGTCAACTCGCTCGCGGTCGCGCCGCAATTCGGCCAGAATCCTCGCAACATCCATCTGGACTTGTGATCCTCCAATAGAATTTTACGCCAGCAGGCCGACCGGTGGAGTATGGCCAGCCGCGCGTGGTTTATCTACCGATATTCACGATATCAAGGCGCGGATGGGACTCGTGGTAACAATGGCCGCGAGATAACCGACAAGGAGCAGGAAGACTGGGTCGAGAGCTTTCTGGTAATGCAGCAACCGCTGGCCATCCTGAAAGCCCTGCGCGGCCACTCGGTAGTCAGGAGCGGGCACCCAACCGCCGTCAGCCGGCTCTAGGACCTGCGAGCAGATCCTTGATGATTTTGCCGATCTCCATGAATTGATCCAGGCCGGAAGGCTTGAGGATGAATTGGGAAACTTCGAGATCCTTGAGCAGAGCCTCGTCTCGCCGAGACAGAGAGGAATTCCACACCCACACTGGAACGCCGACGAGGTGTCTGGCGTTTCGGATCTCGCGCAAGATGTCCTCGCCGGTATACTTGGACAGGTTCAAGCCCACCAGGATCACGTTTGGAATTGCCGCATCCGCAAAGTCCCCCTGCCTGCGGATGAAAGTGGAGAGCTTCGCCTCCGTTCGGCAGGTGAACCAGTTCAAATCGGAGATCTTGCTTATTCAGGGCCCGCTCGAGAAGGAAGACGTCGGAGCGGCTCTCGTCAATGACAAGAATCCGGGCTACGGGAACAACCGAAGCGAGCTTCAAGTTCACTCCCAGCGGCCAACCATCGTCGGCCGACCGTCATCATTCTGCAGTTGATCGTGCCAGAACGCGGCGCGTGGGCCCTCCTGGTAGCAGGCGAGCAGGAGGACACGGTACCCGAGGCAGGTTGCTGTTTCCTTATCCTATAAAAGTTCACTTTTTGGGACAAAGCTAAGCTTGAGGCGGGCGAATCGACGTTATGCCCTCACTAACTGGGACGTGTGTCCGGCCAGCAGGGTTCCACGCTAAACCGGCGGATCACGATAGCCGCCAAGCGCGATGCGAGCTTCAAGTCCGGCAAAGAACTCAGCGAAAGACTCGTCCAACCGAATACCTTATCGAGCCCGACCTAATCGAATCCGCCAATGCCCCGCGTCGCCCCACCCCCTACGCGCGCGGCCTGAATCTCGACTTTCACTTCTGATTCGGGCTGGCGCGCTCATGATTCTGCAAGGCCCGTTCGAGGCGGTCTGGAACGAGCCATAAGAGAGCTACGAATGCATATAGGGCGTTGGCAATCCAGGGGCTAAAGAACGCGAGGGGGACCGCCAGCAGGTAGAAAAGCGGAGAAAGCTTGCCCTTCCAATCACGGCCTATAGCAGTCGCGAGCAGTGAACTCCGTCCTTCATGCGCAATAATGGCGCACTGCAGGATGTAGTATGCGATTCCCGCCGCCAGCAAGACAACGCCATAGACCGCTGTTGGAACCGGCGCCAGATGGTTCTCACCCATCCATGCGGTGGCGAATGGAAACAGTGAGAGCCAGAACAGAAGATGCAGGTTCGACCATAAGATACTGGCGCTCACGCGGCGCGTGATCTGGAACAAGTGATGATGGTTGTTCCAATAGATGCCGACATAGATGAAGCTCAAAACGTAGCTCGAGAATACCGGGATCAGCGGCGACAACTCCGAGAATTGCGCGCCGTGCGGCACCTTCAACTCCAGAACCATAATGGTGATGATGATCGCGAGCACGCCGTCACTGAAGGCTTCGAGTCGATTCTTCTCCATTCTGCGATACTACCGACGGGAGTAGTCGAGACGCAATCGAAGGGTCGATGGAAAATACCGTGCGGTCCCGTAGACGAAGCTGGGGCGCGCGGACTCCGGCAGCACGCGCGCTATTTTGCCCAGCCCGCAGCACGGCCGCACGGCG
>Ga0302326_10031441_pt1 | contig 10600 bp, 9 predicted proteins | sample Palsa_T0_3_FD_202264 | JGI IMG/M metagenome (GOLD analysis project Ga0302326, IMG submission 202264) | Peat permafrost microbial communities from Stordalen Mire near Abisko, Sweden - Palsa_T0_3 | ecosystem: Environmental > Terrestrial > Soil > Palsa > Peat permafrost | place: Sweden: Abisko...
CTGCTCGCCCTTCATGACCGTGCCGTCGTCGTTCATCAACTCGCTGATGACGCCGATCGGCGGCAGGCCGCTGAGCTTGCAAAGATCGACCGCCGCCTCGGTATGGCCCGAGCGCAGCAGCACGCCACCATCCCGCGCAATCAGCGGAAACACGTGTCCGGGCCGCGCGAAATCGCTGGCGCCGACATTCGGATTGGCCAGCGCGCGACAGCAGGAGGCGCGTTCGTCCGCCGAAATCCCGGTGCCGCCATCGGGCTTGTAGTCGATCGAGACCGTGAAGGCGGTGGTGTGGTTGGATTCATTATGCGCCACCATCGGGTCGAGCCGCAGCCGGCGCGCATCTTCGGTGGTGATCGGCGCGCAGACGATGCCCGAGGTGTGGCGGATGATAAATGCCATCTTGTCGGCGGTGCACAGCGACGCCGCGACGATCAGATCGCCCTCGCCTTCGCGGTCGTCATCATCGGTGACGACGACGAGTTCGCCGCGGGCGAAGGCATGCAGAACTTCCTGGATCGGATCGGCCATTCATGGGGTCTCACATTGTACGGGGCGAGCATTAGCCGGACTCGCAGGCCCGCGCCAGCTTCATTACGCAGGGCAGAACGGCTCCGGCGGCGTGGCGATATGGTGGCGACAAAGCTTACCAACTTGCATAAGGTTGGAACCAATAAAGAACAAGGGAAACGCCATTCATGACCTCGCCAGCGTTCGACTTCGCGCCATTGTTTCCAGCGGGATTGCCCGCGCCTGCGGCGAAATGGACCGGGCTGGCCAAATACAGCTTTGTCGGCGGCAACAACGACCCGGACCAGGTTCCCGTCGAGGGCCTGATCGACGCGGTCAATGCCGTGCTCCGACGCGAGGGCAGGTCGCTGGCCACCTACGGGCTTGCCAGCGGACCGCAGGGTTATCTTCCGCTGCGCCAGTTTCTCACGGCGAAACTGAAATCCGACGCCGGCATCGACTGCGCCGCCGACGACATCCTGATCGTCTCCGGCTCGCTGCAGGCGCTCGACCTCGTCAACGCCACGCTGCTCGGGCGCGGCGACACCGTCATCATCGAGCGGGACAGCTATCAGGGCGCGCTGAACCGGCTGACGCGGCTCGGCGTCAACGTGGTCGGCATTCCGCTCGATCATCAGGGCATGCGAATGGATGCGCTGGCGCAGGCGCTGGCCGATCTCAAGCACCGCGGCATCACGCCTAAATACATCTACACCATCCCGACCGTGCAGAACCCGACCGGCACCATCATGCCGCTGGCGCGCCGCGCCGAACTGCTGCAGCTGGCCGAACAATATGGCGTGCCGATCTTCGAGGACGATTGCTATGCCGACCTGATCTGGGACCGCCAACGGCCGCCGGCATTGCACGCAATGAGCCGCAACGGCGGCGTCATTCATATCGGCTCGTTCTCCAAGTCGATCGCGCCGGCATTACGCGTCGGCTATATCGTGGCGGGATGGAGCGTGCTGTCGCGGATGCTGGCGCTGAAGACCGACGCTGGTTCGGGCGCGCTCGAACAGATGGTGCTCGCGGAATATTGCACGCCGCATTTCAGCTCACATGTGCCGAAGCTGACGCGCGGCCTGCGTGCCAAGCTCGAGACGCTGATGGAAGCGCTCAACGAGCAGTTCGGGACGTCAGCGGAATTTTGGGACCCCAAGGGCGGCATCTTCCTGTGGGTCAAACTCCCCGACCAGGTCGATACGCTCAAACTCTACCAGGCCGCGCTCGCCGCCGGCGTCGCCATCAATCCCGGACCGGAATGGTCGACCGACAAGGCCTATGCCGGCAGCCGGTTGCGGCTGTGCTTCGCCAGCCCCTCGCATCAACAGATCCGCGAAGGCATCGCTTTGCTCGCCGAGATATGCCGCCGGGAATTCGGCGTGCCGGCGCGGAGCGCGAATGTGGAGAAGCAGGTTCGGGTCTGACCGGCCGATGGCCGGAACATCAAAACCGGCCGTCCGGGAATGGTGTGCTTCACCGCGATGCTGTAGAATGACGCCGGGCGCAACAGGAGCTCGCACGATGGATGCCGCCGACCTTCGGGTATTCCAGTCCGTGGCCAGCACGGGCAGCATGAGCAAGGCTGCGCTCGAACTCAACACCGTGCAGTCCAACGTCACCGCGCGCATCAAATCGCTCGAGGATGAAGTCGGCTTCGCTTTGTTCGAGCGCACCCATCGCGGGGTCACGCTGACGGCCGCCGGGCGGCGGCTGCTTCCCTTCGCGGCCCGGGCCGCGCGCCTGCTCGACGACGCCAAACGCGCGGTAGCCGACGAGGGAACGCCGTCCGGGAGCCTGACGATCGGTTCGCTCGACACCACGGCCGCCCTGCATCTGTCGCCGGCTCTTGCGGCCTATGTGGCGGCCTATCCGGCGGTCGATTTGTCATTGAGAACAGGAACGACCTGCGAACTCATCGAGCAGGTGCTCGATCGGCAGCTCGATGGCGCCTATGTCTGCGGTCCGGTCGATCATCCGGACTTGCTGGCCGATCCGTTCGTGCGGGAAGAACTCGTGATCCTGACCGCCCCCGGCATACCCAGCTTCGAGGCGTTGAGCCGGAAACCCGACCTGAAGCTCGTGGTGTTGAAGGCGGGGTGCTCCTATCGCCTGCAACTCGAAGCCATGCTGGCGCGGCGAGGCGTCGTCGGCGTGCGGCTGCTGGAATTCGGCACCATCGAAGCCATCATCGCCTGCGTCAGCGCCGGCGTCGGCGTGACCTTGCTGCCGCGGGCATTGCTCGGATCGGTATGGGAGCGCGGACGCCTGCGCGTGCATCCGCTGCCGAACGATGAGGGACAGGTCGAGACCGTCTTCATCCGGCATCGCGAAGCCTATGCCTCGGGCGCCCTTCGCGCCTTCATGGACATGGCCCGGCCGGCCTTGACGGTCGCGGCTGCCGAATAGACCATTCGCCATCACTGCTAGCGATAGCGGCCATCAGATCAAACCGTTACCGGACGCAGTCGGGTTCGCGCTAGCGTCGCCGCAGGCAAACGACGGCAATGGCAACATCATGCAACACGACCGCTCCTTAGCGCTGGCATTCGGCGGGCTGGCGGCGATGACCGCGGCACTTGGCATCGGCCGCTTTGTCTACACGCCGATCCTCCCGGCCATGCTGGGCGCGCTCGGCTGGAGCAAATCCGATGCAGGGCTGGTCGCATCGGCCAACCTGCTCGGTTATTTCATCGGCGCATTGCTGGCCGGCCGGCCGTTCGCGGTGGCCCGGCCAAGGCCCTGGCTTCTGGCGGCACTGACGATCAGCGCGGTGTCCACCGCCGCCATGGCGCTGCCGTCTGATCTCGTCTCCTTCGTCGGGCTGCGCCTTATTGGCGGCGTCGCCAGTGCGTTTGTCATCGTGTGCGCGTCCACCCTGGTGCTGGAGCGACTATCGGCTTCGGGACGCGGGTCGCTGTCCGCCATTCAGTTCGCCGGCGTCGGCTTCGGGATCATGATCTCGGCGATAACAGTTTCCGTGATGCTGGCATCGGGCGCGGGCTGGCGGAGCCTGTGGATCGGTACCGGCTCGCTCGCGATGCTGGCCGCGGTCGCGGCCGCAGCGTTGATTCCGGCGGCGGACCCGGTCGGTGCGCCGATCAAGCCTGAAATGACCGACGCCCCACCTTCAGGGATGACGGCCATGATCGTGGCCTATGGCCTGTTCGGCTTCGGCTATGTCATCACCGCAACGTTCCTGGTCGCCATCGTGCGGCTGACAGACGAGGTTCGCGTGCTTGAGCCCTGGGTCTGGACCCTGTTCGGGCTGGCCGCGATTCCGTCCGTGACGGTCTGGAGCTGGCTCGGCCAGCGGGTCGGGATCTTGAACGCCTTTGCCGCGGCATGCGCCATCGAGGCCGTGGGCGTTGCCGTCAGCGTCGAATGGGTGACGATCCCGGGTATCTGTCTTTCGGCGTTGCTGCTGGGCGGGACCTTCATGGGCCTTACGGTGCTGGGATTCATGGCCGGGCGAATGCTGTCGACCGGACATCCCCACCGGGCTTTCGCGCGCATGACCGCGAGCTTCAGCATTGGGCAGATGATCGGGCCGACGCTGGCCGGCTTCCTGTCGGAGCGGCTCGGCGACTTTCGCGTGGCATCCCTGATCGCGGCCGCGGCGCTGGTTGCGGCCGCGGCCCTCGCGCTCAGAACTTCATGGGCCGCTTCTACCTCACCGCAAATGGTGCCTGATACGGCCGCCCGAACGGCACGCCATTGATCACGGTCTGCACCGGCTTCAGCCAGGCCTTGCCGTCGCGCTTGTTGTTGCGGGTGTCGAGGAACGACACCGGCCCTTCCACCAGGTCCATGATCGCGACGTCGCCGGGCGCGCCGACCTGCAGCGTGCCGATCTTCGGCGCGCGGTTGATGATTTTGGCGGGCGCGGTGGTGGTCATCGTCACCACCTGCTCCAGCGAATAGCCCATCGCCATGAATTTGCTCATCACATTGGGCAGGAACGGCACGCCCGGCGTGTTGCCTGAAAATACGTGCATGTCGGACGAAATCGTGTCCGGGGTGCAGCCGGCGGGAATCGCGACCTCGGCCACGGTAAAGTCGAAGCTGCCGCCGCCATGGCCGACATCGAAGATCACACCGCGCTGCTTGGCGGCGAGCGCCGCCGGCAGCAGCTTGCCGTCCTGCACGATGTTGGTGAACGCGCCGGCCATGTTCGGCGCCCCGGAATAGGCGTGGGTCAGCACGTCGCCGGGCCGCAAAATATTCAGAATATCGGACATCAATGCGCCGGTCTCGACGCCGCCGATATGCACCATCATCTTGGCCGGCCAGCCGCACATCTCGCAGGCCTGAATCCCGCGCTTCAGCGGCTCGAGGCCGTGCTTGAAGATCACGTTCTCCGACATCCGCACCTTGACGCCGATCAGGAAATCCTGATTTTCCGCCAGCGCCATGGCGCAGGCTTCGACCTGCGCATTGTCGATGTTGTAGAGCTCGGCGACCGGGAAAGCCGACAAGCCATTGTTGGCGATGTGGAGGAAGGCATACATCCGCGCCCGCGTCTGCGCCACGATGTAGCGGCGCAGCGCCGCGAGGTTGTTGACGCCGGCATCGCCGGCCGACACCACGGTGGTGGTGCCCTGAAACTGTACCAGTTCGTCGGCGGGAATGCCGATCGCCGAGCCATAGGGGTAGACGTGGCAATGCAGATCGATCAGGCCCGGCATCACCAGTTTGCCCGAGGCATCGATGCTCTTCGTGATGCGGGCGGCGGGAATCTCCGGCTCGATCGCCTCGATCACGCCCCAGCGGATGCCGATGTCGCGCTTGCCGCGCAGCGACTGGCTGGGATCGACCACCTCGCCGCCTTTGATCACGAGGTCGAACTTGTCGGCCGGCCCCATCGCCGCATCGGCCGGGGAACGCCCTGACAATGTCGCGGCCGCGGCTGAGCCCGTAAGCGCAAGGAAATGACGGCGTGACAGTGCGGACATGCTGGCGTTCTCCCCCAAAGGATTTTTTATCGATCAATGATGCGCCGGGCAGGCGATTTTCGCAAGCCGCCGATGGATGGCGCACGTGCCGCTGGTCTCTCCAGGCAGGTATGAATGCCTGTTCAGAATTCTCTTCCGTTCCGCCGGGAACGTTCCCTTCGACGCGATGTTGATCTCCCGTTCAAACGAGGAGGACATCATGAAGAAGCTTGGATACGTTATCGCAGCGCTTGGCGCGATCGCCATCGCCGCACCGTCGATTGCAAGCGCCGAGGAAGTCGTGGTCAGACATGATCATGACCGGTTCAACGCGCGTGCCGAAATGCATCGCGATCATGGCTGGCATCATCACCACCATGACCGGGTTGTGGTCATCAAGCATCGCCATCACTATTGAGTAGCCGTGACACAAAAATGGCCCCGCGAGGGGCCATTTTCTTTTGATCGCAGATTCTTTTAGCAGATTCTTTTAAGGGACTACGCGGCGGGCGCGCGGGTTCGCGCGTCTCTTCAGCGCACGCCTTCAGGCGAGTTCCAAGGGAGGGGCTGTCAACCGTTCGTAGAACGTCTGGCTCTGCTGACGCAGGCAATCCAGCGGCGTATCCTCATCATACAGAATCCGCATGATTTCTGCCGATGCGCCCTCGAGCCGCAGCACGCGGCGATTCACCCGGTTGACCGCCACAAGGGTACGCCGTCCTTCCGATGTCGCAGTCAGGGAAAACGCCTCGCGGGTCGTCGTACCGTTTGGAATTCCGCCCGATCGACGAAGCTCGTTGCCGATTTCGGTCAAGCGCTCCGGCACTATGCTGGCCAGCAAGGATAGCAGATGCTCGCGCGGCACCCAACTTGCGGCGAAGTATCTCTCGCTCTTGCGCGCGTCTCCGTTCAGCCGCGCGGCCCATTCGCTCGCCCGCTCGCCGGAAATTCCGTTAGATACCCGGTAATCATAGTAAACATTTACGCTCATCCTGGTGATTGGCTCGAGAGCGACGGGAAAATCCTGCAGGTGATGGAAGATTGGCGCGTTATGTTCAAGCGAGAATGTGCCGCAACCGAACGAGCCGATGATCTTGTCATTCTCAAGCACGAAGTTGTAGGTTTCTTCGGCATCAGCCTCGCTTTCTCCAGGGAAACCGAAGAAAAGGAAGCAATGCATCCAGATTCCGGCTTCGGTCGCGTCCGAGAGATTCCTCACAATAGTCGCCTTTGAATTGGGTTTACGCATCAGCCGCAGAACGTGCTCGGACGCGGATTCAAGACCGACATAGAGGGAACGGAACCCAGCCCGATGCAAATTGACGAAGTCGGCTTTCTCAAAATACTTTTCAAACTTGATCAGTCCGGTGAAAGCCCATGACGTCTCGGTCGCGGCGGGAAAGATCTTTCCGATGCTCCGAACGACTTTTGGAGGAATAGCCTCATCGTTGAACGCAAAATGCCGCACGCCGTAGCGCTGCGCATGCGCAGTAATCGTGGCCAGAACGGCTTCAGCCGCGTAGGCTTCATATTTCTCGCCATATACCATGCCATGATGGCAGAATTCGCATTTTCCCCAGTAGCAGCCTCGTGACGACAGAACAGGAAGGCTGATATGCCCAGTGATATAACGGCCCAGGGGGAGGTCGTCGAAATCAGGGACCGGCAACTCGCGGGGCCTGAGAGGCTTGCACGGTTCTGTGGAGACCAGACTTCCGGTCTCGTCGAGGTAGACGATCGCCGGAACGTCGTCGATCAGCTTGCGGCCACTGACAAGGTTGTGAAGGATCGCTGCGGCCGGCCTCTCGCCTTCGTTGCGCACGATGACGTCGAAATATTTCCCGAACCACTTGGGGGGAAGTGCTCCCCGCTCGAATATCCTGGAGAAGATTGTGCCGCCAATCAGCACGGGAATATCCAGGACCTGTTTGGCGCGCCGTCCGAACAGAAGGGTGAAGAAGAGTTGCTCTTGCCCGATGCACGATATACCGAGGGACGCTGGTTTGAGAGGGACGATGTAGCGTTCAATATATTCGTCGACAAATAACGCCAGCAATTGCGGCGGCGCCTCGACGATGCGCTCAAGCGCGGCGGAATTGTATGCAGCATGAATTGTCTCGAAGCCGAATGGCGAGATTCTGAAGTCCTGCGCGATGGTCGAGATTGTCTGAAGTAGCAGGCTCATGGAATGAATCGCAACGAAATGGGCCTTGATGACCTCCTCATCGTCCGCTGCCAGCACCGACCCAAGAGATTGAAGGTGCTCAAGGTCCGCCTTGAATTGAGGTGCGGCATCCAGGATCGCACCATAAGCAAGCTTCTCATCGACCAAAGCCGGAGAGCGAGCCAGCATCTCACAGCAACACGCGATCGCCGCGTCGGAATAAAGCCAATGATAGAGTTCAATGTTCGCATCCAGCGTGGTCACCGAAAACCCTTCACGCCGTAGCCACGCGGCTAGCGAAGGCAGCGACATTGGAGGCTGGAAAGGGCTCCATTGCGGAGGGAACAGCAACGCGAGTTCGCTCATCGCTTGTGACCTTCCCTGTCTCTTCCGGCCACGGTTAACTCGAAATATTCGCTATAACCGGCTACGAAAGGATTGTTTTGTCACCTGCTGCAATCACAGCTCTCATCAAACCCCTTCAAACCCCTTCGCGAGCGAAATCGGAGTTGCTCCGAGCGGCTTTTTTGTTGTCAAACGCCGCCGTCTCCAACAACTGGTTGGAACGAAGAAGACGATGTCCGGGACATCCAGGAAGGCGAATTGACCTATCACCCGAGCCCATGATGTCCCGGCATGTCAGTTACTGCCTCGGTAGCAGACGCCGCCGCGATCATTGAGCTTCGCGGCTGGCTCCTCCTTGATTTTGGTTTTGGTTATCGTCCGCGGCCGTTTTCAACAACGAGCCGGGATGGGAGATGAGATCCGCAATTTCGTTGGGTTGTGCACCCTTGATGAGCTCCGCAACTTTGGTGTTGAAAGCCGCTACATGGGGCGGAACCGTAGTTGTCGAACTAGCCATAACTGCGTCCTCCTTGTAATTAGCCCAGCATTCTTCGTATCTTCTTTCATTTTTCCGCTAATTGCATATTCCCGCTTAACGACACTACCTTAACACAGCTCTCATTAAGGTAGCAATTTGAATTCTTCGAAAACAAAGTGGCGGTATTTTGTCACGTTTAGCCACGGGAAGTTCGAGCACGGATAATCCTGTCGTGCGGTGTCCGCTCTCATCCGACCGACAGGGTGAATTTTCCCACTGCACGAGACCTGCAAAGTCAAGGCGCAGGAAAAACCCGGGACCGGCCATTCTCGCTTGATGAAAATCGCACCGTATTCGAGAAGAAAGCAATCGCGCTGAGGCTCCCTAATCCCAGGCCGGCGCGAAGCCGGGATTCACACAACGTTTGTCTTTCGGCAGCCCCGCGATCGCCTTGATGTCTTCCTCGTCGAGCCCGACATTCAGCGCGTCGAGATTGGCCTTCTGGCTCTCAACGCGCGAGGCCTTCGGGATCGCCGCGACGCCGTCCTGGTCGAGCAGCCATTTCAGCGCCACCTGCGCGGCGCTGGCGCCATGCTTGCGGCCGATCGCCATCAGTGTCGCGTCCGAAGCCGCGCGGCCCTGCGCCAGCGGGCAATAGGCCACCAGCGGGATTGACTTTGCCGTCATATATTTGCGCACCGGGGTCTGGTCGAGCATCACGTGATATTCGATCTGGTTGCAGGCGATCGGCGCCCTGATCTCCTCGACCACGGTCTTGAGCAGCGCGATGTTGAAATTGGCGACCCCGATGGCGCGGGTGCGGCCTTCCTGCTTCAGCCTGAGCAACGTCTCGAACATCGCCGGCAGGTTCATGTTCTTCGCCGGCCAGTGCACGAGATAGAGATCGACGTGATCGAGCCGCAGCTTTTTCAGGCTGGCATCGAACGACCTTCGGATCGCATCCGGGGCGAGGTTCTCGTTCCAGACCTTGGTGGTGACATGCAGATCCCCGCGCGCGACCCCTGCGGCGGCGATCGCCGCCCCGATGGCGTCCTCGTTGCCGTACATTTCGGCGGTGTCGATATGCCGGTAGCCCTGCGCCAGCGCGCTTTCGACCGCCGCGCGACAGATGTCGCCCTGCATCCGATAGGTGCCGAGCCCAAGCCGCGGCAGGCTGATGCCCTGGGTTTGCAAATGTTCCATGATGGCTCCTGAAGACCTGAAATCGCGGGATAGGCAGCCGTGGCGTGAATGCAGGCCGGATTGACGGGATGAGACAGCGTGTCGATCGCTTGATAGTCCGTCGGCGGCGCCGAGTCCAAATCAAGATCGGGTTAGAATAGCGATGGTCAGGGCTTTACGACGATGGCTGGAGGCCAACGAACTGCTCGCGATCGTCGCCGGCGTCGTCGGCGCGCTCCTACTGCTGTCGATGCTGCTGGTGTTCGGCGGCTATCTGATGGTGACCCGCTGACCAGGCCCGCGACGCTCAGATCGGCTCCGCCAGCATTCGGCCCGGCCGCGCGTCCGGCTGCGGCTCGAGATCGACCGACCACAGCGAGCTGTTATCGACGTCCTTCAGGGTCACCGTCATGATCCCGGATGGACCGTCGATATCGACGCGGCCGAAAAACTGCAGTCCGAAACAGGGGGCGAGATTTTCGCCCTGTTCGGCGCTGCAGCCCTTCTGATACATCGCCATTGGACCGAAGGTATTGTCGAGTTCGCCGGGACCCCAGGTTCCCGCGTGCAGCGGACCGGAGACGAATTCCCAGAACGGCTCGAAATCGGCGAAGACGGCCCGGTTCGGATCGTAATGGTGCGCGGCGGTGTAATGCATGTCAGCGGTCAGCCACACGGTATTGCGGATCCCGGCGCGCTTCATGAAGGACAACAGATCGGCGATCTCGTGTTCGCGCCGCTCCGGTGGGCCGTTGCCAAGGGCGATGGCGTCTTCGCTGATCAATCCGATCGGCAGGTCGGCGGCGATCACCTTCCAGGTCGCGTCGGAGGCGGCGAACTCCCGCTTCAGCCACGCCAGCTGGACCGATCCCAGGATGAAGGCATCGCCGGGATCATCGCGCTTGTTCCAGGTCGAGTCGCGATAACTGCGCATGTCGATCAGGAAGACATCGAGCCGCGGCCCGTATCCGATCTTGCGATAGACAC
>Ga0302326_10031442_pt1 | contig 10600 bp, 14 predicted proteins | sample Palsa_T0_3_FD_202264 | JGI IMG/M metagenome (GOLD analysis project Ga0302326, IMG submission 202264) | Peat permafrost microbial communities from Stordalen Mire near Abisko, Sweden - Palsa_T0_3 | ecosystem: Environmental > Terrestrial > Soil > Palsa > Peat permafrost | place: Sweden: Abisko...
TACTGGGGAAAACCCACCGTACGGAATCTTAGGGAGGGCGATGGAAACGTCGGCATCATTCGAAGCCCGGTCCGCGCCATTGCTCTACCCGACGGCACGCTTGTCGACCGAGATCTCCGGATCGAGCACACGCATCTTGCGCGAGTCCACGCGCAGCTGAATGCTTGGACTCGCGGAAGAATCGATCTTACCTTCGTCAATTTGTATTTCGTGATCGTGTGCAAACGCGGAGAACGCGCCGGACTTAAAGACTCGGATATTAAACTGGATTTGTTCACATCGATCGCTTGGCGTTGGGCGTAGAGCGTGTTTGGTCCGAGGCAGACAACTATTGCCAGAATTCCCAACGCCAGCTTCGTAAGTCTCATTGCCCCCCGTTTTCCGCATTTCCATTCGTCTCCGATAGCCTATGGCACCTGAAACGACACATTGCTCGAAAGCGTGCTGCTGGGCGTTTCCACCTTGACTTCACCGGTGGTAGCGCCCGTGGGCACGGTGGTCGTGATTTCGGAACTGGAGACCACTTTGAAAACAGCCGCCGTGCGGTTAAAGGTGACGCTGGTTGCACCGGTCAGGTCCGTCCCCAGAATCATCACGGCCGCTCCCACTTTGCCGGAGGTGGGCAGCGTTTTCACGAACGGGTCCAAGCCCAAAGCCAGCCTAAAGATCGTGCCAGCGTTGTTGGCCCCGCCCTGGGAGGCCGTGCCATAGAACGTCCCGTTGGTGGCCTGAACCAGCCCGCCGGAGGGGTTCTCGCCGTCAGTGTTGTCAAAACTGTGCAACGTCGTCAGCGTGCCCGCGGAGGTGATGCTATAGATCGTCCCGGGGGTCAAATAACAGCCGCCGGCGGTATCGCCATAGACGGTTGTCCCGTAGAAGTTCCCGTCGGTAGCCTGAATCATCGAGCCGTTGGGGTAGCACCCGTCAGAAGCGTCGAAGTTTTTCAGCGTGGTCAGCGTGCCTTCGGGCGTGATTTCGAAGACCGTCCCACATCCACTGAATATCTGACTGTCGCACTCGTCGTTGGGGCCGCCCTGGGAGGTTGTCCCGTAGAAGTTTCCGTTGTTGGCCTGAACCAGCGGCCCGAAGGGTCCGTAGCCGTCTGTGCTGCCGTCGAACCTGTGCAGCGTGGTAAGCGTGCCCCCGGCGGTAATGCTATAGACCGTGCCGTCGGGGCCGCCCACGCCGGCTCCGTAGAAAATCCCGTTGGTGGCCTGGATCAATGCGTAGCCGCCGGCGCCGGCAGTGAGCACCGTGGTAAACGTGCCCCCTGAGGTAATGCTATAGACCGTGCCAGATTGAGTCGTCCCGTAGAAGTTCCCATTGGTGGCCTGAACCAAAGGCCCGAAGGGAGTGGCATAGCCGTCAGTCGAGTCGAACATGTGCAGCGTGGTCAGTTTGCCCGCTGGGGTGATTTTGAAGACCGTTCCACAGTCACCGCCGAAAGGATCGGCGCTGATCCCGCCTTCCGACGTCGTCCCGTAAAAGTTCCCGTCGGTGCCGAGCACCAGCCCGCCGAGGGGCACGGAGCCGTCGGTGCAGTTAGTTTTAGCGCAGAAGCTGTAAAGTGTCGTCAGCGTTCCGGTGGGAGTGACCTTAAACACCGTGCCCTCACCCTTTGCTCCCCCGCCCTCCGTGGTTCCGTATAGATTACCGTCCGTGCCCTGGACCAGAGACATAGAGGGATTAGCACCGTTGGTGTAGTTGAAATTTACCAGGGTGGTGAAGGTCTGGGCGGGCGAGGCTATCGCCGTTGCCACACCGAGTAGCGCGACGGCCCACGCCGTTTTCCCCCAGCTCAGTTTACTCATGAAGGAGCGCCGGTTCGCGGAGCGCTTCAAATTGTCCAATAGTTGTTTCATGCTCTTTTCCTGTTGACGGCTGGAAGGGCCGGAAACCGTGTCGTCTTGGCGGTTCCTGGCGGGATGATGTGCCGAGTTGTGAGCGTCCATGATTCTTCGGAACAGGGGCTAAAGCCCACCGCGTTTTCGATTTGTTGCGGCACGACTGAAGTCGTGCACTGATACAAAGGCGCTCCTATGGCACCTGGAAGGACACATTGCTCGCAAGCGTGCCGCTGGGCGTTACCACGTTGATTGTGCCGGTGGTGGCGCCCGCGGGCACAGTGGTCGTGATTAAGGGAACTCGACGCCACGGTGTGATTTTGAAGATGGTGCCACAGCCTTCATTTACACCGTTAGGATTTGAATGGGTACGATCGACCTTGCAGGCTTTGACCCCTCCTTCCACCGTTGTCCCGTAGAAGTTGCCATCGGTGGCCTGGACCAGCCCTCCGATGGGAAGCAGACCGTCCGTCACGTCAAAACTGGTCAGCGTGGTGAATGTCTGCGCAGGTAACGACCCTGACGCACACAGAATGCCGCCAACAACATAGAGATTCCGGGGTTTCTCATTGTGGACATTTAGTCTTGCTCCTTAAGACAAACCAGGTGACCACCGATAAGTATGAGGGACCGTCACCGGCCGGTTGTCACAGGGTTGTCAATAGATTGTTGTTTGTTTGTCGCGGAGAGTAGCAGCCACATCGTTCTAAGGTGCCCGCCACGCTGTTGTCCGTGGCCTTTTGCAGATTTGGCCCGGGATGAAGCCGAGGGGGAGCGCTGATGGCGGAATGCCCGGCACCTCCTCGCTGAATTCTTGCTGACGGCCCCTCGTGCTGCCCGTCTGAGTTACAAAGATGTTGTCCTCACAGCTTGGGCGGATGCAAATCTATAATCGCCGCGGAAGGGCGGGTCGCCATGAAACTCCCATCTCTGTAGAAAGGCTGAGACTCAGACGGGCATGTGTCTTTGGACTAAAGAGTTGTGGCAAAGGCAAACGGACTTCAGGACAAGTTGGGATTCTGCAGAGTGCTGCAACCTTCCGAGCAAACATCGCACCCGCACTGAGACAACATCATTCCAGATCAATGCTTACAACCTGGATGATGTCGGTTTTCGGATCCAGAATTCCCCGCAGTTTCACCTTCTCTCCAACGAAACCGCGCGGTAATTCCTGATTATCCAGGTGATAAACGTGGTCCTTCGACGCCAGCACGAATTTCCCGCCCATGTGCTGAATGCAGTAGAGAGAACAAGAGGCACGAGTCGACCCCATAGCTCCCGACTTTGACTTCAGCATCTCGTCGTGCGATTTGGTAAGTGAGTGGACGTTAAATGCGCACTGGCTATCGGAGATTTCCCCATGGAACAGCGCTGGCTGTTGCGCCTCGGTGTAAACCAATGACAGAGCAAAACACACAAGCACGCCCAGCACTGTGTTGCCTTTCATAGAATCGACCTCCAACAATTACTGCGTCACGACAAACCTCATGAACATGCCTTCATGGTCTTCGCTACAAATTACGGTACAAACCACTACATATTCGCCCGGTTCATCAGGCGCGATCATCGAAAACTCTTGTGTGCCAGATCTGAGCAACAAATCCCAACCGGCTACTTTTGACCGGTCCTTTGCGTGCAACAGCGAAAACCCATGAATCGAGCCATCCCGATTCCAGGACTTTGCTTTCCGTGCCGTGATCCTCAGGACGATCGGCTCGCCCACTTTGACAGAGATTTCCGGTATTTTCTCGCCAGCAATTTTGTAACGGCTATCCTTGTCTGCCAGGACCTCGATGACTCGTGTTCGACTGCCAAGCGGGATCTGACCGAAACACCACCATGCCGCAAGAACGATCCCGCATGTTGCCACCGATCTCCTGCGCTCCACCGTTCCTCCCCGCTTGCTACTGAGTCATGTAATAGAGGATGTAGCGCATGTCATCGTCTGTGATGGTAGCCCGGACTCGCATATGGCGCATTATGGTGGCCATCATGCGCGGAGGAAATTTATGAGGCGCGGCATGGCAACGATTACAGTTTGCCCGAAATCTTTTCTCTCCCTCCAAGCGCATGGCATCAGCCTCTGCCGAGCTATGAACAGCAGGTTCGGTCGCCTTGCGGGTCCGCGGTGCCGAGGAGGCCACGCCGATCGCCGAGATCAGCCCCAACAGCCAAATGATTGCCAGAGATTTGTACTTCATTGCGACCCCACCCGTCCCAGCGGCACGGCAAAACGATAAGCGATGCCCACGGTCCATAGATTGAGATTCCCAGCCGAACTGAATTGCCGCCCGTAACTGGCGACAGCCTTGAGCCCGTCGTGCAGATAATAGTTCAATCCAAATTCACCTTCGCGGGTGTTCGCGGCGGGCAATCCAAGTGCCTGGGCCTCGTCTGAGCTGATCTGACCGTTGAAGAATTGCTCCGCCCTTGCCGCGAATTCGAGCCGCCGCAGCGCCTTCTGCCAGAAAAGGACCTGGCTCAACCGGTAGGCTCCGTCGACCCAGTAACCGCTCCCCTGATTGGACCGGGCGTACTCGGAGTGTATGTTGAGGGGAAGGCGCGTAGGCTGCCACGCGAAATGAAATCCAAAAGACTGGGTACGCTCGTCCTGCAACAGCTTCTGCCACGAGGCCCCTACTTCAACCCGCGGACCGGGTAGGAAAATACCCATACGCCCGCCGACATTGCGATCCGATTCGAGGTTGTTGTGTCCGCTGCTCACCGCCGAGACATAGGCCGCATAGTTCAGGTTGACCTTGGCATTGACCGGAAATCCACCGCGCAGCATCATGCCGTCACTCGATTCAGCGGAGAGCGGCAGAATCAAAGGATCCTGTTGCAGGCTGCGGATCCAAATGGGGTACAGACGTTCATTGAAGATTCCAAACGGCGTGAGAAATCGTCCCATGGTGACGGTAAGGTAGGGGTTAGCGATGTAATCCGCCTGCAGATAATCGAGATTCTTGCTCACCATACCGCCGTACGAGCCGCCGTCGGGAGGTCGCTGAAATGCTCCTTCGAACTCTGCCCTCGATTCCACCAGCCAGCGGTCGCCGAAAGGCACAAGAAGAACAGGATTGATTTGGGCATCAACCTGATTTTGTCCCGCCGTAACGAAGTTGAAATAGCCGGCCGTACCGGTAAGAATGGGGACCGCCTTCTCCCCATCAGACGACTGGCCGGCCGCTAGACCCGCCGCGAAGCATAAGAGAAGGAATAGCCCGGCCGACGCGGGTAGAACAACCCTCGGCCAGCGCCGCAAACTCGCCCTTTTCCAGAAATACGACAAGAACAGAACTCCGCTCACACGTTGGTCCGATTGTCCTTCGGCGAGGTAATGATAGGAACAGTACCGAGGTAACTTTTCAGATGGACAGGCACCCGTGACACGGAGCCTCCCCCTTGCGTCCCGATTTGGAAATGCAGCTGCAAACTTCACCGTGCTTTTGACCGTCGCAATATTTGCGATCCGGAAGCGAACGGCACCATCGATGTGACATTCACCGATGTGACATTCACGCCCAGTGGCCGAAGTTGCAATTCCAGCCGAAGACTAGAGTGTGAACTTATAGCCGAGACGAGGTACTGTTCGGAAGTGGACCGGACAGTTTGGATCGTTCTCCAACTTGTGCCGGAGTTTCATAATGTGATGATCGATGCTGCGGTTAGTGGTGTACCCGTCTCCATAGCCGCAAACTCTCTTCAACAACTCGGCGCGTGTGATGATGCGATCGGGATTTTCAACGAAAAACTGCAGCGTCTTGAACTCATGTGCCGTCAACGCGACGGAGGTACCGTTGCGAGTCACCTCTACTTTCCCGAAGTCCACGACGATGCCGTCAAAAACGACTTGACTCACTATGGCTGGCGGGTGGCTGTGGCGCAAAGCCACCTTCACCTGCGCCAGGAGTTCCCGCGGACTAAAAGGTTTGGTAACGTAGTCGTCGGCACCCATCTCCAATAGAGTGACTTTGTCGTTAAGGTCACAGGAAGCAGTGAGAATAACGATGGGGAGCGAGGGCTCAGCGGCTTTCATCTTCTGGCAGAGATGTTTTCCAGACAACTCGGGGAGGTGCAAATCCAGAATGGCCGCGGACGGTACTTCTGCATGAAAACTGTCGAGACCCGCTCGGCCGTCCATATGTCCCTCGACGGCGAAACCTTCCGCCTCAAACAGTCGCTTCAGAATCCTTTGGACGGATGGATCGTCTTCGACCACCAGAATCCGGTTCGTGAGTGCGGGCAATTGAGGCTGACACGTTGTAGGTTTATCGAATGGCTTGGACCCGAGACTCATTATGGCCACCTGTCTACGCAACTGCAGAATCCAGGCCTTTCTGCAGATTGGCTCCGAGTGACATGGCCAAGGCTATGATCAGTAGATGCCGAGGTTGAAATAAGCCTTCAAACGTGAGTGTTGTTCCAGTCAAGAGTGATCCAGGTAGCGAGCTGTCAGTAAGAACAAGCGCTGTGATCGATGGATTGAGGCACAGCGCCCGCCGACAGAACAAACAAACCCTACTGACAAACGTTAGAATCCGCGTTGAGCCGCGTCAGCCGCGGTCGCCAGCGCATTCAGCGTGTCGAAGAACTCGGTCGATTGCCCGATGAAGAGTCCCATATCGGTGAGGAACTGGACCACTCCCGCTGCAATCCCATCTGGCTCGGTGGGACGAATCACAGCGCACCGTGGCAGAGATGGGGCGATGAATTCGCAGGCAACGGGGAAGATCAAGTTGGTTTGGGTCAGAGGCGAACCCGACGCATTGAGATTCGGGATGAACAGTCCAGTAACCGGATCGGTCAAAGGAGCCAATGGCGCAGACGCTGCGTTGCCCGCAAAGTCCACCCACTCCACCAAGTGTGCTACTTCGTCTCCGCCGATGCTAACCACGATGCGGAGGACTTCCACGTTGTGTGCCTTCTGGACCATGGCGGAGTAAAGGCTACTGCCCCCTTGCTCAATCGTCCCAAAATGAAAGGCGGCCGTGTCCGCGATAGCCTGAATGTGATCTGGAGGACCGAAATCGGCGTCCGTAATAGGGATTGCAGGCTTGCCCGTGATCGTGACCGCCTGGGGGTAGGTGGCTCCGAAATCGGGATTCGTTTTGCTTCGATACCGGATATACCAACTCGTATCCACTGTGAGCTGCATAAGGCTCGTGAGCCGTCCGATCTGCTTGGCCCCGGTAGCTTGGCTGCTCGGCAGGGTACGGAACTTGTCGAGATTGACAGGTGCAGCACCCTTGGATTTCAAGTAAGCATTCAGGAAAGTTGCATGGCTGATCTCGTCAATGGTATTGCTGGTGATGTACTGCGAACCATCGGGATCGAGCTGTTGAAAAGCCAATTGATAGCGGTTCTGAGTCCCGGTGGTGAGTCCTCCGAGCTCGGCATATTGTACCCACAGATCGCTCTCCAGGATTTCGGCTGTGGCCAGGAACCGGAGGATCGCAATATCTCCATCGCTGATCTTTGCTTTGCTGGTAGTGGCGTGAGCCAAGGCGCCCAAGCCGTCGCTGAGAAATCCTGCACCTACTGTTGCCGCGGCGCCAGCAACCATGCTTTTCTTGAGAAATGAGCGCCGGTTGGCAGCACGTTTCAGAACCTCCGTGAGTTGCTTCATAGTTTCCTCTCCTCCACCGTGTTCACTGATGGCATCGAATCACGGTGTGAGGCACAGTACCGCGCGCGAGTTGAGCCTATGTCACCAGGTGGTCAAAAGTTTGTATCGTTTTGGGGACGCTGTCTCTTCGAATCTCGCCAATTCAAGTTCGCAGGCTTGCTCAGCGGGGTTTGACCATTGTGACCTAGGGTATCGCTACTTGAATTGAACAGCTGGGCCCAGCACCTCGGGGCGAAATTCGGACTCCAGGAGCGTCCGCGCCGAAGTGGACCACTTAGACTATCCTGCATTGCCCGCCGCTAAGGTTTTGCCTTTGGGGTTTGCGTTCTGTTGAACTTCACTAATTCTGCGGGCCAACAATTCATTCGAAAAAGGCTTGTTAAGCAGAATGGCGCCTGAGCCGATCTTTGCGTTCTCAAGAGCTGCCGCATCCGTGTACCCAGACATGAAAATTACGGCAGACCCTTCTCGCTTTTGTCGTAGCTTTTCGACCAGTTCCGCAGTCCCTGGGCACCAGTCCTGCACTTTGGGAAGACTGTGCTCCCAGTTCTGCGGCGATGATCAACCGGCAACGCATCGTGCACGAACGACGTGTCGCCATTATTATGGAGTGACTTGGCTAACTGTCTATATGAATACTACTCGCGCCCTCCGGGCACTCGCAAACGACCGCAGACTGCAAATCTTAAGCTGGCTCAAGGACCCAACGAAGCATTTCCCGCCGCAAGTTGACGGCGATTTGGTCAGAGATGGCGTGTGCGGGGTGCTCATCGCTCGCAAACTGCACATCAGTCAACCTACCGCCAGCGAACACCTCAAGATCTTATGTCAGGCTGGCCTTATCCGTCCCAAACGAATCAAAAAGTGGATCTTTTACAAGCGAGACGAGGCCAAAATCAATCACCTGAAGACGATGGCCCTGGCGAAGTTGTAGAGCCACTTCGCAAGACCGGGGCGCGATGAATCGCCACTACCAGTTCGCGAGAGGCGGAGGCGTGCTTGCGATACGCAGACTGTTGCTCCGCTCACGAACGCGTTGACCCAGTCGCCGTGACTTGGTGGCTGCGCGATCACCGGGAACCGGACAGATTCGTCGGAGTGATTCCGAAATGGAGGGCGCCTACCCCGCGGAATGGCAAGGTCCTGACCGACCGTCAAGAAAATCCGCTCGCCATTGATTTCCATCGCAGCTTGGACGGGACAGGATGAAGAGAAACTGTTGGGCCTTGCTGTGGGACTGACACAGCTCGGCAGCGCCGGTGGGATGCCTGCCCCGATTACGCGGAGGTCCGACTCGTGCAGTCAATGCCCTCCGTCAAGGTTAGCTCCCCAGACCTAGAGCGGAGCAATCTCCAGCTCATGGGGCGCCAATACCAGGTTTCTTTCCGCTTCCGCTGGCGTCGTCGGCCTCGGTAGTCTTCCATCATTTTCCAGGCTTTACAAGCGGATGCATTTGTGTCAGTATACTTCGTCAGTTAGCTAAGTGTCGCAATTAGTGGCTGGCCTATCAACTGACAGGGTTGAACGAAACCGCGGTTTGGCCGATGCCAGGAATAATTCAGAGGGAAGGAGAAAGAAGTGTCCGTATACGAAAAACTCGATGCTCTCCATATCACGCTCCCGAAGGTGACGCCGCCGGTGGCGGCTTTCCTGCCCTTCTTGCGCACCGGCAACCTGCTTTTCTCGGCTGGCCATATTGCCAAAATCGATGGCCGGTCTTGGGTCGGCCAGTTGGGCGCAAATCTCACCATCGAGCAAGGGAAGAACGCCGCGCGCGCCGTCGCGATCGATCTCATGGGCACATTGCAGGCCGCGGTGGGCGACCTGAACCGGATCAAGCGCATTGTGAAGTTGATGGTGCTGGTGAACAGTACCCCGACCTTTACCGAACAGCACCTGGTGGCCAATGGCGCCTCGGAGCTCTTCGTAGAGATATTCGGCGATGCGGGAATGCACGCTCGCAGCGCCTTCGGTGTCGCTCAGGTGCCATTTGGATCGTGTGTAGAAATCGACCTAGTCGCAGAGGTCGATGAATAATGCCGCAGACCAACTCTTTCCGGTACAGAGTCGTTGATGTCTTCACGACGGAGTCGTTGGCGGGAAATCCGCTCGCCGTGTTTCCAGACTCGTCTGCGATCGACGAAACTACCATGCAAAAAATCGCCCGGGAACTCAACCTGGCCGAAACCGTCTTCGTGCTTCCCGCGACGCGCAAAGATTGCCAGGCGCGCCTGCGCATATTTACGCCGGCCAAGGAGATGGCATTTGCCGGCCATCCCACTCTCGGCACCGCGTTTGTCCTGCTGCAGGAAAAAATTGTCGCGCGCAACGTCAGCGAATTTCTGCTGGAGGAGCAGGTCGGCCCAGTCCCGCTTCGAATTGAAGAAGGGCAGCGCCCGCTGATTTGGTTGCGCATGCCTCCGATTCACGAAGGCAAATGCTACGAATCCTCTCTCTGCGCGAGAGTGCTTGGGCTGGAACCACAGGACCTCTTTCCGATGAAGCCGCAACGGTTCAGCGCCGGCAATCCCACGGTGGTTGTTGCCGCGAAGGATAAGGCGACAGTCGATCGGGCATGGCTTGATTTGGCGGGCATGAAGATTCTAAGAGGTGCGGAGAACGAGTCCTTCTGCGTCTACTTGTTTACGCCTACGCCCGATGGGGCCTATTCGCGAATGTTCGCACCGGAGTACGGAATTCCGGAAGATCCGGCGTCCGGAAGTTGCATGGGGCCATTGGCGGTTCTCATGATGCGTCACAACCTGATCTCGGACTCTGCCGGCACCCGCTTCGTAAGCGAACAAGGAACAAAAATGGGCCGCCGCAGTTTGTTGCATGTAGAGCTTCACGGAAAGCAAGCTGCCGATGGAATTTACGTTGGCGGTCACGTCACGCCGATTGTAGAGGCGCTCATGACCTTAGGTCCTCGCTAGGACTCGATCATGAATTCGATCCGTGTAGGAGGGTTTACGGCAACCGAAGTCATTGGCCACCATGGCGACCGGCGCTCGGACAATCTTTTTTTCTCCGGCATGGCTGTCATCGTTCTCGCCTCGGTCTTCGTGGGCTTCGCACATATCTACTATCTGGCTGGGGTGTTCGAAGCTCCACTTCCCAACCTGCTCGT
>Ga0302326_10031443_pt1 | contig 10600 bp, 11 predicted proteins | sample Palsa_T0_3_FD_202264 | JGI IMG/M metagenome (GOLD analysis project Ga0302326, IMG submission 202264) | Peat permafrost microbial communities from Stordalen Mire near Abisko, Sweden - Palsa_T0_3 | ecosystem: Environmental > Terrestrial > Soil > Palsa > Peat permafrost | place: Sweden: Abisko...
TGCCGGGCGCGCTGCACCGCTGTCTGCAGGCCGTCCCCGATCTCGCTCGCCGCGCCTTGGATGAACGCGATCGCGTCCAGCGGGCTGGCGGATTCTTCCGCGAGCAACCGGCGCAGGAGGGCGTGCGCTGCCGCTCGGCCGCCGGCCGCGGCATCGAGGCCGGCCGCATCGAGGCCGGCCGCATCGAGGCCGGCCGCATCGAGGCCGACCGCATCGAGGCCGGCCGCGCCGACATCGGTTGCGCCGACATCGGCCGCGCCCGTTTCGTTAGGCACATCGTCAATTTTTGCTTTACTAATGATGTTTGTCAAGTTCTGCTGTACGTTCGTGGCGTTTCCAGAATCGCGGGCGCCCTTACTTGACCGATCCCGGCGCGCCGCACTGCGGCATCTGTCGCTGCAATAACGCCTGGTACGCCCGGTGGACTGCGGAGGCGGAAGCGGCTTCCGGCACTGCTGGCAGGTGGCGCGGCGTTCGGGGCTGGTCATGGAGCTTCCTTAGTTTCGTGTCTGCATTGTTAGCACGAAACAGTATCATGCAGAGCTGCCTGTCAGCACGAAACTAAGGTCTCGGCTACCGCCCCGCGCCGCCTGCGGGCTGAGGCGTGTTATGGGCCGCGTCCGGGTGGCCGGGATGGGCTGCGCTAGGCGTTGAGGCGCACGGTGACGGTGTCGGTCGTCGAGCTCAGCGGTCACGGCCAGGATAACCATGCCGCTCGGGCCCGCCGCCGTGCCCTGTCCCGAATGGCTGAGCTGGCCAGCGGAAAAGATAGGACTCCCATTCCGCGTACGGCAGCGAGAGGGTGAAACCGCCGATCCGGACGACCAGCCGCCCTCGCTGGTCGGCCCCGTTTCCGGTCCTGGAACTCCTGGTCGCCGGGGTGGAGCGGGCGGACGACGACCGGCGGTTGACCGTCGGCGACGTCCGGGCGGTCACATGCGTCCCAGCCGTCGCACGGGGGTGCGCGCTGGCCGGTGAGCGATGCGTGCTGGCGGCCGGAAGGCGCGCGCTGGGTGCGGCTGACGGCACGAGGGCCGCCGCCGAGGCCGTCTCCGGCCGCGGTGAGCCCGTGAGCGCGAACGCGGCGACGGCGCTGGACGCCACGATCACGGCCAGCGCGGCCGACCCGGTGAGCGCGACCGCCGCCGGACCGCGCGATCGCCGCGGCCGGGCCGCCGCAGCGCCGACCGGGGCGGCGGGCACGGTCCCCACCCGGCGGAGCATCAGCTCGGCCTGGGCGGCGTCGAGGCGCTGGCCTGGGTCCTTGCGGAGCAGTCCGCTGATCACCGGCCACAGCAGCGGCCCCGCGTGGGCGGCCGGCTCCGGCTCGTCCGCGACCACGGCGGTCAGGCTGGCCAGCGCGCCGCCGTCGCGGTCAAAGGGCCCGTGCCCCTCAACCGCCGCGTACAGCGAGGCGCCCAGCCCCCACAGATCCGACGGCGGGCCGGATGGCCCTCCCCGCGCGCGCTCCGGCGCCATGTAGGACGGTGACCCGATCAGCACGCCGATGTTGGTCAGCGTCGCGGTTCCGGCGGCCCGCGCGATCCCGAAGTCGGTCAGCACCACCCGGTCGGGAGCGATCAGGATGTTGGCCGGCTTGACGTCCCGGTGCACGATGCCGGCCGCGTGCGCCGCGCGCAGCGCGGCCAGGATCCCGAGGCCGACCTCGGCCGCCTGGACGGGGCTGAGCGGTCCCTCCTCCTTGACCAGGTCCTGCAGCGATCGGGGCGGAAGGAGTTCCATGACGATCCACGGGCAGCCGTCTTCCTCGATGATGTCGAAGATCCGGATCACGTTACGGTGACTGAGCCCGGCCGCCATCTTCGCTTCCCCGGTGGCGCGGCGGCAGGCCGCCTGCTGCTCCTCCCCGGAGAAGTAGGCCGGCCAGGTCAGCTCTTTCACCGCCAGGTCACGGTTGAGGAGCTCGTCATGAGCCTGCCATACGACGCCCATGCCGCCACGGCCGATGACGTTGCCGAGCCGGTACCGTCCCCCGATGACGCGCCCTGACCCAGCTGACTCCATGGGCGCCGATTACCCGGAGATCACGGACGTTAACGACAAAGGTGCACAAAGAACGCTAACGACTTGATATCGGTGCCCGTGCGGGCTCCCGGCGGGGACCGGGGCCGGCGATTTGTCTGGCGGCGGATGTCTAGGCTGCCGGTTACGGGACAGAACTGCGGGTTATGGGACAGATCCGGGTGGGCACGGCGGGGTGGACCGACAAGTCGCTGATCGACTCCGGCTGGTACCCGCCTGAGGCGCGCAATCCGGAGCAGCGGCTCAGGTACTACGCCAGCCAGTTCCCGCTGGTCGAGGTGGACTCCGCCTACTATGCGCTGCCCGCCGAGCGGACCGCCGCGGCGTGGGCGGCGCGGACCCCGGACGGGTTCACCTTCAACGTCAAGGCGTTCAGCCTGTTCACCCAGCACCCCACCCCGGTGCGGATGCTGCCCGCCGACCTGCGCGAGGCCGCGGGCAAGGCGGGCAAGGACCGCGTCTACCTCAAGGACGTCGACCCGGAGGTGACGGGCGAGGCGTGGCACCGGTTCCTGGCGGCGCTCGAGCCGCTGCGCCAGGCGGGCAAGCTCGGCGCGATCCTGCTCCAGTTCCCGCCCTGGTTCCCGATCTCGCGCGCGAACAAGGACTACATCCTCGCCTGCGCCGAGCGGGCCGCGCCGCGGCGGGTCTGCGTGGAGTTCCGCAACCACACCTGGATGACCGACGACAACCAGCAGGAGACGCTGGGGTTCCTGTCCGCGCAGCGGCTGCCGTACGTGTGCGTGGACGAGCCGCAGGGCTACTCGAACTCCATCCCGCCGGTGCTGGCCGCCACCAGCGACCTGGCGGTGATCCGCCTGCACGGGCACTCGAACCAGTGGGAAAGCCATGACATCGCCGAGCGCTTCCGCTACCGCTACCGCGGCGACGAGCTGGCGCAATGGGCGGGCAACGTCAAGCAGCTGGCGGCGGAGGCCGACGAAACCCACGTGGTGTTCAACAACTGCTACCGCGACTACGCCCACGTCAACGCCGGGCAGCTGGCCGGGCTGGTCAGGTAACGGTCAGTAGTATCAGGGTCAGTAGTACCAGGGGAACTGCTGCCAGTCGGGCTCGCGCTTCTCCAGGAACGCGTCCCTGCCCTCGGCCGCCTCGTCGGTCATGTAGGCGAGCCTGGTCGCCTCGCCCGCGAAGAGCTGCTGGCCCACCAGGCCGTCGTCGATGGCGTTGAAGGCGTACTTGAGCATCCGCTGCGACGTGGGGCTCTTGCGGTTGATCTTGGCCGCCCACTCCAGCGCGGTGCTTTCCAGCTCCGCGTGCGGCACCACCGCGTTGACGGTGCCCATCCGGTGGCCCTCCTCGGCGTCGTAGGTGTCGGCGAGGAAGAAGATCTGCCGGGCGAACTTCTGGCCGACCTGGCGGGCCAGGTAGGCGGAGCCGAATCCGCCGTCGAAGCTGGCGACGTCGGCGTCGGTCTGCTTGAACCGCGCGTGCTCGCGGCTGGCCAGGGTCAGGTCGCAGACGACGTGCAGGCTGTGCCCGCCGCCGGCCGCCCAGCCGGGAACCACGCAGATGACGACCTTGGGCATGAACCGGATCAGCCGCTGCACCTCGAGGATGTGCAGCCGTCCGCTGCGGGCCGGGTCGATGGTCTCGCTCGTCTCCCCGGTCGCGTAGCGGTAGCCGTCGCGGCCGCGGATCCGCTGGTCGCCGCCGGAGCAGAAGGCCCACCCGCCGTCCTTGGGCGAGGGGCCGTTGCCGGTCAGCAGCACGCAGCCCACGTCGGAGGACATCCGGGCGTGGTCGAGCGCGGTGTACAGCTCGTCCACCGTCTGCGGGCGGAAGGCGTTGCGGATCTCGGGCCGGTTGAACGCCACCCGGACGGTGCCGGAGTCCCTATTGTCGGAGTCAACCGCGCGATGGTAGGTGATGTCGGTGAAGGAGAACCCGCTGACCGCGCGCCAGCGCTCCGGATCGAAGATCTCAGAAACCCTCTCAGAAAGCATGGCCCCCATTGTGGCCGACACGGTGGTCGCGGCCAGCAGCGCACTGCCGTCCGTGGTCAGCTGACCGGTCGGGCGACCGTCGTCAGCTGACGCTGATGAGCCGGGTGACATCGTCGCCCGGCAGCTCGCCGTCGACCACGGCCGACACGCTGATCTCCCGCAGCTCAACGCCGCCGCCGTAAGTGGACAGGAACGCGGTGTCGGCGGCGTCCCGGCCCGAGGCGATGCGGACCAGGGTGGCGCGCGGCGCGAGCGTGGTGGCGTCCACCACCCGCCAGTGGCCGTCCACCGCGGCCTCGGCGACGGCGTGGAAGTCCATCGGGTCGAGGCCGGGCGCGAAGACGGCCGCCATCCGGGCCGGGACGTCGAGCGCCCGCAGCAGCGCGATCACCAGGTGCGCGTAATCGCGGCAGACCCCCTGCCGGGCGAGCAGCGTGTCCACCGCGCCGTCGGTCGGCCCGCTGCTGCCCGGCACGTAGCTCAGCCGGGTGCCGACCCACGAGGAGACGGCGGCCAGCAACTCGGCCGGGGCGGCGATGCCCGCGAACTCGGACCGCGCGACCGCGGTGAGCCGGTCCGACTCGGCGTAGCGGCTCGGCCTGAGGTAGATGACCCGGTCGGCCTCGGTCACCGCCGCCTCGGCGGCCCGGCCGGTGACGGTGGCCGCGTAGTCGATGACCACCCTCCCGGCGGGCACGGCCAGCAGGTGCGTGCGCCCCTCACCGGGAATGAGCGTCTCCGCCGCCGGCAGCGGCGCGCCGCCCCCGGTGACGGTCAGCGTCTCGGCCAGCGCGGCGCCTGGCATCCCCGAGACCGCTACCTTGAGGATCATCGCGAGCGGCTGCTGTGCGTCGAGTGCCAGATGAGCGCTGACGCGACGAGTGAGGTCTACCACGCCCCCTAGTATCCCCGCAACCGGAGAGACAACCGACACCCCGGCGTCAACCGGCCGCCAGGGCGAGGGGAACGAGATTGCCGGGGCGGTGCTGGGTAGGCTTTGGCTGGGTAGGCTTTCGCTGTGCATGCCATCGGGCTTGTCCTGCATCCGCAGCGTGATTCGGCCGAAGCGGTAGCGGCAGTGCTGAAGTGGGCCGCCGGGAACGGGGTACAGGTCCTGGGGATCGGGGATGAGATCCAGCGGCTGAACTGCGCGGCGACCGCGGTCTCGGCGAGCGAGCTTGGCCGCCGGAGCGACCTGCTGGTCAGCCTGGGCGGCGACGGGACGATGCTGCGGGCAATGCGGCTGGCGGACGGGCAGCGGGCCCCGGTCCTCGGGGTCAACCTCGGCAAACTCGGGTTCCTGGCCGAGGTCGACGTGCCCGAGCTGCCCGCTGCGCTGTCGGCCATCGACCGCAAGGACTTCACGGTCGAGCCGCGCCTGGCCATCGACGCGACGATCGGCTCGGCCGTCGTCACCGCCTTCAACGACGTGGTCGTGGTCCGCGTCCCCGGCCAGGGTGGCGCCGTGGTGGCGGTCCGCGTCGGCGGCCAGCCGTTCGTCAGCTACGCGGCCGACGCGGTGATCGCGGCCACGCCGGCCGGGTCCACCGCCTACAGCTTCTCGGCGGGCGGCCCGATCATCAGCCCGTCGGTCGAGGCGCTCGTGATCACTCCCGCCTCGCCGCACTCGGCGTACAACCGCGGGGTGGTGCTGTCGGTCACCGACATGGTGACGTTCGAGCTGCTGCCATCGAGCGGGCGGCTCGCCATCGAGGTTGACGGGCAGGTCTCCTGCTACGCCGAGGCGGGGCAGTGCATTGACCTGCGGGCACGGCCCGCGGGCGCCCGCGTGGTCAGGCTCGGGCAGACCACCTTCTACCAGCGCGCCCGGCGCAAGCTGAGAATCACCGACTCGGCCGAGATCCCGCTTCCCCGGCCGGGCAGCGGCCTGGACGTATAGCCCGCGCCGCCGAGATCGACTCGGATCTCGACACTACACGGGAGCGGCTAGGCCAGCAGGTGCCCAAGCCAAGCGGCACACGAGCCTTTACTGGGCCAGCTTACGCGGGAAGTTCTGGCGATGTTCGTCGCCGAGACGCCGCACGTACTCGTAGTCGCGCTCCGAGAAGGCGGTGCGCCAGGGCTTCTGCATCCCCGTGATGACCGCGATTGCCGGGCGGCTGAGGCCGCGCCTGGCCAGTTCGTCGGAGGCTCCGTTTTCCAGCAGGCAGAACAGCCTGAACTGCTCGCGCCTTGGCCCGGTGACTCTGATCTCGTACCAGCCGCCCATATCGCCGTGCATGACTTCCCACAAGCCGCCCCCGGAGAACCGCGGCGGCGGTGCGCCCGCCACGGCGTCCAGGACTGCAGCGAACTGCGCGCGGATCGCGGTGGAACAGCCGGAGAGGAAGTCCAGTGCCGGCGCCGAACCGCTCGCCGCCCGGTAGTAAATGACAGACCAGGGCAGCTGCCCAGGAGGCAGGGAGCTGCCTTTCGAGGATTCCCCCTGCTTTCCGAATGGCATGCTACTTAATGTAGCACTGAATTATTAGGCGGTGATGGCGGCGCGCTGGGCTTGCCGTGGGCCGGCGATCGACTCCCTTGCCCGCCGGCTGCGCGGGACGACGCGGATCTCTGCGCCCAGGGCGTCGGCCATGGCCACGATGAGCGGCAGTTCCGGGCGCGCGTGGCCTGCCGTGAACAGCCGTCGCACGCCGGAGGCGTTACGGCCCACCCGCCGGGCGAGTTCCGCCTTGGACATGCCCAGGTCGGTCCTCAACGTGTCAAGTGCCCGGATCACCGCGTCCGTCTGGGCTATCTCGCGCGCGGCCCGTTCGTAGGCCGCCCGGTACTCCGGGTCCTCCATGTCGCGCGCGCGGAGCCGCTGATGCAGGCCGACATCCACCATCCTAGAGCCCATCGCGGCATCCTCCTGCTGTTGCGTAGGCGATACATTTACCGTACCACCTATGCAACACTGCAGAAAGACCCGGCGACTGACTGGCGTGCATGAGCTCGAGGGCCTGCGCGGCGCGGTCGCCGGTGAGCTTGCCGTCGCGCTTGACGACGTCGCCGCCGACGATGACGGTTTCCACGTCGGCCGGCCCGGCGCCGAGGACCATGACCGCGACCGGGTCGCCGAAGCCGTCCAGGTGCGGTGAGCGCAGGTCGATGATCGCGATGTCGGCCTGCTTGCCCGGGGTGAGCGTGCCGATCTCGCTCTCCAGGTGCCAGACCCGGGCTCCGCCGACGGTGGCGAGGCGGAGCATGTCCCGTTGGTGGAGGTCGACGGCAGGGGCCATCTTGTCGCTGGAGATCGCGGCGGCGTTGGCGCGGGACCGTTCCGCCGCCAGGGCCAGGCGCATCTCGGAGAACAGGTCATTGCCGGCGCTGCAGATGGTGTCGATGCCGAAGCCGGAGACGATGCCGCGGTTGAGGGCCGGCCCGGTGGCGGGGAAGGTGCCGAACTGCATGAGCATGTCGGTGGACGGAGTGATCGTCACGGTGCCGCCGACGCAGGGGTCAGATCCTGGCCGACAGCGGTGATCACGCCATCGGTCACCAGGACGTCGCCCGCGGGCAGGTCGCCCAGATCCGGGTCCACGGTGACAACGTGGCCCCCCTTGATCAGCAGTTCTTTCGACATGATGGGCTGGCCTTTCTCCGGCGCGGGTAGCGGGCGGAACGTTGGCGGGACCTGATCTGCCCTCAGCCTGCCTGCGGTTCATCGGGGCGGTCCAATACTTGATTGGCCCGATCTGATACCCGGTCGGCATGACGCCGCTGAGCATGCGCGGGGCGAAACTACGATCAGAGGATGAGCGACCTGGACCTGCGCAAGCTGCGCTACTTCCTCGCGGTGGCCGATGAGCTCAACTACGGCCGGGCGGCCGATCGCCTGCACATCGCCCAGCCCGTGCTCAGCCGCCAGATCACCGCGCTTGAGCGCGAGCTCGGGGTGGCGCTGTTCGCCCGGTCCAAACGCGGCACGGAGCTGACCGAGGCGGGGCTGCTGCTGCGAGATGACGCCCGCGCCCTGGTCCTGACGGCGGCCGCCCTGCAGCGCCGGGCTCGCGTGGCCGGGCGCGGGGGCGAGCATTTCACCGTGGGATTCATGCCCGGGGTCATCGTGACCCCGGCCGTGCGGCTGCTCGAGGAGGAGTTCCCCGGGCTGCGGGTCGACGTGGTCCGCACGTCCTGGGGTGACCAGGTGGAGATGGTGCACGATGGCCGGGTCGACGTGAGCTTCGTGCGCCCGCCCGTCCCGCGCCGGGGCCTGACGCTGATCCCGCTGTTCCATGAGCCGCGCGTCGTCGCCCTGCCGGCCTGCCACGTCCTGGCGGCCTTGAAGGTCGTGACGGTCTCCGATCTCGGGCCGTTCAACCTGCTGCAGGATCCCGACGCCGTGCCCGAGTGGCGGGACCTGGTCGCCGGGTCGCGTCCTTCGGCGCTCACGCTTGACCGGGTGGGCCTGCCGACCCCGCACACCGTGGAGGAGAAGCTGGAGCACGTCGCGGCCGAGCGCGGCATCGTGGTGCTGCCGGAGTCGACCGCCATGTTCTACACCCGGCCCGACGTTGTCTACCGGTACGTCACGGACCTTCCGCCCGGTGAGGTCGCGCTCGCCTTCGAGGCCGGGCGATCATCACCGCAGCTCGAGGTGCTCGCGCGCACCGCCGCCGAGCTGTTCTCGCGGGAAAGCGGCCGCGGGGTAGCGCCATCGGACGGCAACGCGGACGGTAACGCGGACGGGGCGAGCGCGGTTCCGGTCACGCGGTCGGCAGCTTCTCGCCCGTGAGCCGTGCCAGCTCGTTCAGGAGCGCATCCTGGAACGAGTCGGAATTGACGGCAGGGGCCGCGGCGCGCGGCGCGCGGTGGTAGAAGTAGCCGCCGCTGACGAGCGCGCGGCGGTCGTCGCTGACCGCCAGCCAGGCCTGGGTGACGTGCGCCTGGGCGAGGTCGTCGGGCGCGCCGGGGCCGCCCATCTTCGTCGGCACCCACCCGGGTTCCACCGCGTTGCTGAGCACCCCGGGCCACCGCCGGGCGACCGCCGCCGCCAGGGTCGCATCGTATAGCTTGCTGTCGGAGTAGGCCTGGGCGCCGTTCCAGGGGCGGCGCTCCCAGTCGAGGTCCTCGACGCTGGGCGTCCCGCCGCGGTGCATTCCGCTGCTGAGATAGACCAGGCGGGCCGGCCGTGCCATGAGCGCGGTCAGCAGGTAGGGGGCGAGGACGTTGATCGCCAGCACCTGGGCGTGCCCGTCCACGGTGGTGATCTTGCGCGGTTCGCGGTAGCCGACGCCGGCGTTGTGGATGACAGCGTCGAAGCGCCCGATCGCGTTGGCCTCCCGCGCGACCGCTCGGGTCTGCGCCGCGCTGCTGAGGTCGCCGGCGATCACGCGCGCTACCGCAGGCGCGGCCTGCCTGAGGTCGCTCGCGCGCCGCTCGTTCCGCGCGTGGCCGACGACCTCATGCCCTTCGCTGGCGAGCAGCCTGGCGGCCGCGAGCCCGAGGCCGTCGCTGGATCCGGTGATGAAGACGCGGGCCATGATCTCCCCTTCCGTGCGGTTGATGCTCCCAGCATCGGTCCGAGCGGGCCCGGACGTCCAAGACCTCTTCTGACGCCGGTGAGACCCGCGGGGCATGAGCGCCATCCGCGCACCGCCGCGACGGCGCGTCCGCCGGGTCAGCGGACGAGTGCGTGGACTGCGGCGCGTGCGATCATGGCGGTATGGCCGATCCGCGCGCCGGGCAGCCCGCTGCCCCCAGTGACCTCGTGAATGTCGCCAAGCTGGTCACCGCGTATTACGCGGTGCACCCCGATCCGGGCGAGGTGGCGCAGCGGGTGTCGTTCGGGACGTCCGGGCACCGCGGGTCCGCGTTCACCGCGACGTTCAACGAGGACCACATCCTCGCCACCACCCAGGCGATCTGCGACTACCGGGCGGGCCACGGCATCGACGGGCCGCTGTACCTGGGGGCGGACACCCACGCGCTCTCCGAGCCCGCCACCGCCAGCGCGCTCGAGGTGCTCGCCGCCAACGGGGTGCGGGTGCTGGTGGACTCCCGCGGCGGGTACACGCCCACCCCGGCCGTCTCACGGGCGATCCTGGCGCACAACGCGGCCGGGTCCGGTCCGCGGGCCGACGGGATCGTGGTCACCCCCTCGCACAACCCGCCCGGCGACGGCGGCTTCAAATACAACCCGCCGGACGGCGGCCCGGCCGGGACCGACGTCACCAGGGAGATCCAGGACCGGGCCAACGAACTGCTGGCCGACGGGCTGAAGCAGGTGCGCCGGACGCAGTACGCCCGGGCGATGGCGGCGGAGACCACCGGTACGTTCGACTTCCTCGGCAATTACGCGGCGGCACTGGACGGCGCGGTCGACCTGGCCGTTATCAGGGCAGCCGGGATCCGCATCGGCGCCGACCCGCTCGGCGGTGCGAGCGTCGCCTACTGGGGCGAGATCGCCGAACGCTTCGGTCTCGACCTCACCGTGGTGAATCCCGAGGTTGACCCGACGTTCCGGTTCATGACGCTGGACTGGGACGGCAAGATCCGGATGGACTGCTCCTCGCCGTACGCGATGGCCAGCCTGATCCGGCGGCAGCACGAGTTCTCGATCGCGACCGGCAACGACACCGACTCCG
>Ga0302326_10031445_pt1 | contig 10600 bp, 7 predicted proteins | sample Palsa_T0_3_FD_202264 | JGI IMG/M metagenome (GOLD analysis project Ga0302326, IMG submission 202264) | Peat permafrost microbial communities from Stordalen Mire near Abisko, Sweden - Palsa_T0_3 | ecosystem: Environmental > Terrestrial > Soil > Palsa > Peat permafrost | place: Sweden: Abisko...
TGGGCAGCTGTAGATAATTCTCCGGCTGCAGGCCTTCGGTTTGCCCGAGACCAGTGGCATAGAGCACGACGATGTCACCAGGCTTGGCTTGCGACGACGGCGACGGCGTCAGCAGCGATCCGTCGACCCGCGTCGCAATGGCGTACGTAACGCCGCTCACCACCATTGCGAAGAGGCCGGGCGCGGCGGCGGCCAGCGTCAGCTGAATGATCGGTCCACGTGAGCTATTTACCAGCACCCGCACAGAGACGGGCCCCGGAGACTGGTTCGGTGGAACTAGAAAGTTGATCTGCCCTGGCGAAACATAATACAAGCCAGCGGGATAATTGTCGAAATAAACGGTGGTCTGGCTGTCTCCCAGCAGGACCGGAAGGAGACCGCCGTGAATATCGGTTTCGCTGAGCGCCGCAGTGCTGAACGCCAGGTTCACGCCATAGATTGTTCCGAGCGTGTTTGGAGCCAGGGTACCGGATTGGTTATCGGCCGCATTGACGATGCTCGCGGCGGAATAGACCGGTGCGGCTCGGGGCAGCGGCACATCCGCCCCGAGAGCGCACCGCGCCACAATCAAGCCCAAGAGGAGAAGAGCCAGTGGCATCTAGCGCAATAGTTCGGAACACGCGGCGAAAGTCTCAGGAATATCGCGGAACGCCCGAGTCGATCTCCAGGCTCCAGCGGTCAATGCCCCCAGCCATGCTTTGGCAGGCGTCAACCCCCTGCTCTCGCAACCAGTGGACCACGTTCAAGCTGCGGACTCCGTGATGGCAAAAGACGATCAGAGCCGCGTCGTCCGCCCGGGCATCCAGCCGCGACAGCTCGGCTGGCACGCTTCGCATGGGGATGAGCTCGGCGCCTTCAATCCGCGCCATCTGAAACTCGCCCGGCTCGCGGACATCGATCAGCGCGAGCTTTTCGCCAGCGGCCAGACGCGCTTGAACCTCCCGCGGCGTGATTTCGAGCGGTAACGTGTTCATCGAAACAGTCGCTCGTCCCATACTACCGGTTTCGGTTCGCTCGCCCGCAGCTTTCGAAACCCAGGATGCCCCTGGCTGATGACAACGTTGCGCTCTACGCGTACAACCGTCGATGGCACGATCAGCACCGGGGAGCGCTTCTCGTCGTACCATTTGTCTCCAAAGCTTCGGCTCGCTCGCTGATCTGGTGCATCCCAGCGGCGAACCTTACTCGCATCTACTTCTTCAACGCTCGCGTCTTCGCCGATCAGAATCTCGATCCAAGCGTGATGCTCCGGCATCCGGCCAATGTTGGCGCTCGCCAGCACTTCCAGCATCGCGCCGGCGTACGTTTCGGCGGCATAGATCACGCGACGGCCCGGCGAGTTCCAGCGTCCGCCGAGCAGCGCCGCTCCTTCTCCATCGAAGATCTTGTGACGGCGATCGGCGATGCGATACGCTCGCCGGAGAGCTGCCTTCGAGTGCCCGCTAGGCCGGGAGCCCATGGAAGATCTTGCCCAGTATCTCCTCCACTTGGCGGGCGCCCAGTTCCGTCATGGCAGTGTCAAGAGGACTCTTGCCACGAAGCGCCGGATGCGGGGTCGTCAAAAATCGCCGTGCGTCCTCGAGGCCGCCCCAGACATATTCCGCGTACGCAACCACTCTCGCAATGCGCTCCGTGCGTTCGCTCTCGGCTGCGCTCAATCTATCGCGGCGGCGCTTGAACGTGGCTTCCGGGACGATACGGTTCATGAGCCGTTTCTGATCCGTCTTGCCGGGGAAGATTCGGCTGGCAGTCTGGCGTAGTGCGGCCTTTGGCAGTCCTGATGCCACCACATCATTGAGCGCCCCCAAGGATCCCAGACGGCGGCCCAAAGTATGCTGGCCGCCTAACACGTCGGCAATGTGGCTCACAGCGATCATGGCTGGTATCATTGTACCTTTTGGGCGGTATCGACTGATACGGCGCGGAGCACGAGGGGTGTGCGACTTGAAAGTGCAGGTTTTCGGAAAAGGCCGGCCAACAGGAGCAACCCGAGCGTAGGGGGTACGCTGGGCTGTGGGCGCCATACAAAAACGCGGCTGAAGCCGCATGTACCGCTGAAGCCGCATGTACCGCTGAAGCCGCATGTACCGCTGAAGCCGCGAGTACCGATTTGCAAAAACGCGGCTGAAGCCGCATGTACCGCTGAAGCCGCATGTACCGCTGAAGCCGCATGTACCGCTGAAGCCGCGGGGACCACTTTGATGTCGCACAGCCGAGCACGACTTACTTCGATTGAGACGTGCGCCGGCGCAGCTCGTCGAAGAAATTTAACAAAAACGTGACGTGAATGGACCCTTGGTTTGCCTCCGACGCGGGCGTAACAACCAGCGCCTCGATGCTTGTGCCGTCCGGAGCGAGATCATAATTCTCAGTGGCTGAGGGCATGGTGAGTTGTTTGTCGGACCAAGGGCGAGGCTTGCCGGGCGAGAACGAAACGCCATTCGCTGTGTAGCCGGCCACCATGATCCGGTTGTCCGCGGTTTCGAAGAACAGATTCCTTCCGTCATGCGACCAGTGCGGTAAGGCGCCGCCGCCGGATGAAACCTGCCATTTGCCTCCTCCGGCGGTGTCCGGGAACGGCCGGACATACACTTCGTAAACGCCCGATTCATCGGACGTGTACGCCATCCACCGTCCGTCGGGCGAGAACGCGGGCTGCATCTCGTTCGCCGATGTGTGCGCGAACGGCTCGGGATTGCCTGGCTTGGGATGGTCCGGATCGGTGACATCCAATGGCAGGGTCCAAATGTCAAAGTCGGCGTTGCTCCTTTGCTGGTAGGCGACGCGGCGGCCGTCGGGGGAGACGGAGTGTGGTTCCACTAGAGCTTTTCCTTCCAGCAGCGTCTGTGCCATACCCGCGCCGTCACTGCGAATCCACAATAGGGATTGGCTGTCTCCGCGGGCCAGCTGCAAAACGATATGCTTGCCATCCGGCGTCCACACGGGCGAGTAGGCAAGCTCGCCGAAAAAGGTAAGGCGCGAGAGAACGTCAGTTTGAAAATCATACACGTAAAGATCGACGCCCTTCCCTTCCATCGCAACCGCCAGACGCTTGCCATCGGGCGAGAAACGCGGTGTGAAGTACGCAGAGGATTTCGACAATTGCGGCTGGTCCTTCTTCGATCCGCCGGCATCGAAATTCTCAATCGACCAGGTCTCCGGCAGGCTTTTGCCGCTGTGGTAAACAAAAATTCCGTTACGCGAGACATCAAATTGACCGGCCGCTGAAGTGGAGCTGCTGGCCACATCTTCCAGAATCGGGACGGGCTGGCCCTGCGTACTGAGCGCGGATCCATCCATGTTCAGAGCAAAGAGCGTTCCGTCGTGAACATAAAGGAGGTGGCCGCTCGTGACATAACGCCCAAAGTAGCCTCCTTGCTGAACTACTTTCACCTCGCCGGTCTTGAATGTGAGCACTTCCACGTCGGCGCTCTCGTAGTCGCTCAGGTTCCTGCTCGCTGTAAACAGGACGGCCTTACCTCCTGGCAGAAGTTGCGGCCAACGATGAGTTACCTCTCCGTTCCGCAATTGGGTGAGTGCTTGCGGCGTTCCTCCAGACGCGGGAATGCGAGAAAGGGCAGCGGTATTGGTGAGCGAGGCGATAATTGTTCCGTCCTCGCCCCAGCTTGCGCCCCGCGGATTGGAGGCTGCCGCCAAAGTGATCGGGGCGCCCCCGTTCACCGCAGTCCGCTTCAACTTGTTATCAGCGAAGAACCCGATGGATTGGCCATCGGGGGAGAAAAAGGGCCCCGAGCCGTTCTCGGTGCCCGCAATCACGGTGGCGGTCTTTTCGTTCAGCAGCCGGGAAGCCAGCATCTGTTTGCCATCCGGACCGCGCACCGGATACAACAGCCGTGTTCCGTCCGGCGAGATGGCCGTGATCGAGGAAGCATAGGCGGTAGCGACGTGCGCTTCCGGCCCCAGGTCGGCGTCCAGTCGAATGAGCGGAAGATCGGCGGAACCGGACGCCGATCGAGTGGCGCGCCATGCCATGAACGATGTGACCGCCGCAACTAAAAGTAATGCGCCCGCGATCGCCCACGGCAGCACGCTGCGCTTGGCTTCGGCCACAGGTACCGGCGCAGCCAACTCCGGCACGCCTTCCTCCAGAGCGATCCGCACATCGCCGATGGCTTGCCAGCGCTTGCGCGGGTCCTTGCGCAAACATCGCTCCACCACGTAGCGAACGTGAGCCGGCAGCGCGCTCAGATCCGGCTCTTTTCCAAGAACCTCCACCAGAATGTCGGAAACCGTCTCGCCGCGAAATAGCTGCCGGCCGGTGAGCATTTCGTAAAACACCGCGCCGAAGGCCCAGATGTCGGCGCGCTTGTCGGCCGGCTTGCCCCGAGCCTGCTCCGGACTCATGTAGGCCGCGGTGCCCATGATCATTCCCGCGCGCGTGGGGGAGAAAGTGAGGGTGGGCGAGTTGTTAGGGTCCGCAGTCTCACGGTCGCGGCTCTCCGCCGAGGCAAGGCCGAAGTCGAGCACCTTGACCACATCGCCGGGTGTCACCAGGATATTGGCGGGCTTCAGATCCCGATGAACGATGCCCTTGTCGTGCGCGGCCTCCAGCGCTTCTGCAATCTGCTCCGCATAATTCAGGGCGGTCGCAAGCGGGAGCGGCCCCTTGAGCGGCTCTCCCGGCACCAACTCCATCACCAACCCGCGGACGCCGCCCGACTCGGCGTTATTTGATTCAACAACACCGTAAATCTGCGCGATGTTGGGATGATTCAGTGACGCGAGGACCTTGGCTTCGCGCTCGAACCGCGCCAGTCTTTCGGGATCCTGCGCGAGCGCCGCCGGCAAAACCTTGATCGCGACTTCCCGATCCAGCTTGGTGTCCTTGGCTCGATATACTTCGCCCATTCCACCGGCGCCAATGGGCGCAAGGATTTCATAGGAGCCGAGTTTATCTCGTACCGCAAGCGGCATCGCCGGCTGTCTTCCTTGGGCAGCAACAGTCTAGCAAAAGCGCACCCCGAACGTGGGCCGGCGGCTGCCGGATACAACTTGGACGATGATTATCAAGAAATTCTTTGAAAAATTCGCCGAAGCCGCAGTAGAATAAGGCCGTAGAAAACAAAACGGCGCGGTCCGGATTGCCCTCGCCGCGCCAAACATCAGAGGAGGAGAAGGTAAATTGACTCACGCTTCTCTGTGTAAGAGGACGTACAAAAACTTCATCTGGTTCCACCCAACGAAGTCCCGTAGAATGGGCAAGATGCGCTCTTATGGAATCACCGTCTTCCTATTTCTCGCATCCGTCGGGATGCTTCCCGCCGAGCTGACCATCACAACCTCGTCGCTGCCGGCGGGAACCATCGGCACGGCTTACTCTTTTCAACTTCAAGCCAGCGGCTCGAACGGGGAAAATGTGCAGTGGAGCGTCTACATGCCTGTAGACGCCGCAGCCAGTCCCCAACAGGGCAATCCGCCGCCTGGCCTTACCCTGCAATCCAGCGGACTGATCAGCGGTACGCCCACCATGGTGGGATCGTTTCCATTCCAGGTGGTTGCACAGGATCAGGTGGCTTCTACCGCCCCAATGCAATTTAGCATTGAGATCACGGCCTGTGCTCCCACCGTTTCACCTAGCAACACCTCTCCGCTCCCGGGTGCGGACGTGGGTATCACCTATCCTACCCTCACCTTCGCCGTGACCGGTTGCCCGGGACCATACACGTTCTACGCCGCGACGAACCTCGGGCCCGCTGCGCTGCCCCCCGGTCTCGGTCTCAGCAGCGGCGGGTTGTTAAGTGGAAAGCCCAACACCACTGGAACGTTCAACTTTACGATCACTGTCAACGGCCCGAACAATTACACGAACGAACTCCAATACACGCTGACTGTGAATCCACTGCCCAGCATCACCACGCCGTCACCGCTCCCGAGCGGCACGGTCAACGTACCCTATTCCCAGCAGATCGCCGCCACGGGGGGCGTGCCTGGAGCGTCTGGTTACGGCTTCTCGATGAATGATAATCCGCCCGGGATCACCATCACTCGCAGCGGCCTCCTCAACGGCACACCCACCCATACGGGAACTTTCCAATTCAACATTGGCGTTGAAGATAGCCTGAGCGTCCAAACCGTTTCGCCCTTCACGGTCAGCTTCATCAGTGGAACTCCACAGGTCCAGGTGTCCCCGGTCAGTCTTACGTTCAACGCAGTTTTCGGAGGCAATTCGCCGCCTACCCAGGCGATCTCCGTATTGCCTGTCACCGGCGCGACTCCGCCTGTGAACTTTACCGTTCTCATTGACAGCGGACCTAACAATGCATCAGTGCCCTCCTGGATTTCAGTGAATCCAACCGCCGGCGCCGCGCCCGCGGGATTGGTTGTCAGTGTTAATCAAGGAACTCTCGCGACTGGAATGTACCCGGCGCGCGTTCGCGTTCTGGACAGCAATAATCTTCCCACCGACGTCGCAGTCACCCTGAACGTGACCGCCCCGCCCCAACAGCTTGTGGTGTCGCCCTCCATCCTGCGCTATGCCGCGCGCGAGGCCGCTCCCGGAATCTTGGTGGAGGACTTGCTGGTATCGAGCGCGGGCGCCGGCGCGCTCGCCTTCACCACGTCAGTCTTGGGAGGAAGTTCTTGGATCTCGGGGATTTCCCCCAGTTCCGGCCAAGCCACTCTCAATTCGCCCTCGTTCCTACAGGTTCAAGTGAATACCAGCGGGCTTCTAGTGGGCAGCTATCACGACGTCATTCAGCTTGCGTCGTCCGCCGGCAATGTGGATATTCCAATATCGTTGTTTGTCGCCGCGGCTGGTCCCTTGCTGGCTGTGAACACAACGGGCGTCTTGTTCCAGGCCCGCCAGAACGGCGGCTCCTCCGTCACCAACAACGTCGAAATCCTCAATGTAGGCGATCCCGCCACCATGGTGGATTACACTGCCGCCTTGGTAAGCGGCTCCAATTGGCTGACTCTAGTTTCGTCCACCGGAATCGCGACCTCGGCCGCGCCCGGCGTTCTCTCGCTGGCGCTGGCTCAAAACGCCACGCAATTGTCACCCGGCCCATACTACGCCCTGGTCAAGATTACAGCTCCAAATTCACTCAACTCGCCGCAATTTGTATCCGCGGTTCTGGATCTTGAACCCGATTCCATGGCGGCATCGCCCAATGTTTTCCCGGCCGGCCTATTCTTCTCAACTCTACCCACACTCACAAGCGCGGCGCCTTCGGCCCAGGTCTTCGTCAATACCAGCAGCGCCTCGGCAGTTCCGTTCCAGGCTGCCGCCACGACCTCCAACCAAGGCTCCTGGCTCAGCGCCACGCCTTCGTCCGGAAACGCGGACGGACAAACCCCCGGCAGAGTTAACGTCACGGTGAATCCAACCGGACTCGCCCCCGGCATCTACACCGGCAACGTGAACATCTCCATTTCGCAGGCGCTAGAATCCGTGAACGTCACCGTCGTTGTGCTGGAACCCCCGGGTGCGAACGAGATTTCGCGTCCGAGACCGGCGGTGAGCGGCTGTATTCCCTTTAAGCTGGCCATCACCGAGACGGGCTTGCCGAACAACTTCGCGGTTCCCGCCGGATGGCCGGCTACCTTGATCGTCCAACTGAACGACGACTGCGGCTCGCCAGTCCTCGACGGCAGTGTCATCGCCTCCTTCTCCAAGGGCGATACCCCGCTCGCCTTGACGGGCGATTCGCTTGGCAATTATTCCGCAACCTGGCAACCCGGCGCCGTCACCTCTGAAATGGTCGTCACCCTCAACGCCGCGGCAGGCACTTTGCTGCCGGCCACCGCCACGTTGTACGGCGGCATCGCACAAAACCAAACGCCTCCGCCGACCCTGGTGACGGGCGGCACTCTCAACAACCTCAATCCCGTGGTCGGAGGATCGCTCGCGCCCGGCACCATCGCCCAGGTCCATGGCACCGGATTGGCCGCCACGGCCGTTCAGCCCGGCGTCCTTCCGCTGCCCACCATGTTCAACAATACTTTCGCGCAAATCGGCGCCTATCAGGCGCCTCTCTTCTACCTGAGTAACGGCCAGGTCAACGTCCAACTCCCCTACGACCTCACGCCTTCCCAGCAACTCCCGATTCTGCTGAGCGTCAACAACGCGCTTACTCTTCCCGTCACGCTCGATATCGTTCCCACCGCGCCCGGCGTGCTCTCTGATTTCGACGGCCCCACGCCCCCCAGCACCCAAAACGGCGCCCACATCATCGCGCAGCACGCCAACGGCTCGTTGGTCACCAGCGCCAGTCCCGCCAAGCCCGGCGAGGATTTGGTGATGTACCTGGTCGGCCTGGGCGCAACCAAACCCAGCGTCGCTTCGGGCGCCGCCACTCCCAACTCGCCGCTCTCCTACGCGACCCTCGCGCCCACCGTCACCGTCGACTCGTTGCCCTCCACGATCCTGTTTGCCGGGCTCACCCCGGCTTTCGTCGGCCTCTACCAGATCGATTTCCAAGTACCCGCTGGCGCGCATTCCGGCGACGTGGTTGTCACGGTCTCCCAGAATGGCGTCGCCGCCAACTCAACCCTGCTCCCGGTCAGTCCATAAATCGTGCTGGCCGGTAGGACTCGAACAGGCTGACTCGCGTCCCATCTAAAATTTCCAGCGCCGCCAGTTGCCCGATCAACGGCGCCAGCGTCACCCCGCTGTGCATCGCCGCGATGTACAGATTCGGGCAGTTCGCCGCAAATCCCACGATCGGATATTCGTCCGCCGGCATCACGCGGCGCCCTACCGTGACGCGCTCCACCGCCACGCCACGCAGCCCCGGAAGCACTTGCGCGGCCTCCCGCAAGATTCGTTTGGCGTATTCGTCCGCTTCCAGCGCTGTGCCCGTTGCCGTACCTAAACCCGCGACAATCGGCCCGCCAACAACCACGCGGCCGTCCAGCTTTTGCTTGCAGTGTATGCCCGGCGCCAGCACCACGCGATCGATTAGCTTCGGCTGCGGCCGCGTATGCACCAGCACGCCCTCTGACTCTTTCAGCGGGACGCTCACCTCCGCCATTTCGGCCAAGCGCGGTATGGCCACGCCACACGCCAGAACAACCACGCTCGCTTCGAGCGAACTCTCTCCGGCCTGGATCGCGGTTACGCGTCCACTCTGGACCTTCAAGCCCGTAACCTCGTCTGGATATCGCACCTCCGCCCCTGCTTCGCGCACCTGGCGCAGCATCGCCTTCACGGCGTCCATCGCATCCACGCCGCCTTCGAGTTCCGAATAACACGCCGCGCCAAACTCACCCGGCGCGATATTCGGCAACAGATCGTGAATCCGGTCCTCATCGATCAGGTACGTGGCATAACCCCACTCCTGATGACTCCGGACGTTCTCACGCAAGGCGTCGGCGTCGTCGCCCGCCGCAGCCCACGCCACGCTCCCGCCCCATTGCACCTTCAGCTCGCCGCCCAGCTCCGTCTCCAGGCGTCTCCACCCGGCGATCCCCAATTGGTTCAGATCGAAGTAGGCCCGTGGACGCTTTGAGAACGTCGCGTTGATCCACCCGAAGGATTTTTCGGTCGCGCCCGCACCGGGACGAACGGCGTCCACGATCGCCACCCGCGCGCCCCGCTTGGCCAGGTGATATGCGATCGATGCACCGATGATTCCCGCGCCCACCACCACGATGCGATCGGCCGTCATGCTCGATTGGTAACATGCCGGAGCGGGCTGGCGGTACACGCGACTTTTTTAGTCGCGTTACGCGACTTTCTTAGTCGCGTCTCTTCCATGCCGAACAAACGCGGCTCACAAGCCGCGTGTACCTTGGGCTGTTACTTCTTGCACTCCGCGCACCCGCAGATCTTGCGCAAATGATCGAACGAGTAAATGCCGGTATTGTGCCCGTCGTTCCAATCGATCTTGATCGCGTAATGCCCCACCGCCTCCACGTTCAGCATCTTAAGCGTCGGCGTGTACAACTGAAACGGAGTCGCGGGCGGCGCCGAATGGTTGGTCTTCCGCGGCTCGGTTCCGTGCGCCCCGGTGCAGCTCGCGCAGGGGCATTCATCGCGCAAATAAGCCAGCGAATATTGGCTGCGATGCCCGTCTTTCCAGTCGATCTGAATGCCTTTCGATTTCGAAATGGCGATGTGCTCGGGTTCGGCTTGCGTTTCAATCATTGCGTCCGCTCATTATTGTGTTCGCTCCACGTCGCGGACCCCGGAAATGCGCCGGATGGCCGCCGCCACGCGCTCCAATTGCTTCTTGTCGCGGACCTCCACCGTCATATCGATGATGGCGCCGTCGCCGCGTTTGTCGTCGGAGCTCGCCTCCAGGCTTCGGATGTTGCTCTGCTCGGCGAACAGCACGGAAGTGAGCTGGTTCAGCATCCCGGGCCGGTCGTCGGTATGAACAACCACGCGTACCGGAAATGTTTCGGTCACAGCGCGAGCCCACTCCACGTCGATCTTGCGCTCCACCTCGTACATCAGGTTCTGCACGTTCGCGCAATTCTTGGAATGCACCGCGATGCCTTTGCCGCGCGTCACGTACCCCACGATGGCCTCGCCGCGAATCGGGTTGCAGCACTTCGCGCGATACACCAGCAGATCGTCGACGCCTTTCACCTTGATGACCAGGTCGCCCGCATCGCCCAGCCCGGACGGCGCGGG
>Ga0302326_10031446_pt1 | contig 10600 bp, 9 predicted proteins | sample Palsa_T0_3_FD_202264 | JGI IMG/M metagenome (GOLD analysis project Ga0302326, IMG submission 202264) | Peat permafrost microbial communities from Stordalen Mire near Abisko, Sweden - Palsa_T0_3 | ecosystem: Environmental > Terrestrial > Soil > Palsa > Peat permafrost | place: Sweden: Abisko...
AGGTGGTAATGCGGATATAGGCGATGTCGTCGGCTTCGACATGGGCGCGCACCGAGCGGACGCGGATATTGTCGCGCACCAGCGTGACGTCGATCGGGTTGTCCACGCCCTTGCGAACGATCTTCAGCTTGATCTTGGTGTTGACGGGACCGCGCATCTTCTCGACGGCCTGATTGAGGGTGAGGCCCTGCACCGCTTCGTCGTCGAGATTGGTGATGATGTCGTTGGCCATGATGCCGGCCTTGGACGCCGGCGTATCATCGATCGGCGAGACCACCTTGATCAGGCCGTCTTCCATGGTGACTTCGATGCCGAGCCCGCCGAATTCGCCGCGGGTCTGCACCTGCATGTCGCGGAAGCTCTTGGCGTCCATGTAACTCGAATGCGGATCGAGGCCGCTCAGCATGCCGCTGATGGCCGATTCGACCAGCTTGCTGTCGTCGGGCTTCTCGACATAGTCGCTGCGGACCCGTTCGAACACGTCGCCGAACAGATTGAGCTGTCGGTAGGTGTCCGAGGTCGCAGCGCGCGCGCTGGATCCCATCAGCACCGAGCGTGGCTGGGTCACGAATAGCGTCACAGCCGCGCCGGCGGCCGCACTGAGCAGAACGAGAGAAGTCTTGCGCATCATCCGCGAACCTTTTCGCCTTCATTTGCGGCCCACCATGGACCTGGATCGATTGGAGTGCCGTCCTTACGGAACTCGACATAGAGCACGGGCTGGCTCGCGGTGGTCGCGAGGACTGATGCGACCTGGGACGTCGTCCCCATCGTCGCAACCGGCTCCCCCGTAAGTACAAACTGGCCGATGTTGACCGAAATGCGCTCCATCCCGGCGATCAGCACATGATACCCGCCCCCGGCGTTGAGGATCAAGAGTTGTCCGTAGCTGCGGAACGGGCCGGCGTAAACAACCCAACCGTCACACGGTGTCGTGACCTGGGCGCCCGCCCTGGTTGCCAAAGAAATGCCTTTTTCCACGCCACCGGCGCCATCGGAACCGCCAAAGTCGCGAATCCTGGTGCCGTTAACCGGTAGTGCGAATAAACCCTTGGCGGCCGCGAAAGCAATGGCCGGACTGAGCCGTGCGGGATCTTTCAGGGCCCCCAGATTAGGCTTTCCATTGAGGGCGGGGGGCGCGCCCTGCAGGCTGGCGGTCGCGGCCGCCTTTGCCGCGCTCTTCAGGTCCTGCTCCATTTTCGCGATCAGCCCCTGCAGGGTGTCGACCTGCCGGGACAGCGCGATCGCTCGGGCGCCTTCGGTCGCCATGTCTTTCTCGACCGCATTCTGCTGGCGCTGCCGTTCGTCGACCAGGGCGGCGAGCCGGGTTTGGTCCTGGCCGAGTTTGTCGCGATCGACCGCAAGCCGGTCGCGTTCGCCCGCGATGGTCTTGCGAAGCGTTACCAGCTCGCCGAGATCGCTTGCGAGTTTTTCGGCGCGGGCGCGCAATTCGGGCACCACGGATCCAAGCAGCATGGCGGTACGTAGCGATTGCAGCGCGTCTTCGGGCCGCACCAGCAAAGCCGGCGGCGTGCGCCGCCCGGCGCGCTGCAGCGCCGCCAGCACCTCCACAATCTCCGACCGGCGCGAATCAAGCGAGCCGCGAATCTGGTGTTCGTGATCGTCGAGCGCGCGCAGCCGCGTCTCGGCGTCGCCGATCCGGGTCTCGACCGCGCGCACCTGGGCGGCGATATCGATCAGCTGCTGGTTGAGCTTGCTGCGATCCTGGCCGATCGCCGCCATGTCGGCCTTGAGCTTCTCTTGCAGTTCCGCGGCACTCTTTTGCTGGGCGCGGGTGGCCTCGAGTTCCTGCTCGCGCGCCTTGATCGCGTCGGGCGAAGCGGCCGTCTCCTGTGGCGTCGGAGCCGGGGCCTGTGCCGCTGCGGGTAGAAGGCTCATGCCGGCAAAGCCAGCGGACAACAAGACGATCGAGAGCGGAATGCGGATCGCAGACACCTGCACACCGCCACCGGCGGTGTCAGGGTACGATTGGATGTTCCGCGCGGGCTGCATTTAGTTTGGTCGGTGCTTTCTGGACGTTTCGCCGGGATCTGCCGGCACCAGGTTAAAGCAGAACTCCAGTCTATCCTGTTGTTCCAATGGGTCTTTTTTGCAAAGACCGGTCTCCATCCCGGATCAGCGCGGCCGAACGGCCCTGGCCTCAAGCGCGATGATAGGGATGCCCCGCCAAAATGGTTGCGGCCCGATAAAGCTGTTCCAGCAGCATGACCCGCACCATCTGATGCGGCCAGGTCGCGGCGCCAAACGCAATACTGAGTTTTGCCTTGCGCCGCAATTCGGGCGAAAGTCCGTCCGCGCCGCCGATCAGAAAAACATTGTTGGCGACCGACTGATCCCGCCATTGGCCAAGATGCCGGGCCAAGGCGGCGCTGTCGATATTGTCGCCGCGTTCGTCGAGCGCGACGACCACGGATTTTTCGGGGATCGCGGCCGAAATCGCCGCCGCTTCTTCCGCGATCCGGGTCGCGGCGTCCCGCGCGCGGCTTTCGGCAATTTCATGAATCGCAAGTCCGCGAAAACCGAGTTTGCGCCCGATGTCGTCGAATCGCTCGCGGTAGCGCTCGCCCAGTTGCCGCTCCGGGCCCTGTTTCAGCCGGCCGATTGCAATCACGACGAGGCGCATCGAATCATTTCGTCAAACCTCATGCGCGCGAATTTGAACGCGCGCAACACGCCAGCATGCGCTCAGCCGATTCACATCGGCTCTGTCAGATCGCCGCCACCGGATTCTGCGTCCACAATCTTTCCAGATTGTAGAATTCGCGTACCTCGGGTCTGAACACGTGCACGATCACGTCGCCGGAATCGATCAGCACCCAATCGCAGTTGGGCAAGCCCTCGATGTGGATGCTCTTGATTCCGGTTTCCTTGAGGCCTTTGGCGACATTTTCCGCGATCGCGCCGACGTGCCGGTTGGCCCGGCCCGAAGTGACGATCATGTAGTCGGAAAATGCGGATTTGCCGCGAAGGTCGATGGTGACCGTTTCTTCCGCCTTCATATCGTCGAGGCGGGAGAGGATCATATTCAGGGTCTTGTCGGCGTCGGGTTGCGCCTTCAAGGCCGCAGCTTGTGTCGATGTTTTACGCGTCTTGGGTAAAACAGACTTGGACAATACAGGTGTGGCCAGGGACCATTCCTTTCACTGTATCGCGAACGCCGAATCTTGACGTCCGCTGACTATACTACGCATGTGGGGTTAACGGTTTCAACATTCCAGTGCATCCGTCCTGTCACTTCTTGGTCTTCCAGCTGCCGTCCGGGTTCCGAAGCCCGGTCGACGACAGGTTCAATTTCATCCCTGTGAGAAAGACCCAGGCGGGGGCGCGGCGGTCCGCCAGCGTGCCGGCCTGATTTTCGGGCAGGCGATAGCGCCTGAGCGCCTGGGCCGCCGGTGCTGCCATCGCGCGAAAGCTCTGCGGCGGACGGTCGATCACGGCGATCGGGACTTCGGATGCGATGCGCCGCCAGTTTTGCCAGCGATGAAATTGCGCGAGATTGTCAGCGCCCATGATCCAGACCAGGCGCAGGCCGCGAGCGCGGCGGCGCAGATATGTAATCGTGTCGGCAGTATATCTCGTTCCGATGACAGCTTCGAGACAAGTTACGTCGATGCGCGGATCGTTTGCCATTCGGCGCGCGGCGTCGGCGCGTTCTTCGAGATCGCGCAAGGCCCCGTGATCCTTGAGTGGATTGCCCGGGCTCACCAGCCACCATACGCGGTCGAGGTTCAATCGCTTGATCGCGAACAGGCTGATGGCGCGGTGAGCGAGATGCGGCGGATTGAACGAGCCGCCGAGCAGGCCGATCCGCATGCCGTCGTTGTAGAGCGGAAGGACGCGAGAGGCGGATGGGGGCCCGACCAGATCTGGCGTCAACGGGGCCACCGCGTGCGCAATGTCGGGGCATTTGCCGTGCACGAGTTTTGGTTCGAAGACACCGGGTTGTTCACGGCCGAGTCTGCCCGGTGCCATGGACGCGATATTTGAAACTGGTCAGCTGTTCGGCGCCGACCGGGCCGCGGGCGTGAAATTTCCCGGTGGCGATCCCGATTTCGGCGCCGAATCCGAATTCGCCACCGTCCGCGAATTGGGTCGATGCGTTGTGCAGCACGATCGCCGAATCGACCTCGTTGAGAAATTTGTGCGCGGCGTCGGCATCGTCCGTCACGATCGCGTCGGTGTGATGCGAGCCATGATGGTGAATATGCGCGATGGCTTCGTCCACGCCATCGACCACTTTCGCGGTGATGATGGCGTCCTCGTATTCGGTATCCCAGTCTTCGTCGGTGGCCGGCTTTACCCGGGCATCAGCACGCTGCACCGCATCGTCGCCGCGCACCTCGCATCCGGCATTGATCAGCATCTCGACCAGCGGCTTGAGACTGGTCGAAGCACCGGCACGATCGACCAGCAAGGTTTCGGCGGCGCCGCAGACCCCGGGCCGCCGCATCTTGGCGTTCAGCACGATCGACTTTGCCATTTCCAGATTGGCGGCATGATCGACATAGACGTGGTTGACGCCTTCCAGATGCGCGAACACCGGCACCCGTGCTTCAGCCTCGACGCGCGCGACGAGGCTTTTGCCGCCGCGCGGCACGATCACGTCGATGCCGCCGTTCAACCCGCTGAGCAAAAGACCCACCGCCGATCGGTCGCGGGTCGGCACCAGCGTGATGGACGCCTCCGGCAGGTCGGCCTCGCGCAGTCCCTGCACCAGGCAGTCATGGATCGCGCGGCAGGAGCGAAAGCTGTCCGAGCCGCCGCGCAGAATTACAGCATTACCGGACTTCAGGCACAACACACCGGCGTCGGCGGTGACGTTGGGTCGGCTTTCGAAAATCACGGCGACGACACCAAGCGGCACCCGCACGCGCTCGATAATCATGCCGTTCGGGCGCTGCCAGCTCTCGGTCACGACGCCGACCGGATCGGCAATATTGCGCACTGTGGTGATGCCGTCGGCCATCGCGCCGATGCGCGCCGGCGTCAGCGTCAGCCGATCGATAAAGGCGGCACTAGCGCCGCTGCCACGGGCTTCCGCGACATCTTCGGCATTGGCCGTGAGAATTGCCGCAGCATGGGCGCGGATGGCGCGCTCCATGGCATCGAGCGCGCGATTTTTCTGATCGGGCGACGCCAGCGCCAGCACCCGCGCGGCGGCGCGCGCGCGCCTCGCCAGATCGGTCATCAGATCCGGCAAATCGGCATTTCCGTCGATGGCTTTCAGCGGCACGGTCATCTCAGGTCCATCTTCAGTTAGGGCCATGTCCTAGCACGGAAATCCTTGTTTTGCGAGGTGCCGGCTCGGCCATCGGCCTGGTTCGGGGATCATCCACCGCTCGGGCCGACCACCAGATCGTCGCGGTGGATCATTTCCGCGCGGCCTGAGATCCCGAGAATGGCCATCACATCGGGCGAGGAGCGGCCTTTGATTTTGTCGGCGTCCTCGGCGTCATAGGCGACAAGACCGCGGCCGATCTCATGGGTGTCCGGCCCGCGCACCACCACGGCGTCACCGCGGGCGAATTGACCGTCGATCCGGATGACGCCAGCCGGCAACAGGCTCTTTCCCGCGCGCAGCGCGCTCACCGCGCCGGCATCGATGGTCAGGGTGCCCTTCGGCTCCAGCGAGCCGGCGATCCACCGCTTGCGCGCGGTGACGGGATTCGCCGGGGTCAAAAACCAGGTACAGCGCCCGCCCTCGGCGATCGCCCGCAGCGGATGCTCGATCTTGCCGGATGCGATCAGCATATGCGTGCCGGCTGTGGTCGCTATCTTCGCCGCCTCGATCTTGGTGCGCATGCCGCCGCGCGACAGTTCGGATTCCGCGCCGCCCGCCATGGCTTCGATTTCCGATGTGACAGATTCCACGATCGGGATCAGCTTGGCGTTCGCGTTGCTGCCGGGTGGCGCGTCGTAGAGGCCGTCGATATCAGACAGCAGGATCAAGAGGTCGGCGCTGGCCATGGTGGCGACGCGCGCGGCAAGGCGGTCATTGTCGCCGTAGCGGATTTCATTGGTGGCGACGGTATCGTTTTCATTGATCACCGGCACCGCGCGCCATTCCAGCAGCTTGGCGATGGTGGAGCGTGCGTTGAGATAACGGCGGCGTTCCTCGGTGTCCTGCAGCGTCACCAGAATCTGTCCGGCGCCGATGCCGTGATGTCCTAGCACCTCCGACCAGATCCGCGCCAGCGCGATCTGTCCTACCGCCGCGGCCCCCTGGCTTTCCTCGAGTTTCAGCGTGCCGCGGGGCAGCTTCAGGCGGCTGCGTCCGAGCGCAATCGCGCCGGACGACACAATCAGCAATTCGCGGCCCTCGCCATGCAGCTTGGCAAGATCGGCAGCCAGCGCGGCGAGCCATGAGGCCCGGACTTCGCCGGCCTCCGAATCGATCAGCAGCGATGAGCCGACCTTGACCACAATGCGACGAAAATTTTTTAAGGAAGGGCGGACCATGGATGCCGTCGGACGATGCGAAGTTGGGGTGAGGAGATTGGAGTTTTGCAGCCGAACGAAATGAGCGCAAGTGGGCTTATACGTTGAGCCTTTTAAATCAGCCTTGCGGCGTTGTCGGCGCCCACGGCTCGGTCTGCGCGGCGCCCTTGGCTTTGACCGATACCGGCGCCTCGCCGATCACCTCGACCAGCGCCCGCAACGCGTCTTTTACGCCGGCGCCGGTGATGCCCGACATCAATAGCGGCGTTTTCTTCGCAGCGCGCTTCAAACGATCTTTCTGCTTCTTGAGTTCGTCCGCGCTCACCGCGTCAATCTTGTTAAGTGCGACGATCTCGATCTTGTCGGCGAGCTGCCCTTGATAGGCGTCAAGCTCGGTCCGGACCGTCTTGTAAGCCTTTCCCGCATGCTCGCAGGTTGCATCCACCAGATGCAACAGCACGCGGCACCGTTCGACGTGACCGAGAAACCGATCGCCAAGACCGGCACCTTCATGCGCGCCTTCGATCAGCCCGGGAATATCCGCGAGTACGAATTCGCGGCCGTCGACATCGACCACGCCGAGCTGCGGATGCAGCGTGGTGAACGGATAGTCGGCGATCTTGGGCTTGGCGGCGCTCACCACCGAGAGGAATGTCGACTTGCCGGCGTTGGGCAGGCCGACCAGGCCGGCATCCGCGATCAGTTTCAGCCGCAGCCAGATCCAGCGCTCGTCGCCGACCTGCCCGGGATTGGCGTTGCGCGGCGCCCGATTGGTGGACGACTTGAAATGCGCGTTGCCGAAGCCGCCATTGCCGCCTTCGGCCAGCACGAATTTTTCGCCAAGCGTGGTGAAGTCGTGGATCAGGGTTTCGCGATCTTCATCAAAAATCTGGGTGCCGACCGGCACCTTGAGCACGATCGGTTTGCCGTTGGCGCCATGGCGGTCCTTGCCCATGCCATTGGTGCCCTTCTGGGCCTTGAAGTGCTGCTGATAGCGGTAGTCGATCAGCGTGTTCAATCCATCGACCACTTCGATGACGACGTCGCCGCCGCGGCCGCCATTGCCGCCGCTCGGGCCGCCGAACTCGATGTACTTCTCGCGGCGAAACGCCACGCAGCCGTTTCCACCGTCGCCGGAGCGGATATAGACCTTTGCTTCATCAAGAAATTTCATGGCCTACAGGTATCGCAGGGGCGCCGATGCGGCAACCTTTACGTGCCGGATATCGTCGAAAAGGCCACATTTTTGGGCCTTTTTGTGAGTTGGCGCTCTTTTCCGCGAGCCTGTTATCGCTTCGCGGAGCGGCGCCGGATCAGAAACTTCTGCGATCCTTCCAGCACGAGCTCGCGACGTTGATTGAACACGGTGCTGCGCAGTGTCACGGCCCCCGTGCTACGGCCAGGCACCAGCTCCGTCACCTCAAGCGCTGGATAAATCGTGTCATCGGCAAATACCGGCTTCAAGAACCGGCTCGACTGTTCGAGAAAGCCGACCAGCGACTCCTCCACCATGAAGGGAAACAATCCGCTTCCCGGCGCGGTGTGAACCAGCGTCTGAAAACCATGGGCGAGCAGGTTGGGCATGCCGCGCGCGCGACAATATTCGACATCGTAGTGCACCGGATGGGTATCGCCGCTCGCGGCCTGAAAGGCGGCGAATACCGCCGACGTCATGGTGCGGCTCGGGATCACGAAGCGCTCGCCAACAACGAAATCCTCAAACCAGCGCTGTTCCGGCACCATGCGATGCTGGGCGGGATCGAATTCGGTCATGGCTAATCCTGCGAGAGGGGTTGACGAGGTATCGGTATCGCAGCGGGGTCATGACGGCAATTAGGCCGTGAACCCATAAAGATCGAGATTGGGCCAATAGCGGCCTGTCCGCTTCTTGCGATCGGAAGGGATAGGCTGCCGTCAGAGGGCGCTATTTCAGCGGCAGAAAAAGTTCCGCGACCGTCTCATGCTCCGGCACTTCCGGGAAAAAGCTGAGCCGTTGGCAATAGATCGGGAAGTCTCCCGCCTCTTCGCCACTCGCCGGCAGCCAATCCCGATAGAGGTAGAGCGCCGCGGGCTCCAGATTGTCGGTATTGCCGACGACACGCAGCACCGCGCAACGCCCGCCGGGAATCACACCGGCTTTGATCTGTTCGCCGTGCGCCTCAATCGGCCCGTCGGTCCCGACACAGAGATCGTTGCTATAGTCGGCAGGCGACGCAGGCCGCCGCTCGGAACGCCAGACATTGAAGGTCGGATTTGTCTTGGGCGAAAGGCCAGCGGCCTTGCGCCACGCGATGAACCGCTGGATGGTGGCGCCGAGCGTGGCCGGGTCGCCCCGATGCTCCATGATCGCCACCGGCGTGGGGAGCACATCGCGAATTGTCACGTCGTCAGGGGTAAAAGTCTTCTGCATGAGCTTGCTCCTAGCGTTGTCGAGAGGCCCGAAGGCGGCAAGCCACGGCTCCCAGTCGGGAGACTTCTGGAACGACGAAGGCGATTGCCCGAACCGTCGCCGAAAGGCACGGGCGAAGGCGTCCGGTGCATCGTAACCGGCATCCATCGCTATCTGCGTGACACTTTGGGCGTCCATGTAGGCCAGCTGGTACGAAGCGCGCTTCATACGGGCAAGCTGGACATAGCGATGCACGGACAACCCGAAGGTCGCCATGAACTGCCGGTGGAAATGGTATTTCGAGAACGCCGCGACGCCGCTCAACGCTTCCAAGCCCAGATCGTCGTCAAGATGCTGGTCTATGTGGTCCAGCACCCGCTGCATCCGGGCATGGTAGTTTTGAAGCGCCGCCTTCATCGTCCGTCCTCCGTGGCGGCTCCAGCTAGTCGCTGACGGCCATATCGTGCTCGACCGATCTTGCGGTTTGGCATGGATCGACCCGAAATATCCAACGACCACTTAAAGGCAAGTCTGATTCTACGCACGATCCTATGGGTGTTTCCCGATAACATCTGTTGATCGGACCGGTCCGTTGCGCGATAGCAGCTTTTCAAGCTTAAACAGCGCCTTTCAGCCTGAACGGCCGGCAGCGTCCGGATTCGGGTGCGCGATATGTGAATGGCCGCATCCGTCGGATCACGACATTAATCGCCCGCTGCCGAACCCATTTCCCTCTCTCCCCTTTCGAATAGGCTCGCAGAAGGAAGCGAGTGGTACTTTTGCCTTTTGTGGGATCGGGAGAGACGCTGAAGCTCACCTGCCGCTATCGAGCGTCAGCGGAATAGCGGTCAGGTGGAGCGTTCAGCCGCTGATTGCGACTTGCTGTCTGGCCCATCAAGGAATCGCAGGGCTGTTGAGGTGAATGGAACGATGGGATCATAAATAGGAGCGTGCTCGCCGCCAGGAATAATCCATAACGCGGCATCCGGAATAGAACGGGAGATGCTTACAGGAATTTCAACAGGAAAAAAGCGGTCGCAATCGCCGTGCACAACGAGCGTACGAGCTGTAATGGTTGATAAACTTTGTGCAGTGAAATTCATATCGTCGTAGTTTTCGGCTAACGCGTTGAACTGTGCAATGAGTTGACGAATCTGTTCGTCACCGCGTTTTCCGCACTCCCGATACATTTCTTGAACTTGTTGGGGCATGGTGCCAAACGAAGCTCTCCGTATTATGGCCCTTGCCTGATCGGTGAAAATGGGTAGTTGCACTAATTAATACCATTGAGTCGATGCGCTTGGGTTGGCTCGTTGCCATGTGCAGTAGCGTCATCCCGCCAGAACTGATGCCCATAGCGGAGAACTGACCAAACCCTAGCTTTTCAAGCAAGAGGAAGACTCACTGGCCGCTTCTCGATGTGTGAACTTGTTCCCGGGATTGTACGCTCAATTTATCGATGAACGGCGAAAAAGGGGCGTTTGCAGACTGGTAGCGCTGGCGGACAAGGCCTACGATGCCGACCGCATCTGTGAACTGATTCAGGAGCAGGGTGCCACCCCTAACATCCCGCCCAAGAGCAGCCGGCGCTGGAAGCCCTGCTTCAGCAAGAGGCTCTACCGCGAGCGCAATCTGGTCGAGCGGTTCTTCTCCAAGCTGAAGCACTTCTGCCGCGTCGCCACACGCTACGACAGGCTCGCCGCCAATTTTCTCGCTTTGGTCCAGCTCGCCTCGTTGCGGCTGCGGGCTTAT
>Ga0302326_10031449_pt1 | contig 10599 bp, 10 predicted proteins | sample Palsa_T0_3_FD_202264 | JGI IMG/M metagenome (GOLD analysis project Ga0302326, IMG submission 202264) | Peat permafrost microbial communities from Stordalen Mire near Abisko, Sweden - Palsa_T0_3 | ecosystem: Environmental > Terrestrial > Soil > Palsa > Peat permafrost | place: Sweden: Abisko...
AGTCGACAAACATTCCATCGGCGATCGCTTGAGCTTCATGCTGCATGTCATCATTCACTTCTTTGACGAAACGCGCTGGAAGCGGACGCTGCATCTCGTACGGTAAGCTGGGCCGCATCGTAGAAAACACATGACAGAGGAACTCGAGAATCCACATTCTTATCGGTGGCTGCTGGTACTGATATTGCTGGTGCTGGTGGTTGTGGGCGCGCTTGTCGTGCCGCCGCTGGTGAATGCGAACCGTTTGCGCGGGCGATTGGTCAGCAGTCTGAGCGGCGCCCTTGGCCGTCCGGTGCGGCTTGAAAATGTAAGCCTGCGGCTGCTGCCGCGGCCGGGGCTGGCGTTCGACAATCTGGAAGTTGCGGAAGACCCGAAGTTCGGCTCCGAGCCGGTGATGCGTGCGTCGAACGTGGTCGTTGGGCTGAGGCTGCTTCCCCTGTGGCGCGGACAGATGGAAGTCGCGACGATTTCTCTGAACGAGGCCAGCGTGAATCTCGCGCGAAATGCCGATGGCCATTGGAATTTCGAGAGCGTGCTGGAGAGGACGTCGCAGCTGCCGGCGCGCTTGCCGACCGGGCCGCGGCGAACCAGCGCAGGACAGCGATTTCCCTACCTTTCAGTTACAAATGGCCGGGTGAATTTCAAACGCGGCGGGGAGAAGCTGCCGTTCAGCTTTACCGACGCGGAGTTCTCGCTGTGGCTGGAGACGCCGCAGGAGTGGCGGCTGCGATTTCGCGCAACGCCGGTGCGGACCGACCTCGACGCGTCCTACACGGGTGAGTTCCGCGTCGAAGGCAGCATTCTGCGTGCGGCCGCAGGCGACGGCAGTGGACTCGGCGGCAACGGGCTTTCAATACGCGGGGAGTGGGTGCGCGCCCCACTGGGACAGCTGACACGGATGATCGAGGGAATTGATCGCGGCTGGCGCGGACAGACGACAGCGGATTTTATTTTGAATGGAACAGCCGCTGAGGCGAGCGTCACGGCGCGGGTCCAGGTCGACGGATTGCGGCGCGATGATTTTGTTCCGTCGCGTACGCTGCCGCTGGACGTCAACTGCATTGGCAAAGTGGCGCCGCTGCGCCGCCTAATCGAAAACGCAGTCTGCGTGTTGCCGACGGGCGCCGGGCGCGTGCGAGTCATTGGAGAGAGCAATGGCAGCGCGGGCGGCTTGGCGACAGCGGATGGTCGCAACTTTCACGGCCAGTTAGTGCTGGAGCAGGTTCCGGCAGAGTGGGCTCTGGATGTGCTGCGCGTATCGCGGCAGCATGTATCGCCGCAACTCATCGCGGGCGGAGAGCTCAACGGGAGTTTCACGTACGATCCGACGTCTCCAGACAGGAAACATGCCACGGAAGATCGCCTGCGCGGTGACGCGGAGTGGACGCACGGGACATTGAACGCATCCTCGATGCAGGCATCGGTGACATTGCCGACGGTGCGGGTCGACGCAGACGGAGCTTCTGCTGACGGAAACAGAGCGGAGCCAAACGGCGGGCGATCGCATCGGCGTGCGAAGTCAGCGGCAGCAAAGACGGCATTGCCCCGAACGCCGCTGGTTCTCGAACCGGTCGCGCTGGATCTGGGACCTGCGCTGGGTGACACGCAGCCGCTGGTGCTGAGTGGCGGATTTTCTCGCGCCGGGTATGCGGTTGAGATGGACGGCGTCGCGGAGTTGGGACGAGCGACGGAACTGTTTCGACAGCTGGGGCTGGCACACTGGAATGTGTTGCGGCAAGTATCCGGCAAGGCGACGGTGCACGCATTGGTGCAGGACGTTTGGGTGCGCGGTCCGGATAGTCCACCGGCGACGGTGCGCGGTACGGTTGCGCTCGAAGGAGTGGTCACGGACACTGCGTGGATTCCCGGCGCCGTAACGTTGTCGCGCGCCGACATCACGTTCGCTCCCGATGCGGTGAAGTGGCAGGGACTGCAGTGGACGTGGGCGGGTGCGAAGTTTGACGGCTCCGCGCAAAAATTTGCAAAGTGCGAGGCTGCGGCGGAGTGTGCGTGGCGGATTGTGGCGCATACGCCGGCGCTGGACATGGCGGCGATCCAGGAGGCATTCAGTCCTTCCGATACGGAACGCGTCCTGCAATATTTTCGCGAGAGCCGGCGCGACGGCTGGCCGGAAATGCAGATTGATTTGACGGCGGATGCGCTGGCGGTTGGCCGGCTGACGGTGCGGCACGCGAACGCGGGGATGACGGCGATAGGCTCTCAGGTAAAGATTACGCGGCTGACTGGCGAAGTTTCAGGCGGCGTGCTGGAGGGATCCGGCGTGGTCGCGCTGGATGCGGGCAAGACGGATCTGCAGATGGGCCTCGCGCGTGTGAACATCGCCGAGATGGGATCGCTGTTCCACGAAAAGTGGGGCCATGGCACAGCCGAGGCGAGCACGAGCCTGACGTTGCGCGGTGGCAGAAATGTTTCAGGCAGCTTTACCGCGATGATTCGCGACGGTGGCTTGCCGGGGACGCCGCTGGAGCGCTTCGATTCCTGGCAGATGGCTGGCACGATTGGCGACGGCCACATTGCGCTGGAGCGGTCTGTCGCTGGCGCGGGCGCGACGACGGAAAGGGTGAGCGGGACGATCGGATTTGATCGCAGCCTCGACCTGACTGTGGTGCCGGGGACGTCGACTGGGGCTGTGGCCCCCGGGAATCCGATCCATATCGGTGGCACGGTTGCGGCGCCGGTCACGCAGTAGTTGCGATTGGAAAAAGGGAAGCAGGGGAATGATGGCACTGGATGCGCGGCGCGAAGAGTTGGAGAAATACGAGTTCATGATGGGGACAGCGCGCGGCAAGCTGGCGGTAACCCTGGATATGTTGACGGACGCGCTGGTGCTGGTCGGCCAGCATGGCGTGTACTGCCCGTCGGCGCGCAATCCGTCGAAGCCGGCACTCGATTTGCAGGGCGTGATGAGCGAGATCAACGACGCAAAGCTTCTGATCCAGCAGGTAATGGCGGAGCTGGAAAAGAAGTAGCGGCTGATTGTCCTACTGGACGGACAATTTGTATTCGTGGACGGTGGCGTTGACTTCCGGCGTGGCGCCGTCGTTGACCGTGACGGACGTCGGCGCGGAGTGGACGACAAGGTGGGCGGTCGCAGTGCCGCGGGCCGCCACGCGCAGGCGCACAGATTCGCTGCGATCGCTGATGTGAACAATGACAGGGACTTCGGCTGACGCGTAGCCGTCATTTGAAACGTTGACGGACACAAGCCACGAGAGTGCGGCATTGTCCAGCTTATGAGGAATCACTTCAGTGATTTTCAAATCCGGCAGGCCCCGGTCGTTGTACACCCAGTCGTCGAAAAACCAGCGGAGGTCCTTGTGGCTGGTGGCTTCAACGAGATGCTCAAAGTAGGCAGGCTCAGTATCTCCCGCGGGATTGTAAGCGCGCAGCGCTTGCGCGAGCGGCTCCTCGCCGGCGATTTCGCGCAGCATCCACAAGACGTAAGCCGACTTGGTGCGGAGAAAAATGTCGTCGCCGGTGCTGATGAGCGGCGTGCCGGGGTTGGCTGCGGGATCCGATGTCTCCGCCAGAGCGAGGGCCTGACGCTGCGATTCAAGCGCGCCCAGCGCGGCGGCGGGATCGCCGGAGTGGCCGATCCAAAGTGATGAAAGGTATTGCGCGGCGCCTTCTGACAACCACGGTCGCGGCGACAGCAAGCTGGCGTGGGCGAGCGCGTGGGCCATCGACAGCGTCGACTCCTGCGGATTTTGCGCGACCATCGGGGTGACGAGGACTGGGCCGCCATTGGCGGATTGCCACCACGCCTGCGTTTCAAACGGCGAGTCGAGCAGGGTCGGTGTGTCGATGAGAGCAATGTCGCGCTTCTGCGGGCCAAGCCACTGCTCGACGAGCGGGCGGACCTGTGCCAGCGCCGTCGAGAAGCCCTGCGCGCCGATGGCATTGGAGTCGCGCGGAAACATGCGCAGTCCCGGAGCGCCGATCGCGTCTTCAGAAAGAAGAAAGATGGTGGGAACAGCAAAGCCGAGCTTGGTTGCGGGGAGTTCGGCTTCGACGAGAGTGGAGCGGGCGTCGTCGCTCGACAGTGCGCCCGGTTTCAAATCGAAGCGGACGCCGTTCAGCACCGCAGTGCGAGGCGTTGTGCGCGGCACAATCGCTGCGGGCTGCTGCGGATGCGGAGTGCGAATGGGGGCCGGTTCGAAATCGCCGCTGATGTCAACGCGAACCCGGAGGCGCATGGTGGCGACGGCTTCGCGCTGCTTCCACTGACCGATGACACGGAATATTTTTGCGCCGTCGCCGAGGGTCACGGGATCGGCGGCCACGGGATACCAGAGCACCGACCCGAAACCCCGCAGGCCAGTAAAGTCGCCGGCGATGCGATCCCAGTCGGTGCGCTGGGCCATGTCACGCGGTGCGCCCAGATGCTCCACCCGGGTGGCGTCGACCGGGATGGCTCCCTCATAAAGTGCATCTACTGTTACAGATTGCCCCGGCGCCAGTGGCGTCGGCAGGTGAATCAGGGTTTCGTTGGCGCTGCCGGTGTGGTCAAGGTCAGTGTCAAGGCTCTGCAGGTCAAATTGCAGCCGCGAGCCTTTCAGCGTGACGGCTTGCCAGCGCAGTGTCGAAGAAATCTGCAATGGCAGGATGTTGCGCGGCGTTGCGGCGTCATTCCGCACACTAACGCGGGCGCGCACGGCGATCGCGGAAGAGACAGGCCGGATGAGCAGTTCCATGTCCCATGCGGTGAAGGTGAGTCCCGCGCGGTCGACTGATTTTGCCGCTACAGAGCCGTCAGGTTGTATGGGCTCGGCGTTCGGTTTGGACACAAGAACCTGCGCGCCGGGAGAGACGGCCGGCATCGGCTCCATCTGTGGGACGGGCGGAATGACGGCGTCAGGATCAGGAACCGGGGTCACTGGTTGAGTGTTGACGGGCTGTTGCGGAGCTGTTGCGGGCGCGGAAGATTGCGTTTGCGCGGGCGCAGGACTGATAAGCAAAAACGAAAATAGCGCGGACGCGAAAAATCCTGGCGCCCATTTGAAATGCAGCATTAAGAACCTAATCCTTTGCGCGGCTTTGCCGGCGGAGTGGGGCGTACGGGTGCGGCCGCGGGGTGGCGGCGCTGGCGGGCGGCCTCATACATAACGACTGCGCCGGCGACGGAGACATTCAGCGAGGGCACGGCGCCGGACATGGGGATGCGCAGCAGGTGGTCGCAATGTTTGCGGGTTTGCTCGTGCAGGCCCTCGCCTTCGCGGCCGAGGACGAGGCAGCAGTTGCCGGCGTAGTCGTACGCGTCGTAATCGATGGTGCCGCGCTCGTCGAGACCGACGCACCAGATGTGATTTTCCTTCAGCGTCTCCAGCGCGCGGTTCAGGTTGGGGACGCGGGCGATGCGAACATGTTCGCTCGCTCCCGCCGAAGCTTTCGCGACAGTGGCGTTGACCGGCGCGCTGCGGCGTTCGGGCAGGATGACGCCGTCCGCTCCAGCGCCGTCGGCGGAGCGGAGAAGCGCACCCAGGTTGTGCGGATCTTCCACGCCATCCAGCGCAAGGAGAAAAAGCGGCTTGCCCGGGTCGCGCGCTTCGAGCAAATCTTCCAGAGCAAGCGGACGAAGTGGCCGGGCAACAGCGACGGCTCCCTGATGTTGATCGGTATGGGCCAAGCGGGTGAGTGCATCGCGCGGCTCAAGGCGGACGGCGACGTGCCGGTCGCGGGCCAGGCGCACAAGGCCATCGAGCTTGGCGTCGTTGCGCTCGCGGGAGAGGACCACGTATTCGACCTTGCGCTGACCGGAGCGGAGGGCCTCTTCGACGGCGTGCAGGCCGAACAAAACATCCATACCGACAGTTTAACGGCTGATCTACCTGGAGAAGGCCGCGCCGGCGACCACCCCAACGATGTAGCAGGCAACGAAGCCAATCCAGAACGCCGGGAACCAGCTCCGATTGGTGGAGGTCGATCTCAGCCAGAATGTGGTGCCGACCAGAGCGACCAGAAAGATCGTGCCAAAAAGATTCGGCAGGACGAACTGGAAGCCGCTGGACCACAGGAACAGCAGGCCGGCGCCGATGCCGACGGCAAAACTGGGGATAAATTTCATCTGTGGGCGAAGGTAGCAGAGTGCGAGGCCGGGACGCAGCGCAAATTTCCGGAAAATTGGCACAACCCGGGCAGGTTTCGGTAGTCTAAATAGCAAGCATGACGCTGCCGCGCAAACTTGCCCAGACTGCCATTCAAGTGGTGGACCACGTCCGCGACCGGTTGAGCGGCGAGGGCGACCCGGAATTCGCTGCCGGAAATGAAAAGTCTCGCGCGCTGCGAGACTTTTCCGGCGGAAGCACCGTCTGGGTGGGTATGGGCCAAGCCATGGCGAGCGCGATTGCGGCAAATCCGGCAGCGGTAGCCGAGCAGAATGCGCGCATTGCTGCGGGATTGCGGCGCCAGGATCCCGGCCTCATCGACCAGCTGATCGAGATGTACCAGCATCGGCTGCTGCGCTATTTGATTTTTTTGACCGGGCGCCGCGAGCAGGCCGAAGACCTTTTTCAGGATGTCTGGATGCGCGTCCTGGAGCGCGGCAACCAATACACCGGCCGAGCGCGCTTCGACACTTGGTTGTTCACGATCGCTCGCAACATGGTGATCGACCAGGCAAGGCGAAAGAGCTGCAGCAGTCTGGACGAGTTGTGCGACACCACGACCGAGGGTTCGCGTCCGTTTGAAGTGATGAGCGACGGCCGCTCTCCGTTGGAAGAGGCGCAGCGCGGCCAAGTAGCAATTAACGTGAGCAAGGCGCTGACCAAGCTGGACTCCGCGCACCGCGAAGTTCTGGTCCTGCGCTTTCACGAAGATTTGACGTTGGAAGAGATTGCCGCGTTGACGCGCGCGCCGCTGTCCACGGTGAAGAGCCGTTTGTATCGCGGCATGATGGCATTGAAACCCCGGCTGGCTGCGGCTGGGTTTACCGGGCAGGAGACGGACTTGTGAACGCCGAGACAGCGAACACGCTTCGCGAGCAGGCCGAGTCCGCTGAGTTTGCGGCGGCCGGCGCGCTGCGCTCGGTTCCCGTGATGGCGAATCCGTTGCGAGTGCGGCGGACGCAGCGCGTGGTCCATGAGCGTGCCGTGCAGATGCGGGTGGGACGTGCGCGCATGCGCGTCGTCGCTGCCGCCTGCATCCTGGTTTCCGCACTGCTGGCGGTGATTGCAGTGCCGCTCTGGAATACGCTGGACGAGTTCGCGCACTGGTCGGGGATCCCTGATCTTCAGATCCATATGCTGTTCCTCGCCCTGTGGTTTCTTCCGTGCACGATTGTCGCGCTGCTGTTGTGGCGCGGTCAGCGCAAGCGGATCGACGAGCTGACGCAGATCGCTCACCTGGCGCAGCGCTAGTCAGCCCGACACTTTCCCTGAAGGTCGCGCAAGTCCAGAAACTTCCCTGAAACTTACGGGATACTTGCAACCGTCCATATCCATACACATACTGTTGGGCAAGAACCGTCTGACAAACCAACTCCTCATGTCTTTTGACGACGACAATTCGAAGCCTTCGCTGTTGCGGGATGAGCTGCGGCTGATTCCTGCGTGGAGCTACGTGCTGGCGGCGATCGCATTCTGCTTCGGGCAATATTTTGTCCACGTCCTGATGCCGCATCATCGTCCGCCGGGTCCGGGCGGCGGCGCGCCCATCAGCATGCGGGTGTTCTGGGGATTGAGCTGGGGCGCGGTGCTGGCCGTCTATGCGCTGCTGATTGGCTACATCAGCCGGGACGCCAAGCGGCGCAACATGAACGCCGGTCTCTGGTGCCTGGCGGCTATTTTTATGCCAGGTGCCATCGGCACGGTGGTCTATTTCCTGCTGCGGCAGCCGCTGGTGTCACCATGTCCGGCGTGCGGCTCCGGCATCGAGGCGGGAGCGAACTTCTGCTCGCAGTGCCGCTTCCAGGTGGGGCTGGCCTGCGGACATTGCTTCCGCAGCGTGAAGACGACCGAGGTATTTTGCGGGCGGTGTGGGCATAATTTGACGGAGGATTCCGTGCCGGCGCGGTTGCGTGAGTTACAGAGCTAGCGCTTTCTTGTCTCCCAGGGAACACGGCGTTCTTCCTCTGAAAGTCCTATACTTTTGAGGACGCCCTATGGCATTGCGCACCCTCATCATTGACGACGAACCGCTGGCACGGGAGGAGTTGAAATATCTTCTCTCCAGCGAGCCGGCAATCGAGATTTGCGGCGAAGGAACCAATGGTATCGAGGCAGTCCAGCTGATTCGCGAATCCTCGCCGGACCTGGTGTTTCTGGACGTGCAGATGCCGGGCATGGATGGCTTCGCGGTGTTGAAGCGGCTGGTCGACAAGAAAGAAAAGAAGTCGCGGCTGCCCCAGATCGTATTTGCAACCGCGTTTGACCAATATGCGGTGCGCGCGTTCGAGGTGAACGCGGTCGATTATCTGCTGAAGCCGTTCGATAAGAAGCGGGTGCGGCAGGCGGTGGAGAAGGCACGGTCAGTGCATGAAGTGCATGCGCGGGCGACGCTGGACTCGCCGGCGCGGCACGGGGACGGGGCTACCGGTTTCGTCGACGCGGCAGAGGAAGAAGCGCTGGATGCGGGTGCGGATGCCACGCTGGGCGCGAATCTGGAAGCGCTGGTGCGGCTGCTGGAGCAGCGGACCGAAGCCAGGGCCGCGACGAAAGCCGCGTCCCGTGTGGCTTTGCGCGCGCAGAGCCGCCTGGTGCTGGTCGACCAGAAAGATATTTGTTTCGCCTCGATCGAAGAAGGCGCAATCACTGTCGTCACGGCGGCGGTCGAGGGACAGGCCAACCACCGCACCCTGGAAGACCTGCTGGACACGCTCGACCCGGGAATGTTCTGGCGGGCGCATCGCTCGTTTGTGGTCAACATTAATCACATTCGCGAAGTGGTGCCGTGGTTCAAGTCCAGCTATCAGCTGCGCATGGGCGACCGCAAGCACACGGAAATTCCCGTCAGTCGCGCGCAGACCAAGCGGCTCCGCGAATTATTTAACCTGTAAGCGATTCCGCGCGTCCTACATGGATATGCGAGTGAACCGAACACCTATCACGTTTCCCAAAATTCTGTTCCTGATTGTCCTTGTCGTGAGCTCGCCGGGTTGGTCGCAGACTGCTCCGGCTGCCGGCGCATCGACCGTGAACTTTATCCAGGTGCTGGGGCTGACGTTCATCAGGGCGCGGGTGAATGGATCGCGGCCGCTGAGCATGGTGCTCGATACCGGCGCCTCCTATACCGTGTTGAAGCCAGAGATCGCTGCGGAGCTAGGGCTGAAGCCGAACGGAGAACATCTGCAAGCCGGCGGTGTGGCTCAGGGTGCGGACCAGACGCTCCACCTCATCCAAGGCGTGACGTTGGAGCTTGCGGGCGAGAAGCTGACTGACCAGACAATTGCAACGCTGCCGGTGGACTATATCGACCGCGAGGCCGGGCATCCCACGGACGGAATTTTAGGCGGCAGCATCTTCGCCAGCTTTGTTGTCCATGAAGACTATGCAGCAGGAACGGTGACATTGATCCGGCCCGGGAATTTCAAGGCGCCAGAAGGCTACACCGCCATTCCACTTCAGGTTGCAGGAACGGTGAGCCTGCTGAAGCTACAAATTCAGACGCAGGGCGGCGACAAATTCGAAGGAACCTTTCTGTTGGACAGCGGCATGGCGACCGGGAACGTCTTCTTGATGAAGGCATTCGTTGACGCGCACCCTGGTTTGAAGAGTGGGAAGTTACTGCTGCTGCCACCGGTGACTGCAGTCGGCGGTGACATACATCTGGCGCAGGCGAGGCTTGCGAGCATCGGCCTCGGGCCCTTTGTTCTGGCGAACCCGGACGCGTTATTTCAGGAGCAAAGTTCGCCGGGTGCGGGAAGCGCGTCGCTCGCGGGGATCGTGGGAACCGGTGTACTGCAGCGGTTTGACGTCATCTTCGACTATCCGCACGGCAAGCTCTGGCTGAAGCCGAACGCGGAGTTTGGCAAGCCGTTCCTGACCAACGCCAGCGGTCTGCAGCTGCAGGTGACGCCGCCTGAGTTTGGCCGAGTGAAGGTGCGGGCGGTGATCGCCGGATCTCCCGCGGAGCGAGCCGGAGTGCAGGCGGGAGACACGATACTGGCGCTGAACGATCAAAAGCCGACGGCGTCTGTGCAACCGGGCGAGGCGGGGCCGGCACTCACGCTGTCAGAAATTCGGCAGCGCTTGCAGGTGCCGGGCAACGACATCTATTTGCGGCTGGAACGCAATGGGAAGCCGATACGCGTCCATTTCATTACAAAACAATTGAGTTGAAGCGCTTAGCTTAGCTTTGGCTCGATTCCAGACAACGGGGACGCGGGGCTCGCATCTTAGTGGGTGAGGAGTAACGACACCATGGAACAGAAATTGAAGAATACCGAGTCCACGTTGACCAATGTGATTGAAACGCTGCATGACAGCCACAAGGGATTTGCTGACATCGGTGAGCATTTGCAGGATCCGACCGCAAAACGCTTCTTTCTGGAAGAGTCGTTGACGCGGCAGCAGTTTGCCGGCGAACTCGAGAACGAGTTGGTGCGGCTGGGCAAACATGATGCGTCCATCGACGGCAAAATTG
>Ga0302326_10031450_pt1 | contig 10599 bp, 7 predicted proteins | sample Palsa_T0_3_FD_202264 | JGI IMG/M metagenome (GOLD analysis project Ga0302326, IMG submission 202264) | Peat permafrost microbial communities from Stordalen Mire near Abisko, Sweden - Palsa_T0_3 | ecosystem: Environmental > Terrestrial > Soil > Palsa > Peat permafrost | place: Sweden: Abisko...
AGAAAGTACCCCCCGGAGCTACGCGCTCCGGGCGACGCGGGGTGGCGCGTTGGCTGGCAGCTTGGAGGCGAAACGCAAAAATGAAGGAACGAACCGAATTTAGCTCCTCTTTACGACAAGGGAGCGCGCATGATGCTTATTTCAGAACGAACCTAGATTTTCGAGGAAAAACGCTGTTTTCGGGCCGTGGACGAACCTAGATCGAACCTAGATCGAACCTAAACGAACCTGGAATCGGCCGTATCGGAAGCATATCTCGCGCTAATATTGCGGTAGGCTTGGTCTACCGGCAAATTGCCCCGCCAATTAAATCAACTACTTAGCACGGCTGCGATTCTCCTGCTGGCAGGCCTCATCGCCTCGGCTCAGACCCCCGATCAGGTTCTCGTCGTCACCAATAGTAAATCGGCCATTTCCCGCGAAATCGGCGAATATTACGTGCACCGGCGCGGAATCCCACTTTCTAATGTCTGCATGATCGCCACGGCGCCCCAGGAAACGATTGCCCGTTCCATTTACAATGCCGAAATCGAGACGCCCATCGGTGCTTTCCTTAAGAGCCATGGATTGCAGGAAAAGATCCTGTACATCGTCCTGACCAGCGGCGTGCCCCTACGTGTCGACGGACCCGGGGATACTCTGCGCACCGAGAGGGCCTCGGTCGATTCGGAATTGACCCTGCTCTACCGGCGCATCCACGGCTCGACGATTCCCCTGCCAGGACCCATCGACAATCCGTTCTACCGCCATCAGGACACGCCATTCCGGCATCCGGCCTTCCCTATGTATCTGGTGACGCGCCTCGACGGTTACAGCATGAGCGATATGAAGGGGATGGTAGATCGTGCGCTGCTGGCGCGAAACACCGGAAAATTTGTGATCGACCTCAAGACGCGCGAAAACAATCCGGGAAATCAGTGGCTGCGGACGGCGGCGTTGCTGTTGCCGAAAGATCGCGTCGTGCTGGATGAGTCCGCCACCGTGTTAGCCGGGATTAAGGACGTGATCGGTTACGCCTCCTGGGGCTCGAACGATACGGACCGGAAACGCCGTTTTCTGGGGTTCGGCTGGCTGCCCGGCGCTATCGCGACGGAATTCGTCTCTTTCGACGCGCGGACTTTTCGGCCGCCACCCGAAAAGTGGGAGATCGGCGACTGGAACGATAAGCGGACATGGTACGGGGAGGCCCCGCAATCTCTCACCGCGGACTACATTCACGAGGGCGCAACCGGAGCGTCCGGCCAGGTCTTCGAGCCTTATCTGGCCTTCTGCCCGCGGCCCGACCTCGTCCTTCCGGCGTACTTCGCGGGCCACACGCTTGCAGAGAGCTTTTACGCCGGCATCCCAGGACTGAGCTGGATGAACGTGGTGGTGGGAGACCCGCTCACCCGGCTCCGGAACTAACGCGTTGCAGGGCGGCGTTATCATGAAAGCTAATGCCGGAATTATCGGAAATGAATTCATCCACATTGGAAATGAACCAATCTACGGTGGCGGTTTTTGGTCTGGGCTATGTCGGCTCAGTGACCGCCGCGTGCCTCGCCAGTATCGGACACCGCGTTGCCGGTATCGATAGCGACGCACATAAAGTCGAGTGCCTGAACTCGGGAAAAGCGCCATTTTTCGAACCCGGTCTGGAGGAAATTATTCGGAATTGCGCGGCAAACGGCAGCCTTTCCGCGACTTTGAAACTCGAGGAAGTTCTTTCCACGGCCGATGTTGCCCTGATCTGCGTGGGAACTCCGTCGGAGCGTAACGGCAACCTGGGGCTCGATCAGCTCCGCCGCGTCTGCGAGGGCATTGCGGCGGTATCGGAAACGCGGGATAAGCCTCTTATTGTGGCCATTCGCAGCACCGTATTTCCCGGAACGTGCGACGAAGTTGTCATCCCTATTTTCGACAAATGTCCAAAAATTACTGTGGTGGCGAACCCGGAATTTCTGCGCGAGGGCGTTGCCGTGGACGATTTTCTTTTTCCATCCCTGCTGGTGGTCGGCGGACACGATCCCGCCGCGGTGGCGCGTGTCGCTGGACTGTACGATAAGCTCGACACGAGGGCGTGCCTGGTAACGCTGCGGACATCCGAAATGATCAAGTATGCCTGCAACGCGTTCCACGCCGTGAAGATTGCCTTCGCCAACGAAATCGGGTCGCTGAGTGCGCAGCTCGGCGTGGACGGGCAGGAAGTGATGGCGACTTTGTGCCAGGACGTTAAGCTGAATGCCTCGAAAGCCTATCTGAAGCCGGGGTTTGCCTTCGGCGGCTCCTGTTTACCCAAGGATCTTCGGGCGCTCTCCTACCGGGCCAATCGGCTGGACGTGAAGATTCCGCTGCTCGACGCCGCCTTGCCAAGCAATCGGGAACATCTGGATCGGGCGATTCGGGCCGTGATGGACTCGGGCGCAAAAAAGGTCGGGATAATCGGGTTGACGTTCAAGGAAGATACGGACGATCTTCGCGAAAGCCCCGTGGTGGCGATGGTGGAGCACCTCATCGGCAAGGGGATGGATCTGCGGATTTTCGATTCGCACGTTAACCTCGACACCATCTACGGTAGTAACCGGAACTTTCTGCTCAATGCCATTCCGCACATCAGCCGCCTGCTGGCGGGTAAGCTGGACACGGTGCTCGCCTGGGCGGATCAGCTGGTTGTGACGCAGAAGCCGAATGCGGCACTGCTGGCGTCGATTCAGAACAGCGGCCTCCCGGTACTCGACCTGGCAAGTCTCACGGCGACGACCACGGTTGCAGTCGTCGCTTAATCTCTTTCCGAGCGTTGCCAGCGGCCTTCCAGATTGCCCCGGCAGAAGCGGAGGAAGCCTGCGAATATCGCGGCCTGCATGGCGGCAAGATATTGCAGGCCCCGGAAGATTTGCATGAGTCGGCGGCCGCGGATGAACTGTAGCCGTCCGACGGTGGTTGCGAGCCCGAAAGCGGCGTAGAGTACCAGGAAGAGAATGGCGGTGGGGGTTCGAAAAAAGAACGCTCCAATCAGAGCGAGAAATGCCCCTGCCAAAACAAGATGGGGCGTGAACCATCGCAATACCTTGTGCGACCAGAACACCCACGCGAAGATGCCGAAAGAAGGCGTGAGGCAGGTCGCGCAGAGACGCAGCGCCTGAAAGTCTCCGGCGCCGATGCGGACTCGACGCTTCCATTCGTCCGCAATCCGTAAGGGCAGCGCTTCCACCGCAAGGGCGCGGGGTTCGTACACGACTCGATAATTCTTCTCGCGGACCTTCATGCCGATTACGAAATCGTCGATGATGGTGTTGGTTGGGATCTCCTCCCAGAACAGCGAGGTACGGATGGCGTAGATGGCGCCGTTCGCCCCGAGGCAGGAATCGAGCGCGCTCTCCCGTGCTTTCAACCAGTTTTCGATCCGCCAGTAGACGTTTTCCTCGGTTTCGCCGCCAGCGCCTTTTTTGAAGGACAATTTCCCGCAGACACCGCCGATCGCCGAATCGGAAAACGGGGCATGGAGTTGGCGCAGAGCATCGCTGGCAAAAAATGTATTTGCATCTGTAAAAACCAGCATGTCGGGTGCTGGATTGGCCGCCCTGGCGCGGGCCACCAGATCTTTCAGCACCGCTACTTTGCCGCGATTTTCCTTGAATACTAAGACCCGGATTGCGTCATGACCCGCCGCGGCTGCCACGGCTTCGCTTCCTGTCCGGTCTTTCGACCCGTCTACCCCGATATAGGCGACCCACTTACCGGGCGGATAATCCTGTTCGAGCAGATTGCGGATTCGATCGCCGATGCAACTCTCCTCATCGTAGGCAGAGAGCACAATGGCCAACTGCGGTGTATCTCCCTGCACCGGATTTCCTGCGGCGGCCCGGTGACGGGGGCGAAGAAGCGCGAGCAGAACCGGAAAGACGATCCAGGAATAGACGATAACGCTGTGGATCGCAATCAGTGCAACATCCACCGGCGTCATCCGGCTTTCTCCGGGATATTGCGCGCGGGAACGCCTACTGCAGTGGCTCCATCCGGAACGTCCGCGATCACCACCGCATTCGCGCCGATACGGGCGCGCGAGCCGATGGTAACCGGGCCCACAATCTTCGCGCCTGCACCCACAAAGATGTCATCTCCTAGGACAGGTGACTGATAGCGCTCGGCGCCTATCGTAACCTGGTGTTCCAGTTTAATGTTGCTGCCGCCGCGGACCGAACTATTGATCACCACTCCGTCGCTGTGGATCAGGACGAAGCCGGGACCGAAATCGGCGCCTCTGCCGATTATGCAGCCGCCTAAAATACCGTTCACTTTGTTGAAGATCATCGAAAAAGGCGAGAGCCCGGCGCGTTGCGACGCCTGCATGAGGCGGTAAACGATCATGGCGAACGTGCCATCCGTCAGCATTGTTTTCACGATGCTACGGGAAGAGGAGTCGCCGTACAGCCAGGCAGCCTTCGCCTGCAGATCGGACTGGATCAGCGCTATGAGTGAAGGTCTCATAATCTCAGGCGCGCGCCGGATACTTGGCCAGGATCGCTTCGAACCGGTGGGCAATCTTATCCCAGCCGAACTCCTGTTCCACCAGGGTCCATGCCGCCTCGGCCTGCGCGTTGCGAAGATCCCTGTCAGCCAGAAGTTCGAGACATCGTTCCGCGAACGCCGGAGCATCGTCGGCGATACAGATATCGCGCGAAGGGTTGACCTCCAGGCCTTCCGCTCCGATCGTCGTGGAGACCACCGGAGTTCGCGCCGCCATGGCTTCATAGATCTTCATGCGCGTCCCGCCGCCAATGCGCAGCGGAACAATCGACACTGCGGCCTTCCACAGCCAGGGCCGCACCTCGGGCACGGTGCCGGTGATTTCGATGAGCGGGTCGCGTTCGCCCAGCCGGAGAATTTCGCGCGACGGGGTGCGGCCGACAATCGAGAGGCGGCAATCGGGTCGCCGGACGCGGATCAACGGCAGCACGTCCTGGCAAAACCAGCGCATGCCATCGATGTTGGGAAGCCAATCCATGGAACCCACGAAGACGAGTCCATCGCGGGGCGATGCTTGTGGCGGAGTGAAGTACGCGACGTCGACTCCGGTGGGAATGAACGAGACGGGAGCGATGCCGAACATTTCCTGCAGTTGGGTCGCATCCTCCCGGGATACCGCAATCACGTGGCGCGCCGTGCGGCAGACTTCGCCTTCATACCGGAACATGCGGCTGGCCTGTAATTGCAGGTAGAGGCGTTCCGCGATGTTCCGCGCGTTTTGCGCGTGCCGCCGCCAAAGTACCGTTTCGACGTTATGCTCGAACACCACGCAGGGACGCATCGAAGGAAAGTTGATGGCGGGCGTAACGAAATCGCAGACGATGCTGTCGAAGTTTTCCTTCCGGATGATTTCCGCGAGTACCCCGGCCATGGCAGCCGACCGGTAGCGAAAGATTGCCACCGGGAACCGGGAAAAAACGCCTCGCGCCAGTTGCGCCACAAAGGCCGGTGAAGTCCTTCCCGGCGCGCGATGCGCAACGGTATAGACCTTGGCGCAATACTGGCTGCTGAGGCGTTTGCCCGTGCCAGCCGGGTCATCGTCGAAGGCCGCATAATGCACTTCGTGCCGAGTGGCGATGCGCTTCAGCATTTCCAGCGTGCGGATGTGGCCGCCCTTCGTCGTCGGATGCAGCAGATCCGACTTCACCCAGAGAATCTTCATGCGCGCCGGGCGCCCGCACTTAGAACGAGAGGATCAGTCCAGCGCTCGCGCCGGCCGGTGATAAACGTATCGCCCCAGATCTGAAGATTGAGCAAACTCCAGATGCGGTCCGTATAGTCGTGCGATCCGGCGACGTGATCGCCGATCAGATTTCGAACGGCACCCAGATCGCAGCAGGAAGCCAGCAATCCTGCCGGTTCGAGCAGAGCTTCCAGAAGGGGAAACGCGCGCCGGTCCCGCAGCCACTGCCGCAGGGGCGTGGGGAAACCCATCTTTTTGCGATGCACAATGCCGGCGGGCAGCAAATCGGAAACCGCCTCCTTGAAAATGTGCTTCTGGATGTTGCCGTGAATCTTCAGACGGTCGGGCACGCTCATGGCGAACTCCACAAGCGTGTGGTCGAGAAACGGGACCCGGCTCTCGATAGAGGAAGCCATGCTCATCTGGTCCTGCTTCATGAGTAACTCGACGAGGTAGGTTTTTTGATCGGCGTAGAGCATGCGGGGCAGCAGAGGCGTGGCGGCGCGGCTGTTCCAGTAACCGAGAAAGTTATCGTATCCGCCGTCAGTGCCGCCTTTGAGCAATTCCTTGCGTTCATCGGCCGGGAACGGCGAATAGAAATTGTCGATGTATAGCGATTCGATCGATTCTTCGCGCCCGAGAAAACTGTGGCCGAGTTTCCGGCGAATATCCCGCGAGAGCAGCCGATTCGTGGCAATCTGGGAACGCACCAAGCCGCGCAGACCGGCGGGCACGACGCCCTGATAAGCCGATAGCATCCGCAGGTTCATACGCGTCCAGCTATATCTGGTATAGCCCGCAAAAAGCTCGTCGCTGCCTTCTCCAGTGAGGACGACTTTCACCTCGCGCGCGGCCAGTTGCGAAACGAAATGAAGCGAAACGCTGGATGGCCAGGAGATAGGTTCGTCTTCGTGCCAGACAAGCCGGGGCAGGGCAGAGAAGAATTCGTCCATCCCGACGACCACTTCATGATGATCGGTTCCGATGAGCCTGGCGACTTCCGCCGCATATGTCAACTCGCTGTAAGGCGCCTCCGCGTAGCCCACCGAAAACGTTTTTACGGGACCGTCGGCCTTGCGCCGGATCATAGCCGCGATGGCGCTGGAATCCACGCCGCCGCTCAGGAACATCCCGAGAGGCACATCGCTCATCAGGCGCATTTCAACGCTTTCTTCGACCCGCTGGCGCGTTTCGGCAATCCACTCCTGGTCGCTTTGGGAACTCTGCTGCGCGGGCGGCAGAGGAACGTTCCAGTACTGCCGGATCTGGGGCTCGCCTTTGTGGATGTCGAGCAGCAGCGTGTGGCCGGGCATCAGCTTCCGAATGCCCTGGAACATCGTCTCTTCGCCGCTCCCGTAGCCGAACGTAAAGTATTCGGGCAGCGAGGCGGCGCGCATGGACGGGGAAATGGAAGGATGCTCGAAGAGAGCCTTGATTTCCGATGCGAAAGCGAACGTGCGGCCGTTCCAGAAGTAATAGAACGGCTTTATGCCCAGGCGATCGCGAGCGCAGAAAAGCTGCTGCCGGGTCTTATCCCAGATTGCAAAAGCGAACATGCCGCGGAAATGTTTTACGCAATTCTGACCGTATTGCTCCCAGGCATGCAGGATGGTTTCGGTATCGCAATGAGAATGGTAGCGGTGGCCTGCCTGCTCGAGCGCCGGACGCAGAGCCGCGTGATTGAAGATTTCGCCGTTATAGACGATCCACAGCTCACCGGTTTCATTCGTCATCGGCTGCTGGCCGGTTGCCAGATCGATAATGCTGAGGCGGCGGTGGCCCAGTGAGGCCCACTCGTCGTGCCACACACCGGTGTCGTCGGGACCACGGTGTGCAATGGCGTCGGTCATGCGCCTGAGGGTGCTCGCGCTGCCACTGCCGGCAGGCGAGGTGTTTACGAAACCGGCGATTCCGCACATAAATTCAGTGTAGATGACCGGGACTCAGAGACCATTGCTGCCCTGAGATAATCGCGGATTGTGCGAAGTATCGCGGAAATTCGGTTCAGACTCCTTCAGGAAGCGGCGAATGCGCGGCTGTTTGCCTTCGCTCCTTCTCTGCCTCCTGAAGCGCGGGGCGCCAAACCTCTCACGTTACTGCCGCCGCTGAATGTGGCTGCGGCGCACATTCGCGGGTCGCCACTGGCTGAGGAGCTCGAACGACTGGCCGAGGATATCTGCGCGCACCGGTTCCCCATCCTGGGATACGTGGTGGAAACCGGACCGGAGATTCGATGGCGGCGCGATTCCGTTCATGATGTCGAGAGCGGGTTGAGCTATTTCCGCCGTATTCCTTATCTCAACGCGGCGCTTGCGGGTGACCACAAGATCATCTGGGAACTCAACCGCCATCAGCATCTGGTGGTGCTGGCCCAAGCTTGGCGGTTGACCGGGCGGGGCGAATTCCTTGCGGAAATCCCTCGCCAACTCGAAAGCTGGTGGGATCAAAACCCGTTTCTGCGTGGCATCAACTGGGCCAGCGCGCTGGAGGTGGCGTACCGTGCTCTTTCGTGGATCTGGGTGTACCATCTGGCCGGGCCAGGCCTTCCCGTGGCCTGCACCGGGCGTCTGCTGAATGAGTTGTACCGGCACGGCGTTTACCTGGAGCACAACCTTTCGGTCTACTTCGCGCCCAACACGCACCTGCTCGGAGAAGCCGTTGTGCTGCATGCACTGGGCGTGCTGTTCCCCGCCTGGCCGCGCGCTGCGAAGTGGAAGTCGCGGGGCGGCAAGGTTGTGGCTCAGGAAATGACCAAACAGGTGCGCGCCGACGGCAGCCACTTCGAACAATCGAGCGCCTATCACGTTTACGCGACGGATCTGTTCCTCTTCCACGCGCTGCTCGAATCGCCCGACGCGCCGTATCGGGACAAACTGCGCCTAATGGCGGACTACCTGGCCGCCCTGTCCGCCGATGATGGCATGATTCCCCTTCTCGGCGACGATGACGGGGGCAGGCTTTTTCATCCCCACGGCAACCGGCGGCGGTTCGGGGCCGCGACGCTGGCCACGTGCTGCGCCGTTTTGGGCCGGAACGACTGGCCGTGCCTGCCCTCGGATTTCCTGGAGCAGGCGGCGTGGTTGTGCGGCGAAGCGGCTTTTCATACGCGTCCGGGAGGATCGGCGACGGCGCACGCTCGTTTGTTCCCCGATGCCAACGTCGCCGTGCTCTCTGCCGCCCCGGCCCATATCGTGGTCGACGTGCGGGCTTTCGGACACGCCAACGCAGGACACAGCCACGCCCATGCACTCTCGGTTGTCTGCCGGCGCGATGGTCGGGATATCCTCATCGACCCCGGCACTTACACTTATGTAGGCGAACCCGAGTGGCGCACTCGTTTTCGCGGAACCGCTTTTCATAACACCGTGACGGTGGACGGGCTCGACCAGGCGACCGGAACCGGTCCGTTCCGATGGGCGGATAAACCGGCGAGCGAAGTCCTGTGCTGGAGCGAAAATCAGGATTGGTGTTTCCTTGATGCCGTTTGCACGTTTCACGTTTTCCGGCATCGGCGGCGGCTGCTGTGGCTAGTACAGTACGATATGCTGGCAGCGGTCGACGTGGTGGAGAACGGGGCCGAAGAATATCGAATCGAGCAGTTCTGGCATTGCGGCGATGCCGTGACGGAGATTTCGAAGGGCAACTACCGGATCGGCTCCGGCGCATCGCTCGTTGTGCCCCCGTCAAGCGATGTTGTCGTAAGTGAGGGCTGGCAATCGGAACTTCCGGGAATCAAGGTCCCGGTGCCCGTAATCGTCGTGAGGCGGACAGCGAAATTGCCCGTGACCTTGGGCGCCATCCTGTTCCTGCGGCCGCAGAGCGACGCGACCCTGACAGTCGAGGATTACGAGAACGGCATCCGGCTCATTGGGCGTGACGGCCAATCGATTGAATTTCCGATGATTGGCGATCCCGTGATCCGCTGGTTGCCCGCAAGCTAAAATGGGCGGATTGGCCGAAAAAATCCGGATTGCCTACCTCGTTAGCCGTTACCCTGCGACAAACCACACTTTCATCCTGAGGGAGATCGTGGCGCTCCGCGCGTTGGGATTCGATATCCAGGTGATTGCGATCCGTGGCGCGGAACGGCCTGACGAGGCTCTGACCGGCGTTGAGCGGGCCGAAAAAGACCGGACCTTTGTCGTCCTTCCGTTCGGAACGCATTTCCTGTCCGCCCACATTGCAACCGCATTCCGAAATCCCGCCAACTACCTGAAGGGCCTGCTTCTTGCGCTCCGGCTAGGTGGATACAATCTGCGGTCCAGTCTCTTTCACGTCATCTATTTCGCGGAATCCGTGGTGGCCGGCCGTGCAGCTCGGCAAGCCGGGTTCCGCCATCTCCACTCACATTTCTCATCCACAGTAGGGCTGATTGCCTCGCGCATCTTCGGGCTGCAATTCTCGATCACACTTCACGGTCCCGACGAGTTTCGGGACACCGTAGGTTTCGGGATGCGAGAGAAGGTTGCGAACTCGGCTTTCATCAGTACCATCAGCCAGTATGCCCGCAGCCAGATCATGCTGGCATCCAATCCCGAGGACTGGCCAAAGATCGAGATCTGCAGACTGGGGGTGGATCCTGCTGTCTTCCTGCCCGGTCCCGAGCGCGCCGAGCCTGTAGTCTTCCGGATGATTTGCGTCGGTCGGCTGGCTCCCGTGAAGGCACAGCGGATTCTGATTCAGGCTTGCACACGGCTGGTGTCGTCGGGCTGGCGGCTTCAGTTGCACCTCGTGGGTAGCGGGCCGGATTCAGCTTCTTTGCGGCAGTTTGTGGAATCTTCGGGAATGGCGGAGAACGTAGTTTTCGAGGGGCCTCGAAACCAGGACGAAGTGATCGCGCTTTATCGCAACGCGGACGTTTTCGCGCTGGCGAGTTTCGGCGAAGGCATCCCGGTGGTGCTGATGGAGGC
>Ga0302326_10031451_pt1 | contig 10599 bp, 5 predicted proteins | sample Palsa_T0_3_FD_202264 | JGI IMG/M metagenome (GOLD analysis project Ga0302326, IMG submission 202264) | Peat permafrost microbial communities from Stordalen Mire near Abisko, Sweden - Palsa_T0_3 | ecosystem: Environmental > Terrestrial > Soil > Palsa > Peat permafrost | place: Sweden: Abisko...
ATGTCGAGGTCACGCACGTGAACCTCAACGATCACACTAACGAAGGCATGCGCCATCGCTCGCTTCCGCTTTTCAGCGTCCAGTATCATCCCGAGGCCTCGCCCGGCCCGCACGACGCCCGCTACCTGTTTGACGATTTCATCGCGATGATGAAGGACGCCGCGCGATGAGGAGTGAGGGGGGTGGACGCGCAGCAGAGTCGTTGACAAAGCCGGCGCCAATACTGCGCCCAACCCAGAAGCCAAAAATAGGCAACCTGTCATTCCGAGCCCGTTTTCGCGGGCGAGGAATCTGCTCTTGATATGGAACGCCACTACTACATGTATATGATGGCCAGCCTTTCCCGACGGCTTTATGTGGGCGTGACCAATAATCTGTTACGCCGCACCCGAGAGCACGGGGAGGGACAGATTCCCGGTTTCACGACGCGATACCGTATCCATCGCCTAGTTTATTTCGAGCGCTTTCAATACGTCCGTTCGGCCATTTCCAGGGAAAAGCAGGTAAAGGGATGGCGACGCTCCCGAAAGGTGTCTTTGATCGAGGCCCAAAACCCCACGTGGGCAGACCTGTCAGAAAGTTGGAAGCCTGCGACCACCGAGCATGAGCAGATCCCTCGCCCAAACAGCGGGCTCGGGATGACAAGTGAGAGGCCCGGAGCGCCCCGTCAATAGAATGCCGAAACGCACAGACATCAAGAAAATTCTGATCATCGGCTCCGGCCCGATCGTCATCGGACAGGCGTGCGAGTTCGACTATTCCGGCACGCAGGCCTGCAAAGCACTGCGCTCCGAGGGCTACGAAGTCATCCTCGTCAATTCCAATCCCGCGACGATCATGACCGACCCAGAAATCGCGGACCGCACCTATATCGAGCCGCTTGCGAAGGAATATCTCGAAGCCATCATCGCCGCCGAGCGGCCCGACGCGCTGCTCCCAACCGTGGGCGGCCAGACCGGCCTGAATCTCGCTGTCGAGCTGGCCGAAGCCGGCATCCTCGAAAAATACGGCGTCAAACTCATCGGCGCTTCGCTCCGCGCCATAAAAATCGCCGAGGATCGCCTGCTCTTCAAGGACGCCTGCCGCAGGATTGGTCTCGAGGTTCCGGCATCCGCCGTGGTCAACGAAATTCCCGAGGCCATCAAGCTCGCCGATGAGCTGGGCTATCCCGTGGTCATCCGCCCGTCGTTCACGCTCGGCGGCACCGGCGGTTCGATTGCCTACAACCGCGAGGAATTCGCCGATTCTATCGCCCGCGCGCTCGACGCGAGCCCGGTCCGTCAGGCGCTGATCGAGGAGTCCGTCATTGGCTGGAAGGAATTCGAGCTCGAGGTGATGCGCGATCATCGCGACAATTTTGTCGTCATCTGCTCGATTGAGAATGTGGACCCCATGGGCATCCACACCGGCGATTCGATCACCGTCGCTCCCGCGCAAACGCTCACGGACAAGGAATATCAGCGCATGCGCGACGCGGCTGCCGCGATCATTCGCGAAGTCGGCGTCGAGACGGGCGGCTCGAACATCCAGTTCGGCATTGATCCCGAAACCGGCCGCATGGTCGTGATCGAAATGAATCCGCGCGTCTCGCGCAGTTCCGCGCTCGCCAGCAAGGCCACCGGTTTTCCGATCGCGAAAATCGCCGCCAAGCTCGCCGTCGGCATGACCCTCGACGAGATTCCCAACGACATCACCCGCAAGACGCCTTCGTGCTTTGAGCCGAGCATTGATTACGTCGTCGCCAAGATCCCCAAGTTTCAGTTCGAGAAATTCCCCGGCAGCGAAACTACGCTCACCACGCAGATGAAGTCTGTCGGCGAGGTGATGGCCATCGGCCGCACGTTTCAGGAATCGCTCTGCAAGGCCATCCGCTCCCTCGAGCCCAGCACCGCCTGGCGCGCTCCGGCCGAGGTCACCACCGCGCTTTTGCGCGAAAAGCTCCATGTCCCCGGCCCCGACCGCATCCACTGGCTCTTTGAGGCGCTCGAGCGCGGGATGTCGCGCGACGAGGTTTGCTCGCTCACCAAAATCGATCCGTGGTTCATTCGCCAGATGGAGGACATGGTCGCGCTCGACCGCCGCGTGGCCGCAAGTTCGTTGCGTGGCATTTCGCGCGAGCTGCTTCTGGAATCGAAGCGCTCCGGCGCCAGCGACGAAGAGCTGGCCAAATTGTGGAATGTGAAGTCCGCGTCCGTGCGCGCCCGCCGTCACGAACTCGGCGTGATCCCGGTTTTCAAGCGCGTGGACACCTGCGCCGCCGAATTCGAATCCTTCACGCCGTATCTCTATTCGACGTACGAGGAAGAAGACGAATCCGGCGCCATGGATCGCCCCAAGGTCGTCATCCTCGGCAGCGGCCCCAGCCGCATCGGGCAGGGAATCGAATTCGATTATTGCTGCTGCCACGCGGCTCTAGCTCTCAAGGAAGACGGTTACGAGACCGTCATGATCAATTGCAACCCCGAAACCGTCTCGACGGATTACGACACCTCCGATCGCCTCTATTTCGAGCCGCTCACTCTCGAAGACGTCCTCGCGGTTCTCGAGCGTGAAAAACCGCAGGGCGTGATCGTGCAATTCGGCGGGCAGACCCCCTTGAACCTTGCGCTCGAGCTAAAGCGCAACCACGCGAAGATCATCGGCACTGACCCCGAATCAATTGATCTCGCGGAAGATCGCCGCCGCTTCGGTGCGCTCCTCGCGGAGCTGAATATCCCGCAGCCGCGCGGAGGCACAGCGCTAGCGCCGCAGGAAGCCGTCGCCACCGCGGCCGAGATCGGCCTGCCGGTTCTCGTCCGGCCGAGTTACGTTCTCGGCGGCCGCGCCATGGTGATCGCGTACGATTTGAAAACCGTCGAGGAATATGTCGCGCAGGCGGCGCAGATCGGTTCAGGTACCGACCCCAAGCGCCCGATCCTGATTGACCAGTTTCTCGAAGACGCCACCGAAGTTGACGTGGACGCTCTCGCCGATGGCGAAGATGTCGTCATCGGCGGCATCATGGAGCACATCGAGGAAGCCGGCATCCACTCCGGCGACTCTTCCTGCGTTCTCCCCTCGGTCTCGCTCAAGCCCGAGGTCCTCGCGCGCATTCGCGACTACACCGTCCGTCTCGCCCGCGCCCTTCACGTCGTCGGCTTGATGAACGTGCAGTACGCTATCCAGCACGACACGGTGTACGTGCTCGAAGTGAATCCGCGAGCCTCGCGCACGATTCCGTACGTTAGCAAAGCCACCGGTGTCCCGCTCGCGAAAGTCGCCGCGCGCCTGATGACCGGCCGCAAGCTCAAGGATCTGCATCTCCCAGTCGTGGACATGAACGGTGTGAAGGAACTCGCCGTCCACGATTTCTACGCCGTGAAGTCGCCCGTGTTTCCGTTCAATAAATTCCGCGGCGTGGATACGATCCTCGGCCCCGAGATGCGCTCCACCGGCGAAGTCATGGGCATCTCTTCGACGTTCGGCCTCGCGTTCGCCAAGGCGCAACTCGCCGCCGGCCAGCGCCTGCCGCTCTCGGGAGTCGTTTTTATCAGCGTTAACGACCATGACAAGCGCCACGTCGCCGCCATTGCCAAGGATTTGGCTGCAGTCGGCTTGAAAATTACCGCAACGCGCGGCACTGCCGCGGCTCTCACGCGCGCGGGCGTTGAAATCGAAGCGGTGTATAAAGTGAATGAAGGCAGGCCGAATATCGTGGACCTGATCAAGACCGGCAAAGTGAATCTGGTCATCAACACGCCGCTCGGCCGCGAGTCCTTCTACGACGAAAAATCCATTCGCCGCGCCGCCGTCCGTTACAACGTTCCCTGCATCACCACTTTATCCGCGGCAAGCGCCGCCGCCCGCGGCATTCGCGCCATGGCCGGCCACGCGCCCGACGTCGCCGCGCTTCAGGATCTCCACCGCCGCAAATCCACCGCCGCCACCTGATCCGTGCCGCCGCAATGCACCGGTTTCGTAGAGGCGCAGCACCGCTGCGCCCGGCGCTGATCCTTTGCGTTGCGTCGCCCACATGCGATCGATCGTGAGCGCTCAGCCGGAATCCTTCGTTGCCGCCCATCATCCAATGCCATCGGTGCTGAAATCTGACTCTGCCCTCGCCGCATGTACCGCCGCCCGCTGTTGCCGCTGTCTGGAGCCGCGTGTATCATGACTGCCTCCATGGAGTCCCACTGTATTCCATTCCGCGAAATCCCTCACACGACCAAACTCTTCGCGTCCTTTCTTGAAGATTTCGCGCGCGTGTCGTCTTATTATGCTCATCCACCCACTGCCGCGGGTATTGACGCAGCCGCGCGCGAAGTCCGTCTCGATTCCGCCACGCGTCGCAGCGGCGTGGAAATCCTCCGCGAGCAAAATCAGCGCTTTTCACCGGATGGCAAACTCGATTCCCCGACCGCGCGCAATCTCGACCGTCTCGCAGCGGGCGCCGTCGCCATCGTCACCGGCCAGCAGGTCGGTCTCTTTTCCGGTCCGGCGTACACCTTTTACAAAGCCGTCTCGATCGTCCGGTGCGCTGAGGAAACCACGCGCCGCGGCGCCGACGCCGTCCCGATTTTCTGGCTCGCAACCGAAGATCACGATCTCGCCGAGATCAATCATTCGTTGTGGAACACGCGCAGCGGCCTCGCGCGTTACGAGTTGCCCGCGAAAGACGCGGATGCCGGCCGGCACGTCGGCGAAGTCGTTCTCGGGGGTGAGATCGAGCCGCTTGTAGCAACCGCCGCGCAGACTCTCGAAGGCGCCCACTCCGAGGACGTTGCCCGCGCTCTCCGCGAATCCTATACGCCGGGTGAAAGCTACGGCTCGGCGTTCGGAAAGCTCATGGCGCGGCTTTTCGCGGGGCGGGGAATTATCTTCATCGATCCCCTGGACGTTCGTTTCCATCGCCTCGCTGCGCCCGTTTACCTGCGCGCGCTGGAAGAAACCGATTCGCTCCGCGAAGCGCTGCTCGCGCGTTCGAAGGAACTCGCCGGCGCCGGTTTCCACGACCAGGTCAAGGTCACGCACGAATCCACGTTGCTCTTTTACAAAGTTGGTGGTCGCCGCGAGCCGCTTCGCAGCCGCAACGGAAAATTCTTTGCCGGCGATGCCGAATTCACCCGCGATCAGCTCGCCGCAGCGGTCAAGTCCTCGCCGGAATCGTTCACTCCCAGCGCTCTCCTGCGTCCTGTCGTGCAGGACACGCTGCTCCCAACCGCCGCCTACTTCGGTGGGCCCGCGGAAGTCGCCTACATGGCGCAGACCCAAGTTATCTATCGCAAGATCCTCGGCCGCATGTCCGCGATTCTTCCTCGCGCCAGTGTCACAATCGTCGAGCCGCCGATCGCGCGCTTCCTGGCGCAGTATGGTCTGGAGATTCGCGATCTTTTCGCCGGGCCGCAGCACCTTCGCGCGAAAATGGAGCAGAAATCTCTCCCGGCAGCGCTCTCCAGCCGTTTCGACGACAGCGAAGCAGCGATCCGCGCCCTGCTCAAGGATTACGAGGAGCCGCTTGCCCGCCTCGACTCCACACTTCTGGAAGCCCTTCACGCCTCCGAGCGTAAGATGCTTCATCAGATCGAACAGCTGAAGGGAAAGGTCGCCCGCGCCGAGAATTTCCGCTCGGGAATTCTCGACCGCCACGAACGCATCCTGCTCGATTCGCTTTATCCCGGCGGCGGTTTGCAGGAGCGCACCCTGTGCGCCCTGCCGCTGCTCGCGTCAATCGGCCCGAGTCTCCTCGACGATCTCACCGCCCTCGCCTCGCCCACTGAGTCAGCCGGCAGCCATTCCTGCGTCAACCAGCACCACGTCCTTGTCGTAGGGGCGTAGATCTGCCACGCCCGGCGAAGATGTTTGGCATGACCCCGCCCTTCGAGCGCACTCTCCCCCGCCTTTGCCTTTCGCAACCATCCGTCAACTCTTACCTCTAAACTTGCCCCACCCCGCGTGTTAAAATACCGTTTCTTCATTCCGCGAACTCGCCCAGGAGGGCCGCACACGATGAAACTCACGCCGGGAAAATTGAAGGGCCTGAAAGCCGTATCCAACTCGCGCGACGTGATCGCCGCCGCTGCCATGGACCAGCGCGGATCGCTCAAGAGCGCCATCGCCAAGGATAAGGGCATAGACAAGGGCGCCGTCACCCCGCAGATGCTGGAGGAGTTCAAGACCGCGGTCGTGAAGGTTCTCACGCCGCATGCGAGCGCCATCCTGCTCGATCCCGAATACGGTCTTCCCGCCGCTCTTGCTCGATCGAAAAACGCGGGACTGTTGCTCGCCTATGAAAACAGCGGTTACGACAACACTCGTCCCGGCCGCCTCCCCGACCTTCTCGACATCTGGTCCGTCCGCCGCCTCGTCGCCGCTGGCGCCGATTGCATCAAGATTCTGCTCTATTACACGCCGTTCGATCCGCCGGCCGTGAACGAGATTAAGCACGCCTGGGTCGAACGCATCGGCGCCGAGTGCACCGCTTCGGACGTGCCGTTTTTCCTTGAATTGGTTGGCTACGACGAGGGCGCGGACGAGAAGGACATCGCCTACGCGCGCAAGAAGCCCGATATCGTCGCGCGCGGTATGGCCGAATATTCGAAACCTCAATACGGAGTGGATGTCCTCAAAGTCGAGGTCCCGGTGAACATGGCCTACGTCGCCGGCGCCAAAGCCTGCAAGGGTGAATCCGCCTACACGCGCGACCAGGCCAAGCAACTTTTCCTCAAGGCCGCTACCTCGGCCAAGCTGCCGTTCATCTATCTTTCTGCCGGCGTGAGCAACGATGTCTTCACCGAGACTCTCGAGCTTGCCGCCGAATCAGGCGTCAAATTTTCGGGCGTTCTCTGCGGCCGCGCCACCTGGAAGGAAGCCATCCCGGTCTACGCGAAGCAAGGCGTGAAGGCGCTCGAGGATTGGCTAGGGGATCAAGGCGTGAAGAACATCAACAACGTGAACGATCGCTTGAAAGCCGCCAGCCCCTGGTCCAGCTTCTAACTGTGCCGCAGGAAGCAGAGGAACCAAAGGAAGCAGGGGAAGCGGAGGAAAACCCTACCTCCGACTATTATTTAGTCTCCGACTAAATTACCCGGAAATGTCATTCTGGGCGAAGTGGCCGGATTTTTTCTTGTGCCCCGCTCTTGCGGGACGTCCGGTCACAAGAAAGGGCTCCCAGGTCGACGGTTTGTCGAGCCTGGGTGATTCGTCGAAGAATCTCTCTTCGGCGGTGCCAACGGGCAGAGTTCCTAACTCCTCAACTTCCGCCGTCCCCGCCTCACTTCCCGCACTGCGCCTCAACCTGCGTTTCCATATCCGGATCAAGCACCGCGCCGCGCCTCGATCTCGCCGAGCACACTTGATTCGCGCTCAACCCCAGTGCACCTCGGAGGTCCGCGCCCTCGAGACTGGTTCCGGTAAGGTCCGCGCCGTTCAGCACCGTTCCTGTCAGTTCCGCCCCACCCAGATTCGCGCCGCGCAGGTCCGCGTCAATCAGAATGGCGCTTTCCATTTGTGCGCCGCCAAGGTCCGCCCCGGGCAGCTTCGCCGACCATAGATAAGCGCTCCGAAGATCGGCATGGTCCATGTGCGCGCCGCCCAGATACGATTCGCGCAAGTCCGCTTTCTCCAGGTTTGCGCGGGTCATCGTAGCGCCCGGCAGCCGAGCCGTGTAAACGCTCGCGCCCTCGAGCCGCGCATCCACCAGGATCGCGTCCGCCAGCGAACAGTACGAAAGGTTTGCGTAACGCAGATCCGCGCGGCGAAGATCGGCCCCATCCAGATTCGACCGGTCGAGATTCGTGTGATTCATCTGCGCATGGTCCATCACCGCAAACCGCATGTTGCTTTGTCCCAGGTCCGCGCTGCGCAGGTCCGCCTCGGACAAGAACGCTCCCTGAAAATCAGCGCGCCATAGATGGGCGTTTGCCAGAAACACGCCGTACCCCTGAGCGTAGCGGAATTTCGCGCTGTTCTCGCGCAGGCCATCCACCGAAGCGACCTCTTCGTCTGCGCCATTCCAGTTTGCCGGTCTCCGCGAAATCGATGCCTCCGTCAGATCGGCGTAGGGATCGAACGCCAGCCACCAGAATGCGGTCGGCGCCCATCTTCGTATATTCGCCGCCCCGTACTGCGGCGCTCGTGTGCGGTCGTGGGGCACTCCCGCGATCGTCCCCGCCGACAGCAGCAACAACACTCCGCCAAGAACGGTCGCCACTGAAATGGGATTGATCGCTTTGATCTTTGCGATCAACCGTTGCGTCCACTGTTTCTCGATTGCCCACCGTTCCTGCGCCCGTCCTACTTTCGTCGTGGCGTAGGCGGCAATCCCCGTCGCAATCACCACCAGCAACGCATGTAGGATGGTGCCGTGGATTTCCAGCCGCGTCAGGTAGCGCGCCCAGAAAAGCAGCAGCGTGGCCGGCACGATCCAGTACGCCGCCAGCAGCGACACTCCCTTTTCCACCAGTCGCGAGGACGATGGATCGGGGTTCATCCAGCGGAAATGGGTGCGCAGCAATCCCGAGATCATTCCTGGCCCGCGATCGCCCAGCGTATGCCCGTCGGGGAAGATGGCCGGCAGCTCCATCACCGCATCCCACAGGCGCTGCAAATGAAAATGAAAAAGCAGATAGAGAATGAACAGCGCCACCGGCACGATCAGATACGATTCCGCTGTCGGAAGCGCGGCCGCCGCGGCGCGCGAGTGAAGAAAGGGAATCACAGCGGAATCCGTAAGCAGCTGCGTGTCGCGCGTTCTCCAAATTACCAGCCACGAAACCGCGCTCGCCGCTGTCATGGCTCCAAAATAACGAAACGCATTTTGCGATTCGCGTTGGAATGCGGCAACCGCCTCGAATTCCATCAGCGGCGGCGCCAGCAGTGCGTCTCGCAGGTTTGCGCCCGCGAATTGGCGCGGCACCAGCCCCATCGCTGTTTCCAGCGACGCGCCCTCCAGGTTTGCGCCCTCCAGATTCGCGCCCACCAGGCACGCCTCCTCCAGATCGGCCCGCACCAGGCACGCGTCGCGCAGGTCCGCGAGCAGCAAATCCGAGGCTCGCAAATTCGCGTCGTGAAGGTCGGCGAGCCGCAGGTTGACGCTGATCAGGTCCGAAGACTCCAGCTCAGCGCCGGAAAGATCGGCCCTCTGGCCCATCACGCCGTGCGATTCCACCCATTCGCGATGGCTCGCGAGTTTTTCGTCGAACGCCCAATCCTTGTAAAGCCTCTGAGGCGCTTCGGGCGCCGATGCGATGGGCCCGATGGACTCCATCGGTGCCTCGGGGATCTCCGCTTGCGAAGGCTCCTCCGGAATCTCCATCGGATTCTCGCTCGCTTGTCCTCGAGTCGTTGACTCGCGGACCGCGATGTACGGATTTTCGTATGGCCATTGCGATTCATTCGAGCCCAGCCGCCGGATGCTTTGCGCGTTCTCCGTGGAGGTCCCTATGGGCGTCTCGTCAGCGCCAGCATCGCGCCGCACATCGGAGATAGGCTCCGCGTCGGTGTCAATTCGCGGGGATTCGTAGACGGCCGACTCTTCCTGCACGTTCTCCGCAACGACCGGCTCGGCGGAGATGTCGGTCGAAACGTCGCCCACCGCGCCGACCCGGGCTCCGTTGAACGCCTGCGCGAATTCCTCCTCGCGCACCTCTTGATGGATTTCTTCACGCACTTGAGCCCAAAGATCCGGCGCCGCCACCGAGGAAGTTTCCTCGGACGGAAATAATTTCTCGAGAACGTCGGCGGCGGACGGCAGCGCCTCCGCCGGGATCGGTGGCTCCAGCATTCCCGTGACAACGCTATAATCTACCGCAGCGCGCTCGCCAGGCTCCTGCGGTTGGGCGTCGCCAGCCGACTCGGCAGCCGATTCCGCCGCCACTTTATCCGCGGCGTCGGCCCGCACTTCGGCCAAAGTTTCCTCGCTTGCTCCGTTCGTGGAATCCTGCTCGATAGGTATTTGCTTTTCCGGCGTGGTCTTCGGCGGGCGCTTGAAAGTCAGCAATCGCGCTAGTAAGTTTCGCTTTTTCGGTGCGGCGTTCGCTGGGGGCTCCTCGGCTTTCGGCTCCAAGGGCTTCTCCGGTTGGACAGCAACCTCATCTTCATGCGACTTTTCGACAGCCGGTGGTTCGGCGAAAAGTTCCGCCAGCGCATCCGCTGCCGGAGGCAGGTTGCTCGCCGGTATCAATCCGTTTGGCGGCTCTCGCAGAGCCATTTCAGCCAAGACAGTCGTTACCTGTGCCGCCGCTTCTCCTGACGTGGCCTCGACCGGAGCCTCTTGCACACCCTCATTGGCAGCCTTCGGGCGTTCTTCTCCCTCTTCAGCCGCAAATAGACGTTGGAACAGTGGCGCCACCGTGAATCCCTCTTTTGCCCTCGAAAAGCCTGAAGATACCCCCGGTCGTCCGAACAACGCGTCCGACCCCGGTCCGCATTGCGTCTAAACAGGGAAGTAGCGAAAGGCCATCCTCTCGCGATCCTCGTACACCTAAAGTCTACCCTCCGCCAGCATATCGCGGACTCCCTTCGCAATCCCCCTGTCCAGGAGTGCAATAGCCGTACAGCTGGCCGCAAGTTAGTGCCGTCGCCCAAAAACCCGTCCCCGGTTTCGTCGAGGCATTTGACTCC
>Ga0302326_10031454_pt1 | contig 10598 bp, 8 predicted proteins | sample Palsa_T0_3_FD_202264 | JGI IMG/M metagenome (GOLD analysis project Ga0302326, IMG submission 202264) | Peat permafrost microbial communities from Stordalen Mire near Abisko, Sweden - Palsa_T0_3 | ecosystem: Environmental > Terrestrial > Soil > Palsa > Peat permafrost | place: Sweden: Abisko...
TGACGTGATTCTTGACGGTCTTCTCTGAAAGCGAGAGCCGGTTGCCGATTTCTCGATTGGACAAGCCGTCGGCGATCAAGCGCACGATCTCGAATTCGCGGCTGGAAAGCTCGTTCGCCTCGCTCGTGCGCGTCGAGCGACGGCGCAGCATGGCACCGGCCAGGCGCGGATCGGCGTAGTAGTCGCCGCGCGCGATCGTGTGCACGATCTCGAGCATCATCGCGGGCGAGGTGTCTTTGACGACGTACGCGGCCGCCTTGGCCGACAACGCGCGCTGCATGACGCGCGGCCGGTGCTGGGCGGAAAGCACGCAGACCCGGCTTTGCGGTGAGACGCTTTCGCAGGCGTTGATGACCTCTTCGATCGGCACCGTGAGCCCGTCGATGTCGAGCACGATCACGTCCGGTCGCAGCGAAGCGAGCTCCGCCTCGTTGACGTTCGGCGACGAACCGACGACGACCAGCAGCGGATCTTGGGCGTACACGTGGCGCAGCGCGTCGACGACCAGCCGGTGTGGCTCGATCAGATAGAGCCGCACGGTTTGGCGCGGCCCGAGCATCGAACGATGATCGTTCACACCGATACGTCCGGCGAGGGAAGCGGGATCGATTGGCCCGCGCCGAGATAGTAGTCCGAGGTCTCGCGGCGATCGGGACGCGTGCGATTGAGCACGATGCCGAGGAAATTGATGTCGCCGACCGTGCGCAGCTTCTCGATCGCTCCGCGGACCGCTCGTCCTTCAGAGCTCGAAGACGAGATCACGAGCACCGTGCCGTCCGCCTTGATGCCTAGGACCACGCCGTCGATGATCGAGCGTAACGCGGGACCGTCGATGACGACGAAGTCGAATCGCTCGCGCGCCCGTTTGAGCAAACGGTCGAAGCCTTCGCTCTGCAAGATGCCGACCGGATTGGGCGCGGGGCGTCCGCTCGAGAGCAGAAAGACGCCGGGATGTTGCGTCGGGCGGATCGCTTCGTCGAGATCGCTGATGCCGACCAACACGTCCGACAAACCGCTATCGTTGGCGAGGCTCAGCTTCTTGTGCATGGTCGGACGGCGTAAATCAGCGTCGATGATCAACACGCGCGCCTTCATCTGGCCCAGGCTGATCGCGGTGTTGAGCGCGATCGTCGACTTGCCGTCGCCCTGATCGGCGCTTGTGAAGGCGATCGTCCGCGGCGGATTGGTCGACGAATAGCGAAGTGAAGCGACGAGCTGGTAGAAGGCCTCGACGGCGAGCGGCTTGACCCACAGGTTGTCGCGCGAATCGAGCGCGTCGACGAGCGGGATCGTCGCGAGTACCGGCATGCCCAGCCGTTCCTTGACGTCCTCTTCGGTGCGGAAACGGTCATCCAAGAATTCGGTACCGAAGACGGCCGCAAGCGCGAGCGCAAGCCCCACCACGAAGCCGAGCGCAAGGTTGAACGAAATGTTGGGGGCCACCGTGTAGACCGACGGATCCGCCGCTTGGGTGATCGCAACGTCGCTGAGCGCCGTCGTACGCGAGATCAGCGCGTCTTGATACTTGCGCTGCAGCGCGTCGTAGACGCCCTCGGCGGACTTTTCGGCGCGCTGCAGGTCGCCGATGCGGCGCGATTGCGAAGGCAGTTTGTCGAGCTTGGGCTGCGTCGCTGCGACCTGCTCCTTAAGCGTTTGCATCTGCTCGTTGGACGAGGCGATCTGAGCCTGCAAGGTCGCTGCCTGCTGGCTCAACTGCTGGTAGAGCGGATTTGGGATCGTGCTCGTACCGGCCGCAACTTGATTGGGTTGCGTTTTCAGTTCGCGCTGGGCCTCGGCGAGCTGGGACTTCAGTTGGATGACCTGCGGGAAGTCGTCCGTGTACTGCTTGCGCGCGGCGGCGAGCTGAACTTGCAAGGTCGCGACCTGCTGCTGCAAGGTGCCCGACACGGGGTTCGGCGCCACGTTCTGCGAGCCGACCATCGTCGGCGGCGTTTGCGCCAGTTCTTCTTCGACCGCTTCGAGTTGCGCGCCGGCGGTCCGCGCATCGACTTCGGCTTGCTGCTCTTTCCCTTGAAGGGTCGCGATCTGACCGAGGTCCGTCGTCGTCTGGGTCGGGAGATCCGCGATGCCGGTTTCGGTCTGGTAGGCGGCGAGTGCCTCTTGCGCCGCGCGCATGTGGTTTTCGGCTTCCGGCAGCTCTTGCTGCAGGAACGTAATGGCGGTGTCCGCTTGATGGGCAACCAACTGGCGTTCGCGTTCGACGAAGACCGATGCAACGCTGTTGGCGATCGCGGCGGCCGTCGTGGGATCGCTCCAGGTGACCGAAATCGCCAGAATGGACGTATCGGTTACCGGGCGCACGAAGAGGTGGCGCAAGAATTCGTTGACGGAGACGTGCAGCTTCAGCTGCTGGATCACCGCGCTAGCGACCGGTGCCTGCTGGATCAGTTCGGCGTAGGTGGCCGAGGTCTGTTCGCCGCTCGCGGTCAGCAGGGCGTTCAGCACGGGCAGATTCGTGCCCGCGGAGTCCGACGCTCCGATGTTGCCGTTGTCGCGGCCGGCGATCAACTTGGTCGCCGTCGTGTACTTGCGCGGCTGCACGAGCGTGAAGAGAGCGACGGCTACGAAGAAGGCCGCCCAAACCGCTAAGAAGAGCTGACGGCGGCGCCATAGCACCTTCCAAAGGCGCCGCAAATCGAGTTCACGTGAGGCGGGGTCCGCATTCTGCTCGAAATTCACCGTCGTGTACGGCGTCGCGAGTCTCGGGGAAAAGCGGCTCGGTCGGTCGATCATCAGCGCCTAAATCAGCAGCAAGCTGCGCAGGAAAAGCAGAGCATCACCGATGCCGGAGGTCGCGTTTTTCTTGGAGGTCGGAACGTAGACGAGATCGTTCTTCTGCATCTTGAGGTCGTGCGTGAGGTCGCCGCGCTTGAGGACGGCGTACAAGTCGATCGTCTGAGGCTCAGCCTTGCCGTCGGGACCGATCCGGGTGACCGTAATGTGGTTGAGGTCGGCATTTTGACTCGCGCTCGTGCCGGCGCGGGCGATCGCCATCGCCAGATCGTCGCCGTCGTGCAGGGCGACGTCGCCCGGCTTGTCGACTGCGCCGATCACCCGGACGCTAAATGTATTGGGTGCTTGGATGTAAACGGTTTCACCGCTCTCGATCGGGACGTTGAGCGACGTGTCGCCGTCGTGCAGCAGCTTTTGCAACGAAATGCGGGTCACGGCGCCGTCGTAGGTCTCGAGGCGCGCTTCGGGCAGATCGCCGTCCGTTGGGCCGAGACCGCCGGCCGCCGCGAGCACATCGGTAAGTCGAGCCGGGGGCGGCAGCGTAAATTTTCCGGGCGTCTTGACGTTGCCGAGCACGAGCGCTTCGATCGGACCGACCGCGTAGATGGCGAGCGTGACGCGCGGGTCGTGCAAGTATTTGTGAAGCTTGTTCTGGATCGCCGAACTTGCTCCGACGGTCGTCAGACCGCTAACGCGAACGTTGCCGACCAGCGGCAAGGAGATCGTGCCGCCTTGAACGACTTGCAGCGGGCCCGGCGGCGTCAGGGTCGGCTCACCGAAGACGGTCACCGTTACTTCGTCGCCTTGGCGAATGCGATAGTCCCGCGCGGTCTGGACGGTCGGCTGCGGACCGGACGGAACGGCGGCCCCGGCCGGTGCTTCACCCACGCCGGTGAGCGTCTGAGCCCACGCACCAGCGGCGCTCGTGACGTTAAGTATAACGGTCATGAGCGCGGCCGCGGCGAGCCGGGCGGACGCGGAGTTCGACAGCATATGACCTTCAGGATAGCGCGGACGCCAGGTCTTCCAAAGCGGCCCAACGCCCTTACGGATAGGACTTCTGGCCCCCTCGTGCGATTTCCGCCTGCCGTCCCGCCCACGGCGCGGCGCGCAGCAGGAGTTCGGCAAGCAGGCGGCTTGTTGCCTCCGTCGCGAACTGGGCTGCGACCCGCCGCCTGCCGCGATCCCCCAGACGCTTGCGACGCGCTGGGTCCGCGATCAACGCCTGCAGCGCCGCGGCGAGCGCGACCGGATCGCGCTGCTCGACCAGCAGACCGCTCTCGGCGTCGACCAGTTCTTCGATGCTGCCCGTGCGGGTCGCGACGACGGGCAGGCAAACCGCCATCGCTTCCATCAGTGAGACCGGGATCCCCTCGTGTTCGCCGCCCTGCTCGGTGCTTGCTAGGACCCCGATGTCGTAGTCGCCGCTTTCCAAGCGCGCGATCAGCTTCGCGTGGGGAACGTTGCCGAGCATGCGGATCCGGTCGCCGAGGCCGGTGCGCGCGATGTCGCGCTCGACCGCGCCTCGAGTTTCGCCGTCTCCGGCGAAGTCGCAAGTGAACGGCACGCCTTGGTCTCGCAAAAGCGCGAGGGCGGCGATCAGGTAGCGATGACCCTTCCACTGACACATACGAGCCGCACAAAGCAAGTGCGGCGTGGCGCGCGTCTGCGGCACTGCCGGCGTAGCCGGCAAACGCACACCGAGGTGTATGACGAAGCACTTGCCGCGCAGTTCCGGCGGCAGCAATTCTTGCAGATGGCGGCAATTACGCGCGGAGATCACCCGCACGAACTGCGCGGCGCGAACTTTTGGAACGGTGAGGTTATCGAAGAAAATGTCGTGCTGATGCGCCGTGATGCTGAACGGAATGCGCGTCAGGCGTGAGGCGACGTAGACGATCGTCGCCGAACTCGTCATCCAGTTGACGTGAACGTGTTCGATTCCGAGACGGCGGATCTCGTGCGCAAATGCAAGCGCTTTGGGAAAGAGCAGGCAGTTGACGATACGCGCGCGCAGCGATTGAGCCGGTAGCGCGATGGAGCCGAAAGCGGCTGCGGCGGCGCGCGGGTCGCGCAGAAATTCGCGCAGGGCGAGACGTATGACCGTGCCGTCGAGGGCGCCGAGGTACTGGGCGGTTGCGCGCAGCGCGGGATAATAGTTGTGCGAGCGTCGCGCCCGTGCGGGCATGACGACAACTTCGAAAAACTCACCGAGCGATTCGATCTCGGGCTCGAAGAACTGCTCCGCGGGCGCGAACGGAAAGAGGGCCGTTACGTAGGCGAGCTTCACACGCTGGCCCGCGCGAGCGTCTCGTACAAGGCTACGTGGCGCTGCACCATCGTTGCGAGGTCGAAGTGTTCGTCGGCGAACGCTTTGGCGCGGCTGGCGACCAGGCGGCGCTCGCTCTCGCCGGCGAGCCGCAGGAGAACCGCGATGAGCGCGGCGAGCGAGCTGTCGTGCGCGACGAAACCGGTATCGCCGTCGCGCACGAATTCCTCGAATCCGGGCCACGGCGTCGTCACGACGGGTATGCCGGCGCGCATCGCCTCGAGCAGCGCGAGCGGCATGCGTTCGATCTCGCTCGGCATAACGAGGGCGTCCATCGCTCCGAAGAGCGCGGCAGCGTCGTCGCGGAAGCCGAGAAACGTCACGTGCGGTGCGATCCCCAAGCTTTCGCTTAGCGCGCGCAAAGCTGCTTCGCTCGGTCCGCTGCCGGCAAAGGCGACGTGCCAAAGGAGTCCTTGAGCGCGTATCTCCGCGAGCGCTTGCAGCACGAGGGCATGGTTCTTCAGCGGCACCATCCGCGCCGGCAAATAGAGGATGAACGCCTCCGCGGGCAGGCCGAGCGCCCCGCGCAGAAGCTGCCGGTCGACCGCGACCGCGGCCGGAACGCCGTTTGGAATCACGCTGATCTTGGCGAGCGGCACGCGCTCGCGGGCGGCGAAATCGCGCCGCTGGAATTCGCTGAAGGTGATGAACCGCGCCGTGCGCGGATGTAGGAAGCGGTTGGCGAGCGAGTTGAGCGGTCCGCTAAGATCGTCACCATGTTCGGTGAAGACGAGCGCGGGTACGCGAGACCACCAGGCCGCGAAGCGTCCGGCGTACTTTCCTGCATGGAGATGGGCGTGAACGATCTGCGGCCTCTGGGCGTGCAGAGCCGCGAGCAAGCGCGGAAAGAACGCGAGATCGGCTTTTCCCGTGCGCTCGGCGGAAAGCACCGGAACCCCAAGCTCGCGACGTTCCGTTTCATCCAAACCGTCGCCGTAGATCGAAACGATCCGAGCATCGATCCCGGCAGCTCGCAGGCCGGTCGTCAAGCTACGCACGACCGCTTCCGCTCCGCCGCTCTTGAGTGTCTCGACGACGTGCGTGACGCGTAGAGGTGAGGCTGCCGGCGGACGATATAGTAATGTCATGTCCTCGCAGCGCGTCGCCTGCATCATGCCCTTTCTCAACGAAGCGCCGTCGCTTCCACGGGTGCTCGATTCGCTTGCGCAACAGGATATCGAACGTGAGCGCCTGTTCCTGATCGCCATCGACAGCGGTTCGGACGACGGCGGTGACGATATCGTGCGGCGCTGGCTTGCCGATACCGGTATTGCGGGACTCGTCGCTCGGGCGCCCAAGCGCGGCATTCCCCAAGCGCTCAATGCGGGCCTCGCGTGCGTCGCCGCGGACGACATCGTGGTCCGGTTGGATTCGCACACGCTCTACGATCGACACTACCTTTCAACCCTCGTGCGCGCCCTCGCGACGGTCGAAGACGAAATCTGGTGCGTCGGTGGCGCGCCGCTGCCCGCACCGGGCGAAGATTTCAAAACGGCGCTCGGCGAAGCGTTTTACTCCAATCCGATGGCGCTCGGACCGGCTGATTTTCGCGGAACCTCCGAGGCGGGGCAGCGGGTTTCGACCGTCTATCTCGGTGCCTTTCGGGCCGGTGTTCTGCAGCGTTTGGGCGGCTGGGACGAGCGTTGGGAGGCCAACGAGGATTGCGAGTTGAGCGAACGCATCATGGCGGCCGGCGGTTTCATCGCGCGCGTCGACGTGCGCTGCGGTGTGATCACGACGCGCGGGCCGCTCGCGACCGTGCTGCAGCGCGCGCGCTACGGATATTGGCGGATGCAAACCTTCAAGCGCTTTCCGGGCGCCGTCCGTCCGAGGCACATCGTGCCGCCCGCGATTCTGCTCGCATCGCCGTTCGTCTTTTGGCGCTCGGCACGCGGTTTGTTCGCACTCGCTATGATTGCCTACGCACTTGCGACCGTCGCCGGCCGCCGCTCCGGGGAAGCGCCGGCGATCACCCTCGCTTCGCTCATCTTCTTCCCCGCCGTGCAGTGCGCGTACGCGGCGGGGCTCATCGTCGGGCTCATGCACACGCCCGCGGCGATTCGCCATCACGCGCTAGGGGAGTAGCACGTATCCGCTTGCCGCAGAGAGCACGGCGGGTGCGCTCGGTCCGTTGAGTGCGACCGCGCCGCTATCACCGTAGCAGTTGCACGGGCCCGTGCCTTGCAAGACGAGTGTGTGCCGGTAGATCGTGCTCAGGAGCGGCATTGCGTGCGATCCGGTCGGATCGGGGTTGACGACCGCTGCGCAAGGTCCGATCGCACTTCCGCGGTTGTAGCAAGCTCCGAACTCGCGCACGTAGACACCGGTGTTGCTCGCGAGCGCACTTGGACTCGTCGGATAGGGTTTGCGCGGCGCGTAGAACGTGAGGCCCTGTTCGGCGCATGCGTGGATGTGCGAGACGCCGCCGCAGGGCGCGTTCGCAACGTAGACGTGGTTGGGATCGTAGATCAACATGATGTCGGCGAGTGCGCGAGCGCGCCGGCCGGTATCGGTAACGTCCTCGTTGACCACGATCAGGTTCCGGCCGGCAGCAACGACCGACATGACGCTCGTCAGGTTGTTGTCGAGCAGCGGCCCGCTCCAAGCCCACTGGTTTGCGACGCCCGCACTGGTGCCGAAGAAGCACGTGTCGCACTCGCCTCCCCACGCATTGCCGGCGCTGGCGGCGACCGAGGCGACGGCAGCTGAAGTCTCTTTGCCTTGGGCCGAGGCGCCGACGCCGTTGAGCACGACCGGGATCGGCATCATCGCCGTCAGTGCCGCTTCACCGCTCTTCCACTGGCTACGCGAATAGACGGAACCGTAGGGTGCGGTAGCGGTACCGCCTGGCGCGACGTTGCAAGAATACCCCGAGCCCGTGGGGGTGCCGTCGCCCCAGCACTTGGTCGGCTGATAGTATTCGTCCGGCGTCGCGGCGTCGTCGAATTGCACGAGATCGAGCGGGCCGAGGCCGGCAAGCTGCGCCTGTACGGCGGCAAGGGCCGCCGCTTGCAGCGATGCGGAAGCGGGGTTGCCGAACTCATCGACGATCTGACCGTTGTACGAAGCACTCAGCGCATTTTGCGGATTGCCGCTCTGCGAGTAGAACGCATCGCTCGAGAGCTTCGCGCAGTCGGGTTCGGCGTACGGATTCGAACCGTTCGGAAAGGAGCCGCTGCAAAGATTGACGTCAATGTAACCGGCCGTCATGATGCCGCCGGCGCGAACGGCCGCATTGTAGCTTGCGCCCCAGGGACCGAATACGAGGTCGACATACTTGGCGGCGGCGCTCCAGTTGCTCATTCCGAAGGTCGTGTTGATCGTTGCCGCCGAGTCGTGGATGTATTCCGCTGAGAGCGAATGATTGCGAACGTTGGCGACGGGCGGCGCAGTCGCGGGCGGCGGCGTCGGCGCAACCGGAGGCGCGCTCGGCCTGGGTGCCGGTGTCGCCGTCGGTTGCGGGGTTGCCGTCGGTTGTGGAGTCGCCGTCGGTTGTGGAGTCGCAGGTCCATTGGATGCGCGAGGCGTCGGTGCCGCGCTCGCAGGCGCCGATGTTATGGGACCTGGCGACGACGAGGAGCCGGGAACAGGCGACGACGGCGAATAGGGAGCGACGGGATTGCTACTCGGATACGGAAACGCCGCCCGTGGATCGCCGCCGACGTGACCCTCATCGGTCATAGCGGGTGTCGAAGCAGCCGAGGCTGATCCGCCGCTGCAAGCTTGCAGCAGGCAGCACGCGAGCAGCAATGCATGTCGGAGCGAAATGTTCGTGCGCGAAGTGGTGACGCGCGAGGGGGTGAATCGAGCTGACCGGGGGGTGGCCAAAGTATTCTCCTGCAACGCAAATGGGCTACAGAGTCAATCGGTCTGCCGCACATCGCAAAGCGAGCATTCACAGGGAACTGCGAGCGGTGTCACTCGCCTCGCGTGAGCCAACGCACAGAGGCGTCGCGCACGTCATTTCTCGAGCAGAAATGGCCCGATCTATAGCAGGTGAAGGATCAAAATCGCAAAGCTTTGATCGTCGAACGCCAGCGACTGCTGGTGCCGTTCCTAAAGGACGTGCTGCAAGGCATCGGCGTGTGCGATGTGGTCGCATACCGTTTCGCGGGCCCGCGAACGCTGCAACGGCTCCAGCCCGACGTCGTCGTGCTCGGCGTCGATGCGCCGGGCGCACGACCGCTCGAACTGATCCGTCAGGCGCGCAAAGAGAGACCCTCGGCGCGGATTGTCGTCATTACCCGGTGTGACGATCCCCTGTGGTCTTCGCTCGCAAGAGCCTTGGGCGCGGACGTCGTGTTGGGGTCGCTTGCCGACCGCCACGACCTCTCCGTCGCCTTGGCCGGATAGGGCCTATTGCCGAGATGAAAATCCTCTTTACCGACGAACGACCTACACTTCTCCATAGGGCGAAAGCCGCCGCGCTTCGCCTCGGTGAGCCGACAGTCCAAGCAAAAGCTTTACACGTGTCGGGCGCCGTTCGCTTGGGTGGGCGAGGACATGCGCCTTTTGTGAGCAGAAGTACCCAGGACTTCCGCCCTACGTCAGGTGACCATAGTCGGGATAGAGAGAGATAATGCGCGACGGTCGTCTACGAGTCGTTATCATCGAATCGCAGGTTCTGTTTGCCAAGGCGCTCGCCGGGATCTTTGCTGAAGACGGTGAGTTCGAAGTTACCTCCGATCACCGTGCTCCCGACGCCGCCGCCCTGGCGCTCGCCAAGCCCGATGTCATCATTATCGATCTGGACGGCCAGCCGACCGACGTAGCGGCCACCCTCGGGGCGTGCGTGCAGGGAGCTCCGGAGGCGCGGCTGTGTGTCCTCTCGATGCAGCTTTCGTCCGAGATGATGCAGCGCTGCCTCTCGAACGGAGCCGAGGCCTACATCGTCAAGGACATCTCGCCGCCCGAATTGTTGCGCGCGGTCAAAACGGTCGCCGAGGGCCAATCATACGTCGATCCGCGCGTCGCCGGCGGGCTGCTTCGTCGCCGCTCGCTGAACGCCGGCAAACCCGACATCATGGAACTCTCCGCGCGTGAAGCCGAGGTCCTCAAGTTGATCGCCGAGGGGCTTGCCAACAAACAGATCAGCGCGCGTCTTCATCTCTCCGAGAAGACGGTGAAGAATCATGTCAGCCGGATTTTCTCCAAACTCAACATCTCCGCGCGAACGCAAGCCGCCGTGCACGCGATTCGCGCCGGCATCGTGTGACGCCGCGCGGCGCTTGATTGTGGAGGCAAGGAGACTCGAACTCCTGACCCTCACGCTGCCAGCGTGATGCTCTACCAACTGAGCTATGCCCCCGGGTGCCCGCTCCTGCGGCGGAACAACGATTCGCAGAGCCCCCGCCAGGACCTCTTGCCTTCATGACGGCCGGTGCGCACGTCGAAATCCCGACCGAGACCCGAGCCGCACAGGCGACGGCCATCGTCGGCGCCGGGATGCTCGGCCTAACGCTCGCACTGCGCCTTGCCGAGCGCGGCGTACCCGTGACCGTCTTCGAAGCGTCGA
>Ga0302326_10031455_pt1 | contig 10598 bp, 7 predicted proteins | sample Palsa_T0_3_FD_202264 | JGI IMG/M metagenome (GOLD analysis project Ga0302326, IMG submission 202264) | Peat permafrost microbial communities from Stordalen Mire near Abisko, Sweden - Palsa_T0_3 | ecosystem: Environmental > Terrestrial > Soil > Palsa > Peat permafrost | place: Sweden: Abisko...
GCGAACCAGATCGAAAACCGTGAGGAAGTACGGCTCGATCTTCAATTCTTCGATCAGCGTCAATTCATGGACGATCTGCCGGCGAACTTTTTCAGGAATGCCCTGCGGATAGCGACCGGCGGCGCCGGCCCAACCCAGTTCCGCCAGATACGACGCCGGCGTTTTGCCTGCGGGCACAATCTCATCCGGGTATTCGTAGCGCAGCTCATCAAGCGAGAATGCGCAGCGTTCCGCGATCTCGACCGTTCTTCGCAGCGCGGCCGGAAGGTCGCTGAACAAGCGGTGCATGTCTTCCGGCGGCTTGATAAATCGCTCGCCGTTCGGGAAGAGACGGAATCCCGCATCGCGGATCGTGCAGCCGTGGCGGATGCAGGTGAGTACATCTTGAAGCGTTTGCCGTTGCTCATCGTGATAGTGGACCTGATTGGTGGCAAGAAGCGGAACGCCGTAGGTGCGGCTTACTGATTCGGCATGGCGCAACATCATTCGGTCCAACGGCCCATACACACGCGACGCTGCGATGGACAATCCTCGACCGAAGGAATCCTTCAACGCTCCTGCTGCCGCGTCGATCGCGGCTGGATCGGGTTCGCCGACTTGTGGATCAATGGAACGGCAAACGAGTGCCGCCAAAAGGCCCGCCGGCACCGAAAGCAAATCTTGAAGATTAAGAATACAGGAACCTTTTTCAGCCCGGCGTTTGCCTGTGGTGAGCAGACGGCACAGGCTCGCGTACCCAGCGCGATTCTGGACCCACACCAGAACATCGGGCGCATCGACGAAGCGCAAACGCGTTCCGACGCAAAGTTTGATCCCGGCTTCCTTCGCGGCCTGGTGTGCGCGGACGATGCCGGCAACGCTGTTTATATCTGTGACGGCAAAGGCGGTATATCCAAGCTCGGCGGCGCGATAGACCAATTCATCAGGATGCGACGCGCCGCGCAAAAATGAGAAGTTTGTCGTGACATCCAATTCCGCGTATGGACAGGACGATATGCCGCGCGCCGAAGTTGGCGGCGGAACGACGGGACGATGTTTGGGATTGGCCGCTTCGGGCATAAAGAGTTTCCGCTATCACTCGAATATCCCATGCAAAAACCACCATCCCGATTGGGCGACCCGGAAGATCCAATACCGGTCGCCGGCGGCATCCAGAACATCGAAGTAGTCACGGGTCTTCCACCGCCCGTTCCACCATTGGCCGGTGATTCGCTCTGGTCCCCGGATGTGGTCAAGCCGATGAACTTCGCCATAGTCAGTGAATGAGATAGGTTCGCCATCGCGGCTCTCCGATGGCATGACAATGACTTTGATCGAACGCGGCTCGCGCAGCAGCCGGAGCGGGCGAAGAAGATCAACCGCGCCGCGCGCGCTGAGAGCATCCGGCTTCCCGACAGTGTCCCGGCATCGACTGGCGTTTTCAGGGAGATTGGATTCGAGCAATTCTCCCCATTCGACGCCGCGATCCAACCGCGCGCGCAGTCGCTCGACCAAATGATCTAATTCGGCTGCGTCGCGTTCTTCCTCTCCACCGATCAATGCGGCCTGCTCGTCGCCCAACCGTTCAGCGGCAACGACGGCCAAGGTCGCGGCGACAAATCCCTCGCTGGCTTCCAGATTTTCAATCGCGCAGCAAATCAGTTTTACCAGTGCCGATTCGTTGCGGCACGGGCGCACCAGCCGGATAACTTTTTCGACAGGCGAGGCATATGGCTGGCGGAACGTGACGCGCAGCTCCCGTGCCCCCTGGCCACGCGCGGCAAGCTGCGCGGCGATTTGCCTCATAAGCTCCTGTATCGCGAAACGAATTGCGTCGAGCGATTCAATAGCGCCTTCAAATTCGAGCGTGGCCCGAATGGGCGAGCGATGGACCAAGTACGTTAGCGGCTCATGCACTGCGCCGGTCGCGTGGTCGATCCGCATCAGGATCGCCGGTCCGAAGCGAACGGCGAGGTCGTTGCGAGAAAGTTGAAGCAGCGAGCCAATCGTCCGCACGCCTAAAGCGGATAAGACGCCAACCGTCTTGCCGTCCAGCCGCAACGCTTCTGGCGGAAGCGGCGACAACGCGGGAACTACCTGCTCATTTGTGATGAGGTGCGAACCGTTCTTGCCAAACGCGGCCAGCGCCCAAGCCGCTCCGGGCGTCGGCGCGATCGTTACTGCGGCGGTTACGCGCAGCGAAGCGAGCGCTTGGGCAACTCGACGGCGAAAGTTCTCAAGGCCGCCGTACAGGCGCTCCAGACCTGTCGCACCGAGAAAAAGGGATGACGGGGGATAAACGCACACGCCTGGGCTGATTCGCATCAGCCAGTATCCCATCGCTTCGAGGGAGCGCAGGTCCGCCGCCGGCGTCGCCGGAAGATCCAACAGCGCCGCATGACGTGCTCTTGCCGCTGCCAGCGCCATTCCCGGATAAATATCGGCTGGCGTTTCCGGGCTGACGTGAACGATGGTCTGCCGGTTGCCGCTGGTTTCGATCAGAACCAGCGGCTTACGCCGTAGCTCGGGCCGTCGCCGGCGCAGCCGGTCGATCGGCCAGTGGCGCAGATATGCGCAAAGCACGTGTCTCACGGTCCACCTCCAGTAGAAGGACTTTTCCGACCTGTCCTCCGTGACCGTGAAGAAGTTCCACGCTCCATCGTTGCACTTGGTCGCTGCCGGGCGCGGGCTGGATAAGCCAGCGCGTAGCCGCCGCGTAATAGTTGCTGTTCCTCGGCGCGTAGGGGCGCATGAAAAGCCCCACGCCGCCACCACGCTCGGCGGCGAGTTGCAGCCGCCGCGCCTCGATCTGGCTCAGACGTTGAATGAACGCGACTGTCGCGCCGACGCCGCGACAGCGCAAGCATTCGGCCATCGCCCAAAGCTGATCCGCGCGATTCGCGCAGCGCAACAGGACCAAATTCCGAAGGTTGATTCCCGCGGCCGACAAAGCGGGCAGGTGAAGCTCGCGCTCTGGATCACTCCAAGCAATCGCGCCGCCGTTCTTCTGCGCTGCCCTGGCAAGCAGTAATGCGAGCGACTTAGGATAGGTCGATTGCCGTGGCCAGAGCAGTTCATGCACCGCGCCACCCTGGAACGCGCCGTTGGGCGCTATTTCATCGAGCGCGTCCAAGCCTGTGCGAAAGCTGCGGCAACGAACGTGCGAGACTTGCTTTTCAGCAAGGGCGCGGCGCAGCTCATCCTTATCAGTCGTTATCCGCACGACAAAACCCTTCCCGTTGTTCGCTATATGTTAGGGTAACGATGGCTGCGGTATTCCGTCAAGCCCTAAGTCAAATCTATTCAATGCGGGTGAAACGCTGCTACTTTGGGCGTGGAACAACCCTCTTAAGGAAGTCGGGCGCATAGAGATTCATCGCCGCGCACAATCGGAGAAACACAGCCAAAGTCGGTTGACGAAGACCCCGTTCAAGATGGCTCAGGTGTTCCCGAGAAATCCGAGCTTTCGCGGCCAATGCCTCTTGTGACAATCCAGATTCCTGTCGCGCCTTTCGGAGTTGTGTGTGAAACACCCCGGAAGAGTAGAGATTGACGCCGCGACAGTCTGTGACTAATACCTTACGGAATGAACAGACGCTGTATCATGCGCATCGAGGTATTTCCGGGCGTCCCGGAATCATTGGCCGATGTCACGGACCGCGCGGGTTCGACTCAAGTATCCGTGGTCAGCCGATTACTCGAATGGTTTATCGAGCAGCCAGACGTAACTCAAGCCGCAATACTTGGCCTGTACCCAGGAGATATTCGCAAGGAGTTGCCCAGGATGATTGTCGAACGGATGCGGGCCGAACATGCACGAGCTCGGACGCCAGCGCCACCAAAGACTGCTGTATAGCAAAATCGCCACGATTTGACGTGTCGATCAAGACGGACGAGCCGGTTTCACCAATTAATCAAAGGCGTCCGGACAGCCTCAATCTCCTGCCGACGAATGGGACCATAACATCGGCTATCGAAGCTATTGGGAATACGGTTGGAAAACACAAAGAATTCGTCCGGTCCGAGCACACAGGTATCGCGCCAAACGGGAAGCGAACGGCCGCCAGTGTCGTTAGTTGGAGGCATTGGTGCGATTTGCCGTCCATTGATTAGCAGCCATTCGCCGGTGGTATCAACGCGATCACCCGGGCCAGCGACAATTGGTTTCAGGATATACCAGTCCTCGCCTGTCTGCCCGGTTCGTTTTTCGATGTAATTCCTCGCAGCTTGCGGAATGCGGAAGTCGACGATTTGCCCAACCGCCGGTGCAGCCGTCGAACGTAGATATAGCCCTGATGGGACGCTGGGAGAAGTGTTAATCACTATTTGCCGATTGGCAAAGAGGGCTGACGACGTGGCCAATGCGGCCAAGCCAATTAGGGAGGCGATCCAGACCCAATGCAGCCGCGGGCGTATCACATTGATCGATGTCACGTTAGGCTGCCTTTCGCGGCGGCATCGGTGGCCGTTGTTGCAACATGACCAAAAAGGATGCGTCCCTCCAATACGATACGGGTAATGAAGCAGGATCAATGCCAGACAATTTGATGGAATGGATCAGTGTGAGAAGGCGATCCACTCCGCCGCCGTGGCCCGCTGGACCTGTCTGGTCTACCATCGCATGCACTAACACTGCCGACGAGATTCCAGGAATCGGGAACCCTCGGGTTCGATCATTCGAGGCTTCAACAACTGCCAGAACGCGATGCTGACGGCCGTCCGGGTGCCATCGTTGGCAGGCGACCGCGAAGACTTGGCCAGGTCGGAATCGGTATAGGCGGGGGACACGGGCGCTTGACCTCTCGCGCGCCGGCCGCGCGATAGGGTGGCCGAAACATAGTCGATCCACCCCAACCGCGAATTCGTCCCGGGCAACGAATTCGGTGAAACACATTTTGCGCATATCTCTCCTCCGTACTGCATGAAAGTCGGCGCGAGGCAGGGCCATGGCCGGTGCGGCGCATGGCATAGCAGCCCGCCGAAGGCACAGGATTTCAATTCCTGGATACGCGATGTTGTGAAGGTCAATTACTCATTGCCCGCGCTGACGCCGATAGATCGTTATGTGCGCGTCCCACCCACTTGGAACATTCTGAGTAAGCTAGGGCTTGGACTCACATCTCATACATCGACCGCCATCAATTCGACGGTCTTTCTTCGATACTTAACGGTCCGCACAAGGCCAACGATCTTCATCTGTAGCCGTTTATGCCTAGCATTGTCCAATACCATTTTCGTCTCAACTGAGACGCCAAACGTATCAAGTCGCCGTTATAGACTAGAAAGCCACCCCAGATTGCCTCGCATTGGTCGATCTTAGCGCTCGGAACGAAGGAAACCACAATCTAAACTCGAACTGAACCGTATGTATTTTGAGAACAAGCGCATAGGCGCGGTTGGGTGGGAGGTATGGAACTGCGGCACTTGCGGTATTTTGTCGCTGTGGCAGAAGAATTACATTTTAGCCGCGCGGCGCAGCGTCTCCTGGTGTCTCAACCGCCCCTTAGTCAACAAATTAAGGATTTGGAACGAGAAGTCGGGACGATGCTCCTAACGCGGACCCGGAGACGAGTTGAGCTAACCGAGGCGGGGCGCACGTTCCTGAAGGATGCCAAAGACATTCTTTCGCGGGTGGATATAGCAGCGAAATCGGCGCAGCGCGCCGGGCAGGGGCACGAAGGACGAGTCGTCGTTGGATACATGGCCTACGCAGCCATCGAGTTGTTGCCGCGCGCATTGCAGGCGTTCGGCCGTCAGTTTCCCAACGTGGAAGTGGTGCTAGAGCGAATGGTCAGTATCGAACAAGCGAGGGCGCTGCGCGAGAAGCGGATTGATATCGGATTAGTCTGTACTCCATTTCCCAAAACTGGCTTGGAAATCGAGGTCGTTCTGCGAGAGCCATTGGTGGTCGTGCTGGCACAGCATCACAAACTCGCTCGGCGACAAAGGATTCCGTTGTCTTCTTTGGCGGATGAGCCATTCATTTTTACTCGTCGTCTCTGCGACGCGGGCTATCTTGGACAAGTAACTAAAATCTGCCGGTCCGTCGGCGTAGAGATGAAGGTGCGGGAAGCTCATGATGAGGACGCAATATTGCCGATGGTCGCCGCGGGTCTGGGAATATGTTTGGTTCCGGCGTCCGCGCGCAAGATCCGCCATGCCGGCGTGCTGTTTCGTGATCTGGAGGAATGTCCAGGTCAGATCGAATTAGCGGTCGCGTGGCGGAAGCAAGACACATCCGCGTTAGTGCGGAACTTTTTGCAATTGATTCGTAGTCATGGCCAACACGATCGAAGGCCGCCAAGCGGCACTTGAACTATATTTCGTTCGCAATCGATGCTCTTGCCTCCGTGCTGATTCTTCACAAATGCGTTAACGCAGTCATGATCTGTGCGGTATCGCTCCGGCTGACCCGACACGTACGGTGTATGACTTTCTATCCGATCATTGCCGCGACTTGCCGGGCCGCCTCCGCGTTTTTCTCCGCGTAAATTTCGGTTACGTTCAAAGTTGCGTGGCCAAGGACATGCTGTGCCGCTTCAATGCCGAAGCGCTTGCGGATTTCAGTTGCCGCGCTATGACGCAATTGGTGCGGGTGCCAGGCGTGGGCATGATGCCATTGTCTCAGCTCCGCGCGCTGCTCCAGAGTCAATCTGAGCTTCCAAGCTCGTATTGATTCGCCATCCATTTGGCCCAACGGCGGTGGTGGTTGGAAGGCCAATTCGCACGCGGTAGCCACTGCTCGGCAGTAGCTCCCCACGTCATAGCGGCTCTTGGGTCGCCGTTTTGGCTCGCGCTTGCGATTGGTACCGATGTTGTTGCCGTAGTTGGCGGGCGTCTTGCGTTTGGCGTGTTGGTCTTCACGTCGTTCCCGCTCGGCTTCCACGGGAGAAAAACAATAGGCGGCGGGATCGAGACGGAGAAAAGGTTTCAGGACATTCTGCGCCTTTGGGCCGATGAAAATGCTTCGGTGATGGCCGTGGTGGGCCGTCTTGTGACTTGACGGGGTATAGGTCCAGATTTCGCCGTTACGGTCAATGTCGCTCGTTCGCATGGCACAGATTTCACCAGGGCGGGCACCGGTCAAGCGCTGCAGTTGCACCATCGCGGCAACGGTGCGGGAGAGGAATGGCAAGGTCGCATCAACCGTTGCATCTAAGACGGGTTTTACGGGGTCGCTTTCCTGGGCGTTGGTCCTGCCGGCGCGCAGACCCGCGACGGCTGAAAGCGCATGGTGGACCGAAGGCGGCACAAGTTCCTTTGCGACTGCCCACTTGAACATTCTTTTGATCCTACCCACGCTGATATTGATGCTCCGGCGCACCCAGCCCTTTTCGATCATCGCGATGCGGGCCGCATCTAAGGCAAGAGGGCCAAAATCGCGCGCTGGGGTCGTCCCATACAGCCGATTCAAAATCGCGAGCGGTGGCTTGTAGGATCGGATTTCAGACGTGGGCGATCCGTCGGGGTGGCGGTAATAGGTCTGGGCGTGTTCCCAAAAACGGGCAATGACTTCGGTCACGGTGATGTCGCTCAGGCCGGAGCCGGGCATTCGGCGACCACCGGCGAGCCATACGCCCACCAAGCGGTCATACTCAACCTTGGATGCCTGCGTCTTCCAAGGACCAAGGTAATAGTCCTTCCCATCTATTGTGACGATGGCTTGTCCTGTAGCCTTGTGCTTGCGATACGATGGATTACGATTGATGAGTCGTGGCATAGCGGATACCTCCAATCCAAGCCTAAAACGGTAATTACCGTTTTGGTGAAGGATTCAAGGCCGCTCTGCCCGACACGGACAGGTACGCTATTCTTCGCGTTCGGCGTGACTTACATTATATGCGCCATGCAGGACTTGAACCTGCAACCCGCTGATTAAGAGTCAGCTGCTCTGCCAATTGAGCTAATGGCGCTGGATAGCGAATCGAAACATAAGCGGCGAAAAATCGTTGTCAAGTTTGTTTGGATGACAGGCCCTCTCATTTGGAAATCGTCTGATAGCCGAGCCGGGCCGCGACCACGTCGGGTTTGAAGAAGCTCAGTTCCAGAGGGATTTTCTGGTCCTGTTCCAGAATGTAGGTCACTTGTGCCGTCAACATTGGTTTGGTTTCCGCGGTCCAGTTCGGCTTGGCTTCCTGAAGCTCGATCACGGCCACGGTGCGATCCGCCAGTAGCTCGGCCAAAAGCTGCGGACGATTGTCGTGGGATGGAGGCGTGATCAAAAGCTGTTGGGAAACGATGGCCAGTTCGCGGGCTGAATCGGATGAGAGAATAAGCGGTTCGATGACGGCCGGCGCGCGGCCGGAGGCGATCGCTTCGGGGCTGAACGGATCAGTCATAATAGGAGGCGGAAGCTTCGCCCGCGCGGCGGCGGCGTCCAGGCCGAGGGTACTCGCGCTGGAAAGAAGGTGCCGGCCCATTTGCAGCACCTTGGCGTAGGCGGCCGCGGTTTTGCAATCGGAAACGACCTGGTCTTTCACTTCGCTCATGGACGGCACATGGGCCGGGTCGCTGCCGCTGATGCGGAAGACGTAAAAACTATTTTGCGCGTCCGCGATGGGATTGGACGGTTGCCATTGTGCGATCGCCAGCGCGCCGGTCGAGGTATTTTTTTCCGCATCGCTCAGCCAGGGTTGGAACAGATGTACGGCATAGACTGGAAAAGTGACTCTGCCCTGACTGCCCGGAACCTCGGCCGCGCCGATGCCCTCGATTTCCGCCAATTGCGCTTCGCTTTTGAGTTGCTGAATATTTCCCAGGATCGGCGTAACGCCGAATTTCGCGCCGATGGAATCGGCGATGTCGCGCATGAATTTGAAGCTGACATATTCAGCCGCGGGGCCCGTGAGGTCCTTGCTGTTCCCGGCGGAGGCGACGGCGTCCCGGTAGGTCCCAAAGCCGGAGCTGAGTCTTTCGTTGATCTCCTTGAGAATACTCCGCACGACGTTCGCGGTCTCCTCCTGATAGAGCTTGGCCAGAACGATCGGGACGTGAAGGGCGAAATCAGCCTCGAGATTGTCCAGGGTTTTGACTGTGGGCTGCATGGAAGAAGAGGGCTGGGTGCTGGGAACCGCCTGGCTGTCGTAATCGGCGCGATTGGCCTTGAACTCGCCGAAGGCCGCGACGTACCAGTCTTCGGTCGATTTAGAAGCGATGGCGGCGCGTTTGGCATCGTCGATGCCGACGCCGATGTATTGAACCGTGACCCGATTGGGAATCTTGTATCCGAAACCCAGTGGATCGCCGGTTTGTCCGTACTCGCTGGGGATTCGGCCCGCCACTGCGGCGACGCGATCGCTGTATTTGTCGAACTGGGCGAAAATCTCCGCGTCGGTCGGAGCGGGAACATCGTTGAGAAACGAGTTGGCGCGAACAGTTTCCACACGGACCGTAAGATTCTGCTCCGCGCTGGCCAGCGTGAACTGCTGGTACGGCTTGGAGATTTTGATGACGCTGTCGATGCGGTTGGCGAGTTTTCGGATCAGGAGGCAGTCGGCGACGGCATTTTCAACCCGTTGACGTTCTTCCGTGCCGGGCTCGGTTGGGGGGGCGACATTATTGGTAATGATCGACTCCAACTCCTCCTTGCTGACCCCAAATCCCTGGCGCATGGCTTCTTCCTTCAGCAGAAAAAATAGGGGTACGCCCTGGCTGTTTTTCCCGGCCTGGTCGATCTCCGTTGCCAGTTCCTCCCCGAGAGCCTGCACGACAAAGAGCGTTGGATTGTCCGTCGGCCGATTGGGTTCGACCCACTCCAGCGACTTGAGTGTTTGCCATTCCTCCGTCGCCAGGTTGATCTGCAATTGCGTCACCTTGGCGCCGCCGAGCGTGGCGACCGGCCGCAAAACCGGCGAAGACTGCTGATTGCCCTGAGGACCCATGTTGCTCAGAAACATCACCATCAGCACGACGCCGAGGACTACCATCACAACCTTCTGATTTTTGCGAATGAGTTTAATCATCAAAATTGACCTTAATCCGGCTGAATGCCCGCGGACTGAAGCCGGGCGATTTGCCTGGCCGCCTCGTCGGCGGCGAGAGTCTGTGGAAATTGCGCCTGCACGCTCTGATAGATCCGCATGGCTTTGGCCGGGGCGTTCAAATGAGTCTCCAGAATTCGTGCCGTCTTCAGGAGCGAATTAGCGACATGCGGAGTGGCCGGAGAATCCTTGAAATCGGCTGTGACGCGCATGTACGCGATCGCGGCATCCTGCCAGGCGCCGGGATCATCTTTGGATTCCGCCTGACCTTCCCGTGCGCGGGCGAGGATGTATAGCGCATCCGCCTGCCGCCGCGGATCGACGAACAAATTGCCGTTGCTCGTGATGATGGATGCGGCCTGGTCAAAATCCTTTTGGGCGACAGCCGTGCCGGCCTCGGTGATTTTTGCGTCGGCCAGCGCCACGGACGCGAGATTGGCGGTGGAACCACCGGCAGCGCTCGCGATTTTTGTCAGTTGGCTGGCGACATCGTCTATGGCCGATGTGTCCTTGCGCATACGGTCCACATCCAAAAGCAGGGACAAAAACGCAACCTGCTGCTGCGGGGAAATGCCGGCTGCATTCGAAGCATCCGAAAGCGATTTTGCGGCCGTATCCAGATAGGGCGAATCCGCCGGC
>Ga0302326_10031456_pt1 | contig 10598 bp, 11 predicted proteins | sample Palsa_T0_3_FD_202264 | JGI IMG/M metagenome (GOLD analysis project Ga0302326, IMG submission 202264) | Peat permafrost microbial communities from Stordalen Mire near Abisko, Sweden - Palsa_T0_3 | ecosystem: Environmental > Terrestrial > Soil > Palsa > Peat permafrost | place: Sweden: Abisko...
ATAGCGACCGTGGCTGCGGGCTTGATGATTGGCAATTTCGGAATGCGCACCGGGATGAGCTGGCGCACCCGTATTGCGTTGTGGTCATTCTGGGAATACGCATCTTTCCTCATCAATTCCATTTTGTTTCTGCTCATCGGACTCCAGGTGCGTCTGGGAGGTCTGCTGCACATATGGCGGGCTGCGGTGCTGTCGATTGCCGCTGTTCTCGCGGCTCGGCTCCTCACCGTGTACGGGCTCGTTCCCGTCAGCAATCTCTTCTCCACCAAGATTCCTTTACGATGGCAACATGTCCTGGTGTGGGGAGGTATGCGCGGGGCCCTTTCCTTGGCGCTGGTCCTGAGTATCGGCAATAACTTTCCTTATCGGGATCAGCTGCTGAACCTGACTTTTGGAGTAGTCGCATTCACAATTGTCGTCCAGGGGATCACCTTGAAACCGCTCATTCGCATGCTGGGGATTGGAGAAAGCAGTGACGACGACTATTCACGCTCTCGTGTGCGCCAGGTTGCGATTGCGTCCGCCATTGCCGAACTGGAGGACATCGCAAACAAACAATTGATCTCCCGCCCGGTGCACCAACGGCTGCGCAACGAACTCGACGCGAGATTGGAGAGTGCGAATACAGCGATCGATTCCATTCTCGGCGATAACCAGGACCGCCTTTCCGATGAATTCCGGATAGCGCGAGCACGACTCAGCAGCGCAGAGAAGGGCGCAATCGAACAAGCGATGCACGATGGCTGGGTATCGGCGAACACCGCGTCAAAATTGATCGAGGAAGTCGATCTCAATTTGACCAGCCAGGTGCCCGCCATCGAAATCCCCGCGCGGCAGACGAACGCCTGACCGCCCGCGTCTTCTTGCATTGATTGTCGAACTGCAATCAGACGGCCGAGAGTTCGTCGACCCAATATCCTTCTCGATTGTAGTGGCCGTGCAGACCTGCCTCGTAATGCCGCGTGAGTAGAGATTCGTCGGTGTATTCCGGCGCAGCCTTGATGGTGTCACGAGACAGCCCAATCGCGATTTCCTTATCGCCCCAACTCACACTCTCGATCCATTTGGGTGAAATCAGAACTTTTTTCCCAGGCCACCAGTTCTTGGTCGCCGCCACAAGGTAACGAATTGCCCAGGTCTCATCGTCAATGATGAAGTCATCGACATGGCCAATTTCACCGTCGAGGGCGAGGAAGCGGTAGCCCGTTACTTCGTGGGTGCTGCGAAGATGGGGATCCCATCCCTTTTCCGAAGCGGCCAAGCCGCACTTGGAACGATCCATTACAAGGTACGGATAACCTCCCCACATGTATTGGCCTCCCCAATACTCCGGATAGCCATAATATCCGTTGTATTTGAGCTCGAATTGACGGGAAACTGGCTCGTCCATGTCAACGGAAGGACTATCTTCGATCTGCTTCTTGGTTAATTGAACGGAGACCTTCTCATCTGAATTATTGACACCGTTCAGAGAGTATGGGGAGATCAACACCTTCTTGCCGCTAAGCCAGCTTGCTGTATTTGCGACGAGGTACCGAACGGCCCAATAGCGATCGTCGAAGTAGAATTCACTGGCCGATCCGATGTCCCCGTCGAGGCTGTCCAGCGAATAACCTTTCAGCGCTCTTGCTTTGATTAACATGATATCTCCTTTGTGGTCGTGCTTCGATTGGACGACAAGCACATACTTGCTTGTCTTCACGGCGAAATCGCACTTGAGTAAACTGTCCTTGGGATGCCGAGACTTCTCAACCAGATTGATCGATTGCGTCTTTAGCATCTTTGAGCGCATGCGCCCTGGCGGTTTCCAATGTAGGGAACGCCTCAGTTCCGTGATGAATTGTCATCGTTCGTTCGGGGTGCTTGATCAATGTGTAGTCGCACTTCCAGTGCTCGTGCGCCTGCTGATGCATCTCCATCTCGATCTCGATGCCTTTGTAAATAGCTTGAATCACAAGATGCTCCTTTGCCACATAACCAACCCAGCTATTTTGATAATGAAAAGGGTTATTGCGATTCCCGCACGTTTGCATTCTGGAGGCGTGCTTGATAACCAAAATCCAGAAGCCTATCCACTTCTGCGGCCACATCAACCGATGCATCAACGATCTCGATTTCATCCACCGACCAGGTTGGCAATCCGGTATTTGTTGGCGGCGTGAGCTCTATTTTCACGCGGTACCGTCCCGCACTCGTTTCCTCCACCTTCACCGTCGATCCCCAATCGGAGAGATCATTTCTATCGATGAACTTTGTCAAAGCCGCACGGCAGTCGTTTTCCTGAACCTGAGAGAGTCCTCGTGAAATTTGATCCATTTTCATTTTTCACAATCTTTCGAGAGAGCTGATTCCGCGGCTGCGATCAACACCAACCCTTCAGCCGCCGGTTGCGTACTCGCCTGTTCATTAACGTAGTAGCGTAGGCACCGCTCGTCCGATCAATTGCGCACACAACTGTTCTGGCGTTCAGGCTGCCACTCCCGAAGCGCAAATGCGGCTGTAACGTACACAGAGCAGAGCGTGGCCCCAACTCGTACTCAGGCGGCTTTGAGTATCTGGCTCTTGGACGCGATGCAATCCAATAGATCGTTCCATGATTTGGCGAACGATTCGACTCCTTCCTCGAGCAACTGGGCAGCGACGGCATCCGTATCAATGCCGGCTATTTTAAATTCAGTGAAGATTTTGTCGTTATTCTCGCGCAGAGCTTCGCCGAATTCCTGGTGAGCGACAAGCGCTTTCAAGGTTGCCTCAGGCATCGTGTTCACCGTGAAAGGCAACGCGAGGGCCTCGACGTACAGGATGTCGGAGGCTTTGGGGTCCTTGGTTCCGGTGCTGGCCCAGAGAAGGCGCTGGGGGCGGGCTCCAGCGTTCTGGATGCGTAGCCACCGCGGCGAATCCAGCAGCGTGCGATACATCTCATACGCCTTTCTGGCGACAGCGATTCCAAGTTGGTTGCGCAGGACCTCCGGCACCTTCTGTGCTACAGCCACGTCCCAACGACTGACGAAGAGTGACGCCACGGAACCGACATCGGGATTCAGCCCGGCGGCGATGCGCCGTTCGATGCCGCGCATGTAAGCTTCGGCAGCAGCAACATATTGGGCGCCAGAGAACAGCAGCGTTACGTTGACGGGTACGCCTGCGAAGATAGCCTCCTCAATGGCGGGGAGACCTTCGCTGGTGCCAGGAATCTTGATGAATAGATTGGGCCTTGCTGCCCTGTTGTGGAGAGCCTTGGCTGCGGCAAGGGTGTCTGCCGTCTTGCGAGCCAGCAGGGGTGAGACCTCCAAAGATACCCAGCCGTCCACACCATTTGTCCGGTCGTGGATTGTCCGGAAAAGATCGGCGGCTTGCCGCAGGTCCTCGATCGCCAATTCAAAGAAGAGCGCCTCGCCCGATTTGCCTTCTTTGAGTTTCTGGCCGATGGCGCCGTCGTAGTCGTGACTGTTCTTGATCGCGTGATCGAAGATCGTGGGGTTCGAGGTGAGGCCCGTGATCGATAACTCCTCGATGTAGCGCTGAAGCGTGCCACTTGCCAGCAAGCCGCGGGTGATGTTATCAAGCCAGAGGCTCTGGCCGATCTCATGAAGTTTCTGGGTCGTTTTCATTCCATTTCTCCCGGATAAAGCGGTGTTGTATTGGTGAGTCTGGGATCGGGTCGGACATGACGTGACTGCGTACTGTTGTTTATCCCGATGAGCCGGCGTCAGCGCTCTTCTCCTTATGGCCGCCGAACTGAAAACGCAGAGCCGACAACAGCTTGTCGGCGAAGTCATCTTCGCCACGCGAGCTGAATCGTTCATAGAGCGCGGCACTGAGGACAGGAGCAGGAACCGACTCGTCGATGGCCGCTTTGATGGTCCAGCGCCCTTCGCCTGAATCCGATACACGCCCAGCGAACTTCGCCAGGTCAGGGCTATCAAGCAGCGAGATGGCAGCCAAGTCCAGAAGCCACGAAGCAATGACGCTGCCGCGGCGCCAGACCTCGGCGATGTCGGCAATGTTCAGGTCGTACGGATAATACTCGGGATTGCGCAGCGGCGTGGTCTCAGCATCCACGGTCTGCTTCTGTTTTCCCGCATTGGCATGCTTCAGAATGTTTAAGCCTTCCGCATAAGAGGCCATCATGCCGTATTCGATGCCGTTGTGAACCATCTTGACAAAATGGCCTGCGCCGCTCGGACCGCAGTGTAGATAGCCGTGCTCGGCCGTGCCACCCACCTTCTCGCGGCCCGGCGTCCGTGGCGCCGAATCGATGCTTGGGGCCAGTGCGAAAAAAATAGGGTCGAGGCGCCGGACCACGGCATCTTCCCCGCCGATCATCAGGCAGTAGCCCCGCTCCGATCCCCAGACCCCGCCGCTGGTACCGGCGTCTACATAATGGATGCCCTTGGGCTTCAGTTCGGCAGCGCGGCGGATGTCATCGTGGTAGTAGGAATTTCCGCCATCGATGACCACATCGTCTTTTTCGAGAAATGGGATGAGAGTCTTCAGCGTCTCATCAACCACCGCGGCCGGCACCATCATCCAGATAGCGCGAGGAGCTTTCAACTTCTTGGCGAAGTCTTCAATCGACGTTGCGCCGACCGCGCCGTCTTTGACGAGCGCTTGCGCGGCTTCCGGATGGACGTCGTAAGCAACGCACTGGTGACCGGCCCTCAGAAGGCGCTGCACCATGTTGGATCCCATCCTACCTAGTCCGATCATGCCCAATTCCATGTGTTTTCCTCTCTTAAGTGCGCTGAAACGCCTTCGGGGCCCTGGGGACGTTCGATCCCAACAAACCGCACCTACCGGCCGCTCCTGATTCACTTCAAAGTGCGGTCAGCTCAGCAAATACATTCAAAGCGCGACTTCATGCATTTCAAGCGCCTTCACTTTGTCGACTCTCCGTTGATGGCGTGCGGCGCCGCTGAATCGAGCTTTCAGAAACGTCTCGATCAACTCCCACGCGAGCGCGGACCCGATCACCTTGCCACCCAGACAAAAGACATTCATGTCGTCGTCTTCAACTCCCTGGTGAGCGGAGAACACGTCATGGATCAGCCCTGCACGCACACCGACAACTTTGTTGGCGCAGATGGATGCCCCCACGCCACTGCCGCAGAGCGCTATTCTTCTGCACCATGTCCACCGCCAAAAAACGGAGCGTATTGATGCACAACTCATCCAATGCGGGCGGAGCGACTGTTATTGCAAATGTTGCAGAGGGTGCCATGACACGTCTTGCCTTTCACTTTTTAGATGGGTTAAACATCGAGAAGAGATTCGAGACTCACAGTTGCGTCAAGAGTCATGCCCGCTACATCGTGAGGCCAACATCGCTGCGGGGGGGCTTGCATTGGCAGGGCGTCTTTGGTCCCTTCTTTGCCTCTGCACATGTGGTGCTGCAATGCTTCTTGCCGCTCGCGGGCTGACAGTTACAGCCAGGATTTTCGCACTTTTGCGTGGTGGTCATAAACGCTCCTCTTCTCTGAACATGGCTTCGCTCTTTTGAGGGCCCTCTGTTATTCACCGCCCGCTAATACTTCTCAGACTCTAGTTGCCGACGGTCGGCGAACGATCGCCACAGAGCATCTGGCTCGACGAGCGATCGACTCCACCCGCGTCAGGCCTGCTTGTATAACTCAGCCCCGGACGGGGCGCTTCATGCCGCAAACTTGAAGTTATGCGGCGGTTCTTGTTGCGACGGAATCGGGCGCCTGGAGGAGGTCATCGAAGATGGCGCGGTATTGGATCATTGCAGTGCGCTGCTCTTCGGTGGTGGCTTCGACCTGACCGAGACGGACGGCAATGGAGTGCGCGCGGCGGTAGTCTTCCATAACGCGGGGATAGTGAACGGAGACATCGGCTGCGCGCTGCTCAAAGTTGGCCTGGGGATAACCGCGAGCCTCAAGGAGCGCGGCGATCAGGTCGTCGGCTTCAGTGACTGCGGCCTTGGGGTGATCGACGAAGCGGGATTGCACCGTTTGCCACTCGGCTACGAATCGCTCCCGGTTGGCGGCCCCGAGTTCGCGGATCTTGAGTGCGTCCATGCGGGCTTCACGATCGGCCAGCTTTGCTTCGGCCTTGCGCGAAGAGCCATGCTCCAGAACAGCACGGTCATATTCCGATCCGAAACGATTGCGGAAGGCCCGAGTGCGGGTTGCGCGGCGATGAACGAACCCTACAACTGCAACGAAAACGAGAAAGATAAGGACAACCACGGCACTAATGAGCTGGGTATTCGTGAAGTGATAGAGCATGCAGTTCTCCTGGGATTTCCTCGACGGCAAAGGCTGAATGGGAGTGGGCTCGGCGGGCGGGGAAGGACCTACGCAGAGTCCATCATGGAGGTCTGTGCACGTGAATGCTGGCCAGAATTGCTCACCGTGTGGAGTTGAGATGACCGCAAAAGGAGCCTCGGTAGCGGGGGCACCCTCTGACGTCGCAACGTGAAAGGCTTCTGTACCAATCGCGATAACAATTCCGCCGGGCTGTGCTGCTACCCCTTGAATACCGCCCGGTGGCGCTTGGATCGCGAACGTGGCGGGTGATCTCCGGCATGTCGCCCAGCATTCCCGCCGATTCGAATAGGGAGAGCAAAATCGACCGGAATTTCATGGGAAGAGGAGCGATGGTGATAACAGGAGAGACCAACCATGAAGCAACAATTCGAGAATGAAGAAGGAAAGAAACTGAAAGACAAGACGGACGCGGACGCGGCAACAGAAAAGAAAATCAATCAGTTGGCTGACAAAGCTGCGGAGAAAGCATCAAAAACGGAACAGCGTTACGACAAGGATCACACGATCATTTCAAAGTGACAGGCCGGCTGGACCATTATCCTCGAATCGATGCCGCGTGCCTACGGAACGCTTCATGGCTTCGGCATTTCAGAGCTGGTGGTATATCTCCCGCGTATTGCGCGCGACCGACGCATCACATTCTGTTAGCAGAAAGTTCCTGAAGAGCCGACCTGTTTCGCTCTACTCATCCTTGGCTGATGCCATGCCTAAGATCAGGTCGAATAGCCAACCCGGAGAACTGTCATGGCGGTATCGAAGGAAGGCTCCCCGCGTCTTTGCGTAGCCTCCATTCTGCCGCAGTCGCCGCTTTCAATAATCGTGGCTGGCCATTCTTGAGCATTTTTGCTCAGATTGCGTATCTCCGCCGGAAGATACTTTCTTCGCGCCTCTCCCTTCGTGGTTATGGCCGTGATGCTAATTGCACTCATCATGTTCAGCCTCCCAGGAAAGTAACGATCTGGAAACTTGAGCCAGAGGACGCCGTAGCGTACTGATGCCTTCTAGCTTGTAAGCGTCGGAGTGCAATACGACTGTCGAGAAGCGCGAACGTCCGGACTCGGTTAGGTCGAATTTCGAAGGCATTTCGCTGCCCATTTTGAGAATTCAACAAGCTCCAAATGAGCCTTCATCAGTGCCTGTCCAACCATCTTCCGAGCCTCCCCTGGATCAGCGCCGGGTACAAGGAGCAGGAACAGGAGAATATCCATCGTGAAATCGAATGCAGAAAAGCCCGAGCCGAAGTCCGCGTCAAAGCCTGACTCCAAGCCCGCTCCGAAGGATGATGAGGATGCTCTGAAGTCGCTGCCCATGCCCGAGCTCATGAAAAAGCTCGGTACATCGGCAGATGGACTCACACAAGCCGAGGCGCAAAAGCGTCAGGTACAGTATGGGCCTAACGAAATTGCGGAAAAGAAGACCAACGAATATCTCAAGTTCCTCTCTTACTTCTGGGGCCCGATTCCGTGGATGATCGAAGCCGCCGTCATTTTGTCAGGAGTTGTCCGTCACTGGCTCGATTTCTTTGTCATTTTCGCGCTGCTTTTGTCCAACGCCCTGGTTGGATTTTGGGAAGAGCATCAAGCGGGAGACGCGATTGCCGCCCTGAAGGCCCGGTTGGCGATCAAGGCGAAGGTCAAGCGTGACGGCAAGTGGGAGAATCCTAAGGCGAGTGAACTGGTGCCTGGCGACGTAGTTCGTCTCAGGCTTGGCGACATCGTTCCGGCAGATGCGCGTCTGCTTGATGGCGACTCGATCGAGGTGGATCAGTCGGCTTTGACCGGGGAGTCGTTGCCCGTGACTGCCAAGCCCGGTGGCGCGGTCTATTCCGGGTCCATCATCCGTCAGGGCGAAATAGACGCTATGGTCTATGCGACCGGCACGAACACCTACTTCGGCAAGACAGCTCAAATGGTGCAGTCTGCACACACGGTCAGTCACTTCCAGAAGGCAGTGATGAAGATCGGTGACTACCTGATCATTCTGGCGGTTGCGCTGGTCGCGTTGATTCTTGTCTTTGCCCTCTTCCGAGGCGACAAGGTCCTGACCACGCTGGAATTCTGCCTGGTGCTTCTGGTGGCGGCGATCCCAGTCGCCATGCCCACCGTGCTGTCGGTGACCATGGCAGTGGGTGCGCGATTGCTGGCAAAAAAGGAAGCGATTGTAACGCGCTTGTCGGCTATCGAGGAGCTGGCCGGAGTAGACGTGCTTTGCTCTGACAAAACAGGCACTCTTACACAGAACAAACTGACACTGGGTGATCCGTTCACGGTAGATGGCATCGCTCCCGACAAGGTGATACTGTGGGCGGCGCTTGCCTCTCGTGCAGAAGACAAAGACACGATCGACCTTGCTGTCATCGGAGGCGTGAAGGATGACAAGGAACTGAAGGCTTGCAAGGTGCTGCACTTCATGCCGTTCGACCCGGTACACAAACGCACCGAAGCCACCGTCCAAGGCGCGGATGGGAAGCAGTTCTTTGTGGCCAAAGGCGCTCCGCAGGTAATTCTCAAGATGGCGACAAACGCCGGCGACGTCAAGGAGGCAGTGGAGAAGACAATCCTTGAATTTGCGGGACGCGGCTACCGGTCCCTTGGCGTTGCCAGGGCCGACGAGCAAGGCAAGTGGAAGTTTGTCGGGATGTTGCCGCTCTTCGATCCGCCTCGCGAGCAGGCCAAAGCAACCATCGCAAGCGCCGTCCAGATGGGAGTAAAGATCAAGATGGTTACGGGCGACCAGATTGCCATCGCCCGTGAAACGTCAAAACAATTGGGACTGGGCTCGAGCATCCTGGATGCCAGCTCGCTGGGAGACCTGAAAAAGGATGCGACCCCGGAGCAGGCCAAGGCCATAGAGAGCGCGGATGGCTTTGCACAGGTCTTCCCCGAACACAAGTTTTACATCATTGACGTGTTGCAGAAACATGGCCATATTGTCGGCATGACTGGCGACGGGGTCAATGATGCGCCGGCGTTGAAGAAAGCCGACTGCGGCATCGCCGTGTCCGGAGCGACAGATGCAGCCAGAGCGGCAGCGTCCATTGTGCTCCTTGCGTCTGGTCTGTCGGTGATCATCGACGCAATCAAGGAGAGCCGCCGCATTTTCCAGCGCATGAACAGCTATGCCATATACCGCATCGCGGAGACGCTGCGCGTACTGTTCTTCATGACGCTGGCAATCCTGGTGTTCAACTTCTACCCAGTCACGGCGGTGATGATCGTGATGATCGCGCTGCTCAACGACGGGGCGATCCTGTCGATCGCCTATGACAACGTCTTGTATAGGAACAAGCCCGAAGCATGGAACATGCGACTTGTCCTGAGCATCTCCACAGTGCTGGGTGTGATTGGCGTTGCCGCCGCGTTTCTCTTGTTCTATCTGGGCGAGCGCGTCTTCCACATGGACCGCTTGACCGTCCAGACATTGATGTACCTCAAGCTTTCCGTGGCCGGCCATTTGACCATCTTTCTCACGCGTACACGCGGTCCATTCTGGTCTATACGTCCCGCGAAGATTCTCTGGATAGCGGTGCTCGGCACACAGACCATCGCAACTCTGATTGCGGTTTACGGGCTCTTCATGGCGCCTCTGGGTTGGAAGTGGGCAGGGTTCGTCTGGGGCTATGCAATCGTCTGGGCATTGATCAACGATCGCATCAAGCTGCTCGCCTATCACATCTTCGACCCGATCAAGAAGGCGATCCCGCAAACCGCAGCACCCGCCGACGATACTAAGGAGATCGCGGCCCGGGCTTATGAGATTTATCAGCAGCGAGTCCAAGGCCAGAGCCAGCAGGATCAGGACTGGCTTGAAGCGGAGCGGGAAACCTACCTCGAAGAGGCGGCAAAGAAGAAACCCGCTGCATAGGCAACATTGAAGGGACAGGATGACGATCGATTCTAAGACCTACCGTGTGCCACCAGACAAGAAGGTCAACCTCGGCAAATGGCCGACGATGGTCGAGCCTTATGCGAAGTCGAAAAAGCAGTATAAGGAGCTTCTCGAGCAACACATTGAGAAGCTGAGTTCACTGCAGAACCTTCACTACGCGTCCCATCGTTATGCGTTGCTGCTAATCTTCCAGGGCATGGACGGCGCCGGCAAAGATGGCGCCATTCGTCACGTCATGTCGGGCGTCAATCCTGAAGGTTGCGAAGTGTTCAGCTTCAAGCAGCCGAGCGCCGAAGAACTCGACCATGATTTTCTTTGGCGTACCACATGCCGCCTTCCCGAGCGTGGGCGGATCGGCATTTTCAACCGTTCCTATTATGAGGAAGTGCTAGTCGTTCGAGTGCATTCGGGGATTCTCCG
>Ga0302326_10031459_pt1 | contig 10597 bp, 14 predicted proteins | sample Palsa_T0_3_FD_202264 | JGI IMG/M metagenome (GOLD analysis project Ga0302326, IMG submission 202264) | Peat permafrost microbial communities from Stordalen Mire near Abisko, Sweden - Palsa_T0_3 | ecosystem: Environmental > Terrestrial > Soil > Palsa > Peat permafrost | place: Sweden: Abisko...
AGGGGATACCCGGCGGACCGATGGACTGCTGGAGCGACGTCAAGACGCCGGATCAGCACCTCGCCCGCAGCATGGAAGTTTTGCAGAAGTTTTATCCATGGGAGGCCGAGCGTTCAAAGAACGCCAAACTGACCGACCCCAACGGCATACTCAGCGGCCGCTTCGCGCCGACTGTGCGAAAGCCGATCGCGCAGCTGCCATCGGGCGCGGCCGTGTTCGGGATGGCGGATGCGGTCGTACTCAACGATCCGATCACCGGCCAAGGCTCAAACAACGCGGCGAAATCCGCCCGTCTCTATCTCAAGCGCATCCTCGATAACGGCGCGAAACCTTTCGATCGCGCCTGGATGCAGCAAACGTTTGACGAATACTGGAACTACGCGCAATTCGTCACCGGCTGGACCAACGCCATGCTGCAACCGCCGCCGCCACACGTTCTCAATATTTTGGTCGCAGCGCAAAGCAAGCCCAAGGTCGGCAAAGCCTTCGCCAACGGGTTTGACGATCCGCGGACATTCTTCCCGTGGCTTGCCGATCCCGCCGAAGCGGAAAAATTCGTTCAGGCGGCGTAATTAAGCGCGTCGCGAAACCAGACGCTGAACGATCACACGCATTGAATCGGCGGCTAGCCCAGCGGAACACCGTTACCGCCGATTGTCCGGTTTATTTTTCTGGTGATGCTTTCGATACGGTCGGCCGCAGCTTCGAGCGCTGAGGCGACAGCGGCTTCCGCGTCTTTGCTGCGCTCGGCCGCCGCGACACGCGCGGACTTGCCGGCGGCGAGCTCCTCTTCCAGGCGTTTGACGCGAACGCTGATTTCAGAAAGTTCGTCGGCCACAGTAAGCGCCGCCATGACAGTGAGGCGGGTATCACCGATCTCACCAAATTTCGACCGCAGCCCCTCGATGCGCGCATCGAATTCGCGCGCCAGCGCCGTGAGATGGTCTTCCTGGCCATCTTCGCAGGCCATGTTGAACCGCCGGCCGTTGATGGTAACGCTGACTTGGGCCATTGCCGTCCTTGATCACTCCGCAGCGGCGTTCTTCTTGAGGATGCCATTGATGGTATCGATCGCCGCAGTGAGCCGCTCGGCCACGTCGCGATTGGCCGCCTCCAGCCCGCGGCCGCGCGCGGCGGCGTGATCGAGTTCGCTCGCGAGCCGGGCGCGATCGTCGCCGAGCGCCTCGATCTGCTGCATCAACGCCTCCTGGTGGCGATCGGCGTCTCCACGCCGCTCACAGGCCGCGTCCAGGGCATCGAGCGCGATGGCGAGCCGCCGCCGCGCGATCTCAATCAGGTTAGAATCGGTTTCGCTCATTTGCCGCCCCGCCGCGGCCGAAAGGCCGCTAGTAGCAGGTAAAAACTGGAGCGATGGCAACCATTTACAAAAGGAACTTTACGTCGCGTGAAGCAAGAGCGTCAACGTCTAAAGCAATTTTTGGCGTGGCCCTGTGAATGACGCTTGCCCGCGCTGGCGGCACAATTGACTCAAGCGCGTCGCATGCTACGACCGCGCATTCGCGGTCCGCTTGGCGGTTCATGACCATGGCTAAAAGTCTCCTTGCGGCGGGCGCGAGTGCAGCTCTCACGCAGCCTTCCGCTTTTCCCGGCGGCAGCCCCGCGCCTGACCGCGCCGAACACGACCGCATGGCCAATGCCATTCGCGCGCTCGCCATGGATGCGGTCGAGCAGGCCAAATCCGGGCATCCCGGCCTGCCGATGGGCGCGGCCGATATCGCGACCGTGTTGTTCACGCAATTTCTGAAGTTCGACCCCGCCGATCCGAACTGGCCGGATCGCGACCGCTTCGTCCTCTCCGCCGGCCACGGATCGATGCTGGTCTATGCGCTCCTCTATCTGCTCGGCTATGAGAAAATGACCGTCGCGGAGCTTAAGCGCTTCCGCCGGATCGGTTCGCTCACGCCGGGGCATCCCGAGCACGGCCACACGCCGGGAGTGGAAACCACCACAGGTCCGCTCGGCCAAGGGATCGCGAATGCGGTGGGCATGGCGATTGCCGAACGGCATTTGGCTTCGCTGTTCGGCGACGAGATCGTCGATCACACGACCTATGTGATCGCCTCCGACGGCGATCTGATGGAAGGAATAAGCCAAGAAGCCGTCGCGCTCGCGGGCCACTTGAAGCTCAACAAGCTTATTGTGCTGTTCGACGACAACGGCATCTCCATCGATGGCCCGCTCAAGCTCGCGGATTCCGTCGATCAGGTCGAGCGCTTCGAAGCGGCCGGCTGGGCGGCGGAGCGAATTAACGGCCACGACCCGGCGGCGATCGCGGCTGCGCTCAAGGCCGCCAAGCACAGCGACCGGCCGTCACTGATTGCCTGCAAGACCGTCATTGGATTCGGCGCGCCGACCAAGGCCGGAACGGAAAAAGTTCATGGCTCTGCGCTCGGCGCCGACGAAGTCGCGGCGGCGCGGGCGAAACTTGGCTGGGCTGCTCCGGCGTTTGAAATTCCGCCGGCCATCCTCGAACGCTGGCGTGCCGCCGGTCAGCGTGGCCGCCCAACACGGCGCGCCTGGCAGGAGCGGCTCGCGGCACTCGACCCAACTAAGCGCGGGGAGTTTGAGCGCCGCATCGCAGGCATCGTTCCGGCGGAGAAGCTTGCGGCCGCAGTCCGTGCCGTGAAGCGCAAGCTCGCCGAAGCGCCGAAAGAGATTGCAACCCGCTCGGCGTCCGAATTCGCGCTTGAGGAGCTGACGGTAGCTTTGCCGGAAATGATCGGCGGATCGGCCGACCTCACCGGCTCCAACAACACGCGCACCAAGGCGATGAAGGTCTTGAACGCGGCCGACTATTCCGGCCGCTTCATCCATTATGGCGTACGCGAACACGGCATGGCCGCCGCCATGAACGGCATGGCGCTGCATGACGGGATCATTCCCTATTCCGGCACGTTTCTGGTGTTCTCCGATTATTGCCGGCCGGCGATCCGGCTGGCGGCGCTCATGGGCCAGCGCGTCATCCACGTCATGACCCACGATTCGATCGGGCTTGGCGAGGACGGTCCCACCCATCAGCCGGTCGAGCATCTCGCGGCGCTGCGCGCCATTCCCAATCTCAAGGTGTTTCGCCCGTGCGACGCGGTGGAAACTGTCGAGTGCTGGCAGCTTGCGCTCGAGACCGCAAATGCTCCGAGCGTGCTGGCGTTGACGCGGCAAAATCTTCCGCAGCAGCGGCTCTCGCTCGACGACGCCAACCGCTGTGCGAGCGGCGCCTATGAACTCCGCGCCGCGCGAGGCGTGCCCGCGGTGTCGCTGTTCGCTACCGGGTCGGAAGTCGCGATCGCGGTCGCCGCGCAAAAGCTCCTCGCCGAGCGCAACATTTCCGCCCGCGTCGTGTCGGTGCCGTGCATGGAATTATTGCTCGCGCTTTCGGAGCGCGAGCGCGCCGCTATCGTCGGCCAAGCCAAAGTCAATATCGCCGTCGAGGCCGGCATCCGCCAGGGCTGGGACGCCGTGATCGGCTCAGACGGAATTTTTATCGGCATGACCGGATTTGGCGCCAGCGCACCTTACAAGGAACTCTACCAGCATTTCGGCATCACGCCCGAGAAAGTGGCCGCGGCGGCGCTGAACAAATTGGGCTAAAGTCCGCGGCGCCCCATTAGTTTGCGCGCCTAATCGCGCGCGCTTAAGTCCGAGAAGACAGTCAATGGTCGATACTCGCGGCCGGTTCGTCTGGTACGAGCTGATGACGACCGACGTCGACGCTGCGCGCGCCTTCTACACCAATGTCATCGGCTGGGGCGCACAGGATGCGTCCGCGCCCGGCATTCCCTACACGCTGTTTCTTGCCGGAGCGAATACGGTCGGCGGCCTCATGCAGCTGCCAGAGGAATCGAGGCGCAGCGGCGGGCTGCCGCGCTGGCTCGGCTACGTGCAGGTCGGCGACGTTGACGCAGCCACCGACCAAGTCGCCACCCTCGGAGGAAATGTCTACATACCGCCCACCAGCATTGGCGACATCAGCCGCTTTGCGGTCGTCACCGACGAACAAAAGGCGGCATTTGCTTTAATCAGCTGGCTGAGCCTGCGGACGGAAGCGCCCGTCACGCCGCGCACCAACGGCCGGGTCGGCTGGCACGAACTTTTCGCCGACGATTGCGAGCGCGCGGTTAAGTTCTATGGCGATCTGTTTGGCTGGCGTAAAAGCATCGCCAATAGCGGCGAACTCGGAACCTATCAGCTAATCGCCTCGCGCGGACAAACCATCGGCGGCATATTGACCAAGCCGCCGGCGCTGCCGGCGCCGTTCTGGCTGCATTATTTCACGGTCGGCGACATCGATGCGGCGGCAGGCCGTGTGACCGCCGGCGGCGGGCAAATCATCAACGGGCCGGCGCAAGCGCCGGATGGCAGCTGGATCATCCAATGTACCGATCCGCAGAACGCCACGTTCGCATTGATCGGCAAGCGCAGCTACGCGGCGGTCGGATTTCTCGAACGCCTCTACGGACAGAAGTGAATTGGCATTTTAGGGAACGGCGGATGCGGCTGCGCGCGATCAATGCTCGCCGCCGGCGGCGCGCCTTTGCAAACTAGTTGCGAACTGCCGCTTGAACGCCATCGCATCGGCCGCGATGCGAAAGCAATAACGGATGCAGTTCGCCGGCAGATCGACATACATGTCCCATTCGAACGGCGCCTCATCGAGCCATTCGAGAACTTCCATTGCCGCTTCGTCGAACGACAGCGCGACTTGGAACGGAAAGTCTCGATTGATTTCGAAGAGCACACCCATGCGTCATAAGAACATAACGGGAACAACAGTCAAGCCACTAGGGCTTGGGGATTATAACCTTGACAAAGCAAGCCCATTAGGTAGTATGTCGGTCGTGGGGCAACTGGCCATGACCGATAAATCCTCTCAAATTACTGAAATTGCAAAGGAAATAGCTCTCCGCCAACAGTCGCGCGCGGCGGATATCCAGCGCGAATTGGCGAAAATAGAGGCCGAAAAGGCGAAGCTTCAGTCTGAATTTCATGCGGTGAACTTCTCGCATGAGCGCCTTGGCCGCTTTAGCCCGATACGCGGGATGCAACTCCAGTGCCCCCGTTGCTGGATCAATCATGAAGCGATCTCCAGCCTTCGGTCCATCGGGGGTGGCGACAAAACGACCGACATTTTTCGATGCAACACCTGCGACGAAACTTTTGCGCTGACTTTCTAAAGGCACACCCGTCATGACCGCGAACCTCCAAAACCCGATCTTCACTGACGAAACCAAAGCTCGCGAATGGCTAGAAGCACGCGTTTGGCCAAATGGCCCGGTTTGCCCGCACTGTGGTGCTACAGGCGATGACGTGACCGCGCTTAACGGGAAGGCCCACCGTCCGGGCCTCTATCAGTGCAGTCAGTGCCGCGAGCAATTCACGGTCACGGTCAAAACCGTGTTCGAGCGCAGCAAAATTCCGTTGTCGAAATGGCTTGCCGCCCTGTTCCTACTGACGGCCTCAAAGAAAGGCGTGTCCGCGCATCAAGTGCATCGCTCGCTTGGCATTTCGTACAAGAGCGCATGGTTCATGATGCACCGCTTGCGCCTAGCTCTCCGCGTTGACGGCAATACCCCGCTTGGCAGCGGTGGAAAGGTTGTTGAAGGCGACGAAACTTTCATCGGCCGCAAGGTCGGCGTTAAGCAGGGACAGGGATTTGCCCACAAAAACCCAGTGCTGACGCTAGTCGAGCGCGGCGGTATCGCTCGTAGCTTTCATGTTGATGGAACAACTGCCGCCGATGTGGTGCCGTTCCTTCGCGCCAACGTCGCTCGGGAGGCAAAGCTTGTGACCGACGATGCCGGACAATATCGCCACGTTGGCCGCTACTTCGATCACCAGACCGTAGCCCATAGCGTTGACGAATATGCCCGTTACGAGCGCCACGCAGACGGATCAGAGTATGTGATCCATACAAATACGGTCGAAGGCTATTATTCGGTGTTCAAGCGCGGCATGAAAGGCGTCTATCAACATTGCAGCGAGAAACACCTTCATCGCTATCTGGCTGAATTTGATTTCCGCTATTCAAATCGCACTGCGCTAGGCGTGAATGACCTAATGCGCGCCGAGATCGCGGCGGCTGGCATCAAGGGCAAGCGCCTCACTTATCGACGGCCTCACAAAGTCGCTAAATCGAAAGCACATTAAGCGCGAGTGGAAATAAACAAATGCGGCTAATACACGCCGCCCTTAGCAAAGATGCGGCAATCAAACCAATGAGATTGAAGTAAAGAACCGGAATCTTTAATCGCTTCGCCTTACAGGCTTTCGCTTTTTCTGGTTTTTCTTTTTGGGACTCTCTTTGCCCTTCGTCCTATGCTGCGGCGGGGACTTAGCGACAACATCAACGGCGCGCTCAAAGCGCGACCATGCGTCTGGTTCTAATTCTGGCCGCTTGTCGGATTTCTTATTCATGGACAAACAAGCCGTAGAACATGCCAATGGGCGATTGCGCAAAGCCGAAAAGGCGCTGGAGGCATTGAAAAACGCCGATAGCTATGAAACCGCCGAGGAAGCATGGTCCGATTTTCTTTTGGCCGCGTCCACTATTTATTCAAAGCTTGAACAAGGTTCAAAATCCAAGGGGACAAGTGCCGGATGGTTTGGGCGCAAGAAAAAAGAACGCAAGGACGACCCGGTCTTGCGATATTTACATCACGCGCGAAATTCTGACGAGCACGGCATTGAGCGAGTTGCGGAGCGCGGCGGTAACGCCAAAGACCCCTTTGGCAAAAAACTCAAGTTCAATGAGCGGCGCGAATACGTGATTGGTACGTCGCGTGACCCGAAAACAGGCGAGATAACAGTCCACAATATGAAAGCTTATCTATACGGCCCATCACTTCAGATGATCCGCGTGCATGACCGCCGCTTCGGCGACCACTGCGATCCACCTACGCAGCACCTTGGACATCCAATTGATCTGGATGATAACTCCCTTGTAGGGGTCGCTACGCTGGGACTGGCATATTTGAAAACGCTAATGGTGGAGGCCGAGACCTTAACTTAGCGATTCCACCACCATCGCAATAAAGACCTTGCGGACCAGTTCATCTAGGCCCGCGCCTAGGCAATGCTCGCGAGCCGCTAAAACTCCGGCCTCAATCATTTTCGGCGTGATCTCAATTGAGATTGAATCAGCGTCGGCCTGTCGGGCCTTTACTAGACCTGGGGCTTGCTTTGTCAAGGTTATAATCCCCTAGGGCTTGTGGCTGGAGATTTGATCGGCGGATTTAAGGAAGGTCGGGCCACTGGTAGCCCCTTCCTTCCTGCAGACATCGGAATACTGGCCTGTTTCCGAGCTTGGTGGGTGGTTTTGAAAAATCACAGCGGCCGGATTCGCTAATCCGCGACTTCAATTGAAACCCGCCACTGTCGGCCATCCAATGCATTTTTGCCCATGTCCTCGACGCTCGAAACCACGCCAACAAACCTTTTCGACTGCCCGTCGAGGGTATCAACGCCGGTAAACGTCTCGGAACGCCCAGTAATGCTTGACCGCTTGGCGCGGTTTGCAGAACCCAAGTCGGCGGCCCAAAACATCTTTTTCATAGTGGCTCCTTGAGCCGTCTTAGGCGGCGGCCTGTTTTCGCTATATGCCGGTACCGTGGTCGTTATCGGGTTCGCATTCGGACGGTAGCCGGTATTGCTCGCCAAATCTCGAATAGTGGGTATCCATTTTTTCAATGAAGTCGCGATAGTCACGACTGATCTTTCATAAAGGCCACCGCCGCGCCCAAGTGCCTCGCGCAATTTTGGGTACTGCCCCTTCCCATCCCCTCTGGTCCGTTTTGAAAATTCACAGTCAAAGCTCGTGTGATTTGATCCCCATTTAATTCTTCAACTCTCCCAATTTGTCGGCTATTTTTTGGGCAGGCTCATGCTGTCCTAGGGAAAGGGGATGGGGCAGATCCTAGGATTCATTCGACCGACTGATGCGTTTGGTCCGGAAGAAATCGAAACGTTGAGCAAAGCTTACGAGCTCGCGCTGTCAGCTTTGCATGACATCGGGCAGCCGGAACTCGTGCGCGAAGTGATTGCTCGGCGCATTATCAGGGCCGCGCAGAAGGGCGAACGCGATCCCGCAAAACTATGCGCTGTAGCACTGGCCGCCTTTAACTCTGACAGGCTTATGCGCTAACGATTCTGAACATCCAGGGCGCTGGCACGTTGGCCCAGATGCCAACGTCAGATAACTACCGACGCTATGCAGCGATCGTTCGGGGACTCGCCTCCAAAGCCGAGGGTGAAGCCGAGCGAGGAGCGCTTCTAGAATTGGCCGGCCGATGGGATGCATTGGCCACCTACAAAGAGAAGCAAGAGCAAAAGAGCGCATAGGCTGCCCGAGTGGGCGCCTCTGCCCTTTTGATTTCTCCGATTTCCGCCCTTTTTGCAGCCGATCGTCGAATAGTTCCTGCCGTGGAAAGGCGGCCTCGGTGCTGTGATAAATCACTGTTGTCACGACTCCACACCCGACCAATTAATCGGCCGCCGCGTGCTCGACTGGGGAGATTCCTTTATGAGCAGGCATTCCAACGATCCGGAACACTTGCATTCCCGCGCTAAAGCCCGCACCATCGCCGAGCGCCCAAGAATTTTTGACGCGAAACGCATGATGTATGAAATTGTCGGCGACTTTGAACGCCGCGCCGAGCGCGCAGAACGCCGGTTAGCGGACGAAGATACTGGGAAATCCGCTTAGCCTGAGACTCGCGATTCGCGGAACTTGGGCGCACAATTTCGTCATCACCGATAGCGGCTTCGCTAGGCGTCGGTGGCTGAGAGATCGATTGCGTTCCCGGCTGTAACGGCAACAAGAGGAGCGCGCACCATTTCGGAAACGAACAAGGCCAACACCGTGGCCTTCCACACCAAGGCGGTCTTTGAAGGCGACGTTGAGAACGCGTTCCGCCTCTATGGTGGAGCCCCCTATCGCCAACACAATCCTCTCATCGGGGACGGCATGGACGGGCTCCGCAAGTTCGTCGCTGTGCTCAAGGCCAATCGTCCGAACGCACATGGCGAGATCAAGCGCGTCTTCGCGGACGGGGATTACGTCATCCTCCACAGCCATTGGCACGGTTTGTCGGACAGTCCGGGCGGCGAAGCCGTCGTTGACATTTACCGGTCGGAAAACGGCAAGGTGATCGAGCATTGGGATGTGATCCAGCCGATTCCGAAGACGGCTGCGAACAACAACACCATGTTCTGATCCGCTGACGATAGTCCCCCTCGATTGGCGGCCTCTTTGGTTCAGACGGAGCCCCTACCTGACGTTTCGTGCTGGCCCCTTTCCATCCCCTCTGACACCTTTTTGAGTTTTCGAGTTGGCCCTTTTGCTAAACTGTCGGCGGACAAAGAGAGACGAAACATGCGCGGCCGCCTTACGATGATCCCGTTTCTGCTGCTGGCGGCAGGGGCCGGCGCCCAAGCCCACGCCATGCTCGATCACGCCAGCCCGCTTGTCGGCAGCACAATAGCCGCCCCGCCGCGTGAAGTGTCGTTGTCGTTCTCACAGGGCATCGATCAAGCTTCTAGCGGCGTTGAGGTCAGCAGTAGCGCGGGTGCCCGCGTCGACCAGGGCAAGCCGCAGATCAGCGGCAGCACCATGCGCGTTGCGCTAAAGCTTCTCTCACCGGGAACTTACCGCGTGCATTGGTACGCGGTTTCGGCTGACTCGCACAAAAGCGAGGGCAATTTCGTATTCCACGTCGGCAAGCCGTGAGCCGAAAGAGGCCGCGTCAGTCGGCGGCCTATTTTCCCGGGGTAGCTTGATCCCTTTTTGGGGCTAAAGGGGCGGGAATTTGCGTGCTGGACTAAGTCCGAGCATTGATTTTCGGACTGTCCTAATTTCCAAAATGGAATTAAATTACCTTCCGTTGTCAAGGCGTCACTGGCTTTTGGGTGACCAAGGGGCAGCTCAATGAGCAAGATTACCGTAGTGCTTGCACTCTTGAGTGGCGTTATTCCATTGAGCTTGGCACATGCGTCCGGGGACTGCCCGCCAGGGCAAGTCATGCATCGCATGGGAGGAGGCTGTGTTCCTGCAGTCACCCCGGCAAAGACTTATGCGGGATGCATCCAAAACGGCCGAACGATGGGTTATTCCGCTGCAGACGCTGAGAGCTATTGTAAGCACAAGTTTCAGAAGTGAGCCTTCGATAAGGCCGCTTCGGTGGGCAGCCTTCCTTCAAAAGAAGGCCCATCACGGGCCGCTGAGTTGGCAGCCTCCGCTTCGTCTGACTCACTAAGGGAAGGCGTACCGTATAACCCCGACGCGGTAGCTCCTGATGCTAATGGCCGTGTTCGGAAACTACACCGTCGATGCCGGTCTCATGAGACGCGCCTGAGCGTTTGCTCGAAGCCGCGCCGCAACGGCTCACTGCTGGTCGAGGCAATTCGCTGTCCCAGCGTTCCGAGTTCCTGCGACTGCTCGGTAAATCTTTGCATTTGTTCCTGGGCGTGCCGCGACCACAGCTCGAATGCCTCGGTCGGCCCTTTCACCCGCGCCAATTCGGCGACAAAATTCAAGGCGGCCATCATGTTGGCTTGGCCGAAGTCCATCAATTTGGCGTTGAAA
>Ga0302326_10031464_pt1 | contig 10597 bp, 6 predicted proteins | sample Palsa_T0_3_FD_202264 | JGI IMG/M metagenome (GOLD analysis project Ga0302326, IMG submission 202264) | Peat permafrost microbial communities from Stordalen Mire near Abisko, Sweden - Palsa_T0_3 | ecosystem: Environmental > Terrestrial > Soil > Palsa > Peat permafrost | place: Sweden: Abisko...
GGCGGGCGGCCGAGATCTACGGCTCGGCCGCCGTCGCCCTGCCCGTCTGACCCTGCCCGTCTGACCCTGCCCGCCTGACCCCGGCGCTAGGCCTTGGCCTGCATGCTCGAGCGGGCCGGGTTTGCCTGCTCGGCGGCCTTCGGGTCCTTCTGGTTCTGCTTCGCGCGGACGCCGGACTCGACCCGGTCGCCGAGGTCCTTGTCGACGCTCCGCCAGTACTCGAAGGCCCGGGCCAGGACCGGCTCGGTCACGCCGTTCAGCAGGTGCCCCACGATGTTGTCCGTCAGCCGGCCGCGGGCGGCGTCGTCCAGCACCTCGCGGACCATGGTGCCGGCCTGGCCGAAGTCGTCGTCCTCGGTGTGCAGCGAGTAGGCCGACCGCACCATCTCACCGTCGGCGTACCAGCCGACCGGCTGGTTGTGCTCGCTGTCGGCCGCGGGGCCGCCCTTGGAGTTCGGCGCGTAGACCGGGTCATGCGCGTTCACCACGCGCATCGCCCCGTCCTTGCTGTAGCTGCGCACCGGCACGACCGGGGCGTTGACCGGGATCTGCTTGTAGTTCACCCCGAGCCTGGCCCGGTGCGCGTCGGAGTAGGAGAACCCGCGGGCGAGCAGCATCTTGTCCGGGCTGAGGGTGATGCCGGGAACCAGGTTGTTCGGCTCGAACGCCGCCTGCTCGATCTCGGTGTGGTAGTCGGAGACGTTGCGGTCCAGGATCAGCCGGCCGACCTCGATCAGCGGGTAGTCGCTGTGCGGCCACACCTTGGTCAGGTCGAACGGGTTGAACCGGTAGCCGCCGGCCTCCTCGAACGGCATGATCTGCATCTTCAGCGTCCAGCTCGGGTAGTCGCCGCTCTCGATGTGGTCGTACAGGTCACGCTGGTGGTAGTCGGTGTCCGCCGCCGCCATCTGGTCGGCCTCGTCCTGGGTGAAGAACTCGATGCCCTGATCGGTCTTGAAGTGGTACTTGACCCAGAACTTGTCCCCGGCCGCGTTGATCCACAGGTAGGTGTGCGAGCTGTAGCCGTTCATGTGCCGCCACGTCCGCGGGATCCCCCGGTCGCCCATCAGCCACGTCACCTGGTGCGCCGACTCCGGCGACAGCGTCCAGAAGTCCCACTGCATGTCGTGGTCGCGCAGGTTGTTGTCGGCGCGGCGCTTCTGCGAGCGGATGAAGTGCTGGAATTTCAGCGGGTCGCGGATGAAGAACACCGGGGTGTTGTTCCCGACCATGTCGTAGTTGCCGTCGGAGGTGTAGAACTTCAGCGCGAACCCCCGCGGGTCGCGCCAGGTGTCAGGGCTGCCCCGCTCCCCCGCCACGGTGGAGAACCTGATCAGCGTGTCGGTTCTGGTGCCGGGCTGGAATACCGCCGCCTTGGTGTAGGCGCTGACGTCACTGGTGACCTCGAAGTGGCCGAACGCACCGCCGCCCTTGGCGTGCGGCTGGCGCTCGGGGATCCGCTCCCGGTTGAAGTTGGCCATCTGCTCGATCAGGTAATGGTCCTGCAGCAGGACGGGGCCGTCGGGTCCGACGGTCAGCGAATGCTCATCGCTCTCGGCCGGCGCGCCGCTGTCCGTAGTGGTGAACGGAACCTTGTCATGCGTCACTGGTCTGCCTCCTCGCAGAGCTGAGCGCTCCGGTTGCGCAGTCAGAATCTCGGCGCGGCCGCAGTCGCGGCCACCTAGTGATGCTTGTCCCCTGCGACGTGTTCAAACCTCGGCGCCCCGCTGGCTGCCCGACATTCCGGGCATTTAACTGACGTTCGGCGGTGCTGCCCGCGGTACCCGGAGGGCCAGTTCTCGTGCCCTGGTACGGTCCGACGGTGCAGTCACGCGTCGTCCTTGTCACCGGCGGCAGCCGCGGCATCGGCGCGGCCATCGCGCAGCGCGCCGCCGCCGACGGCTGGGCCGTGTGCCTGACCTACCGCGCCGACCGCGAGGCCGCCGCGAGCGTTGTCGCCCGGATCGAGACCAGCGGCGGTCGCGCGACGGCAGTCCAGGCCGACGCCAGCCGTGAGCCGGACATTCTCAGGGCGTTCGCTGCGGCAGCGGAGCTCGGGCCGGTTACCGGGCTGGTCGCCAACGCCGGCATCGTGGCGCCGAAGGCGCGGCTCGATGAGTTCACCGCCGACCGGGTCGAGCGGGTGCTCGCGGTCAACGTGCTCGGCCCTGTCCTGTGCTGCCGCGAGGCGGTCCTGCGCATGTCCTCGCGGCACGGCGGCCCCGGCGGGTCGATCGTGCTGATCTCCTCGGCGGCCAGCCGGCTGGGCTCGGCAGGCGAGTATGTCGACTACGCCGCGTCCAAGGGCGCGATCGACACCCTCGGGCTCGGGCTGGCCCGCGAGGTCGCCACCGAGGGCGTCCGGGTGAACGTCGTGCGGCCCGGCATCATCGACACCGGCATTCACGCCAGCGGCAACCAGCCCGACCGTGTTGCCCGCATCGGGCCGACGATCCCGGTCGGCCGGGCGGGTCAGCCCGGCGAGGTCGCCGGCGCCGTCGTCTGGCTGCTCAGCGACGAGGCGGCCTACTGCACCGGCAGCATCCTGGACGTGACCGGCGGCCGCTAGCCCGTCTCAGCCGGGCGATGGCGGCCGGCCAGTACCTCGGCGAGATGGTAGGCAGGCTGGTCGGTCAGCTCCCCCAGCTGCGTGCGGCAGGAGAAGCCGTCGGCTAGGACGAGCCCGTTCCCGTCCTGGCGGGAAAGAGCCGGCTGCAGGGCAGTGCGGGCCACGGCCATGCTCAGGTCGTAATGACCCTTCTCCATGCCGAAGTTGCCGGCCAGGCCGCAGCAGCCGCCGACCCTGGTGACCGCGGCGTCGCCGCGGGCGAGCAGGGCCGCGTCGGCGTCCCAGCCCATGACCGCGTGGTGGTGGCAGTGCGGCTGCGCGACCGCGGTGATGCCCGCCAGGTGGGCGGGCGGCTCCCAGCCCGGTGTCCTGGCCAGCAGCTCGGCCAGCGTCAGCACCGCGGCGCCGGCCGGGGCCACCGGCGCGTCGGCGAGCCCGCTCGCGTCCCCCCGGAAGGCAGCCACGCAGGAGGGCTCCAGGCCGACCACCGGCGTCCCCTCGGTCACGGCGGGATGCAGGCCTGCGAGCGCCCGGCTCAGCCTGGCCCGCCCGGTCCTGAGCTGGCCAGTGGAGATCCAGGTCAGGCCGCAGCAGTCTCCTGCGCGCGACAGGGCCACCTGGTACCCGGCGGCCTCAAGCACCTGCACGGCCGCGATGCCGACCTGCGGCGTGAAGTAGTTGGTGAACGTGTCGGCCCACAGCAGCACCGGCGCACCCTCCGGCGGCGGGGTGTGGCCGGCGAACCAGTCACGGAAGGTCTGCCGGGCGAACCGCGGCAGCCGGCGGCGCGCATCCACGCCGGCCAGCCGGGCGCCTGCCGCTCCCAGGACCGGCACGGTGAGCGCGGCGTTGGCCAGCCGCGGCGCGCGGGCGGCGAGCGGAGCCCAGCGCGGCAGCCAGCCGAGCGAGTAGTGCGCCGCCGGCCGCAGACGGCCGCGATACCGCTGGTACAGCGCCTCGGCCTTGTAGGTCGCCATGTCGGTGCCGGTCGGGCAGTCGGCCGAGCACGCCTTGCACGCCAGGCACAGGTCAAGCGACTGCGCCACCTCGGCCGAGCGCCACCGGCCGGGAACCGCGCCGGAGACCAGTTCCTGCAGCACACGGGCGCGCGCCCTGGTCGAGTCTTTCTCGTCCCTGGTCGCCTGGTAGGACGGGCACATCACGCCGCCGCCGCCGGTCAGGTCAGCACGGCACTTGCCGACGCCAGTGCACCGGCTGACCGCGCTGCCGAAGTCACCGTCGTCGTGCTCGTAGCGGAAGCCCAGCCCGGCGCGGTAGCTGTGCCGCCGGGCCGGGCGCAGGTCGGCGTCGACCGGGCGGGGTCGCACGATGACGCCGGGGTTCAGGATTCCGGCCGGGTCGAACACAGCCTTGACCTGCGCGAATGCGTCGAGCGCGGCGGGTGAGTACATGTGCGGCAGCAGCTCGCCGCGGGCGCGCCCGTCGCCGTGCTCGCCCGACATCGAGCCGCCGTGGGCCGCGGCCAGGTCAGCCGCCGCCAGCAGGAACGCGCGGAACGCCCCGGTGCCGCGCGGGGAGCCGAAGTCAAAGTCGATGCGGATGTGCACGCAGCCGTCACCGAAATGCCCGTACGGCAGGCCGTCGAGGTGGTGCTCGGCCAGCAGCGCGCCGAACTCGCGCAGGTAGCTGCCGAGCCGCTCCGGCGGCACGGCGGAGTCCTCCCAGCCGGCGTGATGCGCGCGGCCGCCAGGCGGCCGGGCGACCAGTCCCGCGCCATCCTCGCGGATGCGCCAGATAGCGGCCGCCTGGCGCTGGTCGGCCGCGATCACGTGGGCGGGCGCGCCGGCCAGCGCGATCAGCTCGCGGGCGGCCGCGTCCAGCCCGGCCTGGCTGTCGCCGGGCAGCTCGACCATCAGCAGGCCCCGGCCGGGCGGCAGGTCCGGCGCGGCCGCGGCGCCGAGCGCTGCCCGGCCGAGGTCGGTGATTCCCGAGTCCAGGCCCTCGATCGCGACCGGCTGCAGCGGCAGCAGCCGCGGGACGACGTCGGCGGCCTCGGCCAGGCTCGGGTAGCCGAGGACGACCAGGACCGTCCGGGCCGGGGCGGGCCGCAGCGCGACCGTCGCGGCGGTCGTGATGGCGCAGGTGCCCTCGGTGCCGACGAGCGCTTTCGGCACGTCGAAACCGCGCTCGGGCAGCAGGTGCTCCAGTGAGTAGCCGGACACCTGCCGGGGAAAGCGGCCCAGCTCGGTGCGGATGACCGCCAGGTTCGCGGTCACGACCGGCTCCAGCGCGGCCAGCGCCGCCGAGGTCTGGGGCGTCGCCTCCCCGGCCCGCAGCACCTCGCCGCCGCCGGTGATCACATCGAGCGCGAGCACATTGTCGGCGGTCCGCCCGTAGCGCAGGGCCCGCGAGCCGCAGGCGTTGTTGCCGATCATGCCGCCGATCGTGCACCGGCTGTGCGTGGACGGGTCGGGACCGAACCGCAGCCCGAATTGCGCCGCTGCCCGCTGCAGGTCGTCGAGTATGACGCCCGGCTCGACCGTCGCGGTCTGCGCGTCCGGGTCCACGCTCAGGATGCGGTTCAGGTGCCGGGAGACGTCCAGGACGACGCCGGACCCGATCGCGTTCCCGGCCAGCGAGGTCCCGCCGCCGCGCAGCGTCAGCGGTGCCCCGAGCTCCCGGCAGGTCTCGACCGCGATCGCGACCTCACTGACCGACCGGGGGAAGGCCACCGCTGACGGCACCACCCGGTACAGGGACGCATCGCTGGAATACTCAGCTACCCGCCGCGGCGAGGCGTCGACCTCGCTGACTCCGGCAGAGCGCAGGCGCGCTGCAACCTCAGGCTCACCATGCGGCACGCCTCATCGTCTCATGACGTCCGGACGCAGCCGGATGACCGCAGCCTGAGTGCCGGTATTGCGGGGCATTTCGCCGTAAGGTGAGCCGCAGGCTCCCCGACCGGTCGCCGGAGCCGGAAAGGCGGCCCGGTGGCAAGTGACAGCCCGGCAGGGGCCGGCCAGCTAGTGCCGCCCGCGCAGGCCGCCTCCGCCTGGGCTCCGTTCCGGCATCGCCTGTTCGCGGCGATGTGGGGCGCTCAGTTCGTCAGCAACATCGGCAGCTGGATGCAGACAGTCGGCGCGCAGTGGCTGATGCTGACCCTGACCGGCTCAGCGGCCTACGTCGCCTTTGTGCAGACCGCGGCAAGCCTGCCGATCGTGCTCTTCGCGGTCGCGGCCGGCGCGATCGGCGATCTGGTGGACAGACGTCGCTTCCTGCTCGTCACCCAGGTCGTGATGCTCGTCGCGGCAACAGCGCTCGGTCTGCTCGCGCTCGACGGGCTGGTCACCCCGTGGGTGCTGCTCGCGCTGATCTTCGCAGTCGGGACCGGCCAGGCGCTGACGTCGCCGACGTGGCAGACCCTGCAGCCCGAGCTGGTGACGCCAGGCGAGCGCACGCAGGCAATCTCGCTGGGCTCGGTGAACCAGAACCTGGCCCGGGCGGTCGGCCCGGCCATCGGGGGCCTGCTGCTGGCCGTCACCAGCGTCGGAACGGTGTTCCTGGTCAACGCGGCAACGTTCCTCGCCGTCATCGCCGTCGTGGCGTGGTGGCACAGCACCCGCCCGCCGCTGGCCCTGCCGCGGGAGCACGCAGGAGAAGCCATCCGAGCAGGTGCGCGCTACGTCGCAGCCAGCCCGGTGCTGCGCGTCATCCTGCTGCGCGCGGGCATCTTCATCTTTTTCGCCAGCTCGATCTGGGCACTGCTGCCGCTGACGGCCGAGCACGAGCTGCACCTGGGCTCCGGCGGCTACGGCCTGCTGCTGGGCTGCGTGGGAGTCGGCGCTGTCGCCGGCGCGGCGGTGCTGCCCCGGCTGCGGGCGGCCCTGATGCCGGGCACGCAGCTCACGCTCGGCTCGCTCATTCTCGCGCTCGTGGCGCTCGTCCTCGCCCTCGTGCACGTGGCAGCGGCCGTCGCAGTTGCGCTCGCTCTGGGCGGCGTCGCCTGGATCCTGGCGCTGTCCACGCTGAACTCGCTGTACCAGCTGTCGCTGCCGCAGTGGGTGAAAGCCCGGGGCATGTCGTTTTACCTGGTGGTCTTCCAGGGCGGCAATGCGATCGGCAGCGCGGTGATGGGCGTGGCGGCCGGCCGCGCTGGCCTCACGCCCACGCTCCTGATCGCCGCCGCCGGGCTCGCGCTCGGCCCTCTCGCCGGGCTCCGCTACCGGTTCAGGCAGCTGCGACCGGAGGAACTGGTCCCGGCGGGCGACTGGCCTCAGCCACAGCTGCCGGCTGAGGGCTCGAATCCTGGCCCGGTGCTGGTGACGGTCGAGTATCACGCGCTTCCCGGCCGGGAGGCCGACCTGCTGGCTGCCCTGGAGGATTCCCGCTTCGCCCGTCGCCGCACCGGGGCGTCGTCCTGGCGCGCCTGGCAGGACGGCGCGCAGGCCGGGCGGATACTCGAGCAGTTCGTTGTCGCGTCCGTCGATGAGCACCTCCGCCAGCACGAGCGCGTTACCGCCAGGGACGCGGCCAGGTACGCCGGCGTCCGGGCACTGGCCAGCGGGCCGGTCACGGTAACGCACTGGGTGACGGCGCGGCCATCTCCGCCGATTTCCCCGGTGCCTGGCATGAGCGGCTAATCAGGATCTGTCACCGGCCGGGTTCCTGACCCGGCGCGGGTCACCGGGGCGAGACGGCCCGCCGCGCGGAACCTACGATGGGCGGATGGACGATGCATCCGCAGCAGCTACTGAGATCCGTCAGGAACCCGGTCCCGCTGCCCGCGAGAGCCGGCCCGCGATCGTGACGGTGGACGACGATCCGGATGTCTCCCGTGCCGTCGCCAGGGACCTGCGCCGCAGGTACGGCGAGCAGCACCGGATCGTCCGCGCCGAGTCGGGCGAGGCCGCGCTCGATGCGCTGCGCCAGATGAAGCTGCGCGGCGACCTGGTCGCGATCATCCTGGCCGACTACCGGATGCCGCAGCTGAACGGCATCGAATTTCTCGAGCGGGCCATGGACATCTATCCGGGCGCGCGGCGCGCATTGCTGACCGCATATGCCGATACCGGCGCGGCCATCGACGCGATCAATGTCGTCGACCTCGACTATTACCTGCTCAAGCCGTGGGACCCGCCGGAGGAGAAGCTCTATCCGGTCGTGGACGCGCTGCTGGAGACCTGGCTGTCGTCGGAGCACAAGCCGGTGCCGGAGACCAAGGTCATCGGTCACCGGTGGTCGGCCCGCTCGTCCGAGGTACGGGAGTTCCTGGCCCGCAACCAGGTGCCGTACCGCTGGTACTCGACCGACGAGTCGGAGGGGCGCCGGCTGCTCGAGGCCGCGCAGGCCGACGGCGAGCAGCTTCCCGTGGTGATCGCGCCCGACGGCGCCGTGCTGATCGAGCCGTCCGAGCCTGACCTAGCCGGGCACGTCGGGCTGGCGACCACGCCGTCGACTGACTTCTACGACCTGGTCGTCATCGGCGGCGGCCCGGCCGGGCTGGGCTCGGCTGTCTACGGGGCGTCCGAGGGGCTGCGCACCGTGCTGGTGGAGCGCACGGCCACCGGCGGGCAGGCAGGCCAGAGCTCCCGCATCGAGAACTACCTCGGCTTCCCCGACGGCGTGTCCGGCGCGCAGCTGACCGACCGGGCGCGGCGCCAGGCAGCCAAGTTCGGCGCCGAGATCCTCACCACCCGCGAGGTGACCGGCCTGGAGGTCACCGGATCGGCGCGGACGGTGCACTTCGCGGACGGCAGCTCGATCAGCGCGCACACGGTCATCCTGGCAACCGGCGTCGCCTACCGGCAGCTGACCGCGCCCGGCGTCGCTGAGCTCACCGGCCGCGGTATCTACTACGGCTCAGCGCTGACGGAGGCGACCAGCTGCATCAACGAGGACATCTACATCGTCGGCGGAGCTAACTCGGCCGGGCAGGCCGCGGTGTACCTGGCCAAGGGCGCGCGCTCGGTCACGATCCTGGTCCGGGCCGACTCTCTCGCCAAGTCGATGTCGCACTACCTCATCGACCAGGTCCAGAACATCCCGGCCATCAGGGTGCGCACCTGCACGGAGGTCAGCCAGGCGCACGGCACCGACCACCTGGAGCGCCTGACGCTGCGCGACAGCAACACAGGCGCGACCGAGACCGTGCCGGCGCAGTACCTGTTCGTGTTCATCGGTGCCGCCCCGCTGACCGACTGGCTCGACGGTGTCGTGGTGCGCGACGATCACGGCTTCGTCATCACCGGACCCGACCTGCTGGTCGACGGGAAGCCGCCGGCCGGCTGGCCGCTTGAGCGACCGCCCTACCACCTGGAGAGCAGCGTTCCCGGCGTGTTCGTGGCCGGAGACGTGCGGGCCGAGTCCGCCAAGCGGGTCGCCTCGGCCGTCGGCGAGGGCGCCATGGCCGTCATGCTCGTGCACCGCTACCTGGAGAAGCTGTGACCACGGCCGCGTCGCCGGACGCCGGTCAGCCGGCGGCCGCAACGGCCGCCGCCGTCGAGGAGTCGCCAGCCCGGTGCAGCGCCGAGGAACTGCGGGGCCTGTTCCTGTTCGAGAAGCTCACCGACGATCAGCTGGCCTGGCTGTGCCGCGAGGGCCGGGTGGTCGTTACCGGGCCAGGACCTGTCTATACCGAGGGCGAGCCGGCCAGTGCCCTGTACGTGCTGCTGTCCGGCACGGTGGTGCTGTCGCGCCGGATCGGCAGCGACGACGTCGAAACGACCAGGGCGTCCGATCCCGGCGTCTATGCAGGCGCGTTCTACGCCTATCTCGGCGACCGCGTGCCGCAGGTCTACAACAACTCGATGCGCGTGACCGAGCGCTCCCGGTTCTTCGTGCTCGAGGCAGGAAAGTTTGCCCAGCTCATGGGCGACTGGTTCCCGATGGCCACGCACCTGCTCGAAGGCCTGTTCTTCGGCACCAAGAACACCATGGAGGCCATCGGGCAGCGGGAGCGGCTCCTGGCGCTGGGCGCGCTGTCCGCCGGGCTGACGCACGAGCTCAACAATCCTGCGGCCGCGGCAGTGCGCGCCAGTGCCGGCCTGCGCGAGCACGTCGTCAGGCTGCGGCGCAAGCTGCCGGCCATCGCTGACGGCCAGCACGACGGCGAGGTTCTCCGGCTGCTGGTCACGCTGATCGACGACGCCGCCGACCGGGTCGCGGCCGCACCCGCCCTCGGTCCGCTGGAGGCCGCCGACCTGGAGGACGCGGTCACCGACTGGCTCGAGGACCACGGCGTCGGGCAGAGCTGGGAGATCGCGCCCGCGATCGTCGCGGCGGGAATCGGCACCGACAAGCTTGATCAGATCGCGGCGGCGGTGCGCGGGGACACGGCCGGCGACGGGCCCGGCGGCGGGCCCGACCTGACCGGCGCCCTGCGGTGGCTCGCCGACACGGTCGAGACGGAGCAGCTGCTCAACGAGATCACCGAGTCGATCGACCGGATCTCCTCGCTGGTCGGCGCCGCGAAGCAGTACTCACAGCTCGACCGCGCGCCGTATCAGGTGGTCGACATCCACGAGCTGCTGGACAGCACCCTCGCCATGCTGGCCGCGAAGATCGGCGACGGCATCACGGTCGCTCGTGATTATGACCGCAGCCTGCCGAGGATTCCCGCCTTCCCGAGCGAGCTGAACCAGGTCTGGACGAACCTGATCGACAACGCCGTGTCGGCCATGAACGGCTCGGGGACGCTGACGATCCGCACTGCCGCAGACCGCGACATGCTGCTCGTCGAGTTCGGCGATACCGGTCCAGGCATCCCGGCCGAGATCAGGGACCGGATCTTCGAGCCCTTCTTCACGACCAAGCCAGTCGGCCAGGGCACCGGGCTCGGCCTCGACATCTCCTTCCGCATCATCGTGACCCGTCATCACGGAGACCTGCGCGTCGAGTCGGTGCCCGGCGACACCAGGTTCCGGGCCTGGCTCCCGCTGACTGCCGTCGCGGCTCCCTGAGCTCAAGATCATTTCCTGTGGTGAGTTCTCAGCAGATAGCGCCGAGAAGTCACCACGACAAGTGATCTTGCTGCGGCGCCCGCCGGCCGACGAAGACCGCGCGCGGCGG
>Ga0302326_10031470_pt1 | contig 10596 bp, 10 predicted proteins | sample Palsa_T0_3_FD_202264 | JGI IMG/M metagenome (GOLD analysis project Ga0302326, IMG submission 202264) | Peat permafrost microbial communities from Stordalen Mire near Abisko, Sweden - Palsa_T0_3 | ecosystem: Environmental > Terrestrial > Soil > Palsa > Peat permafrost | place: Sweden: Abisko...
TGATGGCGAGCCTGGCGGCGAGGGCGTCGATTTCGTGGCGGTAGCCGGTGAACTGCCAAAGGACGCCGCCGTCGGAGTGTTGCTGGAGAGCGTACCAGGGATGGCCGGCGATGGTGGTGAACTGTTGTACGGTCCAGAGTTGTGGAGGGTTCATGGAGTTTCCTTTCAGAGAGCCCCTTTCCCTCATATGAGGAGGAGTTTCGCGGCGGCCCGGAGCGGTCAAGGGCGCGCCGGGGTTGCGCGGCGCAGCGGACCCTTGAGGGCGAGGACCGGTGCGAGAGAGTTTGCGGCGAGGGAAAGGGGCGCTTCGGGTTTCCACCTTGCCGCGCGATTAGGCCGCAGTGAGGCGCAAGCCGAGCGGAGGCCTGCGCGGTGATCAAGGCCGGCAGCGGGCGCGGGTTCGCGCCCGCTGCCGCTCAATGAGTAAAGAAGAGACGCCGTCGTTGCGCCCCGCCGATGACATAAGATCGCGTTATCGGACAGCCGCCGCAAAGGAGCGCCGGGCGACTGCAGCGGGGTTTCGGCTTCGGATAACGTCGCCTTGTGTCAGAGGCAATCTGCGCGGCGGCGGCCTTCCACCTGCCGGGAGGCCATCAAGGATTGGACCACGCACGGCCGCGGAGGAGCATCGCGACAGAGCGGACGCGTGCGCACTACGTCTTTATTCCTCGGGGCCGCTCTGCTGGTCAGCATCGAGCAACCGCTTCAGTTCGAGCTTTGCCGGATGGGTCGCGCGGTGGATCTCCTGCAACTGCCGGATCGCCACGTGCGTGTAAATCTGAGTGGTCTTCAGATCGGCGTGGCCGAGCATCGCTTGGATGAAACGGATGTCGGCGCCGCCTTCGAGCATCAGGGTCGCCATGGTGTGGCGGAACAGGTGGCACGCGCCGCGCTTGCCGATGTTGGCTGCTTCCACGTATCCGCGCACCGCTTCGGTCAAGTAGTCGAGCGAGAACGGTTCGCCGGCGTTGGACAGGAAAACGATTTTGTCATCGGGTTCGGTAGCCAGTTGCGGGCGCGATTCTTCTAGATATTTGCGCACCCATGCCGCGGCGCGGTCGCCCAACGGAATGATGCGGTCTTTCTTCCCCTTGCCTTGGCGGATGCACACGGTGCATCGATCGAGATCCAGATCCCACAGCGTCAGATTCACCAGTTCGAGCCGCCGCATTCCGGTTGAGTACAGCGTTTCTAAAATCGCGCGATCGCGCAGTCCGAGCGCATCGTGAACGTTGGTCTGCTCGATGACCTGCTCGGCTTCGGCGGCCGTCAGCACGGCTTTCGGCAGCCGGACTCCCAGACGGGGCAGCTCCAGTTCGCTTGCTGGATTGTGCAGGATGTGATGATGCCGCGCCATCCACTTGAACCACACGCGCAACGGCACGATGCGATCGTGCTGGCCGGTGAAGCTCAGCGGCTCGCCGTTCTTCTTGCGGTAATGAAACACATGCCGCTGATAGCTTTCGAGCACCGTGCGCGTCACTTCCACCGGCTCCGAGATACCGCGCTCATCGCACCAGTCGAGGAAAAAACCGATGTGCACGCGTCGGTTCTTCACCGTGTATTCGGAGTAGTTGCGCACACGCAGATCTTCGAGATGTTTCTCCAGTAGCGACTGGAGCGGCGTGGCCGGCACGGGTAGCGCTTTACGTTTACGTACGACGCGGCTCATCCGGCACCCGCAGATATGCCTTTTCCATTGTTTTCGTGAAAAATGCCGTTTACGCTAGTATTTATGCGGGTTTCAGGGGGCCGACCGGGGGCCGACATCCCCCCGGCTTGGGGCCGACTTAACCCCGACTTCTCCTCTTCCAGCCCCGACCAGTTCAGTTCGTACACGAAGGTTTGCCCTCGTCCGCCGCGATGGACGATCAGATATTCGAGTTCTTCGAGCCGATGCAGATGGGTTTTCAACTGCGTGTGTCCCCAACGGGTGTGAGCGCGCACATCCCGGCGGCTAAAACGAAAATCACTCCGCTCCACCTTGAGCCGCTGGCATTCGCCGCTTACCATCGCGTCCACCAGTCCAAGCAACGCCCTAGTCTGCGATGGCAACTCGTCCAACGACCGGCGCATCAGTTCTTCCATCAGCCGGTCCGCGGTGGCGATGTCTTCCCGCGTGGCCTCGATGTAGGAAAGCCCGCCATTTTGAGACGGCGCGGTTTTCACCAGGCGCTGATGCTGGTGCAGGAGCGCGATCGCGCGGATGAGCGTCAGATACTTCATGTGATCGCGCCGCATGCGTGTGAGCCGGTCGGGAAACGTCAGCTGATCGACGAACGGATTCACCACGAACAACGGTTTCAGTAGCCGCTGCGCGTTCTGATGCCGCCGGATGATGTCGCGCCGCTGTTGGCGGCGGATGAGGCCTGCGAGCGTCTGCTGTTCCCGTTGTAGCCGGTGGATGGCTTGCGTCTGCTCGCGGTCTTCGTTGACCGAAAGCACCAGGCAGCGATTCAGCAGCTCTTCGTCGATGTCGATGGCCGTCGTGGTGAGAAACATCATCACCGGGCCTTCCACGCGGTACTGGTGCGTGACGAGCTTTCCGGTCGCCGGGTCCTTGCCGGTGGATGCGATGGAGAGAGCGCCCTCGCTTTGCAGCAGCTTCAGCGCGTAGGCGGCGCGGCTGGCGCCTTCCTCTTCCACGATGGCCAGCACCTTGTGTTTCAGATCCATCTCGCCCATGTAGTACAGCGATTGTTCCGTCATTGCCGAAAGCTGGATGCGCTCCTCTTCCGGCACGAACGCCAGCACCGCGTCCATCAGCGAGCTTTTTCCTGCTGCCGATGAAGATTGCACCAGCACGGCCAGCGGTGATTCCAGATGCCGCGAAACGGCGGCTAAATATCCAATCAGTTTGTTGGTTTGCTCTCCGACCAGGCCGCATTTGTCGAAGTCCTCCAGAATGCGGTCCAACAGTTTTGGCTCTTTCAGCAGCGCGAGCGCTTCGGTCCGGTCTTCGTCGCTGAGCTCGACTTCCGGTTTGGCTGGTTCCAGCGCCTTGCGGATCTGCTCGGATTGCAGGCGTTCCAGCGCCAGGAAGACCTGGCCCACGTCCTTGCGGATGACGTCCTCCTGCATGCCCAATTCCTCGGCCGCGCGCTTGATAAAAGCTGCGCGCTGGCGGTCGGTCTGCAAGTCCAATGTGTCGACGTGAAACTCGTGCTGCCGCGAGACGAGCACGTTCACCTTCATCACTTCGGGGCTGAGATTCTTCTGAAGGCCTCGGATGCGATAGCGGCGGTCGCCGCGTGGAATGGTGATCTCGTCGCCGTTCACTTGGACTTTCGGCGGCTCGGCGGCGAAAGGAATGATGGGTTGTGGCTCGATAGTTTTTTCTTTAGCCGCCGGATTGGGTTTTTCGTTCCACTCGGCGCTGTTCAACAGCACCGCCAGACTCTGCGCTGCAGGCTTCACCTTCAGCGCGTATTCGTTCGCGTCCATCCCTTTCGGAAACAGCACGCGATGCGAACCGATGCCGAGGGCCAGCAGTTCTTTTCTTAGCCGCTCGGCGGCCGCGTCGCCGGCGTCATCGCGGTCGTAAGCGATCCAGACTTGCTGAATGCCGTGCTTCTGAAACGCCGCCCGATGATCTTCGGTGAATCCGTTCACGCCGTAGCTGGCCGTCACGTTGCGGAATCCCGCGCACCAGAACGTCAGCGCGTCGATGATCGACTCGCACAGGATAATCTCTTTCGATGCGACCAGCGCCTCTTCGTTCCACACTCCGCGATGCGGCCCCGGCAGATACAGATGCAGCGGAGTGCCTTCGCGTAATCCCGGCGTGATCTTCCGCCCGTACATGCCGAGCACTTCGCCCTCCAGCGAGAAAATCGGAAACACGACCGAACCATTCATGTGCTCGTGGCCGCTCTCGGCGCGCAGGATGCCGAGCCGCTGCAAGCGTCCGCGCAGGTCGGCTCCGGCCTTGCGGTTCTTGTCCGGCAGCGTCAGGCCGAGCTTGCGGTTGGCGAAGCCCAGCTTAAAGTGATCGATCATCTCCGCATGCACCAGGCCGCGGGCTTCCAGATACCGCAGGGCTTCCGGCGAGTTGATCAGCGTCTCGCGATAGAAGCCGACCACGCCGCGCAAGGTCTCTTGATCGCCGGCATCGAGCGTAATCGGCGAGGCGAGCTTCGCGGTCGTGTTCTTGCGAACGATCTTCTCGACCTGTGCGGCGAGCGATGGATGATCGGCTTTGAGCAACTCGACGGCGTGGCGGAAGCTGACGCCGCGGGTCTTGATAATCCAGTCGATCACCGAGCCGCCGGTGTTGCAGGCGCCCAGGCAATGCCATAGATTCTTCTCCGGCGTGACCACTAGCGACGGCTCGCGGTCGTCGTGAAACGGGCAGCGCCCGATGAGATCCGCTCCATGCTTGCGCAGCTCGATGCCGGCCGCCTTCACCAGGCGCTCGATGGGGATCTCTCGCTTGAGCCGCTCGATCTCTTCGTCCGGTATCCGCGCCATGAAAACGGCCTCCTCCCAAAAACTTGTCAAGTGGGGGGCCTCACACGTTTCTGGGAACCCGCTTGACCTTGAGTTACTGTCTCTGAGAGTATACGTAACACGGAAGTGCTGTCAACATCTCGCGCCCCAAGGATTTTTCATATGCCCTTTACAATCGCGGATGCGATGCCCAGAAAGAAGTACGGAGAAACCAGTTTCGGCGAACGGCTTCAGGCCATTCGCAAAGCGCGGGGGCTGACTCAGGTCCAGCTTGCCGAAGCCGCTGAGACCACCCAGCGGGCGGTTTCTTATTACGAGACCGAGGCCGGGTTCCCGCCCGCGCCCGCCGTGATCGCCCTGGCCAAAGCGCTCAAGATAACCACCGACGAACTGCTGGGCGTGAAGCCGCCCAAAGTGGAGCGCGTCCACGACGACTCCGAAGTCCGCCGACAGTGGAAGAGATTCCAGATGATTTCGACGCTGCCGGAGCGCGATCAGAAGGCCGTCGTCCGGCTGATTAATTCCTTAGTCGCGGCCGGAGCTTTGCGCAGAAACGGCTCCATGGGAGAACGCAATGGCCGCTAATACGCCCGAAGCCAAGCAGCACGCCCATCACCTGCTCGATCAGCTCCCACCCGGCCAACTCGCCGCCGTGGTCCATCTGCTGGAAACCATGGTCTCGCCCGACGAGGATGGCGACACGCTCAGCAATGCCGAGCGCAAAGCCGTCGCCGAGGCCGATGAATGGCTCAAACACAACCAGCCGATCCCGCACGAGGAAGTGCTCGCCGAGTTCGGCCTGACCATGGCCGACTGGGAGAAGATGGGCCAGGAGCCTCTACCGGAGGAAACGCCCCGGCGCAATGGCTAAGCGCATCGTCTGGACCGATCAGGCCAGGGCCGACGTTCGCGGCATTGAGCAGCCCATCGCTTTGCAGATCCTTAAGACGCTGGCGCGCTACGCGCAGGCCGGCGAGGGCAACACCAAACAGCTTCGGGATGTCGAGCCGCCCATGCTCCGCCTTCGCGCCCAGGATCACCGTGTCTTCTTCCGCGACAAAGGCGACTACCTGGAAATTTCCCGCGTCCTGGATCGTAAGGAGGCTTATCGCTAAAAGCCTGTTGCAGGTGGCGTGTCATACCTTTAGCCGATGCGAAGCATCGGCTCTTACTGATGATTTCGGTACCGCACGGTAACTGACTGATCCTGTGGCGGGCGCTACTATTTTGCCGCTTCGATCCTTACGTCCCCCGGCTTGGCAAACAGCTTGGGATCGAACGGGAGCTGTTCATATGTGCCGTACCAGAAGATCTCGCGTTTGTTACCGTACTGCCGCGCCACCGCCCAGGGACGCTCGGGCGTTCCAGTCGTGAACAGGAATAACTGCGAATCGCCGACATCAGTAGCGTAAACGCTGGTGAGCTTATCCCGAAGTACCGGCCCTTCTTTCGGTGTGGCCCCTTTCCCCTTGAAGTACGCGAGTTCCTGCCCGAACTCCAGCTCAAGAAGCGGCCTCTTCAAGTCGCCGGCAGACTTCACCTGCTCGCCGCGGAAAATTGGCATCTTACAGTTGAATGTCGGGCCAGAATCGACAAAGTGTTGGGCTGCCTTGGTGAGGAGGTTCACCATCCATACATCCGGTTCGTTGATGATCATCAACCCATGGATGCCCTGCTCGGGATCCGGGAGTTCCTCGGTGCGACAGTAGCCATTTCCAGCTCGATACATGGTCTTCGGCTTCGCCGCGAAGCTCTCTTCTGGAATGTCGGGGCTCTGTAGGCGCACGGTCAGCTTCGTCATCATGTCGGAAGGTTGTTGGCCCAGCACCACAGCGCTAAGCGCACACACAATGAGCAGCATGGCTCTCATGGAGATGTCATCCTTGTTTCGTTGCAGTTGCAGTTAGTCATTCGCAAAGTTATTTCCGCAGACTTCCCACGATGCCCATTGCGATATAAAAAAGCACGACGGCTGAGATCCCGAATGAGACTGTAGTGGCGATTGATCTGCCAATGTGCCCCGATTGCTTCCATCGGGCTGATAGCACGCCCACGACCGCAAACAGCGAAACACTCAGAACGAGCGGCACAATGCCGTATTTAACGAGATTGGCATCAAAGTAGTGACCACGCGCACCTGATACGAACAACACCATCGCGCTAGCATAGCTCAGTAACCAGCACCCACTCACGAATAGTACGATGCGAAGCCCGAGCTTCATTGGCAGACTTGTTTGCCATTCTCATCAGTGAAACAGATCTTCGAAGTAACGTTTTCCTGCTTCGGCAGCGTGAGCATGATGAAGTCAAACGTGTTCATCCCGAACCGCGGACTGCCGTAATCCGTGCCATTGTTGACTTTGAAAAGCGACCCAGAGTTCTGGAACAGGTTAGATCGCTGAGACGCAGAGAGATTCGGCTGGTACTTATAACGAAGCGTGTTCCAGAGTGTGTTTGGACGAGGAAATGGTGTTGAGTATAGCCCGTTTGGCAGCAGTCCGATATCATGCAACACCTTTGCGCAGGCGCTCGTGCAATTATTTCCCAAAAGAGCCCAATTTCCTGACCCAGCACCACTACGGATTGCATCAATGGCTTGCTGGGCAACCTCAGGAGACGTCTGAATAGTCAGAGCCGCGAAATTCTGACGCAGCTCATCTGCTGTCTTTGGAAGATTGAACGTGGTCGTTCCCGGAACACCACTGAACCAATTGAGCGGGTTCGCGGCGTTTGGATCGTGCTGAGTCGCCGGGCCGACGCTCAGAATCGCAGAATCACCCGTTTGCTGAATAACGGCTGCCATCATCACATGACCCGTTGGGGCACCCTGTTCGTAAAGAACAGTGATATCCCTGCCGTCCGGGTCTGTGTACTTGAGCGGATTGTTGCCGCCATAAACGTATTTGTTCAGCGTGTTCGACGGATTGACGATACGATCGTCTGTCAGATTGACCAGATCCGGACTGGTAAACCTACCCTGCGCGGATGACATGTACCGAGCGCTGAAGTAGTCGAGGCCCGATTCCGCATCGCGTTCTTTGCCGGTAAAGAGCCGGTTACCGGTGGCCGCCGCCCGCGTGCCCACCAGCGGCGCTGGCGTGACCGACACCGCCTCCGAATGAGGCTGCGTGGCTGGCTGCTGCCGCGCGGCCGCCCAGGAATCCGCTACCGGACGTTCGAGCGCTAGCGGTCAGTCCGCTGGCAGCTCCCCGGTGAGTAGCGACACTTGCCACGCGTCCACCGCCATAGGTATACCCGCTTCCGCCATACGAGGGTGCGTATGCAACGGTGGTTGGGCTGTAATAGGTGTATCCGAACGGGCTGTATCCGAAACCCGAATAAGGCAGGTAGGTGTACATTCCGAACATCGGATTAAACGCCCAGCCACCCTGGAACAATGGATTGTACCCGAAGCCGCCACCATATCCCAACCCGCCGCCGTAGCCGTATCCCCCGTAACCAGATCCGCCGTAGCCAGATCCGCCGCTGGTGTAGTTGTTTCCTACCGCCGTTGCCGATGCCACATTCGCTTGAGCGACGTAACTGGCGCGCCGATCGCTCCAGCGATACAACGCGTCCTGGTCCTCAGCCTTGCGGTCGAAATTCTCCGCCATCAACACACCAGCCAGGTTGGTCTGCTTGCCGCCTTTCAGCGTCAATTGGCCGGACGGATCGGTCGCCACGGCTTCTCCTTCGAACACCTGGAAGCGCGCCGGCTCGGTATCCAGGCGATAGAGACCCTGCTTCTGCAGACTGACCGAATCCTTCTTATAGACCAGTTCGACGGCGTTGTCTTTGGGCATCTCATTGCACTCGACGATGGCCGATCCTGAGAGCACTTCGACGCGCGTATCGGTGAGCCGTGTGGACAACATCCGCACGGAGCTGTTTTCGCCCACCCGCAGGAACACGCCGGGGGTCAGCAGGATTTCCGCGCGGCCGTCTTCGGTGCGAAACTCCTGGTTCTCTTTGATGTCGGGGAACTGTCCGAATTTCGGCTCAATCGGTTTGTCGCCCAGATAGGCGCGTCCCTCCACATATTGGATGACACCGGAATGAGAAGAAATCACGTACTGGGCGCAGGCCGATCCCGCCGCCAGAACACCGAGAGACCAACCAGCCACCAGGAAGCGCATCGTAAAGCTCCTTAAGTAAATCCTGCTCCTCTTTGATACGGTTGTCAACCCCGAGTGGTTACCAGAACCTTCTGGTTTTGAAGGATGTAGCCGGCGATTGGATCGAATTTGCGCTTTCCCACCAGGCGCACCAGGAGGGATAGAAGAGCGGCCCTGCGAAGATCGTCCATTTCCAGGCCGAGCATAGCGCAAACATGCCTGGCCGAAGCCGGCACGTCGTCCAGCCGCAGGGCGTCGAGAACCGCCTCAAAGTCCCGTTCCACGCGCGGCGCCAGGCTGGATCTTTCCGACAGGCCGTCCAGGATCTCAGCGATCTGGCGTTTCAGCACCGCGCGATCCAGCACGCCGGATTCGGTCAGCTTCGAGCCGATCGAAGGCCGGCTCTCGCGCTTGGAGCTCTCGATCACCCGCTGCCGCATAACATGGATATTGCCGGTTCGGTTAGGCATCTCTCGGCTCCTTGGAACAATTCTATCAAAACAATTCTGCCCCAAAATGATTTGTAATTCAAGATGCTAACATCAAACCGGACCCGTCTTATGCGTTGTCATCGCGCCGTTCCCATATTTTTCCTTACGTGTGTTTGCGTGCTTTCCCAAGGCGGTCCGCCGCAAGCCGGAGTCCCGCCGGAAATGCTGACCGCTTTGGACCGGATCCACGCCGCCACACTGCGCGGCGATCTTTCCTATCTCGCTTCCGACGAACTGGAGGGGCGCGACTCGCCTTCCCGCGGCTTGGATCTCGCGGCCGATTATATCGCCGCCCAATTTCGGGCGGCGGGACTCGAGCCGGGCGCCGGCGATGGCTATTTCCAAAACGCGTCCATGCTGGTTGAGGAACCCAACCTCAGCAATTTCGAGCTGAAGCTTTCGTCTGGCCGGCGCCAATTTTCGGCTACCCAGAAGAACTCGGCGCTCAGTGTACCAGCCGCGTTGGATTTGAAAGATGAGCCGGTCTTCAAGCTCGACTTGAGCGATGAGGCTTTGGTGCAGCATCTCACCGCCAGCCAGGTGGAAGACAAGGTTGTGATGGTCGAAATAGAACCGAGGCTGCGAGCCCGTTTCCGGCCGGTGAACCGCATGTTGCGCTCCGCCAAACCGGCGCTTGTGATTGTGGTGGACAAGAAGGGTGTTACCAGCAACGACCGACGGCCGCGCCAGTTGGTGGATGCGAAAGAAGCCGATAGCGAGCAGCCGGTCCCGCGCGTCACTCTGACCGGCGAAGATGCGGCGCGCTTCTATGAGGGTCTAAGATCCGGCGCGAGCGACGCCACCGCTTCCGTGCATGTCGCTGCGCCGCACCGCACGCCGGCCACATTGCGGAACGTGATCGGAGTCTTGCGCGGCTCCGACCCCTCTTTGCGCGATACTTGCGTTCTCCTGACCGCTCATTACGACCACCTTGGTATGCGTCCGGATGGGCCAGGCGATCGCATTTATAACGGGGCGAACGACAACGGTAGCGGCACCGTCTCGGTGATGGAAGTGGCGCGAGCATTGGCCGGCCTTCCCAAGCACCCGCGGCGCAGCATCGTTTTCATGACGTTCTTCGGAGAAGAAGAAGGCTTGATCGGCTCCGCGTATTACGCCCATCATCCGGTGTGGCCGCTGGCGAAAACGGTGGCCGATCTGAATTTGGAACAGGTGGGAAGAACGGACTCGAGCGAAGGCCCGCAAATTTCCAACGCCTCGCTCACCGGGTTCGATTATTCCGATCTGACCGGCTATGTCCAACGCGCCGGCGAGAGCACGGGGATCAAGGTCTATAAGGACGCCAAGGGCAGCGACCCATACTTCACTCAGAGCGACAACCTTTCGCTGGCCCAAGCCGGGGTGCCCGCCGAGACGCTGTGCGTGGCGTTCGAATTTCCCGATTACCACGCCGTTGGCGACGAGTGGCAGAAAATCGATTACAACAACATGGCGAAAGTGGATCGCGCGATTGCGTTGGCGATGTTCTTGATGGCCGATAGCGAGCAACCCGTGCGCTGGAACGAAGCAAATCCCAAGAC
>Ga0302326_10031471_pt1 | contig 10596 bp, 9 predicted proteins | sample Palsa_T0_3_FD_202264 | JGI IMG/M metagenome (GOLD analysis project Ga0302326, IMG submission 202264) | Peat permafrost microbial communities from Stordalen Mire near Abisko, Sweden - Palsa_T0_3 | ecosystem: Environmental > Terrestrial > Soil > Palsa > Peat permafrost | place: Sweden: Abisko...
CAATCTGACCTGGAAGGAGAAGATTTACCTTCCCTCCATCGTCGCCGGTCTCGCGATCACCATCAAGCACTTCAAGCGCATGCTCTCGGGCCAGACCAAAGTGGTCATGCAGTATCCCGAAGAGAAATGGGACGCCCACATGCCGGAGCATTATCGCGGGGCGCCCACGCTCGTGAAAGACGAGCACGGGCGCGAACGCTGCGTGGCCTGCCAGCTCTGCGAGTTCATCTGCCCCCCGCGCGCCATTACGATCACGCCCGAGGAAATTCCGGCCGAATCGAAATTCGCCAAGGTCGAGAAGCGACCGAAGGAATTCGAGATCGACATGATCCGCTGCATTTATTGCGGCCTTTGCGAGGAAGTCTGCCCCGAACAGGCGATTTTCCTGCGGAAAGACTACGCCATCACCGGAACGAGCCGCGCGGAGATGAAGCACGACAAGGCGAAGCTTTACGAACTGGGCGGCGTCATGGACGGGCTCGTCCACAAATGGAACCCGCTGAAATGAGGCTTCGCTGATGTCTCCGATCCTGTTTTACTTCTTCGCCGCGCTGTCGCTGATCTTCGGAATCGCGGTCATCGCCAACCGCAATCCGGTGGCCAGCGCGCTCAGTCTCGTGGTGTCTTTTCTCGGGCTGGCCGCGCTTTTTGTGGGCCTCGACGCCTATTTTATCGCGGTCATCCAGGTGCTGGTCTACGCGGGGGCCGTCATGGTGCTGTTTCTGTTCATCATCATGCTGCTGGATCTGAAGGCCGAGGAGCGCCGGAAGATTAATCTGTTCGCTTACGTCGGCGGCGGCATCGTCACGGCGGGATTTGTCGTCGAATTGTGGTTCGTCCTCCAGAAGTTCGACCTTGGAAAAACGGGATTCCCGCCGCTGGCGGCCAAAGGCGTCGATGACGTGCGCAACGTGGGGAACGTCCTTTTTCTAACGCACAATCTTCCTTTCCAGGTCATCGGCATCCTCATCCTGGTCGCCACGATCGGCGTAGTCGTCCTTTCCAAGCGGGAGTTGAAGTAAAACGCAACAGCCGATGGCGCGCGCTCCCCAATCCGCAATCCAAAATCCGTAATCCGCAATTCGATGAGCCTGACCCTCAATCACTATCTCTTCGTCAGCGGCCTTCTCTTCGCCATCGGTTTCGCGGGCGTCATTCTGCGGCGGAATATCATCATCATCTTCATGTCCCTGGAGTTGATGTTAAATGCCGCCAATCTCTCGCTCGTCGCTTTTTCCCGCTTCAATCTGACCGCGGACGGTCTGCCAAACTATAACGCGCAGATCCTCGTCTTCTTTATTATCACGGTGGCGGCCGCGGAAGTCGCGGTCGGCCTGGCGATCATCGTGGCCCTGTTTCGCGCGCGGCATACCGTCCACGTCGAGGACATCACTTCGCTCAAATTCTAGCCCCTCCAGCCGCATTCTCTGGCCCTGATGGATACACAAACCAATTTAGCCCGGTTCATCCTGCTCGCTCCCTTGGCGATCGCGGTGTGCATTCAGCTTTTCTGCAGGAAGAATCACTCCCTCAGCGCAAAGCTTTCCGTCGTTTTCGTTTGCTTGACATTCGTCGCCGCCGTCTTCGTATTCTTCGGCCCGGATTCCACGCCGCCCGGCGAGCCGTGGCTCGATTTCGGCCCAGCGTTTCGGGTGCCAATCGGATTGGCCGTGGATCACTTGAGCAAGATCATGCTCCTGATTGTCACCGGCATCGGCTCCTTGGTGCAGATCTATTCGCTGGTCTATATGGGAGAGGACGAAAGCAAGGCGCGGTATTTCGGAAACATGTCGTTCTTCATGTTTTCGATGCTCGGCATCGTGCTCGCGAACAACTTCGTGATGATGTTCATCTTCTGGGAACTGGTCGGCGTCAGTTCCTACCTCCTCATCGGCCACTGGTTCACCCGGGAAGCCGCCGCCGCGGCGGCGAATAAAGCGTTCATCACGAATCGCATCGGCGACTTCGGTTTCATGATCGGCATCCTCATGTTCTGGAGCGCTTCGGGCACTTTTGTCTTCTCCGAGATGCAGGCGGCGCTGCCGACTCTCACGCTCTCCGCGGGCTTCCTGACGACCACCGTCCTCCTCATTTTCTGCGGCGCGGTCGGCAAATCCGCCCAGATTCCGCTCCACGTCTGGCTTCCCGACGCCATGGAGGGTCCCACCCCGGTTTCCGCGCTGATCCATGCCGCGACGATGGTGGCCGCGGGCGTCTACATGCTCGCCCGCGTCTCTTTCCTGATCGCCCTGTCGGCTGACGCCCAGTTGGTCATCGCCGCCATCGGCGCGACCACCGCCCTGTTCGCAGCCCTGGTGGCCACGCAGCAGGATGACATCAAGCGCATCCTGGCCTACTCCACGCTCTCACAGCTCGGTTACATGATCATGGCCATCGGCCTCAAGGCGGAAGGGGCCGCGATCTTCCATCTCTTCACCCACGCATTTTTCAAGGCTCTGCTCTTCCTCGGCGCTGGCGCGATCATCCACGCGCTTCATCATGAGCAGGACATTTGGAAGATGGGGGGTCTGGCCAAGCGCATGAAGTGGACATTCTACACTTTTGCCGCCGGCACGCTCGCTCTGACCGGGTGCCCGGGCTTGAGCGGATTCTTCTCCAAGGACACCATCCTCGTCGCGGCCTACAACAACAATCTCTGGTTTTTCGTTCCCGCCCTGGTCACGGCCTTCCTGACAGCGTATTACATGGCGCGGCTGTGCGTCGTGGTCTTCTTCGGGAAAGCCCGCACTGAGACCGCTGCCCATGGCCACGATGGTCCGATCGCAATGACCGGACCGCTGGTCATCCTCGGCGTGCTTTCCGTCATCGCCGGCTACAACACCGCCGGGTATTTCATTTCCGGACCAGCGGAATCCGTCAACTGGATCGTCACCATCCTGGCCATATCCGCGTTTGTCGGCGGCGCCCTGTCCGGATTGTTTCTTTACTGGGGCCAGAGCACGGATCCCATCCTCATCCCGGCGCTTAAAAAGAAGCTCTACATCGACGAATTGTACGCCGCCCTCATCGCCGGATCCCAGGATCTGCTCGCGTCCATCGCGGGTTGGTTCGATAAATGGATTCTCGACGGCGTCATTGTGCGCGGCCTGAGCAGCGGCGCATGGGGCCTCGGTTTCGTCCTTCGCTTCTTCCAGTTTGGCAACCTCCAGGCCTACGCCTTCCTCTTTGGGGTCGGCGTCGTCGCCATGATCTACCTCCTCGTCTTCCGCTGATCGCGTTATGTCCCGGAATTCTTTGTCCAAAGTACGCGCCCTCGAGAAAACCCGGCGCTCGATAGGCGCCTCTTTCCGGTCTCCGGTCTCCGCTTTCCGGTCTCTATAAATACCGTGCTTAATCTCATCATCTTCATCCCACTGCTGGCCGCCATCGCCATCCTTCTCGGAGCGCATGCCCGGAATACCGCCCTTGGCGCAGCCGTCATCACGCTCGCCGCTGCTCTCGGGGCGGCGTTCTTCTACGACAAAGCACTGGGTGGATTCCAATTCCTGTCCTCCTTTCCGATCCTGCCAAATTGGAATCTGAACTACTCCGTGGGAGCCGATGGTCTCTCGCTGCTGATGCTCGTTCTGACCGGTCTGGTCACGCTCGCGGCGGTTTGGATTACGCCCAGGATTGAAAAGCGCGAGCGCCTCTTTTACGCGTGCCTGCTCTTCATCACCGGCGGAGCGGCGGGCGCATTTGCCTCCGTCGATCTCTTTTTCCTCTATACGTTCCACGAGCTGGCGCTCATCCCCACGTTCCTCCTCATCGGGATTTGGGGCAGCGGCGAACGCGTCACTGCCGCGTGGAAAATCACGATCTATCTGGCGCTCGGCAGCTTCATCCTCCTGATCGGTCTGGTGGACCTCTATTTCGCGATCCCGGTCGGTTCGCGCACCTTCGATATTATCGAATTGCAGCGCCTCGCCGCCGGCGGCCTCATCCCCGCGAGTTCCCAGGTCCGGCCCTATATTTTTCTGCTCGTTGGCTTTGGCATCCTCGTTTCGCTCTTTCCGTTTCATTCGTGGGCGCCGGGGGCCTACGCTTCCGCCCCAGCTCCGGCGGCCATGCTGCACGCCGGCGTGCTCAAGAAATTTGGCCTCTACGGTCTGCTCCGCATCGCTATTCCACTGCTGCCGGAAGGCGCGAAATACTGGGCTGATCTGCTGCTCATTCTCCTCGTCGGGAATATCCTCTACGTGGGCCTCGCCACCATCGCTCAGAAGAAACTCGACCTGATGCTCGGGTATTCGAGCGTGATGCACATGGGCTACATCTTCCTCGGCATCGCGGCGTTGAATATCGTCGGCCTGAGCGGCGCGGCGCTGCTCATGTTCGCGCACGGCCTTTCGATCGCCGCGCTCTTTGCCATGGCCGGCATGCTCCGCGAAAAGCGTCCCCTGCTTTTCCTCGATTCCTTTGGAGGCCTCGCCAAGCCGATGCCCACGCTGGCCTTCGCCTTCGGCCTCGCCACATTTGCCTCGATCGGGCTGCCCGGATTCGCCAATTTTTCCAGTGAATTGACGGTCTTCTTCGGCGCTTTCAAGCCCAACCCCGCCCTGCATGCCCCGAACTTCTGGCTCGCCGTGATCTTCGCGCTCTGGGGCGTCGTGATCTCCAGCGTCTATATGCTCCGCGCTTATCGCGCCATCTTCTTTGGAGAGCCAGGGAAGGAAGCCGCGGCCTGGGCCGATCCGCTCAAGCCTCTCCGCTGGCCCGTCATTCTCCTCCTCGCCGCGCTGCTCATCGGCGGTTTTGCGCCGCGCGTTCTGCTCGGCTTCGTTCAACCCAGCGTCGAGGCGCTTTTGCCAAAATGAATCCGGTTCCGTCGCTTAACATCGAAATCGCTGTCCTCGGCCTCGGCATTCTCATGCTGCTCGCCGAATCGTTTTCCACCACGGGGGATCGAAGCTGGCTCGCCCGCGGCGCCATCCTCGTGCTCTCCGCCCTCGTCGGGTTCTCCTGTTTCGTCGATCCGCACAGCGGGAACTCCTTTTATGTCGTGGACGCTCCCGCCCACTTCTTCAAGGTCATCGCCCTTATTTCCACGATCGTGGTGCTGGTGATGTCCCTCGAATACAGGAAAGTGCTGGAGAAGTTCGTTCCCGGGGCCGTCCCGGGCGCAGGTGAGGGCGAGTTTTACAGCCTGCCCGTCTTTACGTGCGCGGGCCTCATGTTCATGGCGTCGGCGGTCGATTTCCTCCTGATCTTCGTCTCCCTGGAACTCGTGACGATCAGCCTTTACATCCTGGTGGCGTTTATGCGCCGTCAATCCGCGTCGCTCGAAGCCGGCGTGAAATACCTCATCCTCGGCGCTTTGAGCACCGGTTTCTTCGTCTACGGCATCGCCTGGATCTTTGGCCTGACTGGCGAAACGAATCTGGCCGCCATCGCCGCCGCTCTCCACGCCAAGCCCGTCGCCCAGGCGCCGCTGCTCTTCGGAATCATGCTGCTCCTGGTCGGCCTGGGCTTCAAGATCGCCGCCGCGCCGTTTCAATTGTGGGTTCCCGATGTCTATCAGGGCGCCCCGACGCCCATCACCGCCTTCCTGAGTGTCGCCTCGAAAGCGGCCGGCTTCATCGTCCTCCTCCGCGTCCTCCATCCGTTTCTCGCCGTCGAGGGTGTCCGGGAGAAAATCCTCTTCGCTCTGATCGTCATGGCCGCCCTGACCCTCATCTACGGAAACCTGACCGCCCTTCCGCAGGATAATCTCAAGCGCCTCCTGGCCTATTCCAGCATCGCCCACGCCGGCTACATCCTCGTCGCCGTCGCCAGCGTCACCGCCAGCGTCTCCACCCTGGGCTCCGCGGGGTCTGCCGTGGCCTTCTACCTGGCTGGCTACATGATCATGACCCTGCTCAGCTTCCTCGTCATGATCGTCGTGGCCAATCACTCCCGCGGCGACGATATCCTTCATTTCAACGGTCTGGCCAAGCGCTCGCCTTTTCTCGCCTTCGCCATGCTGTCCGCCATGCTCTCTCTGGCCGGCGTTCCATTCACCGTCGGATTCATGGGCAAATTCCTGGTCTTCGCCGTCGCCATCAAGGCCGGCAATTTCGTCCTCGTCGGCATCGGCATCATCACCGTCGCCGCCGGTTTCTACTACTACTTGCGGGTCGTCGCTGCCATGTATTGGAACGATCCCGGTGAGGAGACAAAAATCACCGTCTCCGGGGGGACGAAATTCGTGATCGGCGCGTTAACCGCGGCGATTTTTTTCTTCGGCATCTTCCCTCATTTCATCCTCGCTGGCTTCCAGGAGCAGACTCCCATCGTCCAGGTCGCCAGCGCCCCGCGCTGAGCGCGAGCGGGGCCGGATCATCAGCGGGTCCAGTGGCCGCCAGGGCTGGAGAGGACCGGCAGTTCGTCCGTCATATACTGCGTTTTTCCGACCGCGCCGATCATGGCCACGCCCGTGGCGGAGTGGAATTTCTGGCTCATGCTTTCACCCGTATGGCAGCTCCAGCTCTTGGCGTAAGCGTCTCTTGAAAAAATACCGCGGTGAATCTGCGTCAGCTCATTTTCGTGCAGCCACACCTTCGATGCGCTGTCGATATTGTTCGAATAATCGAACAGGAAGCAGGCTTTGTTGCTGTGGCCGAAATACTCGACGCTCGCGATTTTCACGCGGTCGCGCGGTTGCCCGTAATTGAGGTAATCGATGAGCTGGGAGGTCTTGTCGAAGAAAACCAGTTTCACGTGGAAGGCATCGCGGACGCTCTCGATATGGGAGAGGAGCTCGTTGCCGTCCTGTTTCGCTCGCGCGATGTATGCGGGCCGGTAGACCAGCCACGTGATTTGCGCGCCGGGAACCTCCTGCTGGATTTGCTCAATCCGAATCCGCGACGCGCGGACGAAATTCATCCACCAATTGTCATGCGGCGCGGCTTTCCACTTCTCCCAGATCCACAAGGAGACGCCGCCGGTAATGACGATAAACTCTCCGCTGGCCGCCGTGGGCGCGGGATCAGCCGCTCGCAATGGCAGGGTGCAAAACGCCAGGGAGAAGACGACGAGGAGCAAAACGGAACGCATGGCAGGGAAAATGCCGCTCTTTTTCCGCAAGACAATGGGAATTTCGCCTGATTGCTTTTCCACTTAACTTTTTCCCTCCCGCGGGTGTCTTCATACAGCGTGCTCAGTTGCCGTTTGCCGTCTGGATGACGCGCAGGCACACTTTCTCCCCCAGAACCGAATGAATCCTCTCGAACAGCGCATCAAATACAAATTCCGCAATTCTCTCTTCCTCGCGGAAGCGCTCACGCACCCGAGTCTCGGCCATGAGACGCAGCGCCATCATTTCGACAATCAACGCCTCGAATTTCTCGGAGACGCCGTCCTGCAACTCATCTTCACGGAATATCTCTTCGATCAATTCCCCAATCTCAGCGAGGGTTACCTCACGAAAATCCGCGCGCGCATCGTCTCCCGAGAGGGTTTGCGAACCATGGCGGAACGCATCGGCATCGGAAAATATCTCATGATGGGCCGCGGCGAAGAGGCCAGCGGCGGCCGGGAACGGGCTTCCACGCTCTCCGACGCGTTCGAAGCGCTGATCGGCGCGATGTATTTGGACAGCGATTTTGTCACCGTCCGCCGGATCGTTCTCACCGAAGCCCGGGATTTGCTGGAAGAATTGGAGATCGACCCTCCGGACACGAACCCGAAAGGGAGGCTTCAGGAGCTGCTTCAATCCATTTCCCCGGTGAGCCCCACGTATCCGATTGTCGATCAATCCGGGCCGGAACATCAAAAGCGTTTTGTCGCGAAAATCGTCTGGGATGGCCGCGAACTCGGCTCGGGCGAAGGCCGCAGCAAGAAGGAGGCGGAGACAGCCGCAGCCAGGGATGCGCTCGCGCGCGAACTGTGGAAAGACGCCCTTCCATCGTCTTCTCCAGAAGCCGAACAACCTTCCAATAACTCCCCAATAACTCCGAACAATGCCGAATAAACCGGGGCTCGGAGAGTTGTTTGCGGCTTCTGCGCAGCGGCTGAAAAGATATTCGCATCGTTATTCCGACGTGGAACGCGGATGCCAGCGGCGAGGAACACGTTTTGGCGAAGTTACTCACAACCAGAAGAAGAAGAAAGTAGTCGGGATTTTAAATCAATTCTTCAATCAGGATGTGAATAAAAATGCCGAAACCCGAATCCCGAATGCCGATGGCAGCGGCGTTTTCTCGTCATTCGTCATTCAGGTTTCGGCGTTCATTGGGTATTGCCTTGAAGCATACCGATGCGCGAAACTGCCCACCCGCAGCGAATCAACAATCAACCCCGCAACTCCTCCTATTCCAAATGGGTCGCCAATGGCTCCAGGCTAAACGTGAAGTCGCCAACCTGAAAAAAGGGCAGGTTGTCGGTAAACTGGTCAAGGAAATCATGGTCGCCGCCAAGCTCGGCGGGCCGGATCCCGAGGGAAACGCGCGTCTCTTTGCCGCGGTGGAAAAAGCGCGGCGCGCCTCGGTGACAAGGGATGTGATCGAGCGGGCGATCAAAAAGGGCGCCGGGATTGGCGCTGACAAGCTCATCATGGACCTCGTGGTGTTTGAAGGCTATGCGCCGCACAAGGTGCCGGTGATCGTGGAGGCATTGACGGACAACAACAACCGCACGGCGCCGGAAATGAGGCTGCTCTTTAAAAAGGGGCAGCTTGGCGCGCCGGGCAGCAACAAGTTCCTCTTCGACCACGTCGGGTTGGTGGAGGCGCATCATCCCGATAAGGGTTCGGACATCGAGGAGGCGGCGATCGAGGCCGGCGCGCAGAATGTGGAACTCCTTGGCCATGCCGACAATGACGACATCCCCGAAGGCACGGTTGGGGCCCGCTTCATTACGGAGAGAAGCGATTTGCACACGGTTTCGAAGTGGCTGGCGCAGAACGGCTGGACGGTGGTGACGAGCGAGCTGGGTTATGTGGCGAAGAATTTTCCGGAACTGAGTGACGCGCAAAGGGCCGAGGTCGGGGAGTTCCTGCATGCCGTCGATGCGCATGACGACGTCCACCGCGTCTGGGCCGCGCTGAAATAAATGACGAAATCAAAATGATCCCGCAGTCGCGGGAACGATTCAGAGGGCGTCGTAGTTCTTTGCTCAATCCCGTGCCTTCGAGAAAAACCGGCGCTCGATAGGTCCTATGCGTCCTATGGAGGTGACCCCTTCGTCATTTCCTCCGAAGGCTCAGTAGGAGAGGCAGCGCGGCACTCCACGCGATCAACGCCTGAAGGAGGACCAGCAGTTGGAAGTAGGAACAGTGCGCGCCCGCCGGCAATATGACCAGGGTCCAGGCATGGGGAAAATGATCCTTGATCCAGCCCCCGAGCAGCGCGCCAAAAGCGCCAATGGCGCCCACGGAGGCCCAATGCACGGCGATGGCCAGCGTTCGACCGGCGCGGGAGGTCACAGCCTGGATCAGGCGCAATTGGCAAAGATACACGCCCGCGTAGAAACCTCCGATGACCAGGGAGAGCGCACTCATGAGAACGACGGGCTGGGGTGTCCAACCGGCGAGCGGCAGGTGGAGATGAGAGGGGGACACGAAGAACCAGGCGAGCGTGAAACATGGTCCCAATCCGATCAGCCATGCGGCGATGGCCCGGGCTCCGAATCGATCGATGGCGTGGCCGATGCGGGGCGTCCAGAGAATGGCGCCAGCGGCGGAGGCGAGGATGATCCACGATGATTGCGAATACGTCGCGCCGAAGTCTTCCTGGAGATAGATAACATTGAAGAAGCCGGGAATTCCGTTGGAGTATCCGGTCAGCGCCATGGCCGCGTTCCACGCCCCCATCGCCAGGGCGAGTCGCCGGAAGTCCCGGTGGTGAAGCGGAGCGGCGAGCCTGCGCCAGAGAGATTGGCCGCGCTTGATCGCCGTGGGCTTCGGTTCGAGAACGCCGAAGTGGATGATGATGTCCGTGGCGCCGAGAACGCCTGCAAGGGCGAACACAAAGGAGAATCCAAGGAGAGGATGGCTCGGGCGGTTCTCCGTGTCGAGCAGCCAGCCGTAGAGGTAGGTGGCAAACAGGAGGAAGAAGGCGAGGACCCGCTGGCGGACTCCCCAGAACCTGCCGGCGCGATCCGGAGGCAGGAGATCGGCCATCCAGCTCAGCCACGGGGCGATGCTCGCCTGGCCAAGCAAATCGCTCAGGCCCGCGGCGGTGATGACGAGGATCGGCCAGGAGGCCGTGCCTTCGGGCCAAAGCAAGGGCAGGAGCGCCGGGAGACACCAAATGAACCGATGGGTGAAGGCGATGGCAGCCCAGAAATACTTTCGGTGTGACAGTCCCTCGACCAGATATGCCGAAGGGAGTTGGGCGAACATCGCGAATTGACGGATCGCACCCATGATGCCCAGCTCGAAGCCCGTGGCCCGAAGCGCCTGCATGAAAAGCGGGAGCGGGAAACCGTAGGCGGCGGCCAGCCAGAACATCCCAAAACTCCCAGCCAGAATATTAAACCGTATGGAGCGGAGGAGTTCCCGTTCCGAAAGAACGATCGGGTGGGGCTCTTCTGGAGAATGGTCCATGCGTGCGGTGATCGGTCGAAAGAATGCGATCCCCGATAGAAAGAACAAGCGCGCGGTCCAGAGGGAACCGC
>Ga0302326_10031472_pt1 | contig 10596 bp, 10 predicted proteins | sample Palsa_T0_3_FD_202264 | JGI IMG/M metagenome (GOLD analysis project Ga0302326, IMG submission 202264) | Peat permafrost microbial communities from Stordalen Mire near Abisko, Sweden - Palsa_T0_3 | ecosystem: Environmental > Terrestrial > Soil > Palsa > Peat permafrost | place: Sweden: Abisko...
ATCGCCTGACCATCGAGCGCTTTGGCCGGACCATGCAGCTCTATGCGCCGCTCTACCTTTCGAACGTGTGCGCCAATGTCTGCACCTATTGCGGGTTCAGCGCGCACAATCGCATCCCGCGCAAAGTCCTCACCGACGCGGAAATCGTGGCGGAGGCCGGGGCGCTGCGCGCCCGCGGCTTCGACCACGTGCTGATCGTCACCGGCGAGACGGGCCGGGTCGGGCGCGACTATCTCGCGAATGCGCTGCGCCTTTTGCGGCCCTATTTCTCGAGCCTGTCCATCGAGGTGCAGCCGCTTGAGCAGGACGAGTACGTGTCGCTCACCGCGGACGGGCTGAGCACGGTGCTCGTCTATCAGGAGACCTATGATGCCGCGGCCTATTCGCGCCATCACCTCAAGGGCCCGAAAGCGGACATCGCCTATCGCCTCGACACCCCCGACCGTCTCGGTCGCGCCGGGATCAAGAAGATCGGACTCGGCGCGCTGTACGGGCTGAGCGACTGGCGCGCGGACGCGTGGTTTGTGGGTTTGCACCTCCGCTATCTCGAGCGGTGCTACTGGCGGACGCGCTACAGCATTTCCTTTCCCCGCCTGCGGCCCCACGCCGGGGCGGACATCGCGGTGACGGCTTTCGGCGAGCGGGACCTCGTGCAGGCCGCCTGCGCCTTCCGGCTCCTCAGCCCCGAGGTGGAGCTTTCCCTCTCGACGCGGGAGAGCGCGGACTTTCGCGACCGCGCTTTTCGCCTCGGGTTTACTTCGCTGAGCGCCGGTTCCCGCACGAATCCCGGCGGCTACGCCAGCGCGCCAGATTCCCTGGAGCAATTTGCCGTCGACGACGAGCGGAGTCCTGTCGAGGTGGCGGCGTTCCTGAGCGGCCAGGGCTACAGTCCGGTGTGGAAGGATTGGGATTCCACCTACGACGGAAATGGACAATTTTTTGAACAGGAAGGCCGGGAAGTTCGGGAAGGGTCAGCCCAGGCACCGGAGGGTTTCCGTCTTCCTGATCTTCCCGACCTTCCTGTTCAAAACATGGATCGATGAACGCCATTTTTGACGCAAATGAGCTCATTCGCTACCAGCGGCATTTTGCCCTGGCGGGGTTTGGGCCGGGCGCGCAGGAAAAACTGAAACGGGCATCCGTGCTGGTCATTGGGGCGGGAGGGCTGGGGTGTCCCGCGCTGCTCTACCTGGCGGCGGCGGGAGTGGGGCGCATGATCATCGTCGATGACGATCGCGTCGACGCCTCGAACCTGCAGCGGCAGGTGCTTTTCACGGCGGCGGATGTCGGCGAACTCAAGACCGCCGCGGCCGCACGACGCCTGGCCGCGCTCAATGCCAACGTTGAACTCCTGCCCTATGCCGTGCGATTCACGCGGCAGAATGCCCTCGCCCTGGCGGGTTCCTGCGACGTGGTGATCGACGGCTCGGACAATTTCTCCACCCGTTATCTTGTCAACGACGCCTGCGTGATCGCGGACAAACCCTTCGTTTACGGGGCGGTGCAGGGTTTCGCCGGCCAGCTCAGCGTCTTCAACTGGCGGAAGGGGCCCACGTACCGATGCCTTTTTCCCGAGCCTCCCCCGGCCGGATCGGTTCCCAATTGCGCCGAAGCCGGCGTGCTGGGCGTCCTGCCCGGGCTCATCGGAACGGCCCAGGCCTGCGAAGCGATCAAGTTGCTCACGGGCATCGGCCGGCCGCTCAGCGGGCGTCTGCTGCTGTGGGATGCGCTGACCATGACCACGCAGGTCGTCACCCTGGCGGCCGATCCGCGCAGCCGCGAGATCGTCGAACTGCCGCCGGAGGGCTACGGCGAAACCTGTGTCGCGCCTGCCGGCGAGATTGCGGAGATCGATGGGGCCAAGCTGCGCGCCGCTGCCGGGAAAATGCCGCAGCTTCTGGATGTGCGGGAAGGCTGGGAGCGCGCGATGGGTTCGATCGAACCGTCCGTGCACGTGCCGCTGGGCCGGCTGGAAAGGGGCGAGGCGACGCCGGACCTGGCGGGGTTCGATCCGGCCGCGCCGACGGTCGTTTATTGCGCTCACGGAGTCCGCAGCCTGCGCGGCGCCCAACTCCTGCGCGAACGGCATGCCTTTCGCTCGGTCGCCAGCCTGCGCGGGGGGTATGAGAAGTGGAGGCGCGGCTGAATATCCTGACCATTGCCGGATCCGATAGCGGTGCTGGGGCGGGCATTCAGGCCGATGCCCGGACAATTCAGGCCCTTGGAGGTTATGCGCTTACGGCGATCACCGCCGTCACGGCGCAGAACGGGCTGGGGGTGGCGGCGTGGGAGGCTGTCCCTATCCCCCTCGTGTCGGCCCAAATAACTGCCGTCCTGGAGGGTTTTCCCATTGCGGCGGTAAAAATCGGCCTTCTCCCGACCGCCGCGGCGGTGCGCACCGTTGCAAAGTCCCTGACATCCGGTCTGAGCCTGTCCCCAACACGCATGAGGCTGTCCCTAGTTGTGGATCCTGTGATTGGCTCAAGCAGCGGCACGCGGTTTCTTTCGGCGGCCGGGGTGCGGGAGCTAAAGCGCAAGTTGCTGCCAATGGCAGCACTTGTGACGCCGAACTGGCCGGAAGCGGAGGCGCTTACCGGACTTCGGGTGCGGTCAGACGCCGACGCCGAAGCTGCGGCTCGCGCCTTGGTTCATGAATGCGGCTGCGCGGTGCTTGTGAAGGGAGGGCATGGCGGCGGGAAGACCTGCCGGGACTGCCTGGTCACGGCCCGGGGCCATGTTCGGTGGTACACCAGCCCAAGGATTGTCACTCGGAATACCCATGGCACCGGCTGTGTCCTCTCAGCGGCGATCGCCTTTGAACTCGCCCGGGGTCGAAAAGTCGAGCAGGCGGTCGAGAGAGCGCGGCGCTTTTTATGGAAAAGTCTTAAAAACGGCAAAGATATGCGCTGGGGAAAAGGCGCTGGGCCGGCTTTCGCGGGCTGAGTGCTCAGAGTGACATAATGGTGGGGCGGCGCCCCTGCGACGCCAATTGGACGCGGCAGGCATTCTCTCGCGGTCGGAGTCGAACGAGGCGTCGCGGGGGCGCGCCGCCCCACCTAAGACGGAATGCGCAGTCTATTGGATGGGGGTCAGAAACCGCGACGGTCGCGGGCAGGCGAAATGCTGCAAATCAAAGGAGATGATGACGTTTGTTGCCCGGCCGAGGATCTGGTCGCGGGGCACGCAACCGATAAAACGCGAGTCATTGCTATCGTCCCGATTGTCGCCCATGCAAAAATATTGTCCCGCGGGCACCCGGATGGGCCCGAAGTTCCTCAAGGCCTGGCGCTGCGGAAGCATCATCACCGGATGGGGGCGGCCGGGGAGTTGTTCCTCGGAGAACACCGCCTGCCGATAGCCTCGCTCATCGGTGGTCAAGGGAGTCCCGGCCAGGGCATCGTAGCGAATCGCCTCGCCATTGATCGACAAACCGTCTCCGCGCGATGCGATGACGTCGCCCGGAAGACCGATCACCCGTTTCACCAGCCGGATTCCGTCAGCCGGCGAGATGAAAATGACCACTTCGCCCCGGTGCGGATTGTCCCATTCGCTGAGATGGCGGGTGGTGAACGGCACCTTGAGATCGTAGGCGAGCTTGTTTACCCAGACGAATTCGAGCGGGACGATCGTCGGCTCCATCGAGCCGCTGGGAACCCATTCCCAGTCAGCCAGCGCGGACTTGATCGGGAGCACCACCGCGGCGGCGAGCAGCAGGGGCCGCAGCCACTGGGACCAGATCTGGCGGGCAAGGAGGCGATGAGGCTTCATGGTATAGGTCCTATAGGTCGTATATGACCTATGCTAGGTCAGCGCAAGGCCCCTGGCCTTGGCCGCGCGAATCAGGGCGTCTGCCATGTCAGAGGGAGTGGCCGCCACTTCAATGCCGCATTCCTTGAAAACCGCGATCTTGGCGGCCGCGGTGTCCTCGGAGCCGCCGACGATGGCGCCGGCATGGCCCATGCGGCGGCCGGCGGGGGCGGTGGAGCCCGCGATGAAGCCGGCGACGGGTTTTTTGCAGTGGGCCTTGATCCAGCGCGCGGCCTCGACTTCGGCCGTGCCGCCGATCTCGCCGATCAGGATCATGCCATGCGTGTCGGGATCGTCGTTGAACATCCGGATGACGTCGAGGTGCGACGTGCCGTTCACCGGATCGCCGCCGATGCCGACGCAGGTGCTCTGGCCGATATGATGCGTCGTGAGCTGATAGACCGCCTCGTACGTGAGAGTGCCGGAGCGGGAGACGACGCCGACATGCCCGCGCTGGTGAATATAGCCGGGGGCGATTCCGATGCGGCACCCTCCGAAAGAATTTTCGCCCGTGCCGGGGGTGACCACCCCGGGGCAATTGGGCCCGATGAGGCGGGTGGGGCCGCCCAGCATCGCGCGCTTCACGCGGATCATGTCCTTGACCGGGATGCCCTCGGTGATGGCTACGGCCAGCTCGAGGCCGGCGCCGGCGCATTCGAGGATGGCATCGGCGGCGAAGGGCGGCGGGACAAAGATGGCCGAGACGGTGGCGCCGGTCGATTGCGCGGCGTCGGCCACCGAGTTGAATATCGGGACGCGGTGCGCGCCATGCTCGAAGAACTGGCCGCCCTTGCCCGGAGTGACGCCCGCGACCACCCGGGTGCCGTAATCAAGCGAGAGCCGGGCGTGGCGCGCGCCGAAATCCCCGGTGATCCCCTGGACGAGAATTTTGGTTTCAGGAGTTACTAGAATAGCCATCGGGAAAAGCGGAAAGCGAAAAGCGGAAAGCGAAAATCAAATCGGGTGACTCAGGCGACGAGTTTGACGATCTTCCGGGCGGCGTCGGCCATGGTGTCGCCGCTGATGATGGGGAGGCCGGAGTCCGCCAGCGTCTGCTTGCCGGCGGCGACGTTGTTGCCCTCGAGGCGGACGACGAGCGGGAGCTGGAGGCCGACTTCCTTCACCGCCTCGACGATGCCGAGGGCGATGACGTTGCAGTCCATGATGCCGCCGAAGATATTCACGAAAATTCCCCGCACGTTGGGGTCGCCCAGGATGATCTTGAAGGCGGCGACCACCTGTTCCCGGGAGGCGCCGCCGCCGACATCGAGGAAGTTGGCCGGGCTGCCGCCGAAGTGCTTGATGATGTCCATCGTGCTCATGGCGAGGCCGGCGCCGTTGACGAGGCAGGCGATGTTGCCGTCGAGCGCGATGTAGGAAAGGCCGGCCTGCGACGCCGCGATTTCCTTGGGATCCTCCTCGTTGAGATCGCGGAGCGCGACGATCTCGGGATGGCGAAAGAGGGCGTTGTCGTCGAACGAGACCTTGGCATCGAGCGCCAGCACGTCGCCGCCGGGCGTGGTGATGAGCGGATTGATTTCGACCATCGCGGCGTCGGTTTCCCAATAAAAGGCATAGAGCGCGCGGATGAAGCGGGCGCCGTTTTTAGCCTCCGCGCCGGTGAGCCCCAGCCGGGAGGTCAGCTCCCGCACCTGGTAATCCGCCAGCCCGTAGGCGGGATCGACGGGCACCCGAAAGATCCGGTCGGGGGTCTCGTGCGCCACCTTCTCGATTTCGACCCCACCCTCGGTCGACGCGATGATCACTGGCCGCGACGCGGCGCGGTCGAGCAGGATAGCCAGATAGTACTCCTTTTTGATGTCGCTTGCCACGGTGAAGTACACGGTCTGCACCTTTCGCCCCGCGGGGCCGGTCTGCGCGGTCACCAGCGTGTGGCCGAGCATCCGGCCTGCAATCTCCCCGGCTTCGGCCTTGGTCTTGCAGAACTTCACGCCGCCTTTGAAGCCGTCGGTGAAGACGCCCTTGCCGCGCCCCCCGGCGTGGATCTGCGACTTGACCATGGTGGGCCCCTCGGGGAGCCGGGCGAGGGCGGCCGCGAACTCCGCGCCGGACCGGGCCGCCGCGCCCGCGGGCACCGGGGCGCCAAATTTCTCGAGAAGAATCTTCGCCTGGTATTCGTGAATGTTCACATCGAATAGTCGGTCAGGTACTTGGCGCCGCCGCAATCCGGGCACACCTTTCGCTCGGGTTGCGCGTCGCTATGGGCGCGCAGGTAGGCGTCGAGGTCGCCCCAGTTGCCCTTCTCGTCCCTGATGCGGTGGCAGACCATGCAGATCGGCAGGATGCCCTCGAGCTGCTTTACCTTCTGCTTCCCCCGGTGAAGGTTTTTTTTGAAAAAATTGAAACTGAACGCAATGAAGGCGAACAGGATGAGGCCCGTGAGGCCCTTCTCCCAGCCGATCCAGCCATGGGAATAGCGGTGCCCGCTCGCGATGTCCGCCCAACGCCAGGCCGCGGTGCCGAGCGCGCTGACGAACAGCCCCCAGGCCAGATTCAGGGACCAGGCAATCCAGGCGATCGGTATGGCGTACAGGACAAAGACGCTGATCTCGTAGCCGGTGATATAATCGAACCACGCGATGACGGCCAGCAGCGCGAGCGCGAAGATCAGCTCGAAGGCTTTTTTGGCGGGACTCATCAGCTTCGGCCCTTCAACAGATGCTCGGCCAGGAACGCGGCCTGCAGCGCGGCGAGATCCCGGAGCCCCTTCTGCGCGAGGGTGAGCAGTCCCTGGAGCTGCTCGGGGGAAAAAGTCGTCTCCTCGCCGGCCCCCTGGACCTCGACGAACCGGCCCTGGCCGGTCATCGCCACATTGAAGTCCACCTCGGCGTCCTTGTCCTCGACGTACGCCAGGTCCATCATCTCGCAGCCGCCGACCAGCCCGACGCTCACGGCCGCCACGGAATCGACCAGCGGATTCTCCGCCAGTCTTCGGGCGTCGATCAGCTTTTGCACGGCCAGGCGCGCCGCGAGGTAGGCTCCGGTGATCGACGCCGTGCGCGTGCCGCCATCGGCCTGCAGCACGTCGCAATCGATCCAGAGCGTGTTTTGCCCCAGCTTTTGCAGGTTGATGACGGCGCGGAGCGACCGGCCGATCAGGCGCTGGATCTCGACCGTGCGCCCGTCGATCCGGCCCTTGCTGATGTCGCGCGGCTTGCGGTCGAGGGTGGAGTAGGGCAGCATCGAGTACTCGGCCGTGAGCCAGCCGCCCTTCACTCCCTGCTGTTTCATCCAGGTCGGCACGTTGGGCTCGATGGTGGCGGCGCACACCACCTGGGTCGCGCCGAAGCGCGCCAGCACGGAGCCGGTGGCATAGGGGGCGATGCCGGCGGTAAACGTGATCGGCCGCAGCTGGTCGTTCCGGCGTCCGTCGGGGCGGAGGGAGGGCGCGTCAGCCATTGGATTCCCCGGGGATCGATTCCTCGCGCTCGGTGGGCTTGATCCGCGTGGCGGCGCCGCCCTCCTGCTCCGACATCGACGCGATGAGCCGGTCGTTGAAGTCCTTGGCGGGATCGTGCCCCATGCGTTTCAGGGCCTGGGTGAGCGCCGCGACCTCCACCAGGCGCGCCATGTCGCGCCCCGGGCGGACGAAGAGCTCGATGTGCGGGACCTTCATGCCGAGAATTTCATAAAAATGCTCCTCCAGCCCGGTCCGCTCCTCCAGGACGTCGGGCGCCCATTCGCGCAGCGTCACCACGAGGTCGATGCGTTTCTCGAGGCGGATCGATTTGACGCCGAACATCTCGGCGATGTTGATGATGCCGATCCCACGGCACTCCATGTAGCCGCGATTGAGCCGGCGGCTGGAAGCCATCAGCTCGCGCTCGTCCCGGAGCTTGATGACGGTGAGGTCGTCCGACACGAGCGAATGGCCGCGCTCGATCAGGGCGAGCGCGCACTCGCTTTTGCCGACGCCGGAGTCGCCGCGCATCAGGACGCCCACGCCCCGGATGTCCAGGGTGGTGGCGTGCTCGATGCCGCCGGGCGCGAATTCGTTGTCGATGCAGAGGGTCGCCAGGTTGACGAAGTTCATCGTGATGAGCGGCGTGCGGAAGAGGGGCAGCTTCATCTGCGCGGCCACCGCGAACATGGGGCCGGTGGCGTTGAAATTGCGGGTGAGCACCAGGCACGGGACGCTCTTTTTGGCCATTTGCCGGAACGTGAGGGCCTGGTCGTCCGCCGAGCGCGTTTTCAGGTAGGTCATCTCCGCCGCCCCGAGCACCTGGATGCGTTTGTTCGCGAAATACTTGAAAAACCCGGTCAGCGCCAGCGCCGGGCGGTTGATGCTGCCCTCGCGGATCAGCCGGTGCAGGCCGGCCTCGCCGGTGACCAGCTCCATTTTCAGCTTCTCCCGGTAGGTCTCGAAGAAGTGCGCGACGGTGATTCCGTGGATCGCTTTTTGCATGGTCCGTGAATTTTATTGAACAGGAAGGTCGGGAAGGCCGGGAAGAAGCATGCCCGGGAAATAAAAGGCCGGTCGAATTGAAGGGGGAAGCCTGATTTAGGGCGAATTGATTTTCTTCCCGATCTCCCCGGCCTTCCTGTTCAAATATCGAAATCCTCCCCGAGGTAAAATTTCCGGGCCTGTTCGTCGCGGATGAGAAACTCGCCCGTGCCCTCGGCGAGCACCTTGCCCTTGTGGATCAGGTAGGCCCGGTCGACGATGCGCAGCATCTCGCGGACGTTGTGGTCGGTGACGACGACGCCGATCCCGTTTTGCTTGAGCTGCAGGATGATCTTTTGCACCTCGGCCACCGAAATGGGGTCGATGGCGGCGAAAGGCTCGTCCATGAGCAGAAACTTGGGCGAGATGACCAGCGAGCGGGCGATCTCCAGGCGCCGGCGCTCGCCCCCGGACAGCGTGTAGGCCTTTTGCCCGGCGAGGGGCCCGAGGCCAAGCTCGTCGAGATGGCGCCGCACGCAATCGGCGCGCTGGGGGCGCGGCACGCCCACGGCCTCGACGATGGCCAGGATATTTTCCGCCACGGTCAGCTTGCGGAAAACCGACGCCTCCTGGGGAAGATAGCCGATGCCGTGGCGGGCCCGCTCGTGCATGCGCAGGCGCGTGATGTCGTGGCCGTCGAGCCGCACGCAGCCGCCGCTCGGCGGCACGAGGCCGACGATCATGTAAAATATGGTGGTCTTGCCCGCCCCGTTCGGCCCGAGCAGCCCCACGACCTCGCCGGCGCCGAGGCGCAGGCTCACGCCGTCGACGACCGCGTGCGTGCCATAATTCTTCACCAGGTTTTCGATCTGGATGTTGGAGCCGTTGGCGGGGGGCGAGGTCAAGGCGATGGGTCCGGTGCGGTCGCCGGCGGCGGCGGCTGGTTTTTGTCGAAGCCGAGATCCTTGATCGGCGGGGCGGTGATGTGCACGTGGTCGCCGAGGACGCGCCGCTGGCCCTTCAGGAGCACCAGCTTGTCGCCGGTGCACACGGTCCCGTTGCCGTGATCGGTGACGGCGGGGTTCTCGGTCAGCGTGATCCGGTCGTCCCGGGGAAGGACCTCGGCGCGCCCGCAGGTCGCCTCGCGGAGGCCCTGCACGATGTGCACGTGCCCGGTGGCCAGGAGGTATTTGAACTGGTCCTGCTGGCCGATGGTGTCGCTCTTGTCCCCGGTTCGCACCGTGACGGTCTCCAGCTTGTCGCAGCTCAGCCGGATGCCGTTGCCGGATACGACGACGTGGCCGGTGAAGAAGGTGGTGGTCTCCGTGTCGGTGCTTTGCGAATCGAGCTGGTCGCTGTCGATCACGGTGTTCGGCGGCGGCTCATCGGCGGCGCGCAGCGCCAGGCTGGCGCCGAGCAGGACGAGGGCGAGGAAGCGGGTCGGGAAAATCATTTAAGGATGCTGGTCAGCTGCTCCTTGAATACTACATGCGCATTTCGGCGGATGGAAACTTTTTCCCCGGCCTGCGCATAGGTCCAGTCCTCGCCGGTGATTTCGGCGGCGATTTCGCCATCCGGGCGGAAGCGGATCATCCGGACGGACTGGGCGCCGCTGGCGCTGTTGGCATGGGGGAAAAAGCTGGCGGACGGGCTGAGCAGGATGGACGCGACGCGCTCCGCGGCGTCGCCGGAAAAAACCGTGATATTTATGTCCACGACGTCGATGCGGTCGCTGCTGACCGGATGGACCTCCGTCCCGCGCAGGGTCATGGAGCGCCAGCCCTCGTTGGTAAAGAGCGGCAGCGCCCAGTTTTTGGCGGGCGGGGCGGGTCCGCCCGCCGGGGCGGCGCCGCCCCCCGCGGTGGCGAGCCCGGCGGCGAGGGCGAGGCCGGAAAATAGGCGGCGGGCGCGCATCGGATTACCGGCCCCGGGCGGCGAGCAGCCGGTCGCAGATTTCGCGCACGGCGCCGCGGCCGCCCCCGCGCACCGTCACGTAATCGGCGGCGGCGAGCGCGGTGGGCATGCCCCCCGGCACCGTCACGCCGATCCCCGCCCAGCGCAGCGCCGGCGCGTCGATGTCGTCATCGCCCATATAAATGCAGTGCGCGGCTGGGACCCGCATCCGCCCGGCGAGTTCCATGAGGGCGGCGAGCTTGTCGGTGCGGCCCTGGATCAGGTGCGGGATCTTCAGCTCGGCGGCGCGGGTGACCGTCGCGCCCGACGGGCGCCCGCTGATCCAGGCGGTGGCGATGCCCGCCCGCCCGAGGCGGACCAGGCCCAGGCCGTCGAGCACGGAGAAAAATTTGATTTCGCGGCCCGCCGCGGACACGCCCACGGTGCCGTCGGTCAGGACGCCGTCGACGTCCATCGCAAAGAGCCGGACG
>Ga0302326_10031474_pt1 | contig 10595 bp, 10 predicted proteins | sample Palsa_T0_3_FD_202264 | JGI IMG/M metagenome (GOLD analysis project Ga0302326, IMG submission 202264) | Peat permafrost microbial communities from Stordalen Mire near Abisko, Sweden - Palsa_T0_3 | ecosystem: Environmental > Terrestrial > Soil > Palsa > Peat permafrost | place: Sweden: Abisko...
CTCTCTTTTCCAAAGGGTTTTAAAGCGCACAATGAACGACAGACAGACAAAAATACAAATGACAGCAGACCGGCAAAGTCCATCTTACTTTCTGCGCCCAGTGGTCTAAAGGATGGGGTCCACTTCTGAGGAAGTGAATCGCGAGGTCCCGTTCAAAGGCTTGAACTGGTTCTTTGACCATTGCGAGACCGTGACCGACCAGAATTTGGAGCGCATCAAAGCCCTGGGCGGCGGCATCGCGATTCAACATCGGATGCCCGTTAGCCGATGGGTTGCTGGAGGACGTCCAGTACGCGCATCTGCACTTGGCTCAAGCCTTTGGCGAACTTGGCCAGAACTTTCAGTCCCTTGGCCGCGTCAGCCAGGTGGGCCAGCGCCGTGATGGCGATCAATCTCCAGAGCGGATAAAGTCCAATGCGCTTATCTGCTGAGCCGGCCAGTCGAGAACCTGGAGACAGCACCGCATGGGATGCGGCGTTCTGGGACTTTCTCTCCGTTTACCTGGAAGAGCGATTCGGCGCCGACTATTGCCTTTCCGCAGCCTCCTCGATGGATGTCCACACGGGTCCCAACGTGATTCCCCGGCAGGTCATTGCCCTGACCGCCCAAGGGGGAAAAATGGTGCTTGGTCTGCCTCACGATACGTCCGTGTTGGTGTATCAGGATGCCAAGAATATCCCTCGCGCCGTTGAAACAATTCGTGGGGTGCGTTGGACGGGCAAGTTGGGCGGTGCGGCTGCGAAATACCACATTGTTTCGGTGTCATAATTCAAGAGTGCGGCTGTAGGCTTGGAAAACCTCTTCGGTAAAGCAGGCGAACAGGACACGCTTAAATTCAGGCAGAGTTTTCAGAGCGCCCCGCGCTTCACGCACTGCAATCCGGCTGGCATCGAGAATCGGATATCACCCTCACTCCCGGCTTTTCGTATCGATGATGATGGTGACGGGGCCATCGTTGGTCAGACTGACCTTCATGTCCGCGCCAAATTCACCGGTTTGAATGCTCCTTCCCAAATCCTCCGTCAGCCGGCGGATGAACTGCTCATAAAGCGGAACCGCCACTTCCGGGCGGGCTGACCGGCTGAACGAAGGGCGGTTGCCCTTCTTGGTGCTGGCAAATAGTGTGAATTGGCTGACCAGCAAAATCCCACCGCCCGTTTCCTGCACCGAACGGTTCATCAGCCCCTGTTCATCATTGAAAATCCGCAGGCGGACGATTTTCCCGCTCAACCATTCAATGTCCTCCGCCGCATCGGATTCCTCGATGGCCAGCAAGACAAGCAGGCCATTTTGAATCGTGGCTTTAACGGCACCAGCGATCGCCACATCGGCCTTGCTCACCCGTTGAATGACAGCGCGCATGCGTGCTTGATAATGGCAAAAGGTCGAAACGAATAGAGATTTTTTGCGAAGCAACCGGCCTTGAGATTCTCGATATGCTCGACTAAAATGCGGCGATGACCGCGTTTCCCGTGAATCCAGAAAAATCACAGCAACTTGCCCAGCGGATGGCTGCCTTGGGGGTGCGTGAGTCCGATATTGAAGAAACCTTTGTCAGATCGGGAGGGCATGGCGGGCAAAATGTGAATAAATCGGCGACGTGTGTGATGCTGATCCATCGGCCAACCGGCCTCCAAGTGAAGTGCCAGACGACACGTCAACAAGGACTAAATCGGTTCATTGCCCGGCGGATATTGCTCGACAAAATTGAAGGGAAACAGACCGGGCAGGTGGCGGCAGAGGTATCCCGAATCGAGAAAATCCGTCGGCAGAAGCGCAAGAGGAGCCGCCGGGCCAAAGCGCGGATGCTCGCTGACAAATCCCATCGCGCGGACAAGAAAGCCTCCAGGCGGGACGTCGGTGATTCTTGAAAACCACCGTCAATCTTCTGGGCGTTCCCCGCTGGGGGCCATCTTCACCAGTTTCGGATCAAACTGGCCGAGGGTTGTCACCAGATCACTCTGGGCGGCCATCACCTCCCGGATGTTTTTATAGGCCATAGGGACTTCATCCAGGCCGGCGCTGATGAGGGTCACGCCGCGCTCGCGGAGAAGTCGGTTCACGTCTTTCCAGTTGAATTTCTCGTTGGCGGCTTTGCGGCTCATGGCGCGGCCGGCTCCGTGCGAGGCCGAATTGAGCGACTCCGGATTGCCCTTTCCGCTCACGACATAGCCCGGCGACGCCATGGAACCGGGAATGATGCCCAGGACTCCAACGCCCGCCGGTGTGGCCCCTTTGCGATGCACGATGACTTCGCGTTCCACGCCTTCGATGACGTGCCTTTCTTTCCATGCGAAATTGTGATGGTTTTCCAAATCGAGCAAAATCTGCGCGCCGAGGTTTTCCGCGATGTGTTGGTGGATGCAGGCATGGTTCGCCGCGGCGTAGCGTCCCATCAATTCCATCGCGTTCCAATATTCCTGCCCTTCCTGGGAATCTAGCGACAACCACGCCAGCCGTTTCAATTCGCTGGGTAAATCTGGAAATTGGGCGAATGCGATCTTGCTGTAGTAATCGCAAACTGCCGCGCCCGTGCCGCGACTACCGCTGTGAGACAGCAGCGCGACATAAGTTCCCGGCTCGAGATCGTTGATTTTTGAGTGCGCCGTGAACAGGCCAAACTCGACGAAATGATTTCCGCTTCCGCTGGTGCCGAGTTGCGACCACGCGCGGTCCTTGTTTTGTTTCGTCACCGGGCTGATCGTCCAATCGGCATCCATCACCTCGTGGGCGCGGCGATCCTTGAAGTTCGCGCCGACGCCGAAGCGTGTTTCCGCTTCAATGGCGCGGGTCAGGCGGTCCTGCTTCTGCTCCAAATCGCGCACGGGAATGTCCAACACCGTCATCTTCATGCGGCAGGCAATGTCCACGCCGACGGCGTAAGGAATCACGGCGTTTTCCGTAGCCAGTACTCCGCCGATAGGCAGGCCGTAGCCCACATGCGCATCCGGCAGCAAGGCCCCTGCAACAGAGACTGGCAGCAAACAGGCTTTCTCCATTTGCATCACCGCTTCATGTTCAAGCCCTTCGCCCCACTGCCGGTATTTCACTGGCTCCGCGCGCAGTGGTGGCGGCGCTCTGAGAAGGGCCTTCGCAAATTCCCCGCGCAATGGGTCATCCACAAAGGCCGATGGGCTGGCAACAATGGCCGCCACTTCCTCATGCAGCCGCGATTTGTCACCACCGCCGAGGATGAATTTGGCGACAAAATCCGTCGCCCGCCGCGTGGCCTCGCCAAGAGGCACGCCCAGTCTAAGAAAATCCTTCGTGTTCATAGTTCAGGAAGCTCAGGGGGGCGTGTTCATTGAACAAGCAAGTCTTCAGGTTTTGCTATTTGTTGGATTGAATCGTTCACAAAAAAAGGTAGGTTGGCTGGAATCAACTGGTAGGATTCTTGGTCAGTAGAGAATCGACGCACTATTGATCGCCCGTCGTCTTCAGCGCGAACTCCGCAAATCGACGGGAGCCACGACAACGATTTAGCCCACGAATCCGTTGGCTTATCCTCGACAAAATTCCTGATGCGGACATCCGTCGGTCCAAACATCCAGCCGGAATTCTTGACAACGCGCATCATCAATTCAAGTAGATCGCGGCGTGGCGGCTTTGGAACGAAGTGAACGTCAAGAATGCGGTTTGCTTTTCCCTGTGAATTCAAACCGAGGGTCACAACAAATGGCTCAACGAACAAGATCCTGATGGTTCCCTCGCCGTTTTGTTCGCAAGACCAAAAGTAAACAGGCAGTTTACCGAAGTCGACCAAGACCGAAATACAGGTGTGCAGCCAAAGGCCTACTTGAGGGGTTTCAGCTTGCCTGAACAGGGTTCGCATTTCCTCTGCCGAAAGTGCCGAGTCGATGTGTGCGGAAATCTTATTTCGCGTCGCCGACAACAAGCTTCCTTTTCCTATGGCGGAAATGCTCAACAATTGCGACCGTATTTGAGGAACGAGTTCGCGAGCACCTGTGGGCAATCTTTTAACGGTGTCCGTATTGTTTTCCAAGTCGTTCGCCAAATCGCGGATGGCTTCAACTAAGGAATGTAGTGGCGTGAGAATGATCTTGAGCTTTCGCCGCTGTTTGACTTTGCTCTTCAGTCGTCCACCGGACTGAAGCAATAAATTCAAGTCCCGCAAACATTCAACGCATCGAAATAACTTTGTAGCCGCAACATTGGCCGGTTTCCAAGCCTGCGGCTGCATCTTTGCGGCAACATCGGCGAGCCGACGGATACGGTCAGCATAAATTGGCTTATCACCAACCCACGCCATCACTGCGTCTTTGTCCGGTATTACTTTTGGCATAGATCAATAATGCGAAACGGTTTGATTATAAGATAATCGCAAGGGCTTCACCATTTTTTTCGACTTGTCGCCCCAGGCCATTGTGCCAGGAGGGGAGCGACATCATTTGTTTTGCTGGTCAGAACAGTGTTTGCTTGCCCATTGCTTACCTTGGGCAATTCCTTCCGCTCCTTCCAGGCTCCAATTCTATTCATTCGTTCAGGAAAAACTTCCAATCCACGATGGCCTGTGCGTTGCGGATGAGCGACGTTGCCGGCAATTCCTTCGGCGCACGCGGCACCGAGAGCAACTTCAGCCCAGCCTCGTGTGGCAGGCGGTTGCCTTTGCGGGCGTTCACGTCCTTGCCGGCCCAGACCAGGTTCTCCCACGCGTTCTTGCCGCCGCGGGAGCGGGGCAGGACGTGATCCATGCTGCCTTCATCTGGGCGCAGCACGCGGCCGGTGTATTGGCAGCGGTTGCCGTCGCGCTCGCGAATGGCGCGGGCGCACAGCTTCGGGCGCTTCTTCGGCACTTTGGCGTAATTGACCGCCACAATCACCGTCGGCACGCGGATTGGGCCGCGGACGGTCTGAACCGCATTGTCCTGCGAACGAATGGGCAGCGTAATCCACTCGTCCCAGGTGACGGGACGGATGTGGTGTTCGCCTTCGATTTCCAGGCTGGTCGCCACGTTGGTCGCCATCATGCAGAAGGCCTCCTGCGGCGTGCGGACGTTGACGGCCTGCCAGTTGCGGTTGAGCACCAACACCGTTGACTTGTTCAGTATGTCATTCATAAATTTAGCGGTTAGTGGCGAGTGGTTAGAGAGGCGTTGCACTAACCACTAACCACTAATCACTCTCCACTCCGTCGCGGTGTTTGTTCTTTGTTGAGGCAGCCAGGTTAAACTAACCCGTTTCACTTATGACTGTATGCTCCGCCCGAATGGGCGGTGGTAAAAAGATTCGGCCAGGATGGCGAGGCAGAGGATCACCGCGCCGAACGAACAGACTCCACACCAGCCGGCATGATGCCAACAAACGGCGCCGAGGTAGGAGCCAAGCGCGCCGCCGACAAAATAACAAAACATGTAAACCATGTTTAGCCGGCTCCGCGCCGACGGGTCAATGCTGTAAATACGGGTCTGGTTGGAGACATGGGCAATCTGGATTCCCAAATCCATGAGAATCACGGAGATAATGAGACCGGCAAAATATCGGCCAATGAATCCCATCAAAATGAAGGAAACCATGCTGAGCCACAACGCCACGCGGATCGTGGCGCGCGGTCCGTGTTTGCCTGCCAGGTGGCCAAACGTTGGCGCGCCCGCCGCTCCCACCGCTCCCACGAGGCCGAAGAAACCTGCCACGGCGCTGCCGTAATGGTAGGCGGGTGATTCCAAAAAGAAAATCAGCGTCGTCCAAAATGCGCTGAAGGCCGCAAAGCACATCGCGCCGAGCAGGGCCGACTCTCGCAGCAGGGCGTGGCGGCGCACGAGATGCAAAGTGGAGCGCATCAACTCCGGCCAGGAGATGACGAGCGCCGGGCGGCTCGCCGGCAGTTGCGCTCGCAGGATGGCCGCGAGAATGAGAATGCCCGCGGATGCGATGCCATACACCGCGCGCCAGCCAAACAACGCCCCGATCCATCCACTAAACGTGCGCGCGAGCAGCACACCGAAAAGTATCCCTCCCACCATGGTGCCAACTACGCGCCCACGCTGTTGGTCCGACGCAAGATGGGCGGCGAAGGGCACCACGACATGCACCGTGGCCGCAAAAGCACCTACCGCGAAACTGGCGGAGGCGAGACAAACGACATTCGGAGCGACCGCGAAAAGCAGGAGCGACGCAACCGCGCCCAACATCAAGACCGTAATCAGAGCGCGGCGCTCAAATTTGTCGCCCAGCGGCACGAATAGAAACATCCCCGCCGCTGTGCCCACCTGGCTGAGCATGGCGATGGCCCCGGCTTGCGTGACAGTGAGTCCGAAGCTGTGCGCGATGTCGGCGAGCAGCGGTTGCGCATAATAGATATTAGCCACAATTACCCCAACGGCGGTCGCCATGAGCCAGATCATCGATCTGCGCATAGGTTCCTGTTCGCCCGTTGCGACCGCAAGCGGTGAAGCGTCATTTGAGTTCGAGCTCATTCGTCCTTTCCAAAAAGAAACAGATCATCGTTTATGTTCGTGGCAGGATGCAAGCGTGAGGAGCTTCACCGGCGGCGCCCGCCAAGGCTCAACCATCAACCATTAGTCCATTAAGCTGACTGATCGCTGACCTGCCCGAGCCGTAGCCCAAAGGGCAAAGGCTGGTCGCCCGGAGAGGTTCTGCCCCTCCGACTTCTTGGTGTAGGCCAGACGTGATGCTATTTCACCACCGAGCGGAAATCCGTTTTCGCGCTTCGCGCTTCAACGCGACGAGTTGGCTTGCCGAGCCGTAGCCGCGAGGCGAAGGCTGGCTGCCGGGGCTGGATTCGCACCAACATAAGCGCCTCCAAAGGGCGCTGTCCTACGAGTTAGACGACCCGGCAAATTCGTGGCCCGCCCCGGTAACGCTCCGGGTTCCACGGCTTAAAAGACCGCGGCTTCACTTTAAAGCTTGCAGGCCGAAATGGTGCTCGCGGCGGGATTCGCACCTGCACTGGCGACGCTCTCGACGTCGTGTCTCTGCTGTTGGACTACGCGAGCAAAGGAAATGGATCCTCCAGCCGGTGCTGCCCCGGCTCGATTTCTTTACAAAAGAAATCCACAGGCTGCTGCATGGAAGCGAAAATGGTCGCAGTCCCCAGTGCTGCCCTGGGCTCGGCTGGCTTATGACGCCTGCCTGAACGCTGGTTCGACCGCGGTCGTTTTGAATCTGGAGCCCCCACCCGGAATTGCACCGAACTGGCTCCCATACCAAAGGAGTGCATCGCTCAAAATGCTTTGGGGGCATGAAAACTGGCGTCCCTGACCGGCTTCGCTCCGGTGATCTCCTGCATGAGAGGCAGGCGTGTTGGCTGGGCTACACCACAGGGACGGAAATGGTGCGCGTTTCCGGTAACGCTCCGGACCCAGGCACTCATCTAGTGCGACTCCAGTTATAAGCTGGACGGTTCACTTTGAACTAAACGCGCAAAAATGGCGGAATGCCGTGGACTTGCACCACACTCCCGTTTCCAGGAGCGCGCTGTTTAGCAAACAGGCCCGGTCCGCTCGTCCGGTTGACATTCCAAAATGGTGCCCGTGGCAGGACTTGCACCTGCACTCTCGAAGGTTTGGGCTTCGTGCCTCTGCCTTGGGCTACACGGGCGACAGGATGGTGCTCCCGGTCAGATTTGCACTGACACTGCACGGGGTTTAAGCCCGTCGCCTCTGCGTTGGGCTACGGGAGCCGCCTTCGCGCTACGCGCTACGGCGCGCCAAGGCCGCGTCAACTTTGCGGTTGGCTTGCCGAGCCGAAGCTCGAAGAGCGAAGGCTGGTGAGTTGCCACGGATTCGCACCGTGCTCTGCGGGTTAAGAGTCCGCTGCATCGCTTCAATGCTTGCAACCCAGACGCGACACGAAGGCGGAGTTGAACCGCCGTCCCGATTCGGAATCGGGATGATGCCCTGGCCGGCACCGGTGTTCGCGTCGCGAAAGTATCCCCAAGCGCACTGAACCTGGCGTCCGGCCTGGTGGCCGTGCGCAAGCACCTTCGACCGTGCCGGTCTCTGCCGGCAGACCAGATTCACTTGGGAAATGGTCGTCACAACGCAGGCGCACTTCGTTCTAGCCGACGCGGCCGGCATTGTGTTGCCTAAGTTGATAGAGGCGCTCAGGGCCTTACGCGCCTCTTGAAATGGAGTCCCGTCCGGGAGTTGCACCCGGCTGAACGGTTTTGCAGACCGCTGCCTTGGCTGCTTGGCTAACGGGACACGAAAGGCAAAATTTGGTGAAACTTTCGTTTCGCAAAGTTGTCTATAGTGTTGTGACCTCGATTCTTATGAAATTATGCTTAGCTGTTTATGATTTGCGGCAGAACACCCTTCTATCGCAAGGGCTGAAATGCAGCCGGGGTGTTCGCCCAGTGTGCGTGTTCGCCCTTTTTTTGACGACCCGTCTCTTTGCTTCTGATTTCGCGGGGGAATGGGAACTCGCGGTTAATTACATGGGTGACACGAATTTCAGCAGGCTGATTCTTAAGGTGGAGAGTGCAAAGGTTTCGGGCACGTTGCTGAATGTTCTGCCGGTAGAAGGCACGGCATCCAATGACTTTTTGACGTTCACCGCCAAGCGCTCCAATGGTAGCTTGTTCGGAGAGTTCTCCGGCAACGCGCATGGTGACATTCTGGAAGGGACGGGCAAGCAAGGACAGCGGAAGGTGACGTGGTTGGCTAAGCGCACTATCACTCCACCCCCGGCGCCGCGGGTTCACGACTTTGAGCCGAACGTGTTTCACCGTTTTTTCTCGGACGCCATTCCACCGGCTCTGCGCATTTTCCCCGGCGACACCGTTCGAACCTGGACCGTGGATGCTGGCGGGGTTGACAGCAAGGGAGTTCAACAGTGTCCGGGCGGCAATCCGGAAACCGGTCCCTTTTACGTCGAAGGTGCTTTACCTGGGGACACATTGGCGGTGACGTTGAAGCGCCTTCGCCTCGACCGGGATACGGCGCGGTCCGGCAGCCAGGTTGACGGCACAGCGGTGACGCCCGACTACGTTCAGCGAACTAAATACAACGATGAATTTGACAGCACTTGGAGCTTGGACCTTGAACACGGTTTGGCGCGCCTGAAGCAACCAAGCACGCACCTAACGAACTACACGGTTAAGTTGCGGCCCATGCTCGGCTGTGTTGGCGTCGCGCCTCCCGGACATCAATCCTTTCGAACCGGATGGCTGGGGTACTACGGTGGCAACATGGACTGCAACCAGATCTGCGAGGGAACCACGGTCTATTTGCCGGTGAGCGTCCCGGGGGCGCTGTTATTTATTGGTGATGGACACGCTGCTCAGGGCGATGGTGAATTGACAGGTGACGCGCTTGAAACGTCCGAGCACGTCGAAATTACAGTGAACGTTATCCGAGGTGAACCCGGAATTGGTCCACATGCTGAAAATGACGAGTATTTCATGTTTTTTGGCATCGCCAACTCATATCCGGAGGCGGTGCAATCGGCGACCACTGGTCTGGCCAACTGGCTGAAGCGTGAGCATAAGCTGGAACCTAATGAGATTGCGATGGTCCTGGGCACCGCTCTCCAGTACAACATCGCCGAATTGGTTGACCCCCAGATACACATGGTCGCGCGAATCCGAAAGGAAGCTCTGGCTGCCCTGAAATAGAAACCGCGACTTGAACCAGTCGCCACACCCAAAACTCAGCGGTTTGCCGAATTCAGAAACTCTCAGCGTTTCTCGGCAATTCCGCGAAACCGATCAGGAAACCTCTTGCGTGAATTACGGCGACGCTGTTTAATATCATAAAAACAGGTCTGCGTTCATACGACAATCGCAGTTGCTCGAGAAGCCATGAAAAATAAATACGCTCAAAAAATTGTTCCGTTCCTTTGGTTCGACAACAATGCCGAAGTCGCGGTGAAATATTATCTCTCCATTTTCAAAAATTCGCGCATCGTTGAAATCCTGCGTTGCGGCGACGCCGGACCAGGACCGAAAGGCAGCATTTTAACCATTGCGTTCGAGCTTGAGGGACAAAGATTTATCGCGCTCAATGGTGGCCCGGAACACAAATTTTCGCTGGCGATTTCCTTGCTCATCAATTGCAAAAATCAAAAGGAAGTGGACGCGCTTTGGAAGAAACTTTCAGTAGGCGGCAAGAAAATCGCTTGCGGCTGGCTGACTGACAAATTTGGCGTCGCTTGGCAAATCACCCCCACGATTCTTCTCGATTATCTTAACGACAAGAATCCGACGAAGGCGAAAAACGTCATGCAAGCGATGATGAAGATGCAGAAAATCGACATCAATCGCCTCGAGCAGGCGTATCGGAAGGAATGACCGGTGCGGCGGCGTGGCAAGTAGAAAAACCGACGGATAAGAAACGAACTGGGAATTAACGTGCTCTACCACTGAGCTACCCCGGCATCTGGCTCGCCGAGTCGTAGCTCGGAGAGCGAAGGTTGGAGCCGGAGGCCGGAGTCGAACCCGCGACCACGCGCTTCGTAGGCGATAACCCAATCCTGCGACCCGTCGAAAGTTCCAGCCTGCCGTTCGGCATTTTCGTGTGAATCGTTTTTGGTGTTTTCATCTTCACGCTTTGCCCGTAATTAAAAGATATGAAAAACGAGGCAGATCAATCGGGGCTCACTTTTTTCGCACCGCA
>Ga0302326_10031475_pt1 | contig 10595 bp, 12 predicted proteins | sample Palsa_T0_3_FD_202264 | JGI IMG/M metagenome (GOLD analysis project Ga0302326, IMG submission 202264) | Peat permafrost microbial communities from Stordalen Mire near Abisko, Sweden - Palsa_T0_3 | ecosystem: Environmental > Terrestrial > Soil > Palsa > Peat permafrost | place: Sweden: Abisko...
TTGTACAGAAATGAATTGCGCCGTGAAGCCGTGAATCCCGCCGCTCATGACTCGCCACGCGCATCCGGCCGTCCCGCTGCGCGGTGACTTAAACCGGATGGGTCGCTTACTTCCCTGTAAGCTTCATTGGGCACGAGGCCGATCTGCACAAACACCCCCGCCAGCACAAATCAGCTGCTTGAGGGCTCGTCGGCGGTGGGCTGGCCCCGCGGCGTCTGTGTAGAATCCACTCCCAGGACATTCACGCAGATTCCTGGAATTCCCGTGCCGCAAGTGCTGCTCAAACTGATCTCCTCGATGGCAACGGCCGAGTTGCTCGCAGAGCTCGTTACGACTTATCAGCGCAGCACAGGCATTAGCGTCATGGCAGAAGCCGCTGGCGGCGTCGCGGTGCTGCAGCGGATTCAGGCCGGTGATGCAGCCGATGTGGTGGTGCTGGCCGGCAACGTGATCGACAAGCTGATTGTTGAAGGTCGGCTGCTGGTGGGAACTCGCCTGGATCTGGTGCGCTCCGGGATCGCGGTCGCAGTCCGCGCTGGCGCACCGAAGCCTTCGATTGCCGATGAAGCCGCAGTACGTCAGGCGGTGCTCAACGCAAAAACTCTGAGCTTCTCGACCGGACCGAGTGGCGTGTATCTCGAGAAGCTGTTCGAGCGCTGGGGGATTCTAGAGCAGATCCGCAGTCGCATCGTCGTGCCGCCCCCGGGCATCCCGGTCGGTTCATTCGTTGCGGCAGGTTCGGCCGAGCTTGGATTCCAGCAGCTGAGCGAACTGCAGAGCCTGGCGGGGATCGAGATACTGGGTGCGCTGCCACCGGCGATTCAGCTGATCACAGTGTTCTCCGGTGGCGTGTCGACACATTCCGCCGATCCGCAAGCCGCGCGCGCCTTGCTGCAGTTCCTCGCTTCGCCGGCTGTCGCGCCGGTCAAGCTACGCTTCGGAATGGAGGGCGCGTAAAAGCCCGCAGGCTCTACAGGCTCGCGTGGATGCGATAGCGCACCGCCAACTGCAGCTGCGATTCGATTAGGCCATCGCTCTCCGCGTATTCCACGCGCGGCGGGAACACGCTCGTGGCGCGGATCCATTCGGCAGCCGTTGTCCAGCCGTGGCCAAAATCGTGCATCCACCCCAGTGTCCAGGCGTGGCCCAGTTCATTGGGGGGCAAGCCGTAGTAGCCGCTGACCTGGTGGGTCTGGAAATCATCGAAGCGCACCGTGAATCGCTCCCGATGCTGTTTGAAGCTCGCGAGCGCAAAGGCGGTGCGATAGTTCATCACGAACAGCGACTCGGTGACGATGTCTGCCGCCGTCGTCGTCGTGCCATCAAGATACTGTGCGATGAAAGTCCAGTGTTCGGTCGGCTCGAGCCGCGCACCGACTGAGGAGAAGCGCGTATGCCAGGCATAGGCAGTCGTCGTTTCTGCATACGGATCAGCGCGATTGTCGTAGCGCAGCGCACGCAGCTCGAGCCAGTCGTGGTGGCGCCAGGTGAGGCCGCCGTAATAGCCGGGCCTGCGATCGACCTGGTGATAGGCCTCCTCGGGCGGCTCGCCGATGCCGCCAAAGAGGGTCGAGGGGCGATCGGTAAGACCAAAGCCGCGGTCGGCGAGCAGTTCACCGGCCGGCTCATTCCAGCCGTAGATGGCACCGATCAGTGCGACATCGCCGAGGTAACCCTGACTGGCGCCGAGCCAGCGGGCTTCGAACTCGGTGCCGATGGTGCGAAATTCCTCCCCGATCCAGGTGTTCAGCGCCGAGGGCGTGATCGTATAGACATCGGTCCAGCCAGGACCCCGATTCTCGAGCGACACCGGCATGAAGAACGCGCCCGCCTTGGCGCTCCAGCGAATCGCATTGGTCGGAAACGGTCGCCACTGCAGGTAGGCTTCGCTCAGGTCAACAACATTGCGGTCATGATCCCCATAGGCATCAGCGATCACGTGCGCGCTCAGCGAGTCGGTAAGGCGAAGCCGCGCATCAAGAAACAGATAGCCCAGGCGCAGATCCTCGTGCTCGGGATCAAAGCGCAGCAGACCCTCACCGCCGTTGAGATAGGAGGGCGCACCACTCGCGCTCACCCAACGGACATCAGCCTCGCCGGTGACATCCAGGCGATCCTGGGCGCTCGCGCTTCCGATCCACAGCAGGCCGGACAACACGGCGCAGGCGCCAAGGCGGCTCATCAGTAGCTCCAGTCGGTCTGGCGCGCCCCAGGCTCGGGGCGTGCGCGCAGCTCGCGATTGAGATGCACCTGGATGTTCACCGGTTCGTGCTCGGCCACGTGGATGGTTCGGGTCATCTTCTCGGGCGCATCGGCAATGTACGGACTCCACCAGGTGAGCGTGTAGTCACCGGCCGGGAGGTTACTCAGGTGCAGGATGCCCTGCGCATCGCTCTTGCCGTAGTAGCCGGCATCAGTCACGTAGATATAGCCGACCATCTGATCGTGGATGTTGCAGCCCAGGACCACGAGCCCGGCCTTGTCGAAGTTGACCGGCCGGTGCTGAGCGCCTTTGTAAAGCGGCAGCTGGAATCGCTTCGCGGGTGAAAATGAGTAGACCTGATGGCTGACGCTATCGTTGTTGGGAAACTGAACCTCAGCGCCCACCCCGACCACCAGCAACTGCGGCACGAAGGCAAGATTGCGCTGATCCATGATCGCCGGCTCCGGCATCGGCGCCCGAGCGCCCGGCCGCGGCGCCAGCGCGGCAGCGGTGATCGCTACCTCAGGCACGGGCTTTCCGGCACGGTCGGCAATGGCCACGATCAGATCGCCCGCGTGGCCGAGGCTCCCGCCAGGCCCCAAGCCCAGCCACGTCAGCGCGATCCAAGCACTCCAGCGGAATTTCTTATAAATGGCAGCCCGCATAACCGGCTGCCGTCGCTCCGAATCGCGGCCGTTAGCCCAAATTGCCAGCCTCATGCGATTCCATCCTTGTGACAGCTTGGCGAGTATGCGAGCCGCGCTATTGCTCGCGCATGAACGCGTCACTCTAACCCGATGCGCACACCGTCACGTTACCGGCAAATCCATCGAAGTACCGTGGTAGCGCGTCCACACCTGCGAGCGGCCCAGGAGCGAAAAACCGATAAAGCCGTGCACCTTCAGGTGCTCGGGATCCAGCAGCTGCAGCTTGGCGCTGTAGCTACGCCCACTGTCCGGATCGTAGATCGTGCCGTTGCTCCAGTGCGATTCATCATCGGCGTGCATATCATGCAGAATCAGCAGACCGCGCAGCATCTGGTCACGCTTGGCCGGATCCGGATTCTTATCATCCTTGCGCGTGGGATGGGCGCCGCCGATGATGCGCCCCTCGATGACCCCGTTGGCGCCGGCACTGATCTGCACCAGACCGTCCTTGGACTCGGTCATCCAGATGCCCAGCACCGGCGCATCGGCCGCCACCGCCGCCCCCGCGAGCGCCAGCATCAGCCCGAAGCTGGCGGCGATGCGCCATTTCCCGATAGTCGCTACATTGATCATTTATCATCTCCCAACAATTGTTCTTCGCTGCAGCGCGGCTCAGCCCGCCGGAGCGTAATCCTCGGCAGTGGCCAGTGCGATGTGGCCGGGCTGCGCCCGCGAGCGCTTCAGCGCCCGCGTCGCCGCTTGCACCAGCACCTCACAGGACTGCTCGGCCAGTGGCACGAGGCTCGCCAGACTCACACTCACGGTCACAAAGCGCTGCCGCTGGGCGCGCGGATGATGGATGTGCTGTTCCAGTACCCGCTGGCTCACCGTGGCGGCGTAAGTGACGCCCTGCGCGGCATCGGCGCCGCGCACCAGCGCGCAGTAGCAGCCACCCTCCCAGCGCGCCACCACGTCCGAACCGCGCCGGAAGCCCCCGGCAATCACGGTCGCGACGCGGCGGATGCAGGTATCGCCGGCAGCGCGGCCAAAGGTGTCGTTGTAGGCGGCCAGCGCATCGATATCGAACATCAGCATCGTGAGCACGCGCGCCTCGCGCTGCGCGATGCGCCAGTCATGCTGCAGCAGTTCCTCGAAGTAGGCCCGCGTGTACAGACCCGAGGTGCGATCCTCGCGCATCCAGGTCGGCAGTCCCGGGGTCGGCTTCTCCTCGCGCACGCGCTCGATCGGATCGCGCGTGCGCTCGCCCACATCGCGATGGAATCCGACCACGTGCGTGATCGCGCCGGTGGCATCGCGTATCGGCTCGATGAAGATCTCGTTCCAGAACTGCGTGCCATCCTTGCGATAGTTACGCAGCAACGCCCGTGAACTCTCGCCCTTCTCGAGCGAGCGGCGCAGCCGCTGGCGACCATGCTGCTCGCGATCATTCCCCTGCAACCGGCGCAGGTCCGAGCCAATGAGTTCGGCAAGGCTATAGCCGCACAGGCGCTCGAAGGCCGCATTGGCGTACACCAGCGGGTAATCACTCCCCTGGCGCTCGCAGATCACGATTCCTTCCGGGGCCGAGTCGACGATGCTGCGGAAGAACTCGATGCTCCAGCCACTCATGGCCGCGCCCGCGGTCCAGCGTATCGGCACGAAGGCACTCATAGTTGCAACTCCGGTGTCGCCATGCAGCGTTCAATGGACTGCAGGCAGGTGCGCCATTCAGGCGAGGCGATAAGTGCTGCGCGATTGCCGCTGCGCCGCGCCCGCATGCGCACCTGACGCAGGCCTGCCGCCGCATCGGGAGCGCCCTTGAGCTCGCGCAGGAGCTTGCGCACGGAAGGCCGATCGTTACACACCGGCAGCACATCGCAGCCCGCCGCCAGTGCCTGCTCGGCGCGCGCGGTGATGTCACCGAACCCGGCGGCGCCGCCCATCGACAGATCATCAGCAAATATGGCGCCCTGGAAATTCATGTCCCCGCGCAGCACGCCGCTGACCCAACGGTGCGAGAAACTCGCCGGACGCGCATCGATCGCCGGGAACTGCACGTGCGCCACCATGATCGCGGGCAGGCCGTTGTCGATCAGTCGCCGGTACGGCATCAGATCCTGATCCAGGTCCACCAGCTCGCGCCGATCCACCGGGAGCGAGAGGTGCGAGTCGGCAACGACCGCGCCGTGGCCGGGAAAGTGTTTGGCGGTGGCGCTCATGCCAGCATCACGCATGCCATGGGTGTAGGCGATCGCCAGCTGCGATACCACGGTGGCGCGCGCATGAAAGGCACGATCCCCGATGACCTCCGAGAGGCCATAGTCCAGATCCACGCAGGGAGCAAAGGAGTAGTCGACGCCATGGCTGATCAGTTCGGCGGCCATCAGCCAGCCATGGTGGCGCGCCAGCGTGAGGCCAGCCTCCGCATCCTGATCGTAGAGGTGGCCTATGCGGCGCAGCGCGGGCAAGCGGGTAAAACCCTCGCGGAGGCGCTGCACGCGCCCGCCCTCCTGGTCGACCGCGATCAGCAGCGCCGGCGTGCGCAGGGCCTGGATGCGGGCGGTCAGCTGCTCGAGCTGGGCGGGGCTGCGGTAGTTGCGGGTGAAGAGGATCACGCTGCCCACCAGCGGATGGGCGAGCACCTCGAGGTCCTCGGCACCCAGATCGGTCCCGGCGATATCGACCATCAGGGGCCCGAGGCTCATGGTGCGCCCGCGCCCGCCGACCGCCAGTGACGGTAGGGCTCAGTGGCCAGCTTAAAGTTGTAGTAGCGCACGTCTGCGGTGACCTCCGCCCCCAGCCAGGCGGGCCTGGCAAACTCCTCGTGCTCCGATGTCAGTTCGATTTCCGCGACGACGAGACCGGCATTTTCGCCCAGAAACTCGTCAATTTCCCAATAATGGTTCTCATAAACCACGAGATTGCGCCATTTCTCGATCAATGGTCCATCGCACAGCTGCTCGAGCATGGCGCCGGCATCGGCCGCACTCAGCGCCGCTTCGTACTCGGCCCGGGCAATGCCCGGGGTCATGGCTTTCACTGACAGCCACCCCTGAGCGCCTGCCAGGCGCACCCGAATCGAGCAGCGCGTGGTGTTCGCCAGGTACCCCTGCCGCAGCAGCGTCCGCTTCCGAACCAGAGGCCGCCAGGCCTCGTTCTGGAGCAGGAATTTCCGTTCAATCTCGATGGCCATGACACCCCTCAAAGGCCCCTTTTTTGGATCACGTTCAATCGCTGGCCAGCACCGCCACCGACTCGACATGGGCCGTATGAGGGAACATATCAGCGACGCCGGCCGCAAGCAGCCGAAATCCGTACTGGTGGACCAGCACGGCGAGGTCCCGCGCCAGGGTTCCGGGGTGGCAGGACACGTACACCAGCCGCTTGGGATGGAGCGCTGTCAGTGCCGGCAGCACGTTGAGCGCGCCCGCTCGGGGCGGATCGAGCAGCACGTGGGTATAGGCACCCTCCGGCCAGGGCGGCCGGGCCGTGGCCAGACTCAGATCTGCGCTCAGGAACTGCGCGTTCTCAAGCTGATTGCGCGCAGCATTGGCCCGCGCCCGCTCGATCAGCTGCGCATCGCCTTCGACGCCCACGACCGATGCGCCGCGACGCGCCAGGGGCAGCGAGAAGTTGCCAAGCCCACAGTACAGATCGAGCACCCGCGAGTCCCGATCCACTTCCAGCAGCGAGACCACGCGGCTGATCAGCGCCCGATTGACCTCGGCGTGCACCTGCACGAAATCGGTTGGTTCGAAGGCGATACGCACGTCGAACTCGGGCAGCGTGTACTCAAGTAGCGCCGGCTCCCCGGCCAGCGGCCGCACCGTGCTCAGGTTGCCCGGCTGCAGATACAGGCGCACGCCATGCGAGCGCTCGAAGGCGAGCAGTTTGGCCTCATCCTCCGGCGTCGGTGGACTCAAGACCCGCACCACCAGCACCACGGCCGCTTCGCCAATCGCAACCTCGATCTGCGGCAACCGCTCACGGATCGACAGTGATCTGATCAACGCGGCGAGCGGCTCGATCAGCGTCCCGACCGGTGCGCCGAGCACCGCACAGCTGCCGATCCGCGCCACCATGCTCGAGTAACGCTCGCGAAAACCAAGGGCCGCGAAATCCTTCTTGGTGACGAAGCGCGCCCCGAGGCGCGCGCGGCGCCGGTAGGCCCAGAGCGAGCCGGTGATCGGCTCCAGCCACTGCTCGGGTTTGACCTTGCCAATGCGCTCGAGCGCCTCGCGCACCTGCTGCTGTTTGGCCGCGATCTGTGCCGCACCCTCCAGATGCTGGAGCGCACAGCCACCGCAGACACCAAAGTGCGGGCAGTGCGGCGTGATGCGCAGCGCCGAAGGCTCGAGTACCGCCTCGAGTTCGGCTTCATCGTGGTGGGCATGGCGCCGCCGGCGCAGAAACTGCACGCGCTCCCCGGGCAGCGCGCCCGCGACGAAGGCGGTCTTGCCGGCCGGGACAATGCCCTCGCCATCGTGCGAGAGCGCTGTCACCACGCCACTCTCGCTGGCGCGGGCGGGACGTTCCCTCAAGCGGGCGCTGTCCAGGCGCGCAGGAATTCGACGTGATGCGGCTCGCTCGAGGCACGCAGCAGCGCGCGGACGCGCTCGAGCTCCGTCTGATAGCCGGCCGCATCGAGCCGACCGCGCATCAGCTCGAAGCGCAGCAGGATCAGATAGGTATTGAGCACATCGGTCTCGCAGTAGCGACGCACCTCAGGCAGCTTCCCGTCCTGATAGGCATCCCACACCTGGTCCCCTGAGAACCCGAGTTTCCCGGGCAGTTCGAGCAACGCCGCCATGTCGGCGAGCGAGGCGCGCGCCCGTCCATTGTGGCTCGAGAGCACGTCCATCAGATCCAGGTGCCGCCAGTGATAGCGGCTCAGGTAATTGTTGTAGCGAAAAGTCGTGTCTTCATCGCCCGTTTCCCAGTAGCGCGGCGCCTGGACACCGGCCGCAAGCGCCCGGTAGTGCAGCACCGGCAGATCAAACCCGCTGCCGTTCCAGGACACGAGGTTCGGCGTGTAGCGATCGATCCCATCGTAGAAGCGGCGAATCAGCTCCGCCTCGCTCGAGTCCAGATCCCCAAGGCTCCACACGCTCAACTGATCCTTCTGGCGCAGCGCGCAGGAGATCGCGACGACCCGGTGCTGCTCGAGGGGGAGGAAATCGCTGCCGCTGTGCTGGCGGGCAAGCGAGAACATCGCCTTGGCCACCTGCCCGTCACTGAGATCCTTCAGCCCGAGCATCCGCCGCCCTAGGGCGACATCCGGGACGGTCTCGATATCAAAAACCAGCCAGGTCATCGCGCGCGCGCCTTAGGCTTGCCGGGCCGCTTCGAGCGGGTCTTGGACTTTGTTTTGCGCTTGGCTTTGGCCTTGGATTTCGCACGGGACTTGGCGGTGCGCGGTGCGTTGAGCAGCACCGCGACCGCGACCACGAGCCCGGCCTCGTCGGTCAGCGTCACGTGCCCCTCCCCGATACCGAGCTTGCGCCGCACGAGCTCGCCGCGCGGCGAATAGACCACCTCCGGTTTTCCCCACGCGTTCTGCACGATGCCGACATCGCGGATCCAGATGCCGTGAGAAAAGCCCGTGCCCATGGCCTTGACGATCGCCTCCTTGGCGGCAAAACGCATCGCGAGGAAGCGCTCAACGCGCGCCGTGCGCTTGAGCTGCTCGCGCTCGGCCGGCATCAGCAGGCGCTCGACGATACGCTCACCGAAGCGCTCGAAGGTCTTGCGCATCCGATCAGCGCTCAGCACGTCCACACCAATGCCAAAGATCATCGTGAGGCCTTAAGGTGCCGCAAGCGCGCCGCGGCTAGCGGCGGGCCTCGTGCATCAGTGCGGCCATGCTGCGCACCGCGGGCGCGAGGCCATCAAAAATCGACTGCGCAATAATCGCGTGGCCGATATTGAGCTCGACGATTTCGCGGATTGCGGCCACCGGCTGGACATTGCGGTAATGCAGGCCGTGGCCCGCGTGCACCTCGAGGCGCAGCTGCCTCGCCTGGCGCGCCGCCTGCTGCAGCCGGTCGAGCTCCTGCGCCTGGTGCGCGCCGCTGGCCTCGGCGTATTCGCCGGTATGGAGTTCAATGACCGGAGCCCCGGCCTGCGCCGAAGCCTCGATCTGGGCCGGATCGGCAGCGATGAAGAGCGCCACGCGGATGCCCGCGGCCTGCAGGCGCGCGATCTGATCGCGCAGCTGCGGCAGGGCTGCCCGTACATCGAGTCCGCGCTCGGTGGTCAGTTCCGCCCGCCGCTCGGGCACCAGGCAGCAGTCGGCCGGCTTGATCTCGCAGGCGAGTGCGATCATCTCAGGCGTCGCGGCAATCTCCAGGTTCATGCGGGTCGAGAGCAGACCTGCGAGCTTGCGCACATCGCGCTCCTGGATGTGGCGCCGATCCTCGCGCAGGTGCAGCGTGATGTTATCGGCCCCGGCCTGCTCGGCGATCAGCGCCGCATACACCGGGTCCGGATAGAGCGTGCCACGCACCTGGCGGAGGGTCGCCACATGATCAATGTTGACGCCCAGCGCAATGCTCGAGTTCATCATCAGAGTGCTCGCTCCATTCGGGCCACGGCGCGGGCCACTACACGGGTCTTCAGTTCCCGCCCGTCAAGGCAATGATCGAGCGCCTCGCGCATCAGCGTTCGGGCTGCACGGGCATCCGCTTCTGCTTGCGGCAGCTCGCCGGCGGCCAGCAACAGCAATACCCGACCGCTGACCGCACCGGGCGCATCGGGCTCGGCGCGCTGCACGCCGCGGCCGGGCTGGCAGCGATAGAACCCCTCGGCCTGCACCGGGGCCTGGCTTGCCACCTCGCAGCCGAGCTCCATGCCGTAGCCCAGCAGATCGAGCAGCCGCTTCTCGAAGCGGCGCAGCAGCGCATCGGGATGCCCACCGGCGCGCAGCTCACCCAAGGTCGCATCGTAGAGCTCAAAGAGCTCGGGGTGCGGATCGTGCTGATGAGTGAGTTTAATCATCAGTTCGTTGAGGTAGAAGCCGCTCATCAAGCTCGCCGGGGGCAGCGCCTGGGCAAAACCCGCCGGCTCCGCACCGCTCAGCTGCGGCGCCTCGCCGCGCCCCACCCAGGAAATCAGCAGTGGCTCGAAGGGCTGCAGGCCAAAGAAGCGCGGCTTGGGGCCGCGCGCGCCGCGCGCAAAGCAGGTCAGGCGGCCGTGCTCGCGGGTGAAGAACTCGATAATCAGGCTGGTGTCGCGAAAGGAGCGCCGGTGCAGCAGATACCCCGGCGTCAGATCCACGCGACGCTGGGTGCGGCTCATGTCACGCCCAGCTGCGCCAGCGCGCGGGCATCATCGGCCCAGTCCTCGCGCACTTTGACCCACAGCGTCAGGTGGAAGCGGCCGCCAAACTGCTGGTTCATCTTCAGGCGCGAGGCGCGCCCGACGCGCTTGAGCCGCTCGCCGCCGGCGCCAATGACAATGGGCTTCTGCCCTTCGCGATCGACCCAGATCACCGCGCCAACCTCGGTGCGGCCGCTCCCGGTGACCGGCGGCGGCGCATGCTGGGTGCCGCGATCGCGACGGCGCTGCGCAGGTCCGGCTGGGGCCTGCGCCTCCGGCTCAGCGGCTGCCGTCGCACTCGATGCGGCAGCGCTACTCGCAGGAGTCGTGCCCGGGGTGTGCTCGAAGCTCTCGATCTCGATCGCGATGCCATAAGGCACTTCATCGTGCAGCTCGAGGGTCAGTTGTTCGCGGATGATCTCCCCGAT
>Ga0302326_10031477_pt1 | contig 10594 bp, 9 predicted proteins | sample Palsa_T0_3_FD_202264 | JGI IMG/M metagenome (GOLD analysis project Ga0302326, IMG submission 202264) | Peat permafrost microbial communities from Stordalen Mire near Abisko, Sweden - Palsa_T0_3 | ecosystem: Environmental > Terrestrial > Soil > Palsa > Peat permafrost | place: Sweden: Abisko...
GACTACTACACGCTTGGTGAATTCACCAAGCAGGACTATCCGAACCTGCTGCAGGGCAAGGACAGCATCGATACAATCGCGGTCCCGGCGGTGCTTGCGGTTTACAACTGGCCGAAAAAGACCGAGCGCTACCGCAAGGTCGAGCGCTTCGTCCAATACCTGTTCAACAACTGGGACAAATTCCAGAAGCCGCCGATTCACCCGAAATGGCGTGACATCAATCTGGCGGCTACGGTGCCCGGCTGGACCCGATTCAGCGTGGCGCAGGATTCGCTCGACCACCTAACGTCACAGAAGTCGAGCTTTCAAAGCTTCCTGAACACCAAAGGCGGCCTGCCAGCCAACGACAACGATAAGGAAGCGCTGTTTCGGGAATTCATGCAGTGGCAGCAAAAGAGCAACGGACACTGAGCTTCCATAGCTGACTGACTAGGGCTTCCGCAGGGATGATCCCGCTGCCCTGTCTAAAGGCTTCGACCACAGTTAGCGGGGAAATCCGATATTTCTCTCGCCGAAAGGGAGCAGAACCGCTATCTGATCTCAATTATGAGACAGACCAGCGGGATAACGAAAACCGGCCTGAGCGAAATCGGTCGCCGCCTCAAGGCGCACCGGATCGGGCAGGGACAGACCGCCGATGAACTGGCCGAGAAGCTCGGCATCTCGCGCGCCGCGGTTTATCGCATCGAGAGCGGCGGACTGGTCAAAATCGAGACGCTCGAGCAAGTGGCGTCCGAACTGCGGACATCGCTGGCGTCGCTGCTCGGCGTCAGCATCGAATACTACTCGACCGCCATTAGCTACTTCGACCGGATGCGCCAGCTCGAGGAGCAATCGGAGCAGGTTGTCGCGCATTTTCCGCCGATTTCCTACCTACTCACCTCCGAGCGCTACCCCGCGCATCTGAAGCAAATGCTGATGGAATCGCTGGCGTCGGATGTCGACGACAAGAAGAAAGCGTCGCGGGAGATCGATGCGGTGATCGCTATTCTCGGCGAGCGCAAGAAAGCCCGCGCGCTTCGCCGGCTGAGCGTGGTGAACTTCGTGACGATCCCCGAGATCGAACGCTGGCTCAAGCTCGGCGTGGTCGGGCGTTTCGATTTGCCGGACAGCGAAGTTGCGATACGGCGCCAGGCCGCACAAGCCGAAGTCGAAAATCTGGTAAGCCTGGTCGAAGGTGAGCCGATGGGGATCCAGATCGCCCTGCTTGAAGACACGCTGCCTAACATCACCTTCCAGCTATTCCGGAGCAAGGATCAGACCCGCCTTGGGTTAAGCCCGTTCCGACTTGGCGGAGAACTGCCGAATATCCGGCTTGGTCTTGCGATGGTCACGTCGGACCGGCCGGCTGTCGAGCTTTACGAACAGCTCGCCGAGAACCTTTGGCGGCGTGCTCGCAAGGGCCGCGATGCGGTCAAGTTATTGCGCGCTGTGATTGCCCGCTCCGGCATCGAGCGCCCGGGAAAGTCGATTTCAGCGCGCAGCGATACGAAGCCGCGTAGACGCACCGCAGGACGGTAGGGCACAGAAAGCTTCAACGAAGCAACCCTGTCAGCTTGACACGGACAAGACTCACTCGCCTAATCATGAAGTTCAGTCCCGCTGATCGTGTTGATCAAAGAAAGACTGCTCACCGTTTCGGCGGCGAGATACTGGGAGGACTACCGGGGAAATCCCGGTTGAGTGGCCTGAACATCAGGCCAAAGGTCAACAATCTTTGATTATCAGAATCATATTCAGCATCGTGCTTGCGGCACTGCTGCCGACAAGTGGCCGCGCGCAAACTGCGCCGGCCGCAACAGCGCCGGCATGGACCGTGCCCGATCCGGACACGTTGCCGGACGATGCTTTCGGTCGCACCGTTCGCCGCGGCCGCGATCTCATCGTAAAAACATCGTCGTTGATCGGTCCCGACGCACCCGACCCTGCCATGCGCTACGGCGGCAACGGTCTGGATTGTCGGTCCTGCCATCTCCAGGCCGGAACGCAGCGCTTCGGCCTGCCATTGGCCGGCGTTTGGGGTGTCTTCCCGACGTATATCGCGCGCGAGAACGAAGTCCGCACACTGGAAGAGCGGATTAACGGCTGCATGGAGCGCAGCATGAACGGTCGCGCACTTCCCGTCGGCGGGGACGAGATGAAAGCGATGCTGAGCTATATCAATTTCATCAGCGGCTCCGAACGCGTCGGCAAATCGCTCGACGGTCGCGGCGCGCCGCCGCTGCCGCTGCCCGAAAAGGCCGGTGATCCGATGCACGGCCGTCAGGTCTTTACCAACACCTGCGCCGCTTGCCACGGCGCGGACGGCCAGGGTCAGCGTCTGGAAACTGCGGAGGCCAAGGAGACGGGACGCCGGTACCGCTTCCCGCCGCTATGGGGACCAGACAGTTATAATGACGGCGCCGGCATGGCGCGCGGAATCACCGCCGCGCAATTCGTCCATGCCAACATGCCGTTCGGGACCACCTACGAGTCACCGACGCTTTCCGCTGCGGATGCTTTTGACGTGGTCGCCTATATCAGCGAACAACCGCGCCCGCATAAATCGGACCTTGAAGCGGATTTCCCCGACCGCTCTCGCAAGCCGGTGGACGCCGCCTATCCACCTTTTATCGGTCCGTTCCCGCCCGAGCAGCACCGCCTCGGCCCATGGCCACCGATCCAGGCCTGGATGAAAGCAAACGGGGCTCAAGCGAGAAGCGCTAACTGACACCGCGGCACATGCGTCGCGCGTGGCTCGCAAGCCCAGTCCTATGACTTGAGAGCGCAGCCCCAGAAAACGACCAATAATGACTTTTTCAGTTGCTTAATGCCGTCGCTCATGTCGAGCTTTCTAGGGGCCGCCAGCCACTGACGGACTTCAATTTGAAAAATCGAAAAAATCACACCGCCAATGACCTCTGCGGTTTGGTCGCTAATGATCTCACCTTTGTCTTTCGCAATCGCAACACTCTTTATTACGAGCGACCGCATCCGATCGCGAGTCACCAAAAATCTTTTCGCTTGAGGGCCGGCTTCATAAAATTGCATCTCTCTCAGGGTTAGCCGGGACAGTTTTGGTTCTCGACCGAAAAATTCGTAAACCAGCGACAGCGCGTTAACGAGATTATCCATCAACTTTGCATCAGTTCGGACCGCCGCAGCAGCGCGTGCAGCGGCTTCTGCGAGTTCGTCGTTGGCGACCAAGAAAAGCAGATCTCGTTTGTCGGAGGCATAGCTGAAAATGGTGCCGAGCGCGACGTCTGCCCGGTGAGCAATCTCGCGCATACTGGCGTCGTCGTAGCCGTGTTTAATGAAGAGCTCGTGCGCAGCGGCTTTGATTCGGCGCAGCTTGTCAGCCTTGTTGAATTCCCGGCGACCTTGGGTGGGCGCAGCTCCGCTACTCCTTTTCCTTCTCATCAGCCAAACAAACAGGTTGACAACGCGTCCGTCAAATTTGAACATGTTCGAAAATGACGAACAGCTTTTTTATTGGGGGGCAAGTGATTTCAGCAGCTACAACTCGTTCGCGAACACAGGGCTCTGTCGCTTCGGCTGTAGTGCCGCGCCGGAGGACCTTGTCATCGAGCCTTGTGTCGAAAAAGTCGGAGATATCAGCCGTTTCCTGCGATTGTCCGCATCGCCGGGATCCCAGGTAACGCCATGGCGGAGACATACACTCCTTCCAAGGTTCACCTGGTCGGCAGCATTGGTCTCGACAATGTCGAGGAGGTTTTCAAAACCGCTGGACCCCTTTTGGGGCGTCGCTTGCGGCGCATTCCGGACGGCGAGCCGGGGCCGCGGCGGTTATGGGTCAGCTTTCAATATCCGCTGTTGCGCTCCAGCCCTTTTCTGCGGCCGGACCCTAGCGGAGCGCTGCGGAAGACTTCAGGCTTCCCGCTGCCCTGTCTTGCCGAAGGTGTCAGTTCTGATGAGGTGCGGTTCGGTGAGCTGGGCTATGCGCGAGAGGCCCGGGCGTCCTATCTGGATTTTCAAACGGCCCGCCAGCGCGGCGACATTCCGGCTGACGTCCGGTTTCAGGTGTGCCTGCCGACGCCGATGAGCGTCATCTATGCATTCTGTACGGCGCGAAACGTCGTCGAAATTGAACGTGCCTACGAAGCGGCGATGGTGCGTGAAGTCGAAGCGATCTGCAACAATATTCCCAATCAAGATCTCTGTATCCAATGGGATGTTTGTCACGACATGATCGTCTGGGACGGACAACCGCAAGACCAATTTCCGCTGGTTGAGGCCTCCAAGTCGGACATTGCGGCGCGGTTTAAGCGCATCTGCGCGTCGATCCCCGGTTCCGTCGAACTCGGATTTCATCTTTGCTATGGCGATTTTGGCGGCAAGCATTTCTTCGATCCCGTAACCGCACGACACCTCGTCGATATCGCGAACGCCATCGCGAACGAGGTGGAGCACAACGTCGCTTACATTCATTTGCCGGTGCCGCTGCCGCGCGGGACAGATGCTTTCTTTGCGCCGATGCGCGATTTCAAGCTGGCGCCGGATACCAGGATCTATCTGGGTCTGATTCACCTGAGCGATGGTGTCGAAGGCGCGAGAAAACGGATTGCGCTCGCACGTGAGTATCTCCAAGAGTTCGGCGTGGCTACCGAGTGCGGTTTTGCCCGCGCTCGAAAACCCGACCTGGTGCGAGAGCTTCTCAAACTGCATGCGGCAGTTGCGGCGCCCGCGTAATCACGCCGCGCAACATCAACAAACGTCCCGGAAACGACTATGTGTCTCAGAATAGCTGCCTAGCGGTGTTGTTCGCGCCGGAGAAATATAATCAGGCCTTATAACAGGCGATAACGCCTTGCGGGAGGAAACAATGCCGGGCTCGCGATACATCCCCGATCGAGTCCACCTCGTTGGCAGTATCGGTTTGGATACTGTCGAGCAGGTATTCGAAACAGTTGGGCCTGAGCTTGGTCGACGGTTAAAGAGGGTACCTGATGGCGAGCCTGGCGGTCGCCGTCTATGGGCCGCATGGCAGTACCCTTTGTTGCGTGCCAATCCGTACCTGCGCCCCGATCCGAGCGGCGCGGTTCGCAAGAATTCCCGGTTGCCACAGATGTGCCTCGGCGAGGGTGTTAAGCCCGAGGAGTTACGGTTCAGCGAACTAGGCTATGCCCGCGAAGCACGAGCTTCTTATGACGACTTCGTTGCGGCGCGCGAGGCCGGCAAAATCCCGGAGCAAGCCCGTTTCCAGGTCTGTCTGCCGACGCCGATAGCGGTGACTTATTCTTTTTGCACGCCGCGGGATCTGATCGCGATTACCGATGCCTATGAGAAGGCCATGCTCCGCGAAGCGGAGATGATCTATCGCCACATTCCAAATCCCGACCTGTCGCTGCAGTGGGATCTCTGTCAGGAGATGATCATTCTCGACGGTCAGCCGCAGGACGAATTTTCGACACTGGAAGCTTCCAAGCAGCAAGTGTTGGAACGCATTCGAACCCTGTGCTCCACGGTACCCAAGAACGTCAGCCTCGGCTTCCACCTCTGTTACGGCGACTTCGGTGCCAAGCACTTCATTGAGCCGGAGGACATGGCGAAACTTGTCGAGATGGCAAATGCGTTATCGCAGTTGATTGCGCACAAAATCTCATATGTGCATATGCCGGTGCCGCTCTCCCGAACCGACGACGAGTATTTCAAACCGCTTGTCGATTTGAAGCTTGATCCTGATACAGAAGTGTATCTCGGGCTTATCCACCTATCGGACGGCGCGGAAGGGGCCCGTCGCCGGATCGATACCGCGCACAAATACCTCAAAAGCTTTGGGGTCGGTACGGAATGCGGCATGGCGCGGGCACGCACTGAAGAGATCGTGCAAAGCCTTTTGGCGATTCACACCGAAGTTGCGACCGAACCGGTATCAGCGTCGTCTACGTGACGCTTCGCGCTGCTCGGCAAAGAACGGCTTGGAATACTCCAAGAGAGAGTCTCGAGTTCACGCCCTAACCGGTAACGCGCGGCGCTTGAGCGATGCGCCCACCGTGGCGGCCCGACCAGGCAATCGGATCTTTCAGAAAATTTTCGACCACAGCGCGATCCCCAGCGGCAAGGCCTGAGTCGTCGTGCAACAGTGATGCCCAGGTCGCCAGCGGGTGCAGTGCGATCCCGGCCTGATTGAGCCGCTCCACTGCTCCCGGAAAAGCGTCGTTGAAAAAGACCGTAAGCGCATGCTCGACGGTGGCGCCGGCGGACCGCAAGCCGCGGACAAAGGCGAGCTTGCTGGTGCCATCCGTCGTCAGGTCATCGACCAACAGAACGCGCAATCCTTCGACCGAACCACCCTCCACCTGCGCGTGGCGGCCGATGCCGAGCGGGCGCTTGCGGACGTAACGCAGCGCGAAACCGGATTCGTCCGCGAGCCAGGCTGCGAACGGGATACCGGCGGTTTCCGCGCCCGCGACGGCATCGAAAGCGCCCGGCAGCACCGCCGCCACATAGCGGGACATAAGCTGCGTCACTGCCCGCCGGATAGCGGGATCACCGACCAGCAAACGGCAATCGACATAAACCGGGCTGGCCCAGCCGGCGCCGAGGATGAAGGGCTGCTCGCGGTTGACATAGACCGCATTGGTCTTGATCAACAGCCGGGCAATGTCTTTGCCTATATCCGCGATTTCAGGACTCATCGGCGGGCTTCTCCGATCGGCCAGACAAGCTGTTCGTTGTCCATCAGCCGGCCGCGTCCTGCAATGCCGCCGACATCACCGCAACGCCGGCAACGAAGTCGTCAATCTCCATCGCCTCGTCCGGATTGTGCGAACCGTTCTGGTTGCGAACAAAAATCATACCGGACAGAACACCCTGATTGGCGAAAACCGCGGCATCGTGCCCGGCGCCGCTCGGCATGGGTTCGTCAGGCAGGCCAAGCGCACGCGCGGCAGCCCGGAGCCGGTCGATCCAGGCAGCATCCATGATCGCGGGCGCGGTCTCCAGCCGCCGATCGAGTTTGAATTCGACGCCGCGCTGCTCGCCGACAAGCTGACATTCGGACAGGAACAAGTCGTAGAAAGCTTCCAGCGTTTCCTTGCTCTGGCTGCGAAATTCGAGACTGAAGTGCAGCCGTCCGGGAATGCGGGCGATGGCGTGCTCGTTCGGATCGGTGCCGACGATGCCGGCGGTGATCACAAGATCCCGTCCGCGCTCGAGCAGCGTCCGCCAATGATGATCAAGATGCGAAATCAGTTCAGAGGTGGCGAACACAGCGTCGTGACGAAGCCAGCGCGGCACGGCGCCCGAATGGCCGGCGGCGCCGACACACTCGACGACGCGATGGCGGATATTGCCGCGAATGCCGGTGACGATGCCAATCGGCAAATCCCGCGCGGTGAGAACCGGACCCTGCTCGATATGCAGCTCAAGCCACGCGGCAATGCTTTTGGGATCGACCAGGAGTTCGCCTTTTTCGATCCGGCCGACATCGGCGCCGACTGCGCGCATGCATTCGCCAAGCGTGGCCTTCCCGTCTGAATCCCTGGTCGCAAGGTCCGCCGCCGTCAGCAGACCGAACAGCGCGCTTGAGCCCATGTAGGCCTTTGCGAACCGTGCGCTTTCTTCGCCGCGCAGCCCGAACAGCTTGATCGTGCGCCGCGGTCGAAGCCCGCTCTCCTTGAAACCGGCAAGCACGATCAGCCCGGCGACGACGCCGGCGCCGCCATCGTAATTGCCGCCTTGGGGAACGGAATCGAGATGCGATCCGCAGGCGAGATAAGGCAGATCGGGCTCGCTGCCGTCGAGGGTGACGACCAGATTGGCCGCTGCATCGCACTCGGTGCGTAGTCCCACGGTGCGTGCCTTGGCGTCGATGATATCGAGGGCTGTACTTTCGAGCTCGCTGTAGGCCGGGCGGGTTATCCCGACACCGTCGCCGGTCGCCGCCCTTAGCGCATCGAACAACTCGGTGGCGAGCGCATGCACGCGCGCGTTATCCCGCGGCGACGGCTGGGCACGCCCATTCATGTCGGCGGATTAAGCCAGGCGAGATCGGGTTCGTCGGCTTCCTCGATGATGACTCCGCGGGTCAAATCCGTGACGCGCGGAATGTCGCGATGCATGCAGAATGCTTCGAGCCCATCGACAATGTCGGTGATAGCGGTGGGCTGGATGAACGTCGCGGTGCCGACTTGCACCGCGCTCGCGCCGGCCAGCATATATTCCGCCGCGTCATCGGCGGTCGCGATGCCGCCACAGCCGATAATCGGGATCCGGATCACCTTCGCGCATTGAAAGACCTGGCGCAGGACGATCGGCTTGATCGCCGGGCCGGACAAGCCGCCCATGATATTGCCCAGGCACGGCTTGAAGGTTTTCAGGTCGATCGCCATCGACAGGATCGTGTTAGCCACCACCACGGCATCGGCTCCGGCCGCTTCGGCGGCGCGGGCAACTTCGGGCATGTCGCCGGTGTTCGGCGTAAGCTTGACCCAGAGCGGCAACGACGTGGCGCGGCGCAAGTGCTCGGTGACGTGCGCGGTGGATTCAGGCCGCATCGCGAAGCCGTTGCCGTCTTCCTCGATATTCGGACAGGAAATGTTGGCTTCGATCGCGGCGACGCCGGGCAACGACAATTCCGCCGCGAGACCGGCGAAGCCGTCGGCCGTCGGAGCGGAAATGCTGACCACCAGCGGCGTGTCATAACGCCGGTAGAACGGCAGTGTCTCCTCGATGAAGTGCGGCACGCCCTTGGACGGAATTCCGATCGCATTGATCAGACTACCGGGGCGTTCGACGACGCGCGGCAGCGGATTGCCGGCGCGCAGCTCGCGGGTGATGGTTTTGGTCACGAAGGCGCCGAGCCGTGAGAAGTCCAGCGCTTGATCGAGACCTTCGGCGAAGGTCCCCGATGCCGGCATAACCGGATTGCGGAGTTTGAGCCCTCCGATCGTCACGGACAGATCGACAGCAGTCACGCGACTCATGGCAATGCCTCCATGAGATCGAAGACCGGACCGTCGGAGCAGACCCGGCGCGAGATAATCTGGCCCGCAACGTTGAAATCGCGGACGCAGCAAAAACACATACCGAGGCCGCAGGCCATTTGCTGCTCCATCGCGACCTGGCCGGGAATCCCAAGGGTGTGACCCAGCCGCTGCTGGACTTGCAACAGACGGCTCGAACCGCAGGTGAAGAATGCATCGCAGCGCCGCTCGGCGATCAAGCCGCGAAGAATGCGCTCGACATTGGCCGGTCCGCTGGTCGCTTCCGAGTCCGTGACGACGATGACTTCGGCGCCTTGGCTGCGGAACAGATCGACCGAAACGACAAGATCGGGACGGCGCGCGGAGAAGACAGCCGTGACGTTGACGCCCTGTTGCCGCGCGACCCTGGCGAGCGGTGCCAGCGTTGCGAGGCCCGCACCGCGGCCGACGGCAACGAGATGACGCCAAGCGGGGTCGAGATGAAAGCCTTTGCCGAGCGGGCCCATGATGTCGAGCTTGTCGCCCGCGCGAAGCAAGTCCAGTCCGCGCGTGCCCGCCCCCGTGACCTTGTAAAGAAATTCCAGTTTGCGATCAGCGAGGCTGGTGCCGTAGATGCTCATCGGGCGGCGCAGATAGGGCTGCTCGCCCGCCGGCTGCGGACAAAGCAGCTGGAAGAACTGCCCAGGCGCACCGGCCGCCGCCGTCTCGCTGCACTCAGCAATCAGATGCCGATACTCGGCATTGACCGGATCGTTGGCGATGATGGTGGCCAACTCGGCCACGATTTGCGGCTTGAAGGGCATTGCAAGTTCAGTCGAGCGGCCTTGCACACGGGAACCAGACTGACCAGCGAGGACGCCCGACACGGCAACCGGTTCAGGACAGCGCGGCACCCCGCCGCTCGGGGATCAGGAGCCAGAGCGCCAGGATGTCGAGACAATACAGCGCCGCCAACAGACCGATGGCGGTTTCGAAGTTGTACATGCTGGCTATATAGCCAACCACGACCGGACCGAAGCCGCCGATTGCGCGCCCGACATTGAACAGCACGTTCTGCGCAGTCGCACGCGCCGACGTCGGATACAGTTCGCTGATCAGCGCGCCGTAACCGCCCAGCATGCCGTTGACGAAGAAGCCCATCACAGCGCCGGCGATGAGCAGCGACGTTGGATCGGTCAGCCGAGAATACACCACGACCATGACGGCGGCGCCCAGCATATAGGCGAGGAACGCCGGACGCCGGCCAATGCGATCGGCGATGTGGCCGAACGCGAAGATGCCGACGGCCATGCCCGCGATGGTGACGATCGTCCACACCGCCGATTGCGTGAGCGCAAAGCCGAAACGGGTCGACAGGTAGCTCGGCAGCCAGATCATGACGCCGTAGTAGCCGAAGTTCTGCACCGAGCAGAGGATGATCATGCCGAAGCTGAGCTTGGTCGTTTCGACGCTGTCCACCAGCAGATACAGCGCCGATTCCTTCGGATGATCGTGCGACTTCTTCACGAACACTTCCGGCTCGTGCAGCGAGCTGCGGATAAAGTAGGCGGCGACGGCGGGGAAGATGCCGATCATGAACATGCCGCGCCAGCCAATGACCGGCAGCAGTATCGGCGTGACAATGGCCGCCGCCAGCACGCCAAGCTGCCAGCCGAGCCCCACGTAAG
>Ga0302326_10031480_pt1 | contig 10593 bp, 11 predicted proteins | sample Palsa_T0_3_FD_202264 | JGI IMG/M metagenome (GOLD analysis project Ga0302326, IMG submission 202264) | Peat permafrost microbial communities from Stordalen Mire near Abisko, Sweden - Palsa_T0_3 | ecosystem: Environmental > Terrestrial > Soil > Palsa > Peat permafrost | place: Sweden: Abisko...
GTACCGGGCACGGCAACTCCTACCTGGCGCGGGTGCTCGGCAACGCCGCCGTCTCCGCCGGCCGGACCGGCACGTTCCTGGGAGAGCGGTACCGGCGCATCGCCCGCCGCCGCGGCCGGAAGAAAGCCGTGGTGGCCGTGGGCCGGTCCATCCTGGTCATCATCTGGCATCTGCTCGCCGACCCCGGCGCTCGCTACACCGACCTCGGCAGCAGCTTCTACGAGACCCGCATCAACCCCGAACGCCGCAAGCACGGCCACATCCGCCAGCTCGAAGCCCTCGGCTACAAGGTCACCCTCCAGCCCGCAGCCTAACCACCGCGCCCATCTCACCCGGCTCCGCCCGCGCTCCACCGGGGCTGCCGCCTGCCCGCTAACTCTCTGATTTTCGGATCAGGTGCATTTTGACCGTCGCGGGCTGTCGCCGGGCATCGCCTGATAAGCCATCTGACCTGCATTATTATCGGGAGGCATCGCCTGACGTGGTTGGGCGTCTGCCTCTGTTGGCACCCCCTTTGGCTCCCTGTTTGGCACCCGGAATTGGCAGGCGGAGAGTCACCGCAAAGAGGTCAGCGGGTTACATATTTGTGTCTCGATGGCTAGTACAGGGAACGTGATCTACCCGTCAGTAGCCTTGTCTGGATACTGCTCCAGCTTGCCCTCCGACCAGTCGGCACTGCTTGGCACATCGCTTGCCGCGCGGGCGACTAGTTCATCGCCCTGTCTCCTATTACCCTGTTATCGACTCCTTGTTCGACGCGACGGTCGCGCGGTTACCCTCGCGCGAGGCTGGATCGCTGGCCTCGAAGGACCAGGCTTTCTGACGGGACTGGCCACACTTTCCCGGGGGACACAGGACCCTACGGCCCACCGCCAGCAATGGCCAGCCCATCTCCTGCCGCGCTATGTCGTGTATTACCTTGAGTAAGCGGGGATCATGAAGAGGTGGCCCTAAAGCCGGGAGACCAATCGGAACCCGCTCAACGTCTTCGGCTGCTCCTAGACAGCAACGTGTTTATTGCAGTCGAGCCGTTCTACGGCAGTACAGAGGCTGGTCTGGAGCGTGGTGCCACCCTTGTTCGACTTGCGTCTGAGCAGGGCCATACGCTCTTTGTGCATCCCGCAACACGAGATGATCTCTATGAGGGCAAAGACCATGACAGGCGCCGACAACGTCTAGCCGAGCTTCAGAAGTATCCGATGCTCGCAGAATGTCGGATAACCAGGTCCCTTGAAGAGCGGGCCGGGTCGAGTGTTCCGGGCTCAAACGACCATCGTGACCTCAGACTGCTAGCAGCCCTCGATGCGCACGCCGCCACTTACCTCATCAGCGAAGACACTCGCCTACGCCGCAGAGCACGTAGAGCAGGACTCCGCGACGCAACTTTGACTGTCGATGAGGCAATCACTCTTCTCGAGGGTCTGCAGCCGAAAAACCCCACGCCGCCGCCACATGTCATAGAAGTGCCCGCATATACGCTCGATACTGAACAAGACATATTTGATAGCCTGCGCCAGGATTACGGGCCAAACTTTGATATATGGCTCGATAAAGTAAGAGCGGATTCCGAAAACCGTACGTGCCTAGCAGTTTTGGATGATGAAGAAGATTATGTAGCACTAGCCATTTTGAAAGAAGAAAAAGATTGCGCATACAACTTTCATAATCCCGTAATTAAGATATCAACCTTTAAGGTTGCCCCTAATCATGCGGGAGCCAAGTACGGGGAGCTGCTGCTTAAGAGCATCTTCAGGATTGCCGCGCGAAAGCAGGCCGCTACACTATACGTCGAAGTCTTCAGCAAACATGAGCTTCTCGTTGATCTTCTTGAAATTTTCGGGTTTCAGGAATCACCACATCAAACGAGCAGAAATGAGTTGGTGCTAGCAAAGAGTCTCATTCGTCCAGCAGACAACTCAGAATACAGCTCGCTGGATTATCACATGCTCTTCGGGCCGCCGGCGATCAAGACCACAGAACGCTCATTTGTCGTGCCGATTATTCCACAGTGGCATAACATGCTGTTCCCTGATTCACCGGCAGGACCTCCTTACAGCCAGATGCCACTTCCGGGCATGAGTATAGCCTCTGAAAACCATCCGTCTGGCAATGCTCTCCGAAAAGCATACCTATGCAACAGCAACATAGGAAGTCTTGAGCCCGGCGATATCCTTCTCTTCTACCGTTCTCGCGACCTCAAGGCTGTTACCACCATCGGCATAGTTGAATCTGTTATTCGTTCTGCGGATCCTCAGGAGATCATGACGTACGTTGGACGACGAACAGTCTACCGGCCTGACGAAATTGTGACGATGTGCCGGAGTGTCAGAGGTGTGCTGGCGATCCTTTTCCGGCAAGATCGATTCATAGAGCCACCGTGGCATCTAGACGAGCTGCAGGAGAACGGAGTGCTACGTGGCTCACCGCAGACCATCGTGACAGTGGGCGAGAAGGGGTGCACATGGATTCATCATCAGCTGGACGAGTAGCACTCATGTCAATCCATCCCGTTTACGCTGAAGCCATCCTTTCAGGACGCAAGCGAGCAGAGTTCCGCAAGAGGCCTCTCGCGGAAGATGTGCGGACTGTACTCATTTATGCGACGGCGCCAGTGAGTGCGATCGTTGGCTGGTTTACCGTGAAAGATACACTGCGAGCCGCGCCTGATGATATATGGCGTCAGCTGCACTCTGTTGGTGAGATATGTCAACATGACTTTACTAATTACTACTCTGGACGCAGCTTGGGAGTCGCTCTGCTCGTAGATGAAGTAGGGCGGCTTAATAAGCCAGTCCCTCTTTCAGGGGTAGACCCAAGCCCGGCGACTCCACAAAGCTTCAATTACATATCAGGAAACATCTTGACCCAGGTATTTTCAACCTCCGGCAATAGCGGGAATACGGTTCTTGTATCTCATACATCCTTCACTGATGGCATCGCACGGACCGTAAGTAACGAACCCCTTCAGATGAGCGGGCCGAACTAATTGGGCATGGCCGAGTCGCCCGGCAAATCACGCTGGGCCCGATCTGACCGATCTAGGCCACGTCACGTAATAAGCGGGAGAGGCACCCGCTGTCGCGGTTATCGGGTGCCCGGGCGACGAACACTCCGCGCCTTAATTCCGTAGCCGTCTGACTGCCAACGGTCAACTCGTCAAGCTTGTCCAGTAGTTCGCGCACCGTATATCGGCTGATGATCTGTTCGCCGTCTGACTCGGGAATGCGGGCCTGCCATACCCCGAACCCAACGCCACCGATGATCATTTCCGGGTGCGCGGCCCGGAAATCCCGTAGCCGCTGCACCTGGTCCGGCTCCTCGCGAAGGAGCCGCAGCGCATTCCAGCCCAGCCCTGCGCAGTTTCCGGTCACGGCCGCTGCTCCTCAGCGGGGATGCCGGTGATCTGGCGCGCCCGGTGGCGGTCGACCGCGAACAGCACCGCGCGCAGCACGACACCGTAATCCTGGTGGAACTGTTGGCCGATGGCGGCGAGCAGGTCATCACCGGTCCCGGCAGGGTTCCGGTCGCGCCAGGCCGCCACCGCCGCACGAGCCCGGGCCAGCTCCCCAGGACTGTCGTCGCGGTACCTCATAGCGGCCGGCGCCTTCCTGTCGTGTGCCCGTTTCGGCGGATACCGGCAGTCAAGCTCTTACCGGGCGTAGCCTGAAAGTGTTGTCCTGTGGTCACCCGCAGGGCGGTCCACAGGTCCACACCCGGCGGGATGGGCGAACGAATGGCGGACTTCGCCGCTGAGGTCGGGCGGCTGATGACCGAGCGCGGCATGTCGCTGCGCGGCCTGGCCCGGGCGTCGAACTACGACCCGAGCTACCTGTCCAAGGTCCTGTCCGGGCATAAGCCGTCATCCCCCTACCTGGCCGCACGTCTGGACGACGCCCTCGGCGCGGGCGGTGCGATCCGGGAAGCCGTCCAGGAACCATCGCCACCCCGTGCGCGGAAGGCCAGCACACCGCAGCGGGAGCCATCGGGTGCGGTCGAGGCGCTCCAGGTCGCGATGACCGGCGACGCGGACGGGCCGGACATCGCCGCGGACGGGCTGGCCGAGTTGGTGCTCCACTACGCGCATGCCCTTGCCGTGACGCCCTCGGCCGCGGTCTACGGTGAGCTGCTGAGCGCCCGGTCGTTCGCCGGGACGCTGCTGGGCCGGTCCGCGCCCCGCCAGCGGCCCGACCTGACGGTCACGGCCGGGTGGCTGTCCAGCCTGCTGGCCATCTCAGCGGCTGATCTCGGCGACCACGCCGCCGCGGTAATCTGGTGTGCCGATACCGAACGGCGCGGCCGGGACGCCTCCTACCCGGAACTGCTCGGCTGGGCGGCGCTGACCCGGGCGCTGATGTCCTGGTACCAGGGTGACCCGCTGTCCTCGGCGGCCGCGGCCCGGCGCGGGCAGGCCGATGGGCAGCCCGGGTCGATTGCGCACGCCAAGCTGGCGGCGCAGGAGATGCGCTGCCACGCCATGCTCGGCGACACCACCAGGATGGCCGACGCCAGGCGCCGCGCTGCCACCGCCATGGCGCAGCTGGGACCCCAGGCTCCAGGCGCCAGCGTGTACTCGGTCCCGCGGGCCGAGGACCCGCCGTACACCGCGACCTCACTGCTGCTGACCGGCATGTACACCGAGGCAGCCCAGATGACCCGCCAGATCATCGGCACGGCCTACCGCCCGCAGGCGCGAGCCACGCGAAACCAGCCGACCAACTACGCCCGCACGCTCCTGATCCTCGCGCTGTCCGCCGCCGGCCTCGGCGACCTGGACCAGGCCGTGACCGCAGGGACCGCTGCCCTGGACTGCGGCCGGGTCGTGTGGCCCACCATGGTGTTGGCCGGCAAACTCGACCACACCCTGGCCCGGCAATTCCCCCGGGTCGTGGCCGCGACAGACTTTCACGCCCGCTACCTCCACGCAGGCACACGCGTCGCACTTCCAGCTCCCCGTCGCCGGCCCGATAGCGAACCCAGATGAGCGACCGCGACCTGCCTCCGGAGCGGATCGCTGAGCTGACAGCGGCGGTGGACATCGAGGCCCCGCCCCCCGATGACGAGCCAGTGGCACTGGTCCTGTTCGGCACCAACCAGGCCGCGCCCGCGCAGATCGCCGCCGCCCGGTACCACGCTGGCGCGGCCCCGCTCATCATCGCGACCGGCGGCATCAACCGGCACAACGGCATAGTCGAGGGCCGCGAATTCGCCCGCCGGCTTATCGAGGCAGGCGTCCCGTACGAGGTGATCCGCGTCGAGGACCAATCCAAGGACACCTGGCAGAACGTCGAGCTGTCCCTGCCTTACCTGCGCGAGGCGCTGGCCATAGGCCTGCGGCTGGCCGTGGTCAGCAAGTGGTACCACCTGCGGACGGTGTACTGCCTGGCCACCTTGCTCCCCGAGGCCACCCCGTTCTACGCCATCTCCTGGGATCCCGTCTACGTGGGCGCCCTTGTCACCCGGGCCAGCTGGCCCAAAATCCCCGACGGTCACCGGCGCGTGCTCCGCGAATCCCAGGAAGTACCCCGCCGGGTCTCCGAAGGGACCTATCTCGCCGCCACCAAGGCCGACGACGTGTGGCAGCTCCCCTGAAGCTAAGACCCGACTTGGCTCACAATAGTTGGACTTGCCGCAGTTCGGGGCGCTGACCTGCGGGTTCGCAGCTGGCGACCAGCGGAATTGGTCACTGATTCCGGTACGGCGGGCGCTGCTGAGAGGCCAGCGCAGGCCGGCCTGCCGGGAACGCGGTCAGCCAGCGGGCGCCTGGAAGTGCCAGATGACCAGGTGCGGGCGGCCGTCTGCGGCTTGGGCTGCCGATGGCAGGTAGTCCCTCAGCGAGAACGGCCAGTCGTGCCAGTCTCCGATCCCGGTTGCGGGCTCGGCCGGCGGTTCGTTCGCTGCGCCCGCGCGCGGCTCCTCGCATCGTTTGACCTGCAGGCCATGTTGGAGCGCCGCCCGCAGGTAGTCGCCGAGCTGGTGCCGGTAGCTGGGGGCGATGCGCGGCTCACCCGCCGGGCCGCGGGTGGTCATTGCTGAGCCGCGGGTGAGGAGTTCGAGGTGCACAGCTGAGATGACCAGGTCGCCGCCGGGGCGCAGCACCCGGGCAAACTCAGCCAGCACCGGGTCCAGGCGGGCCACATGGTCGAGCGCGAGCGCGCAGACGACGACGTCCACGCAGTCATCGGGCAGCGGCAGCCGGTCAAGCTCGCCGATCCGGAACTCGGCTCCGGGGACACGCTGCCGCGCCAGGGCGAGCATGTCCGGTGAGCTGTCGACGCCGATGACCTGGTGCCCGCGGCTGGCCAGGAACCCGGCGAACCGGCCGGTCCCGCAGGCGGCGTCCAGTGCCACACCGGGCTCCCGGCTAGCGAGGTAATCAGCGACGACCGGCTCGTCGGTGGCGAACAGCCCGCCGCCGGCATCGGCGTCGTAGCCGGCCGACACCTGCTCATAGACGGTGGCGGTGCTGACCTGTTCAACCAGCACGCCGCGGTCCCTGAGCTGCTCATCATCCAGCAGCCGCCTGATCTCGGCCAACCGGGCCTCGGTGAACGCGCGGTCGTGGTCTCCGGCCCAGGCATCCAGCAGCGCGATGCCCTCCAGGCCAAGCAGATAAGCCAGCGGGTCTTGATAGATCATCAAGCGGATCTTAGACACGCACCGGCCAGGCGGCCCACCCGTTTTCGGGGCTGTCGTCATCTACCGGCTGACGCTGGCACAACAGGCCCGGCTGCGACATCACTGCCGCTGCCCCCGCCCGGATGACTTTAGCCAGGTCCTCAACCGCCTTCCCCGCCTGCGCGATGCGCACTAACTGAGCCAGGTCGGGTCTGGCAGTGCTCCTGCGGCCAAGACGACAGCGGCACCGCGATCTCCTCACGGCCGCCGTAGAGAAAGCGCATTTTCGCCCTCGTTCTAAAGTCTGTTCTCCTGCTCGACGAACGTTTCTATCCTCGCTGGACCCGCTTCGCGCCGTCGCTGTAAATGATCATGACACGCCTTTCGCTCACCATGGTTAAAGCCACCGCAGACCATTGCATTCATGTAAATGATCATGGTCAGTCCCGCGGTGGTGATCGCCGGTGGGAAGGAGGCTGCCCTTGGCCGTGGTCGGGCGACCCGGCAGCCCGCCGCCTACACCGATGTGACGGTGTCGTTCTCCAAGTCGATCTCGGTGCTGCACGCCTCGATCCGGGAGAACGAGCGCCGCGCCCGCCAGGCCGCAGATACCGCGGCCGTGGCCTACTGGGCCGGACGGGAGCACCAATTCCAGGAGATCCTGCAGCGGGCCAACCGGGCCGCCCTTGGATACCTGCAGACCTGGGCCGGGATCACCCGCTCCGGCTACCACGGCAACAAGGCTGGTGGTCGGGAGCCGGGCCGGTTTGAGGAAGCGGGGCTGGTCGTCACTTCGTGGCTGCAGGGCACCAGCCGGGACGGCGACCCGCAGGACCACATCCACAACCAGATCGCCCGGATCACCCACACGCACCGGGACGGGGCATGGCGTGCCCTAGACACCATGAGCCTGCGCGCCGTTCTCGGCGCGCTGCAGGCAGTCGCCGCCACTGCCGTGGAGTGTGAGCTGACCGCCGCATTCGGTGTGGAGTGGATTCCGCGCGCGGACGGTCGCGGCAATGAGATCAAGGGTGTGACGCAGGCGCAGCTGGACGCGTACTCCACGCGGACCGTTCAGGTGCGGGAGAAGGAACGCGAGCTCGCGCGTGCGTGGGCGCGCAAGCACGGCCGCGCGCCGACCGCACGCGAGCTGCTGCACATCGCCAGCGACGCCACGCTGCAATCACGCGCAGGCAAAGACGGGGGCGCGATCGACTGGGACGCCCTCGCGCGCCGCTGGGACGCCACGCTCGGCGGGCAGCTGGCCGGTATCGCGCCCGCGGTGTCGAACTCACGCGGCCCCGATGTCCCCACACGTGAGCAGCGTGATGGCCTGGCGCCGGGCGGGCCGCCGTCGCGCGAAGCCCAGGAGCGGGCACTGGCCAAGGCCCTGGCCCTGGTCTCGGATCAGCATCCCGCCTGGACGCGCCACGAGCTGCTCAAGCAGCTCGCCCAGACCGCCGGGGTCAACGGGCTGTGGCCATTACGGATTCCCGCGTCAGCGCATAGTTCGCCAGGATGCTCAGGTGTGCTCTGTGGAACAGACAGAATTTTCGATCAGTTGTGGCATTCGGCTTATTTTTTCGACCACCTTCGGCGTAAATGCCCGCTTCGCGGTGCGGCCGGGATGCATGGGCCTGGCGGACACTGCGCGGAACAAGCCGCCTGGAGAAGAAGCCCACCTGTACACCAAGCAGCAAAACGTCCCTACCCGAAGATTACTCTCGCCGCGTACGCCTGCGGTCAAATAGAACAGCCTAGAAACGTGGCAGACCGATCTATCGACCGCAACTGAGACGTCAACGCTTACCTAGTTGGCATGGAATATGCCATGATGCTGAAGTCCCAGGCGTACATGGGCACGAAGATGGCTACTTCATGATTGGAGCCGAAATGACTGAGGCGGCAAGCGCCCAACCCCTGCGTGAGCTGATCACAGACGCAATGCGAACTCTCGATGACGCGTTCGGATCACAGCAAGACTTCCATATTGCTGGGGGCGATCAACAATTGACAGCACTGGCCACGGCCCTACGCGCAGCTCTGACTGTTCTCGCCGCCTCAGTCGGTGAGTGCCAGGTAAGCCTGCCATACGCAGGCATACAGCTTGTACGGCACCCAGACGGATCTCGTGAATGGTGTTGCAGCCACACGCCGCCGCACTGCGACCCGGCTTGACCCGTGTGGGCTGACCTCGTCCCCGCATTGCGAGCACTTCTCGTCGCTCTTGCTGGAATACAGCTTGCCCTGTGGTGGCTTCATGGGGCTTGGATCCTCTCAGTAGTGCTACTCGCGGCTGTTGCCTTGCTTGGTATGGGTGCCGAATGGTGTGGTGACCGGCTGCTACCCTCCAGACCTGTTAGGGCCGTGCTTGTTATGGAGTGGTGGGTACTAGTTCCTATGGCCGTTGCTGCTGCCGCCTCAACGGGAGTTATTCTGCTGGGCGTAAAGCTCGCTGTCCCGGATTCGGTCAAAGACACCGTGGTGAAGCAAGCATCAACAGCGCTTGTCAGCGGATTGACGGCGTTTCTGACGGCGGCGTTCGTTTCGGCAGTCAGCGACAGGGACAAGTCTGCAGTCGGCGAGCGTATCAAGAAGCGAATGCGAGCTCATTACGAGCGGCTGCCTGGTGAAGGAAAGAAGCGCGTCTCCAAAATGAAGGAAGGCGGCGCCGCTGAGCAGTATCTCTATAGCGATTTCTATGCTGGGTTGTCAGGCTGGGACCGCGAGACGCGCATCAGTCGCGCGAGGGGGATCGCAGGTACGAAGAAAGAAGGCGATTGCCTGGAGTTATTAATAGTCTGGTCGCCGGAATAGGCGAATAATAGCACAAGCATACCTCTGTAGAGTGCACACTCATTTCGGCAATGCCGGGCGTCTGCTGGCTCTGGCCGCTGGGGCACTGGCCGCCGTTGTGTGGCTGCTGGCGATGCCTCTCCGTCCGGCGGCCGTACGCTGGCGTGGGTGGCCGCGATCGGGATGATTGGTGGGGGCATGCGGTGGAAGATGGATGCATGATCGGTGACCGGTGGGGTGTGACTGAAAGCGATGTCTTGCGCTCATACCCGTGCGATGATCTCGTCGCCTCGCCCACGATGCAGGCGTGGCGGGGCGTGCTCGTCGAGGCGCCTGCTGAGGCGGTGTGGCCGTGGGTTACCCAGGTCAGGCTCGGGCCCTACTCCTACGACTGGATCGACAACCTCGGCCGTCGCTCGCCCCGGGACCTGGCAGGCCTTCCGGAGCCCCGGGTTGGAGACAGATTCATTACCGCTGGCGGCCGTGAGCTGGGCCGGATCGTCTCGGTCGATTCCGGGAAGCAACTGACGGGCACCGTCATGGGCGCCTTCATGTCCAACGTCCTGGTCCCGCAAGAGCACAGCGTGACGCGTCTGCTGCTCAAGACGGTCATGCGAACCAGCCGCTGGGCCGCCTCTGGGCTGTCTATCGGCGACCTGATCATGGCGCGGCGGCAGCTGCTCAACTGGAAACAGCTGGCCGAACACCACCAGCACCAGATCACGGGCGAGGGGTAGCGCGCTGATCCCGCCACCCTGAGAGCAGCGCCAAGGGTCAGTGCCACTTCCCCCGCCGAACGCCGTGATCATGAGCCAGGTTGATACCAAGGCGATCATCCGCCCAGCGGCATGAGGGCGGCCCAGCCGATTGGCAGCGTCAGAACCGGAAGCGTGTCAGGCCGCCCGGCTCCGCTCCCAAGGTCACGATCGCCGAACGTGGCTCAAGGCGGTACACGTTCCACGGCGGTGGTCCCTGCGACGGGGCGTTGAACGGGGCAGTGATGCCCCGCCCGCTCTCGTCGGGTTCGGCCGGCCAGCCCTGGTCCGCCCACGCCTTCGCAATACGCGCCAATGCGCGCGGCTCGGTCACTCGCGCAGCATCACCCTCGAATACGACGTCCGCGTCGCGGATCGACACCGCGATCGAACACCGCGGATCGCGCGTGACATTGCGGCCCTTGCG
>Ga0302326_10031482_pt1 | contig 10593 bp, 6 predicted proteins | sample Palsa_T0_3_FD_202264 | JGI IMG/M metagenome (GOLD analysis project Ga0302326, IMG submission 202264) | Peat permafrost microbial communities from Stordalen Mire near Abisko, Sweden - Palsa_T0_3 | ecosystem: Environmental > Terrestrial > Soil > Palsa > Peat permafrost | place: Sweden: Abisko...
CCTGGGCGGTTTGCGGCCCCGGCCGGGTGACGTTGCCGCCGTTCATCGCCGCGCGCAGGCTGAGTAGGTCGGCGGCCGACTGGGTGACGTCGACATAGACCTCGTCCATCCGCTGGATGGTCGCCAGGGCGTTGGTCTGGCCGTTCTGCACCAAGGCGCCGGCGGTATAGGCCGACTTGCCGATCCGGCCGGAAATCGGCGCGCGGATGCGGGTGAAGTCCAGATTGACCTGGGCGGCCTGCAGCGCGCCGCGCTGCGCGACGACGGTCGCCTTGGCCTGGGCGGCGGCGGCGTCGGCGTTGTCGGCGTCCTGCTTGCTGACGCCGTTCAGCGCGACGAGCTGGCGATAGCGATCGGCCTGCAGCTGGGTCGAGCGGATGTTGGCTTGCGCCTGGGCCAGTTGGCCCTGGGCGTTCAGCACGGCGGCGCGATAAGGCGCGTCCTCGATCTCGTAGAGCACCTGGCCGGCCTTCACCACCGAGCCTTCGACGAAGTCGCGCCGGCGGATGACGCCGTTGATCTGCGGGCGCACGTCCGAGCTTTCGAGCGCCGAAACCCGGCCCGGGAGTTCGGTGGTAAGGGTGACGGGCTCGGTCTTCAGGATCACGAAGCCGACTGTCGGCGGCGGCATTGGCGGCGGCTGCGGCCGCCCGCAGCCGGCGATCGCCACGGCGAGCCCGATGCAGACAGCCACGATACTGAAAGGCTTCATCGTGCGCCCGCCCCCTCTACGCCGGTCTTGCATAGGTATTTGCTGCGCTGCGGCATTCAACACCCAGCGCGGCCATAAACGCCCGCTGCCGACACTTTTTCCGCTAGCGCCTGCCGCGAAAGGCCAAATTGCGTCGAACCGAGGTGAAGGCCGCGCCGACATTGATCGAGACGAAGGCTTGGGAAAGTGCAAGTGCGAAGGTTTGTGTGCACTGCGGTAGTCCTCGCGGGCCGCGGTTGCGGCGCCTTGCTGACAGCGGCGAGCGCCGCATCTGCGGCTCTGTCTGGCGAGACAAGTGACATCGCGCCCTATTTGGATCAAATACTGTCTACACGCATTTGCGTTTTTGGCGCACACTTCCTCCAATAAGCAGTCACGGAACTGGGCGCTGAGCGTTCAGGCGGACGCAGTTAGGGTTGAACGTCGATGCCAATAAACCCGAAGACGATTACCGTCTTCCTGGATCCGAGCCCGGCGGGACGGCGACGCGCCGCCCGGGCGGCCGAACTGGCGCACAGCTGGGACGCCCACCTCGTCGGCGTCTACGTGGTCTACAATGGCGTGACCCAGCATCCCTCGATGGCCTACGCCCGCAGCGAAAAGGCGATCGCCGGGGTGATCGCCCACGAGCGGCGCGTCGAGACGGCCTGCGAGGGCGCGACGGCGGAGGTCGGCGCGCATTTCAATTCGCTCTGCGCCGACCAGGATGTGCGCGGCGAGTTTCGCCCGATCCACCGCGAGAAGACTTCCGAGACCGCGATCATCAATTCGCTGCACTCCGATCTGCTGGTGATCGGCCACGGCACGCCGAACGGCCTGCCCGACGACATGTCGGCCGAGCGCATCCTGCTGGCGTGCGGCGTGCCGCTGCTGATCGTGCCGAACGAATGGCAGGGCGATACGATCGGCGACAAGATCCTGATCGGCTGGAACGCCAGCCCCGAGGCGCGGCGCGCCGTGTCCGACGCCATGTGCCTGCTGGTCGGCGCGACCTCGGTGACGGCTCTGGTCGTGGATCCCGCGGGCTGCAAATGGCTGGGTCAGCAGGCCGGCTGCGATCTCAGCGACCACCTCGGCCGGCACGGCGCCCGGGTGTCGGTCGAGGAAGTGGCGTCGAAAGGCCGGCCGATCGCCAAGGTTATCCTGGGCCACGCCAAGCAGATCGGCTCCGATCTGATCGTGGTCGGCGCGCGCAACCCCGTCCACCTGCGCGAAATCCTGTTCGGCAACGCCACCCGCACCTTGCTGACGCAGATGCCGGTGCCGGTGCTCGTCTCACGCTGACGGGCCCACGCCCGCCCCGCTCGCGTGCTCGTGCTCCGCCCGCGCTCCCGCGGGCCGCAGCAGCCACAGCAGCAGCGCCGCCGCAGCCGAGGTCAGGGTGATCAGGGCGAAGAACGCCGGCTGGCTGAGCCGCGACCAGAACAGGCCGAGCCAGCCGGCGAGCAGGTTGCCGGCGAACCCGGCGAAGAACCAGGTGGCGATGGCGGTGGCTTCCAGCCCCTTCGGCGCGAGGCGGCCGAAGAGGCCGAGGCCGACCGGCAGGATGAAGAGTTCGCCGATCGTCATCACCACGAAGAAGGCGGTCGGCCAGATCCAGCTGGCGCGGGCGTGGTGCGCGTCCGCCGCGGCGCAGACGACCGCGACCAGGGCGTAGGAGATCGCCACGATCAGCGCGCCGGTGGCCATCTTGGCGACCGACGAGGGCTCGCGATGGCGCCGCCCGAGCCACGTCCAGTAGCCGACCAGGATCGGCGTGCCGATGAAGATCACCAGCGGGTTCACCGACTGGAACCAGGTGAGCGGGATCGACCAGCCGCCGGCCAGATGGCGGTCGACGCCGACGTCGTTCCAGATCGCCACGGTGTTGCCGTTCTGCTCGTAGGCGCCGCGGAACACGATCACCACCGCCATCACCGCGAGCAGCAGCCAGATGCGCCGGCGCAGGGCGGGGGTGAGCTGCGTCGCGGGCCGCGCCGCCACGCCGCGCCGCTCGGGCGGCAGCCAGCGCGCGCCGGCCAGATAGGTGACGAGGCCGACCACCATGCCGACGCCCGCCGCCGCGAATCCCCAGTGCCAGCCATAAGTCTCGCCCAGCGTTCCGCACACGAACGGAGCCAGCAGCGCGCCCAGGTTTATGCCGACGTAGTAGATGTTGTAGGCCGAGCCCAGCCGCGGGTCGTCCTCGTCGTAGAGGGCTTTGATCTGGCTGGAGAGGCTCGGCAGGAAGAAGCCGTTGCCGAGCGCGATGGCGGCCAGCGCCGGGAAGAACAGGCTGGGGAAGATCATCATGAAATGGCCGGCGGCCATCATCAGTCCACCGATGATCACCGCGTTGCGCCGACCCAGCCAGCGGTCGCTGATGTAGCCGCCGAAGATCGGGGTGAAATAGACCGCCGCCGCATAGCCGCCGTAGATCAGCGACGAGCGTCCCTGCGGGATCAACAGCTGCTTGATCATGTAATAGACCAGGATCGTCCGCATCCCGAAGAACGAGAACTGCATCCACATCTCGGTGAGGAACAGGATCGTCAGCCCACGCGGCTGGCCGAACCATTCCCGCGCACGCTCGCCGACGGCGGACTCGCTCACGCCTTGCCGTCTCGCCCGCGCCCGTCCTCGCCGGACTCGACGAAGCCGATGAACTTGCGCCGCAGTTCGTGGACCTGCTGGCGGCGGGCGTCGGCGCTCTCCAGCTCGGCGGCGACCGCGGCCAGCAGCAGCTCCATCATCAGCTGCACCATGCTGAGGCTGCGCACGCCGATCTCGGTCTCGATCATCAGCACGTTGTCGGTGATCGCCCGCGCCCAGTGGCAGTAGACGTCGGTGAGGATCACCGTGCGGATGCCGCGCGCCGCCGCTTCCTCGGCCAGCAGCCGGAAGTGGCGCGAGTAGCGCCGCACGTCGATCAGCACCAGCAAGCCGTCCGGCTCGCAGTCGAGCAGCACCTCGCTGTAGGAGCCGTCGGCGCCGTCGGAGAGGTGGACGCGGGGGCGCAGGGTCTGCAGGAACCCGGCGAAGCCCATGCCGAGGAAACGGCCGAGCTGGAAGCTGGCGACGTGCACGCTGCTCGCGTGCGCCAGCAGCGAGACGATGCGCGGAAACTCCGGCGAACTGGGCAGCTGGTAGACGTCGGTCAGCGCCTTGATCTTGTCCTTCAGCGGCGCGGAGGCGAAGAGCTCGCTGGAAAGCTCCCGCTCGGCCCAGGCGGCAGGATTTGCGCGCAGCTCGTCCTTGATCTCGCGCAGGTCGGAGTAGCCCAGCTTGCGGATATAGCGGCCCACGGTCATCGGGCTGACGTTGACGCGCTGGCTGATCGAGGCGGCGGTCTCGAACGGCAGCTCCGTGAGATGGCTGAGGAAGAACGTCCCGAGCTTCTGCTCGGACGGCGTGAAGGTCTTCCAGTCGCGCTTTATGGTTTCTTCGACGCTCGACATCCGGGTCCCTCGGCCGCTCGACGTTTCACCGTACAGCTTCGAATGCATCGCGGGTGTCACTGTCGTCAAAGGCGGCGGCTGCGTCGGACCTGTCATGATATCGACATAACATCTTGCGGCACGCAAGGGAGACATCTAACATCGCGACCATAGCTGGGGAACGGGGTGGCCGATGGTTGGGGTTCGGGCGAGGAGAGCGTTGCGCTGGCTGTTGCTGGCGGGCGTCGCGGCGCCGGGGATCGCCATGGCCGAGCCGCCGGCGTCGCAACAGAGCGCGGTCGCCGAGGTGGTCGTGACGGCCGAGAAGCGCGAAGAGCCGCTGCAGCAGGCGCCGCTCTCCGTCTCGGCCATTTCGGGCCAGGTGCTGGAGCAGCAGCACGCCGTCGATCTGGCGGACTGGGCCGGCTATGTGCCGGGCCTGGTGCTGGGCGATGCCGGCGCGCCCGGCGAGACCTTCCTCGCGGTGGACGGCATCGGGCCGATCGGCTCCGCGTCGGAAGTGGGCGTCTACATCGGCGACACGCCGGTGGGCTCGTCCAGCAGCTTCGAAGGCGCCAACGGCTTTTCCATGGACCTGATGCCCTACGACCTCGACCGGGTCGAGGTGCTGCGCGGCCCGCAGGGCACGCTCTACGGCGCGAGCACCATGGGCGGACTGATCAAGTACGTGCTGGCGGCGCCGGACCCGACGCATTTCTCCGGCCAGATCGGCGGCGATCTCTTCGGCGTGGATCACGCGAGCGACCCGGGCGGCGGCGTGCGCGGCGAGGCCAACATCCCGCTCGTCAACGACTCGCTGGCGCTGCGGATTTCCGGCTACGACGAAAACACGCCGGGCTATATCGACGACGCCACCACGGGTCAGAAGGGCGACAACGCGCTGACGCAGTACGGCGGCCACGCGGCGGTGCTCTGGCAGGCGACGAATGATTTCTCGGCGCAGGTCTCGGCGCTTTACCAGCACAGCCACGCCGATAATCAGTCGTTTGTGGCGCTTGGCTTCACGACGCAGCAGCCGATCGCCGGCGGCCTGTCCAACATCAATACCCGGCCGGAGCCCTACACCCAGGAACTGCAGCTCTACGACCTGACGCTGAACTGGAACCTGCACTGGGCGCAGCTGACCTCGGTGTCGAGCTACCAGCAGTTCGACAACAACACGGTCGAGGACCTCACCGACTATCTCGGCGGCCTGCTCGGCCTGTATGGCGCGCCGGCGAACAATCAATCGGAGTTCGACGAACGCTACGGGCTGAAGAAGTTCACCCAGGAAGTGCGGCTGGCCTCGCCCGACGGCCGGAAGCTCGAATGGCTGGTCGGCGGCTACTACACCCACGAAGACGCGACCAACTACGAGGTGTTCAACGGCTACAACACCGGCGGCGTGTTCTTGAACCCGCTCGAAGCCGTGAGCCTGCCGAGCCTCTACCAGGAGTACGCGTTCTTCGGCGATCTCACCTACCACTTCAGCGACTGGTTCGACCTGACCGGCGGCGTCCGCTACGCCCACAACAACCAGTCGTTCGTCGAAACCGAAGCCGGATCGCTGCTCGGCTCGTCGCCGCCGACCGCCCCGGTGCTGACCGTGCCGGGCTCGTCCAGCGAAGGCGTCACCACCTATTCCGTCGCGCCCGAACTGCACCTCACCAAGGACGTGATGGCCTATGCGCGCATCGCCAGCGGCTACCAGCCGGGCGGCCCGAACATCGTGCTGCCGGGGGTGACGGGCGTTCCGACCCAGTTCGGCTCGTCGCGGCTGACCGATTACCAGCTGGGCCTGAAGGCGACCCTGCTGGACGGCCACGCCACCCTGGACCTCTCGGCCTTCTACATCGACTGGACCAAGATCCAGGTCTCGGTGCTGATCGGCAACACCAGCGTCATCGAGAACGCCGGCAGCGCGCGCAGCGAAGGCTTCGACTTCAGCGGACGCTACTCGCCGATCCAGGGGCTCGTGCTCGGCGCCACGCTCTCCTACACCGATGCGTTTCTCACCAACGCCGTGCCGTCGATCGGCGCGGCCTACGGCGCCCGGCTCCCCTACGTGCCGCTCTGGAGCGGCTCGCTGACTGTCGATTATTCGGTCCCGATCACCGGGCCGTGGCGCGGCTTCATCGGCGGCGGCTATCGCTACATCGGCTCGCGCTACTCCGACGTGGAAGGCTCGATCGTGAGCGGCCAGCTGCAGGGCCTCGAGGTCGGCGCGGACAATGTGGTCGACCTGCACCTCGGCGCCCGCACGCCGGACCTCACCCTGACGCTGTTCGCCAAGAATCTGTTCAACGAGCACGCCTACCTGCCGCCGGCGGACTACTTCTACAACGCCCTCGGCGGCCCGATCGACATCAAGGCGCCGGTGATGCAGCCGCTGACGATCGGCGTCAGCGTCGACAAATCCTTCTGATCGGCATGCGGCTCGAAATCCGGACGGAGACCTGGGACTACGTCACGCCGTTTCGCATCACCGACTATGTCTTCACCGCCGCCGAATTGCTGGTGGTCTCGCTGAGCGACGGCGAGGCCGTGGGGCGCGGCGAAGCGGGCGGCGTCTACTACCATGGCGAGACGCCGGCCAGCATGGCGCGGCAGCTCGAGGCGGTGCGGGCGCGGATCGAGGCCGGCGTGGATCGCCAGAGCTTGCGCGCCTTGCTGCCGGCCGGCGGGGCGCGCAACGCCGTCGACGCGGCGCTGTGGGACCTCGAGGCGAAGCGGCGGCGCGAACCGGTGTGGCGGATCGCCGGTGCGCCGGCGCCGCGGCCGCTGCGGACCACCTATACCATCGGCGCCGGCTCGCCGGGCGAGATGGCCGACGCGGCGCGCGGCTTTGCGACCGCGCGGGCGATCAAGCTGAAGCTGACGGCGGACGATCCGGGCGGCTGCGTGCGCGCGGTCCGCGCCGCGCGTCCCGACGTCTGGCTCGGCGTCGACGCCAACCAGGCGCTGACGCGGGCGGCGCTGGAGCAGGTGATGCCGCAGATGGTCGAGGCGGGCGTCGGGCTGATCGAGCAGCCCTTGCGGGTGGGCGACGACGCCTCGCTGGACGGCCTCGCCTCGCCGATCGAGCTGGCGGCGGACGAGAGCCTGCAAAGCCTTGACGACCTCGCCACGATGGTGGGTCGATACGACGTGGTCAACATCAAGCTCGACAAGTGCGGCGGCCTCACCGAGGGGCTGGCGATGGCGCGCGAGGCGCGGCGGCTCGGCCTGAAGGTGATGGTCGGCTGCATGTCCGGCACCTCGCTGGCGATGGCGCCGGCGTTCGTGCTGGGCCAGCTGTGCGATCTGGTGGACCTCGACGGGCCGATGTTCCTGGACAGGGATCGGGACGCGCCCGCGGTCTACGAGAACGGTGAAATCTGGTGTCCGCAAGAACTGTGGGGCGCGGCGGCCTGAACGGCCGCGTGCGTCATCGAGGGAGGTTGCAATGAGCTGGCGAGTTAAGGGTTTGGCCGCCGCGATGGCGGTGGTCGGCGCGCTCGGGTGGACCAGCCTGCAGGCGGCTCCGCCGACCGGGCCGACGATCGCCGCGCCGAGCCCGGCGGCCGCGCCGGTTCCGACGCCGACGCATGCGCTCGAAGCCACCGACCTGGAGGCCTGGCTCGACGGCCTGATGCCGACCGCGCTGCGCAGCGCCGAGGCGCCCGGGGCGGTGGTGGTGGTGGTCAAGGACGGCCAGGTGCTGCTGGAGAAGGGCTACGGCTTCTCCGACTACGCGAAGCAGCTGCCGGTGGATCCGCGCCGCACCCTGTTCCGCCCCGGCTCGATCTCGAAGCTGTTCACCTGGACGGCGGTGATGCAGCTGGTCGAAGAGGGCAAGCTCAACCTCGACGCTGACGTCAACACCTACCTCGACTTCAAGATTCCGCCCTACCACGGCATCCCGGTCACGCTGCGCCAGCTGATGACCCACCGCGCCGGCTTCTCCGAGACCGCCCGCGACCTCCTGGTCTACGGCAAGGCGCCGCCGCCGCTGGACGTGGTGCTGAAGCGCTATGTGCCGCCGCGGATCTTCGCGCCCGATGACGGCCCGGGGTATTCGAACTACGGCGCCAGCGTGGCCGGCTACATCGTGCAGCGCGTCTCCGGCCAGCCGTTCGAGACCTACGTCGCCCAGCACATCTTCACCCCGCTTGGCATGAACACGTCGACCTTCGTCCAGCCGCTGCCGGCCGCGATGGCGCCCTATATGGCCAAGGGCTACATCACCTCCGACCAGCCGGGGCCGGGCTTCGAGATCATCGACATGCCGCCGGCCGGCTCGCTCTCCACCACCGGCGACGACATCTCGCATTTCATGATCGCCCACCTGCAGCTGGGCCGATATGGCGGCGCGCAGATCCTGCAGCCGCAGACGGCGCAGGCGATGCACACGACGGTGACGCGCGCTTTTCCGGACCTCAACGGCAACCTGCTCGGCTTCTACCAGCAGAACGTCAACGGCCACCGGGTGATCGCCCACGGCGGCGACACCAACTTCTTCCACAGCGACCTCGATCTCTTCATCGACGACAACGTCGGCCTGTTCATCTCGGTGAACGGGCGCGGCAAGGACGGGATGGGCGAGTTCCTGCGCGACCGGCTGTTCACCGCCTTCGCCGACCGCTACTTCCCGGCGACCGCGCCGCCGCCGGCGTCCACGGTCGACGCGGCGACCGCCAAGGTCCACGCGGCGATGATCGCCGGCGACTACATCACCACGCGCCGCTCCGACTCGACGTTCGTGGCGCTGGTGCAGCTGCTGGACCCGACCGTGGTCACGGCCAATCCCGACGGCTCCATCAGCGCCGCGCCGCTCGGGCAGAAGCAGACCTTCGTCGAGATCGCGCCGTTTCTCTGGCGGCAGTTCGACGGCAAGGACCGGATCCAGGCGACGGTCGTGGATGGCCATGTGACGCGATGGAGCTCGGACTCGGCGGCGCCGATCTTCGTCTTCGTTCGCGCCGGCGGCCTCTTGGGCTCCGGCCTGGCGATGCCGCTGACGCTGGCGGCGATGGCGTTCCTGGCGCTGACGGCGGCGACCTGGCCCGGCGCGGCGATCGCCCGCTGGCGCTACCGCCAGCCGTTCGGCCTCGGCGGCGCGCGGGCCTGGGTCTACCGCCTGGTGCGGCTGGCCGCGGTGCTCTCGCTGGTCGCGGTGGCGCTGTGGGCGGTGGTGATCCAGCTGGTCTCGGCGACCACCGGGGCGGCGGTGGCGGGGTGGCTGCGCGCGGCCCAGGCCGTCTCGTTCCTGGCTTTCGCCGGCGGCGCGGCGCTGGCGTTGGCCAACCTCTGGCTGGTGTTCGCGAAGCCCGCGACGCTCACGGCGCGCCTCTTCGCCGTGCTGCTGCTCGCCGCCTCGGGCTTCATGCTCTGGATCGCGTTGCAGTACCACCTGATCGGCCTTACCGGGGAGTACTGAGGCAGAACGGGACCGCTCTGAGTGGAGACGCGCGCCGATATTCTCGTCATCGGCGCCGGCATCGCCGGGGCGTCCGTCGCCGACGCCCTGGCTTCGTCGGCGCGGGTGATCGTGCTGGAGCAGGAAGAGCGCGCCGGCCTGCACTCGACCGGCCGGTCGGCGGCGCTGTTCTCGGAGACCTACGGCAACGCGATGATCCGCGCGCTCAGCCGCGCCAGCCGCGCCTTTCTGGCGAGCCCGCCCGACGGCTTCTGTGAAACCCCGCTGATCCGGCCGCGCGGGACCCTCTACATCGCCGGCGAGGACCAGCTGGGTCGGCTGCGGGCGCTGGAGGACGGCGCCGGCGCGTTCGAACGGCTTTCGGGCGCGGAGGCGAGGGCGCGGGTTCCGATCCTCCGGCCCGAGGCGGCGGCGGCCGCGCTCTACGAGGCCGGGGCGATGGACATCGACGTCGATGCCCTGCACCAGGGTTTCCTGCGCCGGCTGCGGCGCCTGGGCGGCCAAGTCGTCGCCGACGCGCCGGTGACGGCGCTGACCCGCGAGGCAGGCGGCTGGACGGCGGCGACGCCGCAGGGCGAGTTCAGCGCGCCGATCGTCATCAACGCCGCGGGCGCCTGGGCCGACCCGGTCGCCGGCATCGCCGGACTGGCGCCGCTCGGCCTGCAGCCGAAGCGGCGGACGGCCGCGCTGATCGACGGGCCCGAACTCGACTTCGCCGCCTGGCCGCTGGTGATCGACGCCGAAGAGACCGCCTACTTCAAACCGGACGCCGGACGGCTGCTGATCTCGCCCGCCGACGAGACCGACAGCGAGCCTTGCGACGCGCAACCCGAGGACCTCGACGTCGCCATCGCCGCCGACCGGATCGAGCGGATGACGACGCTCAGCATTCGCCGCATCGCCCACCGCTGGGCGGGACTGCGCACCTTCGCCCCCGACCGGACCCCGGTCTGCGGCTACGATCCGCGCGCCGAGGGCTTCTTCTGGCTCGCCGGCCAGGGCGGCTACGGCATCCAGACCGCGCCCGCGCTGGCCGCGCTGGCGGC
>Ga0302326_10031483_pt1 | contig 10593 bp, 11 predicted proteins | sample Palsa_T0_3_FD_202264 | JGI IMG/M metagenome (GOLD analysis project Ga0302326, IMG submission 202264) | Peat permafrost microbial communities from Stordalen Mire near Abisko, Sweden - Palsa_T0_3 | ecosystem: Environmental > Terrestrial > Soil > Palsa > Peat permafrost | place: Sweden: Abisko...
AGGCATCTATCAGGGCGGACCCGGCGGCCGCGAGATTTTCGACATCCCGTCCAAAGAACGGAATGCCGAGGCGGCCGACCTGAAGGCGTGGCTCGCGGTCGTTGGTGTGCGAGATCATGACATAGACCCGGCCGGTGAGTGGCCCGGAATGGACGGCGGGCGGGATGGAGATTTCGAATCGCGTATCGGCGGCGAAGCAAAGCGCAGAGCTGACGGTCAGCCCGAGGAGGAAGGTTCTCATTTGCATTTTCCTTTTCAATGTTTTTCTGGCCTGGGTCTTTCTGTCGTGGGTTTTGCTGTTGTGGAGGCGAGCAGCCCCCGCTCGACCAGAACCGGCGGATGGCGATGCTTCGTGGCCTGCTCGTAGGCATATGCCCAGCCCAGCAGATCGCCGTCCCGAAATCTTCGCGCCGACAGTTCGAGACCGAAGGGCAAGCCTGCAGTATAGAAGCCGCCCGGAACAACGACGGCCGGCACGCCGATGCGGTTGGCCCAGCCGGTAGCGCTGCTCGGCCCTCTGCTTAGTTGGCCGTTCTGCGCCATTGATTCATCGGGCGGCGCCATTTGCGCTGCGGGATAAACGTAACCGTCGAGATGGAACTTTTCCAGCGTTTCGTTATATAAGGCCAGGGCTTTGCGCTACGGCTCGAAGAAGTTGGCCTGCGCATGCGGGTCAGTGGCGAAGACAACCTGCTCTACGGCAGGCTGCGCCGCCGCGCCCGCTTCCGAAGCGCGCGGAATTCCGAGCAGAAGCGGCGCCAGCGGAGTGCCGACGGCCTTCGTGTAATCCGCTGAGGAGTGGTACGCGGCAGGGCCGTAATCCCTGAGGAAAGATTCGGTGCCATCGAGGCGGTAAGGCCGCGTGTTGATTTCGGTAATCGCCTTCTGAAACTCCGCGGGCAGGATAGTTTCGTCGATGACGACAGTAGCTCCGGCAGCGCGCACCTCCTCCACGGCCTTGAGGAACATGCCGCGCGTTTCGGGCTGGAGTTGGCTCGCCATCATGAATGCCGGCACGCCGAATCGCTTCCCTTTGAGCGCGTCGACGGTCAGGTATTTCGTATAAGGGCCGGGCTGAGCCGCGGCTGTCGAGCCTTTGGTGCGGAAGTCCGCCGCATCCTCGCCTGCCACGGCTTCGAGCGCGATTGCGTTTGTCGAGAAGCCAGTCGAGCGGTGCGATGCCGGCGATGCTGGTGAGGCCCCGGGTGGGGAGCACGCCCACCAGGGAACTGGTGGAAGAGGGCGTTCGTATGGAGTTGCCGGTGTCTGTTCCGGTTCCGACGACCGCGAAGTTAGAGGTAACGGCCGTGACGGTTCCGCCGGAAGAGCCGCCCGGACTGAAGCGGACATCGTAGGCGTTTCCGGTGCGGCCAAAGGAAGTGCTGCGAGAGGTGTTGCTGGACGCGAAGTCGGGCATGTTGGTGCGCCCGATAATCACGGCTCCGGCGTCCTTCAGTTTCGCGGCCACTGCCGCGTCCTTCGGAGCCAACAGCTCATGGCCGGGGATGACAAACCCAGACCAGCCGTCGGTGGTGACCAGGTTCTGGATGCTGGTGTTGGCTTTTACTACGATGGGCACGCCCCACAGAGGTGGCCGGGGGCCGGGCGTGATGGCTGCCGCTCTGTCTTCCCGGTCCGCTGTTTCGAGAGCGCTTTGGAAATCCCGGCTTTCGATCGATTGATAGATGCCATCGTATTTTTCAATGCGCGCGATGTACCAACGGACCACCTGCGCGACCGTGTAGCGGTGTGTGGCGTAGAGCCGTTCGAGCTGTGGAATGGTAACCTCGGCCAAGTCATGGTCCAGGGAAGTGCCGGCGCTCGCCTGGATGGCCTGAGCCGACGCGATCGGCATTGCCGCCGTGCCGGGCTTCAAAGTGGAGAACAGCCCCGCATCGACAAGGACTGGCGCGTGGCGATGCTTCGTAGACTGCTCATAAGCGTAGGCAAAGCCTAGTAGACTACCGTCCTGAAAACGGCGCGCCGCGATTTCCAGGCCGAAGGGAAGCCCGCTTGAATAGAAGCCTCCGGGAACCACAATGGCAGGCACTCCGATGCGGTTCACCCAGCCAGTGGCGCTGCCCGGACCCCGGCTTAGCTGGCCGTTCTGCGGCATAGTCTCATCGGGAGGCGCCATTTGCGCGGCGGGATAGACATAGCCGTCCAGATGGAACTTTTCCAGGGTTTCGTTATACAGGGCGAGGGCTTTTCGCTGTGGTTCGAAGAAGTTCGATTCCGCGTTGGGGTCGGTCTTAAGAACTACTTGTGGAACAGGGGTCTGGGCTGCGGCTCGAGCGGAACTAACTGCAGCAACACCGGTCCCGGCGGCGCGCGGCTGTCCTGTAAGGGTAGGCGGCAGCGGGGCGCCAACAACATTCTCGTAATCGGCCGCTGAATGGTACCCTGCGGGGCCGTAGTCTCTGAGGAAGGTTTCGGTTCCGTCACGCCTGTAGGGCCGCGAGTTGATGGCCGAGATGGCTTCCTGAAAAGCCGCGGGCAAAATGGAGTCTTCGAACACGACGGTGGCTCCGGCGGCGCGCAACTCATCCACGGCTTCATAAACATCGCGCGGGTTTCTGGCTGCAGGGAAGATTGCCGGCCCGGGCCAGCCTGCGTGGGAGCAGGGTTGTCAACCGCGAACGCGGGCACGCCGAAGCGTTTGCCTTTCAGCGCGTTCCCGTTCAGGTATTTCGTATATGGGCCAGGCTGGGCAGCGGCTTGTGAGCCTTTCGTGCGGAAGTCCTCCGGATCCTCGCCAGCCATGACTTCGAGGGCGATTGCCGAATCGGTGACATTGCGCGCAATGGGACCGGTGTTGTCGAGCAGCCAGTCGAGCGGCGCGATGCCGGTGATGCTGGTCACGCCTCTGGTGGGCAGCACGCCCACCACGGCACTGGTGGATGCGGGCATGCGGATCGAGTTGCTGGTATCCGTCCCGGTACCGAAGACAGCGAAGTTCGCGCTGACGGCCGTTACCGTTCCGCCGGAAGATCCGCCGGGACTGAAGCGGACGTCGTAAGCGTTGCCAGTGCGCCCGAAGGACGTGCTGCGGGTTGTATTACCGCCCGCGAAATCGGGCATGTTTGTCTTTCCCAGAATCACAGCGCCGGCCGCGCGCAACCTGGCTACCACCGTCGCGTCCTTCGGAGGCATCAGCTCATGGCCGGGGATGACGAAGCCCGTCCATCCATCGGTGGTTGCCAGGCCTTTTATGCTGGTGTTGGCTTTGATGACGATCGGCACTCCCCAGAGCGCAGGCCGGGCGGAATTCGCCGCGGACGCATCTTCCCGCGCGGCAGTAGCCAGAGCGCCCGCGAAATCCCGCGTCTCGATGGCCTGATAGATCCCATCGTATTTCTCAATGCGCGCGATGTACCACCGGACCACCTGGGTGACCGTGCAGCGATGCGTGGCGTATAACTTTTCGAGTTGCGGAATGGTGACGTCAGCCAAATCCTGGTCTATGGAAGCGCTGACACCCGCTCCTGTAGCCAAGATGGCAAAAAATACCGCGGCCGCAAGCCCGCAGGTGGGTCAGCGCGGGAGACCGTCCGCCGGTTTTTCTGTTGCACGGGTTTCGGGAGCCCTGGTTCGAAACCAACTTACTCCCTCGCTGAAACTGTATGGTGAAAGACAAGATCCTTGAAGACTTACGTCAGGAACGAGATCAGATGAATCTGGCAATCATAAGCCTTGAGCGTCTCGCGCTCGGAGGCGGCAAGCGTCGAGGACGCCCGCCATCGTGGATGGCGGCCATGAAATCGGCTGACACAACAGCCTCGGGTGAGCCAAAAGCCAAAGGTCGGGGCCGCCCCCCAGGCAGCAAGAACAAGTCTGTGGGAGCCACACCTCCCGCCACACAATAGCTTCCGGATGGCTAGCGATTGTGCGAAGAAAACCGGACTCCGGAGTAGCAGCGGAAGCGACCCACGGCACCGCATCCCCGATCAGGAAGCGGCCATTCCTGTTGCAACAAGTTCAATATCCAAAGGACCTGGATCGCAGTTCTGCCACGGCGCGGAGCCGGAATCCTTCCGGATATAGCCGATGTCGTTTCCGGGAAGCGGAGACGGATTCATCTTGCCTCCGGGTCCCGCGGGCACGTCTGTGAACGCCCCATTCGTGATGTCGATGACGGCGGGTGCGTCCAGTTCGATGAGACGTTTCGATTTCGCGCTGATCGCGCTTATTACGCACCCTGGCTACGTAAGGCGCACGAGAGAATCGGAAGATCCTCGAATCATTCAAGAGAGAGGGCGGAACAACCCGAGGGTGTGACGCACGGGCACCTTTAGGGCTTACCGCGCCGAACGTCGATGCGGAGCGCCGGACGCCCTGACGTGCCAGCGGCACATTACCGCGCTTTTCGCACACGTTCGCCCCACGTCGCGTCGGGTCGCGGGGGGACGGCACGTTCTACGATGCCGGAACTCCCGCGCCACAGTCGCGCCACCCCTGTCTTAGCAAACCACTGGGAGACTTCCGGCCGGCACTTCCAGGGATAAGGACCAGGAAATTCGAGTAAGGGGGTAAATGTTAATCCTGGCCGTGATTCGGATACCGCGCGAAGTGGCATGTTCCAGCCGGCGCGGGGTACGATGAGGCGGTATTGAAGTTGGGCGGTTCGATTCAGAAAGGCCGCCGCATCGGAAAGGTTGACAATGACCAAAGCCGATCTGATTGAAGAGGTCTCGCGAGCCGTGGCGATTCCCAGGAAAGACTCCGAGCTTATCGTTGACGCGATCCTCGATACCATCGGGCGCGCCCTGCGTAGAGCGGACAAAGTCGAGGTCGGCGGCTTTGGCCGTTTTCGGATGCGCCCGCGCAGGTCGCGTGTTGGGCGGAACCCGAAGACATGCGCATCCGTGGAAGTGCCTGCGAAGAAGATGCTCACTTCAAGGCCGCCAGGGAGTTGAAAGAAATTGTGAACGCGGGAGAAAAACCCGCCTTGTCCCAGCCTGGCCCGGCCGAAGCGTCGATGTAACCGGTCCACAAGTCAAAAAGGGAAGAGGATGCATCCGTCACCCCTTTCCGCGCTTTTCGCGCTTATCGCGCAGTCTAAATCTAAACCGATAAATTGTGCAAGATTCGGACGGAGGTCCCTACGGAGGCAACCCGGCGCGCCCTTGAGGTGCCCGCACGGAGTTCCAGCGCCAACGTCGCGCCACCCTTTCGCCACGTGTTCGCAAAACGACTGGGGGGACTTCTGGGGGGTACCTGAGGGATAAGGACCAGGAAATTCGGGTAAGGACGGGAGATTCCGTTTTGTGGGCAGACGGGAACGATACGCGCCAAACGGCGTGTTATCTAGGGTATACGTTGAAAATAAAGGGTTTAATTTGGCTCCTCAGGTAGGATTCGAACCTTCAACCCTTCGGTTAACAGAAGGCCATTTGGCACTTTTCACTGTTGCTACGTGTTGCTATAAGTGGCTATTTATCAACAATTTATGGGCTCGGTAATGGGTACGCCGCGATGTAGCGTTTTAGCTGTATTGGGACCTGTTTTGACCTGGAGTCGCTACATTTTCCGCTACAGTGAATTGTCGGGTTTTTGCAAGGTAATGGACGTGCGCGAGCGAAGGACATTGTGGGGGGAAGAAACTGGTGCCAATCGCCGGCGAGCCCGGCGAAAGATGTATTTCCGGCCACGGGGAGTTCCGTGATCTTTGCGGCGAGGATCAGGTGCTTCGCGTCCTGCGCACTCTCGTGCAGGAGAAGCGCCGGCGAGGGGGCCCAGTGACACTCGTTCTCAATGGCTCACTCCAATGGCCTCTCTCCTGGGCAGGGAATCGAGGTTCTTCACCAAAGCGCCGTGGAGAAGGTGGACTTGAACCCTCACGAGATTGTTCCCGCTAGCACCTCAAAGTACTTGACAGGGTTTCCTGGAGTGGCCTGTTCTTGCGTCCTCAAGAGGTTACGGACTTCGGAATTGCCCGGAATATCTCTGTTTTTCGCGAACACCCTTACAAAACCGTTAACAGTTTCATGCATCCCGTTCTGCTTGTCTTGAGCTGCGACTACGCCGCGGGCTTCGGCACATAAATCGAACTCGCCCAAAACCGCCACGGTTGCGTTGACGTTGTTAGTCCGAACCGCCATTCCTACAAACAGGGAAGCGCGGAAGGCAGTTGTCGCCACGTAGCCGCTGTTCCGGAAAAATTGCCTCCCGGCTTCGGCCTTCAGGACTTCACTTGCGTCCCGGCATCCTTGCCGGGAAAAGCCACGTCGCGAATCGCCACGTTGGGATCGCCCAGAGTCTGCCCGCCCGCCGGAACATAAATATCCTGAAACGTTGCCGCACCTGTGACCGGCTGAAACGCGCTGGGGCCGACATAAACCGGGTTGGCTTTGGTGTCCAGCACCGCGACAAAGATCGCCTTCCCCGCCGCCCGGTCGCCGTCTCCGGAATAGTTGATGAGAAAGTATCCGGTGTCGTCGGTGTAAACAAAACCGTACTGTTTCTCGAAGATTCCGCCGCTGTCCGCCAGATAGACCGTGTACCTTGCCAGCGCCGTTTTGTTGCTATCGTATACATGGCCCTGGAGAGCCCATCCTTTGGCCGCCACCTTGAGCACCGGAACAGCGAGTCGGGCGCCCGCCGCGGTGATTCCCGCGATGGTGGTTTTCAGCGAACTGACCGATGCCTGGGCAGCGATCACGCGCGAATCGCTCGCGCCATACTTCAGCGTAAGAGCCGCCACCGTGCGCGTAGCCCGGGACAAGCGGGCCTGATGCACAAGCCCCAGGGTTTGAATCGACTGCGTCACACCGGCGTCGGCCGTAGCCAGCGAGGTCTTGAGTTCTTCGGCCGCCTGTGTGGCCGTCGTGGTGTCGATCGTGCCTGTGCCTGATGTCGTATCCATAGTTTTCGCGTCCTTCACAACTTACCGATTGCCGTTAACATGGCACTCCCGGAGCCCGGGCAGAGAGTGCTGGTCGGGTCGACCAAAGCAATGTTGTTATTCGTCATCGCCAACGCGCCCAGAACAAGGAGGCAGAACGTCGAGATGTTCTGGCCGGTGATATTGGTAACCCCGGCCGTAATCCCCGAGAAGAGAACCGAGCCTGGTTTTTCCTGAAAACGATTGCCGATTACATTGAGCGAGCCGGCGAGAAGCACCGCATCGAAAAGCGCGGTGTAGCGAGACGCATCGAACCAGCAGTGGTTATTGGAAAAGATCAGGTGGTCCAGCGTGAGGATCAAAACCGATGTCCACGCCCGCTGTTCGCTGACCCTCGCTTCGAACTGGCACTCGTTGCCGGTAAACAGCACCATACCGCAGGAGACGCTCAGGAGCGCGGACAGAGCTGAGGCTGCCGCCTTACCGGCGCCTGCGCTCCTGAGTATGCTTATGAACCCGCCGGAGGTCGTCGGGATCTCGATGGCGGTTCCGAAATTAATAATCAGGACGGTTTGCGCCAGCTGGCGCGCGGTGTCCTTCACTCTTCCGCCGCAGGTGAACTGGTTATTGGAGATTGTGAACGGACCCGCGCCGGCGACGGCCAGGGCAAAGCACAGAGGCACTCGCACTACGTTGTTTTCGATGCGCAGGGCGGGCAAACCGGGTTCGAAGACGGGATCGTCCCCGTAGCGGGTCAGTTCGTCGGCGCTGAGCAGGCTCTGGCCGAGGGCCGGAGGAGTGACGAGGTCGATGAAAATCCCACCGCGTTTGGGGTCCAAAGGACCTTTCTTATCGTCTAGACCGTTGGCCCAGTCGCGCGTTTCGATCACCCGATTGCGGCTGATCTCGACCATCTCGCCATGCAGGATATAGATGCCGCAGACCACGTCTCCGGGGTTCTCGCCGAAATCGGTGATGGTGTTGTCGCAAATGACCAGGTCCTGCACATCGGGGAGGGAGATGGCGCCGTAGGCGAACCCTTCGGGTGCCTTAACGGAGCCAATCAGCGTGCTCGAAATGGCATTTTCCGTGATGTTGAGACCCACGGTCGAAATGATCTCGAGGGTTTTGGTCAAGTCGAAATACCCGGCCGGCCCGATTCCGCAGAGGCCCATTTCCCGGATGCGATTGCGGTGGATCTGAATGTTGGTGAGAATCCCGCCCGCCACAACGAAGTAGCCTTTGGTTCCCGAATAGTCGCCGGAAGTGAGCAGCGACCCGCTGCCGCCGCAGCTATCGCCCGCGATGGTAAACGATCCGGTCCAGATGCCTGTCCTGCCGCCTTTGGTATCGAGCACGTCAAAGCTGCCGAGGGTGATCCCGTTACCGATGCCGCCATCGATCTCGTTCTCGAGGATGTAAACGTCGGTGGAAGTCCCCCCGATCTGAATCCCACCCTGATGCAGTTTCGCGTTTGCCGCGGCGGATCCCGATGTCCGGGTCTTGTCGCTCGGGCCGCCCAGGTCCGATTCGACGATCGAGGGAAGCCACTCCTTATCGGCCCAGCCGGACTGAATCCCCAGATGATTATGCTCGATGTGGATCTCCTCTCCGGAGGCGTAGATCGAACCCCACGTACTCCGGACATCCTTCATTGCAATCCGATTCCGATCGACGCGCAGCAGTTCGACCCGATCGGCCAGAATCGCGGGGAAAGTCGCAGCGGCAATTACCAGGTCCGCAACGGTAATGTCGATGACGCCGCGCAGCCGGTCTTCGAGGCGCTCCAGCTCGGCGATCCGGTCGCTCGTGAGCGAGGTCTCGGTGCCGTCGATCAGTATGCCGGCTTCATTGTCCGCAGCTTCGACGGCAAGCGATCTGAGAACTATGTGGTGCGAATCGACGATGCTGAACACGGCGCCGATGTCGTTGACGGGCGGGTTCACCGGGGTGCCTTGTCGAGTCACGGTCCGGTTGTTGGGGTCGAGCGAGCGGGAGGCCACGCGCGTCTGCCAGCCGCACCCGTGGATCAGGACATCGCTGCGATTTTCGATATGAACGTTTTCATAATAGATTCCGGGCAGAATGCAGACTTCGCCGCCTTCCGGGGGGAGTTTATCGATGGCCTCCTGGATGCGCTTGAAGTCCCCGCCCTCGCCCACACGGTAGGTGCAGCAGGTGGCCGTTTTGGAGGGCGACAGATCGGTGAGCGGATAGAACTTCTTCCGGCAGTCCTTGGGCTGGATCTTCTTGCTGCTGTCCAGCTGGATGCAGGCCAGAGGAGCTCGAAATATCTCGGTGTAGCACGGCAGTTGGAAGTCGCCGGTTTTTCCGCAGGGAGGCCATTCGATATTGCCCGGGGCCGCGCGCGCGGGGATGAGCCAATAGTCGCCGGACCGGTACTGACCCTTGCGGAATTCGATCTCGATGCCGCTTTCGAGAGGGAGCGCGCCCGCGGCAACCGCAACGCCGTTCACGCCCGCCGACGCGCCCGACTGATCCCAGCGACGCATGCGGGCGTTGAGCGTGTGGTCGACCGCCTTCACGCTTGGCACCATGGTGACGGTGGAGCCGGTTATGCTCTGGATTTGATACAGGTCGCCCGGCTGATTGGGTATCGGGCCCAACAGGTAGCTGTCGTCGTAGATCTCGACCCAATCGCCGACCTTGAATCCGAGGTTGGTATCGGGCGGGAGAGTGCCGACGGTAACGCCGCTGCTGCCGGACATGCCCGTAACGGCCACGACCACGGAACCGTTCTCGCGGGACCATTTGAACGTGGCGCTCGACTCGTCTCCCGCGTGATGGATCTCTACGCGATAGAGCTGATTTTCTAGACCGAAGTAACCGGCCGCCGGGATGGGCTGGCAACCGCAGTCCGAACTGGTTGTGGTCTTTGCCTTCAGGCTGCCCGGATCCGGTGTGGGGATCGGCCCGGAATCCATCGATTGGCAGCAACTTCCGCTGCCCTGAACAACCGAGACGGTGGTGGGTGCGGTGGGCGTCGCGGGTGCGTAAGGCGCGGTCAGGGTGAAGCTGGTGTCGGTGTCGATCGACTTAATAACGTACTGTGTCCCGGTGGGATCGGACGCGAACGTGACCTTTTGGCCTTCCTCAAGATCGGTAGTGAAAGACGTGCCAGTGCCCGTCACGGAGGTCTGACCCGTCGTCAGAGTCACCGTGCCGGCGAGCGGCTGCGTCTCGAGGACGACGCGCCAAACTGTCTGTAGCCGGGCAGTGGTATCGGCCTGGCCCAGCGCGGGTTCGCGCAGGCAGGGATCGTCAAGGGCCGTCACCAGACGACGCCAGACTTCGAGGTAGACCTGGATGACGTTGATCGTGCTGGCCGCAAGGTCGTTCAGGACCGTTTTGGCGTCCGGCGCGCCGATCAGGAACGGCTGGTCCGCATAAGAAACGTCGTGGTCGTTCTCGCAGAGAATTCCCTCCACGTAATAGCGGCCTTTGCCGATTCCGATGGCATTGCCTGCGGCATTCACCGAGATTTCGAAGCCTTCGTCGTTCACGGGGCCGCCCGTCTTGCCGATTACGTCGATGGTCTCGACAGCGCGGATGTATTCGTCGATGGCGCGCTGCTCGTTGGCGTCGGAATCGAGGGCTACCCGGCCCTGCTGCTCAAGCAGCGATGTGTAGTTCTTTCCGCGATTGAACCGCAGTCGACTAAAGTCACCCTTCATGTCCGGCTCCTCCTCTTTCGTGGCATCATCGTTCGGGGCGCGACGGAATCAAAA
>Ga0302326_10031486_pt1 | contig 10593 bp, 13 predicted proteins | sample Palsa_T0_3_FD_202264 | JGI IMG/M metagenome (GOLD analysis project Ga0302326, IMG submission 202264) | Peat permafrost microbial communities from Stordalen Mire near Abisko, Sweden - Palsa_T0_3 | ecosystem: Environmental > Terrestrial > Soil > Palsa > Peat permafrost | place: Sweden: Abisko...
TCTAAATCTCGCGCGGCTAAGGCTATATTCTCGGGTGACGAAGCTCTTTCATCTCTTGCAAATAAAAAACGCCCTCTTACTACCAAGACCGCCGATGAGAATCTGCAACAAGCAGATCTGCCAGCTTTTAAGAAGGCTAGAAAGGATAATGAGGCCGCTTTGCCTGAACTTCCGAAGAGCCTTCTGGCCGGCAGCTTTGCTGGACGTTCTCAAGCTGTAAGTTCAATTTATCCAGTGTTCATTTTCAGTTTCGTTGACTTCCAAGCAGGATATCCTAGAATCCGGTGTTACTGAGCATTCCAACGCTGTAAGGTTCTCTATCGTGTGATATTAATGTGTAAGATAGACTGACAGCTCCACAGCATGCTCTATCCGATGATGACCCATTGGCTGAATTGGCCGAATTGAACAGACTCATGGAGCTTAACCGCAAGGAAAATGAAAAAATCTTCAACTCCAGCATCCCAAAGCTTGCTCCTGTCACCGAGATGAAACGCACCGAAAATGAGAAGCTGTTCAACGCCAATATTCCCAAGTTTGCTGCGACCATGGTAGATGAGAATCTTGTCACTGATAATGGTGACACCATTATTGTGGATGTCGCGGGACGCCAGGCTAGATCTCAAAGTGAGGGACAGATTCAGACATTGAAAGTCAAGCGAACTCGAAGTACCTCTCCTCTCAAGTCGACCTTCGGAACGGCTCTTGCTGAAGGCCAGCTATTTGAAAAGTCTAAGGCTCGATTCGACATTCCCCATGACTTGAATATCGAGCAAACTGCTTCAAAGACCATCACCCGCGCACCTACCGCCGAAACGCTGACCAAGATGGATGACTTCCCGCTTCTCACTGGAACGGCGACTGCTCGAGCTCCGCAGGGTCAGATACACAACCACCCTGAGCCGAAGAAGTCCGCAAACATCTTGACTGCTGGAGATATCGCTTCTCTGCAAATAAATCGTCCTGGTGGTCTGAGGGAGTATTGCAGTATCATTAAGGGCGAAATGAGAGATGTCATGGATTCGCAAGAACTGAGCGAGCGTGCAAGCCTCAATCAACAAGCTTTGGTGGGGGATCTCAAGGCTGTCTTTGCTTCCACCATGCGCCACTTCGAGGCTGATCTTGATTGGGTCTTCAAGAAGCATGGCACTGACAGCGTCTAGATTCCGTCCGCTTTTAGCATGTCGGCCGCCGGGTGGGGAATTTGAGGTATCGTGGTACATGCATTGGGGAGATTTTGCTTGGAGTCGACCAATTATCCAGACTTGCCTGGGACAAGGAGAGCTCTTCGAAGCGTTGCTGTATTTTTTGCTTTCTTTCCATTTGCGTACATTGATGATCGAGGGGTTGTGGGGCATTGCATCAAAATGCATCACAGGGTGTGCATTCGGGCGTTCCCGCGAGTTTGCGATGCGAAGATAGCATAGCTGCATGCGAAGTAAATGAAATGCGTTGAACTTATCAAAAGGCCCCTATTCGTGTAGGAGATTGACAGATGACATGCCAAATAAATGTTTTCAGTGATTGATAGGATGTGATGCTCCAAGTGCTAGGACCATTGGCAATACGATGGAGGATGTACGAGCCTTCCCAACATCCTGCGCATTGGTCAGAAATGGTGCGCACCAAATTCCACAAGCCCGATGCAGCACTTGAAATGCTCGAAACTTGTTTAGACATTGATATGTTTTGTGGTACTGTATTTGATCTGCAGCAGATGACAGCATTCCATGACTCCATGACTCCATGACTCCATCCAAGCTTTTCCTCGCTGAACCCCTTGAATTGCCACACTGTCCCCCCTCGCCCTCCCTATACAGTTCTGGTGTACTGTTGACAGTACGTCATCCGACTAGTATCACGTCGTCGCCAGAGCAACGACGCGAAAACTCTACTTACCTTCGTACTGTATGTCAAACGCTGACGCGCTGGCCGGACCAATCCACACCGGAAGACAGCCACTCTCCCTTCCTAGAGGCGGGCCGTCCCCTTGCACATTGACCCCCTTGTCTGCCGTGTGACCGAGAACGCTGCTGGGGCTTCCCTTTGCAGCTGACGCAGTGCTCCCATCTGCAGACGCTGATGCAACCTCTGGCCAAATCGTGCCACGCTATTTCCGCGATTCGCTGTGCATTGTGGAGTCTGCGGCCACGTCGTGACCTCTCAACGCGGCCAGATTGTGCCTTTGCTGAAGTATTGGGTATTGGACGCTGCGCTGGAGGTCTTTGTTTTTGCCCTTGGGAGGACGAAGTCGAGAGGGGGAGGCAATTGCGCGTGAGTGGTCAAGCATAGTGGGCGGCCAAAGAAGTTAGAAAACGGTACCCTCGGACCATCCCCCAGGGCTTTCCTTCAGGTTCTCGCGGGAGATTGTTCTTCGTACCCTTTCGTACAGTACCGTTCCATCCTTCCTCGCGCTCTCCTCGGGATTAAAATTGAGCATCGGGGAATTTGAAACGCCTCCAATAATAAGCTCGAGACTCGAGGGAGGCTGCTCCTACTGTACCACCAGACCTTTATCTGCCCGCAGCTGTCGGAAGATTAGCTCGACCGGGGCCTTGGACCCAAGCGAGCCCTTTTTTTTCCAGAGTAAACACCTTCGGTAACCTGGCCACACGAACACCAACCCAACCTCGACAACCACCGGATTCCGATACAACTTCGTTGGTGCCATCTTCTGTATCATAGAGGCGCCTGGAGTTGTGTCTCTGCCTTCGAGCCTGTCGATTCTCTTTCTGCGGTGCCTGCTTCGAGGTGCGTTGTTTACTCCGGTCAGCAGCATTGAGAAAACGAAAGAGCTAATCTCATGTCAGTTTGTTCACGACCTTATGACCTCCTCACGATCTTCTGCGATACCCTTAACATTATTAAAAAAAACCGGTGCTGAAATTGCAGCTTTCGTCTTGTACATAACGTCTGTTTGAGCTGGTACACAACCTTCCGAGCTGGTGTAGCACCACACAACGATGAACCCTCCACCTCCACCTCCACCTCCGCATGGAGAACAACCAAAAGGGTCAGGATTACCGCCGGGAAAATACGACATCTTCATAATACCGCCACATTCGTCAGGTTCGGGCTTTCTATATCTACCTTCTCTGAAACCGAATGTCAATAGCTTCGCTGCAGGCTTTGCTTCAGCTCTTATACTCGTTGTGATTGGCTCTGCATTGGCACCTGCAGTTCAAGCATGGTGGAACAGTGTAAAAGGTTCTGGAGGAATGGGGATGATCATGCTGATTGTGGCAATTGGTGTTGGTGCATGGGCCTTGGGACGAATACAATCGGATGGAGGACCTGGACCTGGTGGAGGCGGCCCGAGTTACGACAGCAGCGGTCCACAAGCAAATGGACACGCAAACTCACAATCCAATGGATATACCAACGGTCCAGCTCCTGGGGCTGGACCACAGCCCGGACCAACATCCGGAGCTGGCTCTGCGGGAGGTCCAAAACCTTCCTGGCAACGGGCCAACCCACCACCCGGTACTACGGGGGCCAGTGCAAATGCAAATACGACAAATAGTGGCGCAAGAGGTGCATGGGAGAAAGCTCGGGAAGAAACCAAACGGAAAGAGGAAGAACGAAAAGCAAAAGAAGCCGAAAGAAAGAGAAAGGAAGACCTCGAGAAACGACTCAAAGAAGCCAGGGAGAAGGAAGCTCGTGAACGAGAGGCTCGAGAGAAGAAGCAAAAAGAAGACGAAGCTCGACGGAAAGAAGAAGCTAGACGGAAAGAAGAAGAAGCTAGAAGGAAAGAAGACGAGGTTAGACGGAAAGAAGACGAGATTAGACGGAGAGAAGACGAGGCTAGACGGAGAGAAGAAGAGGCTAGACGGAAAGAAGAAGAAGCTCGAGAAAAGAAGAGGAAGGAGGATGAAGCAAGGAAGAAGCTAGAAGAAGAGTCGAAGCCAAGGGGAAGTACATATGCCTACTCTTCCGTGGGCGAGAAGACAAACCCCTGGCCAAGAGGCCGACCCCCGTCACCAGCAACCCCTCGATCAACCCCACCCTCTCCTACTAAAAAACCCCCCGCCCCGACAGCAAAAACTTACCTAGATACTGAAGATGACTCCTATTCCTTCCGACCGTACGACAAACCCAAGAAACCGATGCATGCGAAGTCTCCCTCCTCGGTATACTCCGAATCATCATACGCGGCTTCATATTCCACTTCCCGAACCACACCTCCCCCATCTCACCGAAGTCCATACAGTACCAAAGATCCCGACAAGATTGTCATCAAGGCCGTCTACGCTTTCAACAACGCCTTCCTGAAAACACCCACATCACAATTGGTATCTGGGGTTGGATCCGTAACCGATGGCCTTATACTCCGAATCACAACCGAAGGTCTCTTCATCGATGATGACGTCCGCGGCGTCCCACAGCGAGAGTGGGACGTCAAAGCATGGACAATGAAACTCGTAGAGGTATGGTGTCCCTCCTTCCGCCAAGGCCCCGCTGGCCATTCTGCTTCTGCGCGCGTTACTTCAAACGGATCCCCGCTCAAGGCTCGTCGTCTCTGGGGATTGGATAAGGACAAAGCTGCCAGCCCCGAGGAGAACGATGCCCTGCTCGTCGACATGCTCCAGCTGTGCAAGAATAATTGTCGTCTGCGTGCTGCTTCTTCTGCGTCTTCGTCATATAGTTCCAGTTCTGTTGGTTCCAGCTCGCGCTCTTCTGTTGTCTCTGATTCCGCTTATGGTTCTTCTGTTGGCTCGTCGTCGCCTTCTAGGGATAATGTGAGAACTGACAAACATGGTGTGACCTTCCAGACTGGAGAATTGAAGACGGCCAGGCTGCACGTTTTGAGGGCGAGCATTCGGGATCAAGAGGGGAAGAAATATGTGTTTGTTATTACGGAGGAGGAGAGTTGGAAGGTAGCTGTCGGGCTGCAGCGGTTGAGGAAGGGGACGCAGGTTAGGGCGCTGGGCGTGAGCGGGATGACCGCTGGTGATGCTCGGAGTACGTTGGAGAATCTCGGGTGGGGATAAGTTGGATCCTGTGGAATGTGGTCGTTGTCAGGGGCAGTGAGATGTCGATGTTATGTTTCTCTGGAATGTGCACGAAAAGAAAAGCGTATTGAGCGAGCGGCATTTACACACACATCATGGCGACGGAGTTCTTTGCATGAGAATATTTGCTGGGTTGGATTGGATTGCAAAAATGTTAGATTCTTTGGTTCATGCCAGATTGGTGACATAAGAGAAAACGAGATGAGATGTGACGGCATTCGGTCATTCGTTTGGAAATGGATGGAGGGTGTATACATACGTACATATAATTTATGGATTCATGATTCCATTCATGTGCTGGTTTTGGGTGATATTTCGTGCTTCTGTTTTCTTTGGGGGGGGGGGCACGTTGAAGCGCCGACTTTCTTGAGGTATCACGACACACTTCACTGCCGATATACTCAATCCCAATGGTCCTCGAGATGAGGAACGTTGGGCTACTAAGGATACGTGGAGCTGCTCAACCACCCCGCAGAGTGCTAGTGAGCTGTTCGAGTTCTGTTGCTCAAAGATCTGGGAAATCCGGCTGTGAAATGGGACAGTTTGATCATCTTAAAGCGGGGGGCTAGGTGACGATATGGGTATGGATTGAGAATCAGAAGGGATGCCGGCTTGATTGTCCGAAGGGATGGGAAATGCTCTTAATGAGGAAGGAGAGAAATGTCTGGAAAGGTCTCAAAGTTTCCGAAATCATTGCATTAATCATTACGATTAAGGTCTATGCACACTTCTCCTCCACTCTCCCGAAAATGCAAGTGCTTTCCTAAGATCTGCATCAGGAATCATGTCAGCTAGGTATCCACCGAAATGCAACGCAAAAACGGCAAGCAAAAATGCGGATGTAATTCTTACGTTTTCATGCCTAGTCAGCTGATCCAACTATCAATGTACCCCGAAAAACTCGTTGCACTGAAAGCCGTCCATTGATTCCAAGCACGTTGAATCCATCCGCGTGAAGCCATTAGTCCGAGACTTGGTCGACAACAGCATGCAGAGGACTGTCAGGTAAGCTGCAATCAAGCGTGTCTGTAGCATCATCACAGACCAAATTGATTTGCGCGTCTGAGAAGTATTGGACGAAGTTGAAAGGTGGTGGGTAATCACTGGAGGATAAAATCAGCTGTGAGAATGTTGGATTGCTGGTAGGTTCACCTACACAGGGTCCGAGAACAGGTGAGCGAAACGGAGGTTGAAGCTGGTCAGATTGGTGTAGGTATTGAATTGCCATTCGAAGTACTCTTTATTGCCGTTGGCTGCGCATTGAACGTAGGAGAATGGAGCGGTATTGGTGCCGTTGTTTTGGGTGATCCATGATGTGCTGCAGTTGGTGCTTGTGCCATTGGAATTCGGGTCGGTGAAGACGACTGTGAGGAAAATTAGCTGGTGCCTGTGGATTGGAAATAGGAGAGTGTACATGAGAGGGTGTGGTTGCAAGTCAGGTTGTCTGGGAGGACAGCCGTGACGAGGTCCATGTCGGAGATCAGGAAGGCTTGAATGTTCACGCTATTGATTGTGGTAATACGTTGTACGGAGGCTGATCGGACATTTACTTCAAGACCCTCGGGCAAGGCGCTGGAAATCATTGCGAGGCTCAGCACAAGGCTGACGATGTGGAGAAATTGCATGATGGCTTGCAGGAATCGGAGATGTTGGTTTTGGTGGAAGGTTGAAAGTGTGAGGAGGAAGACGAGATGGTTTGGAGATTTGGAGAATTTGACGAAAAGTCCAGAGTTTGTGCGGAGCGAAGGAAAAATTTGCTGAACAAGGACAGGCGAGGTGAGTGTTGAAAGTATCTGAAGAATCAGGAACAGTCAAGCCACAAACTACAAGCAACCGGACTACTTCTTCATCCCATCAGATTAAACGAGTGGATCTCCAATGTTCTGAAAGGATTTACTCATACAACGCTTTGAACATGATTTATGGAGCAAACTTTGCTCTACAAGGAAAGTCGCATGGCAAGACATCTCCCACCAGTTCCGCTCTAATCGTAGAATTGGATCTCCCCGATTGCCTTGGCTACCGAGATTTTATGCTGTTGCCGGCGACTCGGTGATTTGTACGGAGATCACGCCTGTTCGCGCGTGTGGTGTCCAATCAAAATGAGGACTGACCTCGTTGATGACGGTTGGACAGAAGAGGCCCATTCTACGTTCAAGTTGAAACACTGGAGTTCATCTTGTACGAAGTAGTGGAGCGACGGCTCGAAGCGAAGATACAAGCCATGTCATGCCAAGAAACCCCCCTGAAAAAAAGGGGTACCGAGAGTAGCTGGTTATTGACCAAAGGACATTCGAGTTCGAGTCTGCTTCCCTGGAAGCCCCATGGACCATGTTGTACGAGAAGGATCCAAAAGTTTCAATAGCATGTGCGAAGTATGTAGCGGTAGCCACACGATGCAGCGACGTCTGCAACTCCCAGTGAGGCTGGGTATCCCAAAATTGGCGGTAGTTCTTTCCTGGATAACAGGCCCTTTTGATGCATAACCTTATCTAAGATTTACCATCACCCATGATCCATCTTCCATGGTCCCAAGAAGGGAAGTGGCCACTTCATCTCGACTCCAACGGATACTCGCATGGTCTCCAGCATACCATTTCTGATTCTCCGAGTCAATCGGAGTTTATCCAAAACCGCAGTGCATTCCTAACAAATCCTTCCACGCCCTTTCGAAATCGAATAGTGCAGAACATTTGCAACTCTTGCCGAGAAGAGCCGAGGAGCTACCGTAGGGTTCACGAAGGACAAATTAGAAGTCCTGATTTTGATCGTTAACGATTTAAAGGGGGTGATGATCGTCAAAAGTCACGGGAGGCTCCACTCTTTTGCATACCCGTGGTTTATTTATAGAACAAGCTTTTCAGGGTGGTGTCATCGGATGAAGGACAAGGCGTTGAGAGTGGGGCCAAGAGCGACAGCCTTGGGAAAGGGGTAACACAGGAGTCGAAGTGTTTGAGCCCCTATCGCACAACAGCCTTTGGTAATCCAGTCCTGTGACTTCTTGATGGGATACTCGACACTTCCATGTGTCAACGGAGGCAGCCAACCGCACGATACTTTTTGTACAGTCACTCGGCTCCATCAGCTTCTGCTCGCGCTTGTTTGGGAAAGGCTATGGGCCGACTAGACTAAGAACATCCCCAATTAACGAGCACACATCACTGACTCTGGGGCTTGTCTTACCCATATGTTCCGACAATAATATGACATAGAAATTGCATTGAATTTTGTTCCCAGGATCATTGGGAAAACTCGGGGTCTTCGTGGGGTAGCGGAGGAGGATTTGCAGGCCACGGTCCAGCGACAGATATATTGAAATCTGATATTGTGCAACTGATGACTGCCGCAATAGCTGCTGAGAAAGCAAAAAGCTGCACTGCGTCACTCCTTCCTTCTTCGTCTGAGCCCTTTCAACTCTAGCCGCAGCGCTCCCATTTCCGGACGAATCCAAGGTTGATGATGGGCAGCTCAGCCCCATTGTTCCCTGCAGCAACTTGCACCCCTCCCTCCCGTCTCGCAACTTGGGCTTCGCATCAACGAATTGAGAACAAATGCTATTCTTATCTGCATCCCGAACAAACAAAGGAGCAATTCTACTGTCTCGTCCCATCTAGCCACATTGCAGAGACACTGTTTCGAGAGCTTTAAGCGTTCAGGGACTACCCTTCGACATACTGTGGCCTGCCACAGTTTTCATAGTGCTCAGTCTGGCCGCCCCGATCCCTCGTGCCTAGCCCCACCACCGCTGGCTGTGCAGCAGATCACCAGCTCCCAGACACCGCTCCCCTGATTCCATCGTGAGCTCCGGCCACGATTGCGCATCAGACAAATGCCCTTCAAAATCAGCAGGCATAGCAATCGTTCAAAGCAGGCGTTAAACGATACCGCCGTACAGGGGACGGCCACTCCATCCAGCGGAGGTTCTGAACTTTCAGCCTCCCCAATCTTCGCAGACGAGGCAAGGACAACCCAACCTCAAGCATTCAGCCAACAAGCACACGCCGACGTCCAGCCCTACCTCCCCCCTCAAAGTCCTGCACCAGACTCAGACATCCAGCAGAAGTCTGGGGATCTGCCAACGCGATCGCAGTCGACACGATTCGTCAGTGCCTATCCTCCACAAGGGTACCAACCTGGCGGTTCTGCGGATGATTTAAGTCTCGACTCGAGAAAGAATCAGCAGCAGGGAGGACTCCAGGCGCCGCAGCCACCTACTGCCGAACCTAAGAAGAGCAAAAACATATTTGATCGTATGAGATCGGGGTCGAGTCGGTCGTCAGAACAGAAGCCTCCTCCGCCGGCCCCTTCTTACAACAACACCGCGGGACTCGCTCGCAGACTATCCAAACGCCAGGAGAACCCTCCCGTTATTCGCACAGTACAGCAGAGGAACTCTGTCGAGCAACAGAGGCTTGATTGGAGCGTTGTTGGGCAGGACGCAAGGTCGCATCTACCTTCACCGCAAGAGAGCAACGAGGACGATAGTGGACTCGATCCATACCTCATCAGAGAACCGGATCAAGGCGCTCCTCATATCGCCCTCAACGAAGAAGGCTTCCAACACTCTATTCGACCTGTGCAAGGGGAAACCGAGTCGTTGTATGCAGCAGACGAAGATCAGCGTCTGCAATTCGAGGCTCAACAGCACTTGCGCGATCAAGTCCAGCACTATCATTCGGAGTCAGGCTCGCAATCTTATTACCAGGCGCAAAACCCGGGTCAACCACAAGTGAATATAGATCCAACCTCTCTAATCATAAGTGACCCATATCGACAAAACCCCGAGACGGTCTCGCAGCTTTCATACGACTCCCCAACAGAGCAGCAAGAGCTTCGCCCTGTCTCCGTACAGTCCAACGGACAGTCTCCCACCAGCTACGTCCCTCAACGCCAGGAGTATCCAAATCGCAGCACATCAATTCAGAGCCCACGGCCGATATCTCAATACGGTACAATGGCTCCGCCTCCTAGTGGGACGCAACAAGGCCGCAGGGCAGGGGATTCCAAGCAGACATTGCCAGGCAATCAAGGGCAGGGCCAGGGGCAACCAGAATCACGAGACGGCCCTCCACCAACATACACCAGAGGACAATTCCCAAACACCCAGCCTCCAACTCCAGGGTTGGCGACTCTACCATCAGTTGTTGGTGCCCAAGGACCAAACTACAGAGGGGGGCCACCACAAAGGGACCAGTATGGTCCAACAGGTGGTGGAGATCAAGGTCGAAATACACCTCCGCCAGCGCCAGGAGATCGTGATGTCAATGATGCCTACAAAGAGTTGCGTAAGTTACAGTGCTACTATGTATTTTACAGCTTGCTTATTCTGTTCCAGTATCAAAGTACAAGAAAGTCAAAGGTCTTTACTTTGACAAGACAGCTCAAGTCGAACAACTGCAGAATACATTAGCTAATCAACGCTTGTCACAATCTCGAACTTCACTCGATGACAGCGAATATATGACTAGATTTCAACGACTGGACGGTGCCACAACAAATCTTGCATTCAACATAAGGAAAGATTGGCGGACAATCCCACCTTGGCTAACACAATACGTTAACCAAGACGCTTTGAAGATTA